>Ga0265297_10000680_pt1 | contig 95345 bp, 97 predicted proteins | sample Munlanlwell13791_FD_192502 | JGI IMG/M metagenome (GOLD analysis project Ga0265297, IMG submission 192502) | Leachate microbial communities from a municipal landfill in Southern Ontario, Canada - Leachate well 137-91 | ecosystem: Engineered > Solid waste > Landfill > Unclassified | place... | reverse complement strand
TTATTCGGGCGCCGCAGTTATGCTTGCAAGGCAGCTTAAGGCAAGCGTCGTAAATGCGGGGGACGGCTGGCACGAACACCCAACGCAGGCGCTTTTGGATATGTTCACGCTTCGCGAAAAATTAGGCCAGCTTTCCGGCTTAAACGTAAGCATAGTCGGCGACATAGCGCATTCGCGGGTTGCGCGTTCAAATATCTGGGGGCTTACAAAGTTAGGGGCGCGCGTTACTGTTTGCGCGCCAAAAATTCTTATACCGCCCTCAATTGAGCAAATGGGCGTGCGCGTTACGCATAACATAGAGGAAGCCCTGGCAGGCGCTGACGCAATAAATGTTTTACGCATGCAGTTTGAGCGCGACAGCGCAAAATCTTTTCCCAGCCAGCTCGAATATTTTAAAACTTTTGGGATAACAAAAGAAAGGCTTAAAAGCGCCAAAAAAGACATTATAGTAATGCATCCGGGGCCAATTAACCGCGGGATTGAAATGTCTTCCGATGTGGCTGACGGAGAAAATTCAGTTATTCTGGAGCAGGTTACGAATGGAATAGCGGTTAGAATGGCTGTGCTTTTTCTGGTTGCGCAGGCCAATGATTACATAAAAACCAAAAAATAAAATGAAACTTATTATTAAAAACGGGCACGTAATTTCTCCGGCGGATAATTTAAACGATATCTGCGATATCGTAGTGCAGGATAATAAAATATTAAAAACAGGTAGAAACCTCAAAGAGATTGCTGACAATACAATTGACGCGAAAGATAAAATTGTAATGCCCGGTATAGTTGATATGCATGTCCATTTAAGAGAGCCCGGCAGGGAAGATAAAGAAACTGTTTCTTCAGGCACGCTTGCCGCAATTGCAGGAGGAGTAACAACCGTAGTCAGTATGCCTAACACGCTGATTCCGATAGACTCTATCGAGAACATAAAACTTCTGAAGGGCATTATAGAAAAACGGGCGCAGGCAAATGTTTTTATTTGCGCCGCAATCACCAAGGACAGGGCAGGCAGAGAGTTAACAAACATAGCGAAGTTTAAAAAAGAAGGCATTGTTGCTATTTCTGACGACGGCGCCTCGGTAGATAACGCCGACGTGATGCTAAAGGCGCTTAAAAAAGCTAAAGACGCAAAGCTTGTTGTCATCTGCCACTCGGAGGATAAATTCCTTTCCGCAAGCGGCGTGGTTAACCTCGGGTTTACATCAACCAAGATGGGGCTGCGCGGAATTTCCAAAGAGTCTGAGTATAAGCGGGTGAAACGCGATATAGACCTGGCAGAAAAAATAAATGCTAGCTTGCATATTACTCACGTAAGCTGCCTTGAGTCAATTGAGATAATTGCCAAAGCAAAAAAGAAAGGAGTTACGGTTACTGCCGACACCACTCCGCATTATTTTGCACTTAGCGAAGAAGCTGTCTGGGGGTATGACCCGAATTTAAAAATGAACCCGCCGCTAAGGACAAAAGAAGATGTTTCGGCGATAAGAGAGGCCCTTAAGCAGGGAATAATAGACGCGATAGCTTCGGACCACGCGCCGCATACGGAAAATGAAAAAGAAATAGAATTTGAACGCGCAGAGTTCGGCGTGATAGGGCTTGAGACAGAACTTTCCAGCGCAATAACATATCTGGTTGATGGGAAAATTCTGGACATGGTTGAGCTGGTTAAAAAAATGACCGTAAACCCTGCTAAAATCCTCGGGATAAACAGAGGAACTTTAAGCCCGGGCAGGCCTGCGGATATTATTGTAGTTTCCAAAGACAAAGAATGGGTTGTCAAAAAAGACAGCTTTCATTCAAAATCAAAAAACAGCGCATTCCTGGGTAAAACCCTTAAGGGCGTTGTTGAGTGCACTATTCTGGGCGGGAAAATCGCTTACGTAAATACAAACAGCCATAAATAATCCGGCTAATTTGCATAAGCGCGAATCCGATATATTCATGCATGAAGTTTATAGTAACAAAAGAATTAGGCAAACTTGTAAGGTGGCTTAGGCTTATAGGGTTTGACACGGTTTACTACGATAAGGAAAGCAAGGGCACTCTGATAATTCAGGCTTTACGCGACGACAGAATAATCATAACCCGGACCAAAGAAAAGATAGACGATTTGCAAAAGAAAACAATAATTGCAACGTACGATAGCGTAAAAGAACAGCTTAAGGAAGTTATAGAAAAAGCAAAACTTGAAATCAAAGAAGAAAAAATGTTTAGCCGCTGCACGCTGTGTAACGGATTGCTGGCTGAAGCCGACAAAGAAGAAATAAAAACACTTGTTCCCGAACGCGTTTACAACCAGCAGGAATTTTTTAAAAAATGCCCGTCGTGCAATAAAGTTTACTGGCAGGGAAGCCATTTGGCTAAAGTTAAAAAAATAATAGAAGGGGTTAAATAAGCATTTACAGCAGAAATAAACTGTAAACTGCCGCGGAAGCGAGGAAAATATGGAATTTGTAGCAGATTTTCACATCCACTCAAAATATTCAAGAGCAACGTCCAGGGATATGGATATTCCGCACTTAGCAAAATGGGCGCGCCTTAAAGGGATAAACCTTTTAGGCACCGGCGATTTTACGCACCATCTCTGGCTGCAGGAACTTAAAAGATATTTAGTTCCCCAGAAAGACAAGGGGCTGTATCTATACGAGGGAATTAACTTTATCTTAACAGCCGAAATATCGAGTATTTATTCACAGAAAGGCAAAGTCTATCGGGTGCACAATATGATTATGGCTCCATCGTTTGAGGTGGTAGCTGAAATAAACAAAATGCTTTCTTCTATGGGCAACCTTGCATCCGACGGCAGGCCGATACTCGGGATAAGCTGCTTAAAACTTGCGGAGGAGATTTCCAAGATTTCAAAAGATATAATGCTGGTGCCTGCGCACATCTGGACGCCGTGGTTTTCGGTGTTTGGTTCAAATTCCGGTTTCAATACCCTCGAAGAAGCCTTCGGCAAATATACGCAGAATATAACCGCGCTTGAAACAGGGCTTTCAAGCGACCCGGCTATGAATTGGCGGCTGAGCGCCCTTGATAAATTTTCCCTGATTTCAAATTCAGACAGCCATTCACCATCGCGCATAGGAAGAGAGGCAAATGTTTTTAACTGCGAGATGGATTATTTTGAGATTAAAAAAGTGTTGGAGAAAAAAGATAAAAATAAATTTCTCTATACAATAGAATTTTTTCCGGAAGAAGGAAAATACCATCTTGACGGGCACAGAAATTGCAATTTAAGGCTTTCGCCGGAGGAAACCAAAAAATATAAAGGAATGTGCCCGAGGTGTTCAAAACCCGTAACCCGTGGGGTTTTAAACAGGGTGGACGAGCTGGCTGATAGGCGTGATGGCTTTAAGCCGGAAAACGCAATCGGCTATAAAAGCATGGTTAGCCTTGATGAAATAATTGCAGATACAAAAGGCGTGGATAAAAAAAGCAAGGCAGTTGAGAAAGAGTATCTTGAGATTTTGTCAAAATTCCCGTCGGAATTTGAAATTCTGATTAAAACTCCGGAAAAAGAACTTTTTGAAAAGCTTCCCGAAAAAGTGGCAGAAGGCATAAAGCGTGTGCGTGAGGGGCGGCTTAAGATCGAGCCCGGATATGATGGAGAATACGGCATAATTAAGATTTTCGGCAACGAGGAAGAAAAGAAAAACGAGCAGATGACATTATTCTAAATGAGAGTAGCAATAATATCTTATTCATTTTCCGGAAACACCAAAAGGGCGTGTTTGTTTTTGATGAAAACAATCAAGGATAAAAACATTGACGCGGCATCGTTTGATTTAAAGCCGGATAAAGAAGAAAAAAATTTTTTGCTGCAATGCAAAAACGCTTTTTACAGGCAAAGGATAGATATACAAAAAACAGCGCCGGACATAGGTTCTTATGACTTTATTGTTTTCGCATCTCCTGTGTGGGCATTTACTTTTGCTCCGGCTTTACGCGTTTTTCTTGAAAGCATAAAAGATTTAACCGATAAAAAATGCGGTTGTTTCTTAACTTACGGAAGCGGACTTGGCAAAAACAAAGCGCTTACTGAACTTGAAGGAATTTTGAAAGCTAAAGGTGGCCGTATTTTATTTTCCAAAAATATACCCGGCGCAAAAACCGGAGACAAAGAATATCTGACTGAACAGTTTAAATCTTTGATAGATATCATCGGCACATAGCCGAAAACCAAAAATCAAAATGCAAAAGTCAAAATTACATACCGGAATCAAAAATATTTGGTTTCCATCATTTTGAATTTTGATGCTTAATCTTTGATTTTGAAATTGTCCCTGTAGCCCAACGGATAGGGCGTTGGCCTCCGGAGCCAAAAATGGCAGTTCGATTCTGCCCAGGGACATTAAAATAAAAACAAATGGCGGTATGAAAGGATTTAAATATAAAATCAATATAGCCCTGCAGGGAGCTGTATCCAGCTTGATTTATGCTTTTTATTTCAGTTTTTCAAAAATAGCCATAAAGAAAAAAATTTTTTGCGACGCAATTTTTTCCGGGACTACAATGCACATACTCTGCGACGGAAGGGTCAGCTGTTCTTGCCGCGACACAACCGGAGAATTTAATTTAGGCAATACCCTGCATCAGCCAATTTTTGAAATATGGCAGGGGGAAAAATATAGCGCCCTCAGGCACTCTTTTATCGAAAATAAAATCCCTCATAAAATTTGTACTACCTGCCCGTCATTTAGATTCGTGGATAGAAGGAAAATCAAATATGATATTGCATCTTTTCCGACGGGAATTTACTTTGAGAATACAGCTGCATGCAACCTGAATTGTTTCGCCTGCAAAAGAGACGTTATCGCCAAAAAAAGAAGTGTTTTTGTGATGCCCAAAGAGAAAGCGCAAAAGTTGCTTAACGAAATCGCCTCTTTAGGCAAACCGCTTAACTCGTTCGCTATACTAGGGCAAGGCGAACCGTTCTTGGATGATAATTTTTGTTATTACGTAAAGATTATCAAGGAAAAAATGCCAGGTTGCCATGTGTTTACCTCAACTAATGGAATTTGCCTGGATGGCGCAGACAAAATAAAAAAAATTATTGGCAGCGGAATAGATAGAATAGTTTTTTCTATAGACGGAGCAACCAAAAAGTCTTATTTAAAATACCAGACAGGAGGGGATTTCGACAAGGCTATAGAAAATATGAAGCGTTTTGTTGCTGTGCGCGAAGAAATGCATTCAAAAACCCCGGAGATTGTCTGGCAGTACATTTTGTTTAGATGGAATGACAGCTGCAAGGAGATGAGAGCAGCAGAAAATATGGCAAGAGATATAGGGGTAGACCGATTGGTATTCCATACAACCATGGTGCCAATTTTGTGTATCAGTATAAGGAGCATCCTATTTGTCCTTACGAGACTTTTTCAATTTATAAAAAAGGAAAAAAATATTTCTCTAATTTCCAATTACGAATTTAACTTTAACAATAAAATATAAACCATGAATATATCAGTTATCGGCGGGTCAAGGTGCTCGAAAAAAGATTATGAAATTGCAAGGGAGCTGGGAAGGCTTATTGCAAAAGAAGGCTGGACGTTAATTTGCGGCGGAAGAACCGGGGTTATGGAAGCTGCCTGTTGCGGGGCAAAAGAAGCAGGCGGCACAACTGTCGCGATTTTGCCAAGTGCTGACGGCAAAGACGCAAATGCTTACGTTGATGTAAAAATACCCACAGGCCTGGGTTACGCGCGCAACGTTTTGGTGGTAAGAGCTTCGGATATAATTGTTGCGGTATCCGGGCAATACGGTACCCTTTCGGAGATTGCCTTTGCTTTTAATGAAGATAGGCACGTGATAGGCATAAATACCTGGAAGATAAAGGGCGTTATACATGTAAAAACCCCGCTTCAGGCAATTTCTAAAATTAAAGTAATTTTAAAAAAACGCAAATAACAAAAAAGGCGCCAAAGTCAGCCGCCGAATGTTTATATCAAAAATGCAAGCTGCTTCAGCCAAGAAGCGCAGCTAGCCGTTACCGAAAGCCGCTTAGGTTAACTTGTATAGTATATGAAAGCAATATTATTTTTGGAAGACGGATTTCATCTTGAGGGCGAATCTTTTGGCGCAGAAGGCGAAACCGCAGGCGAAGTCGTATTTAATACGGCAATGACCGGTTACCAGGAAATTTTAACCGACCCCTCCTATAAAGGGCAGATTGTCTGTATGACCTACCCTTTAATAGGCAACTACGGCGTAAACGTTGCCGATGTAGAGTCGAAGAAACTGCGGGCGGAAGGTTTTATCGTAAAAGAAAAAAGCAAAATTGTTTCCAACTGGCGGGCGAATAAACCGCTTGGCGATTATCTAAGAGAACATAATGTTGTTGCTATCGAAGGCGTTGATACGCGCGCTTTAACCAGAAGGATTAGAGACAAAGGCTCTATGAAAGGGATAATTTCAACAGTTGATTCAAGTGCAAAAACATTAAAGGCAAAACTGGATAAAGCGCCTTCAATTATCGGCGTAGACCTGGTAAAGGAGGTAAGCTGCGCCAAAACTTACGAATGGGAGGAGGACCTTGGCATAAGAAGAGTAAACGATGTTAAAAAACAGAAATTTACAATTGTAGTAATTGACTGTGGCATAAAATATTGTATTTTAAGAAACGTCAAGGAACTGGTTGAAAAAGTTATTGTTGTTCCGGCAAAAACGCAGCTTTCCGAAATTATGAAACTTAAGCCGGATGGAATTTTGTTTTCAAACGGCCCAGGAGACCCGGAAGCTGTTACCTATGTCATTGAAACAGCTAAGGAGGCAATTGCTAAATTGCGCAGAAAAGAATTTAAAACAGCGGTTATGGGTGTTTGCCTCGGCCACCAGATTTTAGGTATTGCTTTTGGAGGAAGGGCAAAGAAGCTTAAATTCGGCCACCACGGCGGCAACCATCCGGTGAAAGATTTGGAAACGGGGAGAATTGACATAACTTCGCAAAACCACAATTTCGTTATTCCTACGGAAACCATACCGGATAAGGAACTCATAGAAACGCATTTAAATTTGTATGACAGAACTCCGGAAGGCTCTAGGCACAAAAAATTACCCGTAATGAGCGTGCAGTTTCATCCTGAATCAGGTCCGGGGCCGTTTGACGCGCGTTATATTTTCGGAAAATTCGTAGAACTTATCCAATCGGTGAGATAAATGGTTAAAATAAAAACTTTTTTGGCGATAAGCATTTTCAGTATACAGATATTTGCCGCCGAAATTCCGGCAGGTTCAAAAGAGAAGCTCTATTCCGGAAACATTAAAAGTTTTCTTATGCACCAGCGTAGCCCTGAAACAAAAATTCTGGCAAGTTTCATTAATACAACAAACAAAGAACTTGTTGGGGAAAGCTCAACCTATGACCAGGCTTTAGCCGGCATCGGCTTTTTAAAGCTCGCTGATTACGAAGCCGCAAAAGGCGTTCTTTCTTTTTTCAAGGAAAAATGGGACGGTGAAGGCTTCCATAATTTTTACAATACAGAGACAGGTTTAAACGGCATAGAAGACACAATCCATTTAGGCCCGAATATGTGGATAGCGATGTTCGCGCTTCAATATGAAAAAATAACCGGCGACAAGTCGTTTAGCGGTTTTGCCGGGAAAATTGCCTTGTGGGCGGCTAAACTTAACCACAAAAACGGAGGAATTGCCATGGGGCCTGTGGGAGACTGGGGAGGAAACTGGAGGGATGTTTATTCCTCTGAAAACAATATTGTTGCCTACGCTGTATTCAGGGCTTTAAGGGAAAAGGAAGACGATGTAAATGTGCGCAGCGTTTTTGAAAAAGAAATGCAGGGCATAGTTAATTTCATAAATACAGTCACGCTTAAGAAAAGCGATATGGGTAAACTTATCAACGTCGGCGTTGGCTATAACCCGGATGAAGGCATAAGCAAAGTGTCTTCCTCAGACGTTGTGACCATGCTTCTTCTGGTATTTAGCCCGGAAGAACTGAATAAATTTTTTTCAATAAACGAAGAAGAATTAATTAAGTTTGCGAAAGATAATTTTTATGTTTGCGAAGATGGAATATGCGGTTTGGATTTTACCGACAAAAACAACGCTGACTCCATAAAAAGGCCGAGGATGATTTCGCTTGAGTGGAGCGCTCAAATGGCTGACGCAGAAATTTACCTGGCGCGGTTTTATGAGAGTAAAACCCCTGTCGATAGAAAAGTTGAAATGTATCTTGAAGAATCCAACAGCCTCCTGTCCAACATAGACAAAAAGGCAATATATGAAGGCGATATGATTTTTTTCCCGTATGCGACAAAAGACTCCCTTCAGCCTTTTCCCTTTGCATCCTGGTGGAGGACGCCGGGAGGAGACCCTGAAACCCGCGGGGCATTGTCGCCGACATTATGGAGATTTTTTGCATATAAAAAATTTAATCCCTTACAGCTCAATTAAAAATACATAAGGAAAAATCACAATGCCTAAACGCAAAGACCTTGAAAAAATTTTAATCATAGGCTCGGGCCCGATAATAATAAGCCAAGCCTGCGAGTTTGATTATTCAGGGGCACAAGCCTGTAAGGCGCTTAAAGAGGAAGGCTACAAGGTGGTGCTTCTTAATTCAAACCCGGCCACAATTATGACCGACCCGGAACTTGCGGATGCAACTTATATTGAGCCTATAACGGTTGAGGTTTTAGAAAAAATTATAGAAAAAGAAAGGCCGCAAGCTTGTCTCCCGACCCTTGGCGGCCAGACAGCTTTAAATACGGCATATGACGCTGCCAAAAAGGGAATTTTTAAAAAATATAATGTTGAGCTTATAGGCGCAAACGAAGAGGCAATTGCCAAAGCTGAGGACAGGGAATTGTTTAAAGAGGCAATGGCAAAAGCAGGCATAGGCCTTCCGCGTTCCCGCACCATATACTCGGAAAAAGAAGGAGAAGACGCTCTCAGTTATGTTAAGCTTCCCTGCGTATTAAGGCCGGCTTTTACTCTCGGAGGAACAGGAGGAGGAATCGCCTATAATATAGAAGAGTATTGGGAGATATTAAAACGCGGCCTTGATTTAAGTTTAATACACGAAGTTCTGATAGAAGAATATTTGCTTGGTTGGAAAGAGTTTGAGCTTGAGGTTATGCGCGACAAAAAAGATAATGTCGTAATAATCTGCTCAATTGAAAATTTTGACCCGATGGGAGTGCATACCGGAGACTCAATTACGGTTGCCCCGATACAAACTCTGACAGATGTCGAATATCAGAAGATGCGCATAGACGCAATTAAGGCGATAAGAGCAATAGGCGTTGAGACAGGAGGAAGCAACGTCCAGTTTGCCGTAAATCCTAAAGACGGAAGAATGGTGATTATTGAAATGAATCCAAGGGTATCGCGCTCAAGCGCGCTTGCTTCAAAAGCAACAGGCTTTCCTATCGCAAAAATTGCGGCAAAGCTGGCAGTCGGTTACGCCCTTGATGAAGTTCCAAATGATATAACCAAGGAAACCCCTGCTTCTTTTGAGCCGACAATAGATTATTGCGTTGTAAAAATCCCGCGTTTTACTTTTGAAAAATTCCCCAAGGCAGACCCTACTCTCACAACTTCAATGAAGTCAGTCGGCGAGGTTATGAGTATAGGAAGAACGTTCAAGGAAGCGCTGCTTAAGGGGCTTCGCGCGCTTGAAATAGGAAAATCCGGGCTGAACTCTCTGGTAAAAAAAGACGCAGATGTTAATCCCGATGAAACGCTGAAAGACAAAGTAAGGCAGTGTCTGGCAATGCCTAACGACAAAAGGATTTTTTATATTGCAGATGCATTCAGGCTCGGCCTAAGCATTGACGAGGTGAATGAGCTTAGCCACATAGACACATGGTTTTTAAGCAACATAAAGGAAATAATTGATTTTGAAAGAGCGGCGCAAAATAAAAAACTAACCAAGGCAAATCTTTTAAAGGCAAAACAACTGGGTTTTTCCGACAAATATCTTGCGCAGATGTTTGCGGCTGAGGAGGATGAAATAAGAAAACTAAGGACTGATGGGAAAATAGAGCCGGTTTATAAACTGGTTGATACCTGCGCCGCAGAATTCGAAGCTTATACCCCTTACTATTACTCAACATACGAAAAAGAGTGCGAATTCCGCGCGTCAGGTAAAAAGAAAGTAATGATTTTAGGCGGCGGCCCCAACCGTATAGGCCAGGGCATTGAGTTTGATTATTGCTGCGTGCATGCGGCATTTTCCTTAAGGGAAGAAAACATTGAAGTAGTTATGGTTAACTGTAATCCCGAAACAGTTTCAACCGATTACGATACGTCAGATAAACTTTACTTCGAGCCTATCACCCTCGAAGATGTTTTAAGCATAGATAAAAAAGAAAAGCCGTATGGCGTAATTTTGCAGTTCGGCGGCCAGACCCCGCTTAATCTTGCCCTGGGCCTTGAAAAGGCAGGTATGAATATTTTGGGCACAAAAGCAAAATATATAGATATTGCCGAAGACAGGGATAAATTCAGAACCCTGCTTAATAAATGCGGTTTAAAACAGGCAGAAAGCGGCATAGCGCACAATCTGGATGAGGCAAAGGAAATTGTAAAGCGGCTTGGTTATCCGGTAATGGTCAGGCCTTCGTATGTTTTAGGCGGCCGCGCCATGGAGATAATATATGACTCCCAAACCCTGGAAGGTTTTTTGAAAGAAGCACTTCTTTATTCAATGAATCAGACCATACTTATAGATAAATTTCTTGATGACGCAATTGAAGTTGACGCTGACGTTATAGGAGACGGAGAAACTTTTGTTATCGGAGGAATTTTAGAACATATCGAAGAAGCAGGAATACACTCCGGAGACAGCGCAATGTGTTTGCCTGCGTTTAGCCTTCCCGAAAAAATCTTAGGAAAGATACGGGAAGCAAGCTGCACCCTTGCAAAAGAATTGCATTTAGTCGGGCTTATGAATATACAATTTGCGGTAAAAGATGAGCAGATTTACATACTGGAAGTAAACCCAAGGGCCTCGCGGACAATACCGTTTATCTCAAAGGCAATAGGCGTTCCTCTGGCAAAACTAGCCGCTAAAATAATGATGGGGAAAAAATTAAAAGAGCTGGGCTTTACCAAAGAAATAATACCGCCGTATAAATGCGTTAAAGAATCCGTATTTCCTTTTAACAGATTTTTAGGCGTAGACACAATGCTTGGGCCTGAAATGCGTTCAACCGGAGAAGTTATGGGTATAGACAAGGATTTCGGAAGCGCCTATCTAAAAAGCCAGATAGCTGCTTCGCAGTTTTTGCCCAAAGAAGGAAATGTTTTTATTTCGGTAAAAGATAAAGACAAAACGAAAATTGTGCCCATCGCCAAGCAGCTTAAAAGTTTCGGATTTAATATCCTGGCAACCGAGGGGACAGGAAAAGCCTTGCAGGCAAAAGGGATAGATGTAAAAATATTGCCCAGGCTCTCAGAGGGCAGGCCGAATGTTTTGGATTACATAAAAAATAAAGATATGCATTTAATTATCAACACTCCGGCCGGAAGAATTCCCAAGCAGGATGAAGTAGTTATCAGAAGCACTGCCGCCCTTTACGGCATTGCCGTTATTACTACAATAGCAGGGGCGATTGCCTCAAGCAAAGCCATAGATGTTTTACGAAAAGATACGCTTTCGGTAAAAAGTATTCAGGATTATCATAAGGTAATATAAATTATAGGCAGGCGCGGCAACGGTGTTGTTGCCGCTAATTACAAGGGGGTATGGATGCCGAGAAGAAAAGATGTGCGCAAGGTCCTTATTATAGGTTCAGGCCCGATAATAATAGGCCAGGCCTGTGAATTTGATTATTCCGGAACGCAAGCCTGCAAGGCTCTTCGGGAAGAAGGCTATGAGGTAGTGCTTGTAAACTCAAACCCGGCGACGATTATGACTGACCCGGGCATGGCAGATAAAACCTATATTGAGCCGCTTACCGTTGAAAGCCTTGAAAAAATCATCGAACGCGAAAAACCGGACGCGCTTTTGCCTAACCTCGGCGGACAAACCGGGCTTAATCTTGCATCAAGCCTTCATAAAGCAGGAATATTAAAAAAATATAACGTTGAAATTATCGGCGTAAAGGCCGATGCAATCGAACGCGGAGAAGACAGGCTTGCCTTTAAGGAAACAATGCATAAACTGGGCATCGGCCTTCCAAAATCTGAAATATGCCATTCAATAGAAGAAGCTGAAAAAACAGCGGAAGCGCTGGGATATCCCGTAATAGTGCGGCCTGCATATACTTTAGGCGGCACAGGAGGAGGAATCGCCTATAATGTTGAAGAGCTACGCACAATTACAAACAGAGGCTTAAGCGTAAGCCTTATTCACCAGGTTTTAATCGAAGAGTCGGTGGTAGGCTGGGAGGAGCTTGAGCTTGAAGTAGTAAGAGACCAGAAGAACAATAAAATTACGGTTTGCTTTATCGAAAATATTGACCCTATGGGAGTGCATACAGGAGACAGTTTTTGCGCCGCGCCGATGCTGACCGTCCCCGAAAAATTACAGAAAAAAATGCAGGAACTTTCCTATAAAATAGTTGACGCTATAGGCGTTGTAGGCGGCACAAACATACAGTTTGCGCATAACCCCGTTGATGACCGCCTGGTTGCAATCGAAATTAATCCGCGCACTTCGCGCTCAAGCGCGCTTGCTTCAAAAGCAACGGGCTTTCCTATCGCGCGCATCTCTACAAAGCTTGCCGCTGGCCTTAATATGGATGAAATACCTTACTTTAGGCGCGGCACACTTGAAAAATACGAACCGTACGGCGAATACGTGGTTATAAAATTTGCGCGCTGGGCATTTGAAAAATTCCGCCAGGCTAAAGATGTTTTAGGCACGCAGATGAAAGCCGTGGGCGAAGTAATGAGCATAGGAAAAAATTTCAAAGAGGCGATGCAGAAGTCAATTCGTTCCCTTGAAATAGGCAGATACGGCCTGGGCGTTAAGAAATTTAAAGAAATGGATTCTGCAGCTTTGAAAGAAAAACTAAGGCATCCCTCCAGCGAGAGAATTTTTCTTATGTACGAGGCGCTGCGTAAAGGCATTTCCGTAGAGGAACTTTACCAGATAACGCATATCGGCCGCTGGTTTATAAACGAGATGAAAGACCTGGTTAGCTTTGAAGAGGAATTGCTTAAAAACAAATGGAGCGAATTGCCTGACAAAAAACTTATTAAAGCCAAGGAGTGGGGATTTTCCGACCGGTATTTAGGCGAACTTTTCAGTGTAAAAGAAAAGACCGTCCGCGATAAAAGAATTGCCTTGGGCAAAGAAGAAAAGTTTAATACCGTTCCCGTAAGCGGCGTAGACAATGCAGCCTATTATTATTCTACTTATAATGCAAACGATGATGTCCCGGTTTCCGATAAAAAGAAAGTAATGATTTTAGGCGGCGGACCCAACCGCATAGGCCAGGGTATTGAGTTCGACTACACCTGCGTGCACGCGGCTTTTGCTTTACGTGACGAAGGCTTTGAATCCATAATGGTTAACTGTAATCCCGAAACAGTTTCAACCGACTACGACACATCAAACAAGCTTTATTTCGAACCTTTGACGGTTGAAGACGTGCTTGCTATTTATGAAAAAGAAAAACCGGAAGGCGTAATCGTGCAATTCGGAGGCCAAACCCCCTTAAATATCGCACAGCAGTTAAAGGATAACGGCGTTAAAATTTTAGGGACTTCCCCGGAAAGTATACGCCTCGCCGAAGACAGGGAATATTTCAGAGACAGAATTAAAAAGCTGGATATCCCCCAGCCAGACGGAGATGCCGCGCGTTCGCTGGATGAAGCAATTAAAATTGCAAACCGTATTGGTTACCCTTTAATGGTGCGGCCGTCATTTGTCCTGGGCGGACGCGGAATGGAAGTTGTCTATGACGAAGCGACGCTTAGAAAATATGCCGAAGAAGCAATAGAAATTACCCCGGAATTCCCTATGCTTATTGACCGTTTCTTAGAACAGGCAATTGAAACAGAGGTAGATGCGCTTTCGGATAGCGAAAATACCTTTGTTGCTGCGATAATGGAACATATCGAGCTTGCCGGAGTGCACTCGGGAGATTCTGCCTGCGCAATTCCTCCGCGCACAATCCCCGAAAAACATTTGAAGACAATTGAAGATTATACTGCAAGAATTGCCAAAGACTTAAAGGTTGTAGGCCTGATGAATATCCAGTACGCGATATGTAACGATAAGGTCTATATCTTGGAGGCAAACCCGCGCGCAAGCAGGACAGTTCCCGTAGTCTCCAAAGTAACAGGAGTTCCTATCGCGCGTATCGCAACACTTCTTATGCTCGGCAAAAAAATAAAAGACTTCCCCGAGCTTAAAAAAATAAAGCTTCCCTACACCGGGGTTAAAGAAGCGGTATTTCCCTTTAATATGTTTCCTGAAGTTGACCCTGTGCTGGGCCCTGAAATGCGGGCAACCGGAGAAGTCATGGGTATAGGCGATAGCTTCGGCCTTGCTTTTGCAAAATCGCAGGAAGCAACAGGTTTTAAGCTTCCGGAAGAAGGAAGCGTGCTTGTTACGGTTGCAGACAGGGATAAAAAACATATTATCCCGGTTGCAAAAAAGTTAAAAAAATTAGGCTTTAATGTTTACGCCACAAAGAAAACAAGCGCGGTATTAAAAGAAAACGGCGTAGAAAACAACGAGATAAGCAAAATTGACGAAGGCCGTCCCGATATTTCCGATTTTATTAAGAATAAAGAGCTTCAGCTTATTATCAATACCCCGCTAGGCCCAAGCGGAAAACAGGACGACGCCTATATCCGCAGAATGGCAATTCAATATAAAATACCCTACATTACTACGGTTGCTGCGGCTGAAGCAAGCGTTGAAGGAATTGAGGCGCTTAAAAAACAAAAGGACGCGCCAAAGTCTTTACAGGAATACCATAAGATGCTTAAATAAGGAGAACATGCTGAATAAACAGGAGATTAAAAAATTAATCAACGAAAAAAAACTGATTGAAGGCGCAATTGACCTTGAAACACAGCTTACGCCTAACGGCTTTGATTTAACCGCGGGAAAAATTTATGCGTTTGACGAAGCCGGCGCGGTAGATTTTTCTAACAAAGAAAGAATGGTGCCCGAAGGAAAAGAAATTATTCCCAAAAAGAAAAACCCCGAAGATAAATTCGGCTGGTGGGAATTAAAAAAAGGCACATACAAAGTGCGGACAAACGAAACAGTTAATCTTCCTAACGATTTGGTTGCGCAAGCATTTACCAGAACAACGCTGCTGCGTATCGGCGCATTCACCCAGCACGGCGTGTGGGACGCAGGCTTTACAGGCCGCGGAGAGTTTGTTTTAATCGTCGGAAATCCCTGCGGAATAAAGATAAAACAAAACGCCCGTATAGCGCAGCTTGTGTTTTTGCCAACCCGTGAGACAGAAGGATATAAAGGTATATATAATAATATATAGCCTGTTTATGGAAAAATTAAGCATAAAAACAACTGTCCGCGCTGAATTCGTAGATATAACCAGCCGCATAGAAAAAATCGTAAAAGATTCAAAAATCAAAAACGGTTTATGCGTTATATTTTGCCCGCACACAACCGCAGGCCTAACCATAAATGAAAATGCCGACCCTTCTGTAAAAAAAGATATAATTGAACATCTAGAAAAGCTTGTGCCTTCCGGTAAAAATTACCTTCATTCAGAGGGTAATTCCGACGCTCATATAAAAAGCTCGCTTCTAGGAAGCTCGCTAAATGTTATAATCGAAGACGGCGCTTTAGCTCTAGGCACCTGGCAGGGCATTTATTTTTGCGAATTTGACGGGCCAAGGGACAGAAATATTTGGGTAAAAACAATAGGAGAAAAATAATGCCGGAGTTACCCGAAGTTGAAACGATAAAACGGGAACTTGAAAAAGCGCTTTTGGGTAAAAAAATCATAAAAGTTTCCGTAATCAATCCAAAGGTAATCAAAGAGCCCTCTAGCGAAAAATTCAAAAAAGAATTAGAAGGCCAGATTATAAAAAATATTTTACGTAAAGCAAAGCTTCTTATCCTTGAATTATCAAACAACAGGTCTTTGGTGGTTCATCTTAAAATGACAGGCCAGCTGGTTTATCCGGGAAAAGAAGGAAAAGAGGCAAGAGTTGTATTTGCTCTTTCCGACGGCAAAAACCTTGACTTTAATGACCGCAGGCTTTTTGCAGAATTGCGTGTTGTTGATAACTGGAACAACTTAAAATTTATTCAAGGGCTTGGGCCGGAGCCTTTTGACATAAGCGCGGATAAATTTAGCGAAATGTTAAAGAGCAAAAAAACAAAAATAAAGCCTCTCTTGATGGATCAGACTTTTATATCCGGCGTGGGCAATCTCTACGCGAATGAGGCATTATTCCGCGCCGGAATTAACCCGGCAAGGCCGGCGAATAGTTTATCCGATAAAGAAAAAAAACTTCTTTTTGAAGAGCTTAAAGCTACGCTCAAAGAGGCAATACAGCATAAAGGCTCTTCCATTGACCAGTACGTACAGCTTTCAGGCGAGCCCGGCGATTATGTAAAATACCACAAAGTTTACGACAGAGAAGATGAGCCTTGTTCAAAATGCAAAACACCCATAAAGAGAATAAGCCTGGGTGGCCGCGGCACATATTTTTGCCCGCACTGCCAAAAATAAAGCCGGTTTTAACTACATGAATGCTTTTAATCTGCACGAAACAGAAATCCTTTCCTTGCTGAAGCCCCATTTTAAAAAACCTTTTGTTTTTCTGGAAACCGCAAATTTCGATAAAGATAACGTAAGCTCGTTTTTATTCAAAGATTTTTCCAGAATTATTACCTTAAGTTGCAAAGACAAAGTAAATAATTTTTTCAAAGAAGCGGAAGCTTGCCTTAAGCAGGGCCTGTGGCTGTGCGGATTTTTTTCTTATGAGTTAGGTTACTATCTTGAACCGGCGCTCTACCATCTTAAAGCAAGAAATAATTTTCCGCTCGCATGGCTCGCTGTATGCAAAGAGCCGGATAAAATCATTCCCCGCGGCTATAACCGGACTTACGCGCGTAAAGAACCGGCAAAAAATTTCAGGATAAAAAATATAAAACCAAACATAAGTTACCCTCAATACGCAAAAGCAATCAGAAGGATAAAAACTTATCTTGGAAACGGCACTAACTACCAAACTAACTTTACATTCAAAATAAAATTCTCCTTTTCCGGAGACGCTTTAAGTTTTTATCTTGCGTTGCGCTCCCAGCAGCCGACATCCTATATGGCGCTTATAAATACAGGAGACTATTTTATTATTTCTTTATCGCCGGAACTTTTTTTTAGGAAAGAGGGCAATAGAATTACCACCAAGCCCATGAAAGGAACCTTCATCCGCGGAGTTGACCTTTCGCAAGACAGGGTAAATGAAAAAAAACTAACAACCGATAAAAAAATAATGGCAGAAAACCTGATGATTGTTGATTTGCTTCGTAATGACCTTTCGCGCGTTGCAAAAAAAGTATGGGTGCCTCAACTTTTTTCAGCAGAAAAATATAAAACGCTTTATCAGATGACTTCAACCGTATCCGCGCGCCTTAAAAATAATGCCGGCATGCGGGAGATTTTTTCTTCGCTTTTTCCTTCCGGCTCTGTAACGGGCGCCCCCAAAATAAGGACTATGGAAATTATCAAAGAACTTGAAAAAGAGCCCAGGAATATTTATACAGGGGCAATTGGCTATATATCGGCGGATAAAACCTGTTTTAACGTAGCGATAAGGACTGTTAAACTTTCTGCAAATAAAGGAGAGCTCGGCATAGGCGGCGGTATTGTCTATGATTCAAACGCAAAAAAAGAATATGAAGAAGCCCTTCTTAAAGCAAAATTTCTCACTCAAGGTGCGGAAAGATTTTCTCTTATAGAAACTATTCTTTATGACGCGCGTTTTGGATACCAGTTAATCGATTTACACTTAAACAGGCTTGAAAAGTCCTGCGAATATTTTTCAATCAATTTAGACGTCAAAAAGCTTAAGGAGGAATTGGCGGTTTTAAGTAAGAAACTAAAGACAGCCGGAGGTAAATTTAAAATAAGAATATTAACTGATTTCGAGGGAAATTTTGAAATAGAAAAATCTCCTTTAGATGAACCGGATTTACCCGCGGCAATTAAAATAAGCAAACAAAAGACAGATCCGGAAAATCCTTTTCTTTATCACAAAACAACCAGACGCAAACTATACGAAGAAGAGCTCAAGAAATCCCGCAAGGAAGGGCTTTTCGAGGTAATTTTCTTTAATAAACATGGCGAACTCACCGAAGGAAGCATAACTAACGTATTTGTTTTAAAAAATAATATTCTTTACACGCCTCCCGTAAAATGCGGATTGTTGCCGGGCGTTTTTCGGCAGCATCTTTTAAAAACCGGCGCAGCCAGGGAAAAAGTGCTTTACAGAAAAGACCTTAATGAAGCGCAAAAAATATACATAGCTAATTCCGTAAGGGGGTTGTTTCCGGCAAAATTAGCTTGCTGATTTGGGAAATAAAAGTAAAATACAATACAATAGGCGGCGAAGCATGAAACAATTAAAAGTTAAAACGGTATTCCTTAAAAAGATAAAATCAGATGTTTTCCTCCTGGGGCTTGATTCAAGTTATCTTGCCAACTCTGCGCGCCCCGGCCAATTCCTGCACGTAAAAGTCGACGACAAAACTACAATTCTGCGTAGACCCCTAAGCATCCATAAAATTGAAAAAAACCTTGTTTATATTCTCTTTCGCGTAAGAGGAAGAGGCACCAGACTTCTTGCTAATAGCAAAAAAGGGGATGTTTTTGACGTTATCGGGCCGCTGGGCAATGGTTTTTCCGTCACGCGTCCGCCATTGCACAGCCAAAATATTCTGGTCGCCGGCGGAATGGGGGTAGCGCCCTTGGTTTTTCTTGCACAAAAATTAGCAAAAATTAAAAATTCAAAATTAGGAATTAAAAATTTAGTCTTATTGGGAGCGAAAAGCAAAAAAGAAGTTTTAGCTGAAAGCGAGTTTAAAAAACTCGGGTTTGAAATTAATATTGCAACCGACGACGGCACTCGCGGATTTAAAGGCAGCGTCGTTGAACTGCTAAGGAAAGTCCTATCAAACTATCAGCATAATAACCTATCAACTAATATCTACGCCTGCGGGCCCAAAGAAATGTTTTTCGAAATAAAAAAAGTTTTAGAAAAATACCCAAAAATACAGGCGCAGGTTTCTTTTGAGCAATTTATGGGCTGCGGCCTTGGGATATGTTACGGCTGCGTTATAGAGACAAAAGAAGGATATAAAAAGGTGTGCAAAGACGGCCCTGTTTTTGACCTGAAAGTAATATAATATGGAATGTTTCGTTAATCCGGGAATTTAAAAAAGGAGAAAGCATGCCAAACTATATGCTTGTTTTAATTCCCCTGATAATCGGCGTCGTTATTCTGTGTTTTCCCCAGTTTTTCACGAAAAAAGATTTAAACAAGAAGGAAAATATTTCCACAAAAAGGACAATACAGATAATAGGCATAGCGGCTATTATTGCCAGCGTGGTTATTTTCTTACTGAAAGGAATATCAGGTAATTGATTTGCGCTTCCATTTTTGTCTTTAGAAAATAAAGGAGGTTAACATGGAGCCTTTTATTTCCATAATCGTTCCTGTGAGAAACATGGAACGCACGATAGGCACAACCTTTGATTATCTTATGAATGTTGAATATCCCCGCGATAAAATGGAAATTGTATTTGCGGACGGAGGAAGCACCGACAATACAATTCCAATGATAAAGAATTACCAAAAAGAACACCCCTTTATCAAACTCGTAGAAATACCTAAGTGCCCTTCTCCCGGATTTGCAAGAACAAAAGCCCTGGAAGTTGTTAAAGGCGATTTCATATTTTTTACCGACGGAGACTGCGCTCCCTGCAAAGACTGGATATATAAAATGCTTCAAGTATTTAAGACTGACGCGAAAATCGGCGCCATCGGCGGCGAAATACTTACTCTTAAGGTTGACCCGAACAACCTGGTTGAAATTTTTTGCCAGGCATTCGGCTTTAACAGGGTTTCCTGGAGGTACGGTAATTTACAGGAAGGTTACTACCCTGATTTAAGCGATTTGAGCCCTACCCAGATTTGCGGGCACAGGGCATACTTTTTTGTCACGGCAAATGTTGCTTACAGAAAAGAGGTAATAGATGTAAACGAGCGCAAGTTCTGGGAGCTGCCTACGGGCGAGGATATGGATTTCGGCATAAGAGCAAGAAAAAAAGGCTGGAAATTTTATTTTCTTCCATCGGCAAGCGTTGAACATATGCACAGGGCTGATTTGCCGGCTCTTTTAAAAGTGTGGAAGTCATACGGAGCAGCTCATCCCACGCTGCTACGCGCGCACGCCGCAGACCGTATGGAAATAATATTTCAGTTTATAGGTAAATACCCCGAGCATCCGATACTTCGCATACCGTTTTTCGTAAGAGGGTTTATTTATATAGGCAATTTTCATCTTATGCATATTTTCGGTGCGCTTTTCCTGCTGTTCTTTATCCTGCAATGGGGTTTCCCCTGTTCATTTTGGCTTAAATTATTTGCCTGGGTTTCTTTGGCAATAACTTCGTATGTAAAATTTAAATATTTCAGGATGATTTTCAATATTGAGCCTTACGATAAATGGATTGAATTTGCGAAAATGAAATATTTGACTAACCTTTATTTCGTCAAGGGCGGATTAAAAGGCTCGTTTAAGAACGGAACGTTTTGTATAGAGCCCAGCTTCTAACGAAGCGGGACTTTTAAAACTCAAAGAGCGTCGAAAGACCGCGCTGCCGGATTAGCCCCGAGTAAAGCGGGGGGGGGTACAGCGTTTTTCCAGGCCTCTAACCGAATGGCGTATGCGAATGGAGTTGGCATTAAATTATTAAAAGGAGGATTTATGAATGATAAAAAGAGGCCCGCCGGCGCAATAGCATTTGCAATCCTAATCATTATAGGCTCCTTGCTGCAATTGCCCTATGATATTGGTTCTACAAGGTTACTCCTTCGACCTTTGCCGGAGAATATAATACAAATACATTTCTTTGTTATAAAGATAACTTTATTATTGGCGATAATCTCAGGAGTTGGGATACTGTGTTCGAGAAATATTTTTAGAAAAATTGCCGTATTTCTGGGTATTTTTAATATTGTTGATTATTTTATAGAAATTCCATTTTTCATTTTAAGAAACTTCCCTGACTATATAAATCAACGTGTCGCTGAAATGACAAAAAACTTATCAATACCGCCAGACGTTTTTTCTACAATTTATTGGGTTTTGGCAATTATTGGTTGGATTATTGATTTTGGTTTTGCTGTAGCTATGGTGTGTTATTTCACTCGCCGCAGGGTGAAAGAACAATTTAAATAATAGAACGAGAATGCATTAAGAAAATTCATCAAATACAAAAAAATAATTTCTAGAAATTATAGAATAATTTTTTTGAAAAGACGAATAAGCCGCTGCAAAACCGTAGTCAATTGAGAATAAAAAGCTTTTAAATGGCAGGTTGCCGCAGTCAGAATTTGCGAATATAAATGGGGCGATGAATATTCGGAGGTAACTATGTGGATTTGGTATGTAGCCTTAGGTTTGCTCGCCGGAACCCTGAGCGGGCTTTTAGGTATAGGCGGAGGATTAATTCTTATACCCGCACTTGTTTATATTTTCGGATTAACACAGCATCAGGCGCAAGGCACAACCCTTGCCTTTATGATTCCGCCCATAGGTTTACTTGCGGCGCTTAAATATTATCAAGCCGGCAATGTTAAGCTTAATATCGCCATGTTTATATGCCTGGGGTTTTTTGTGGGCGGATTTATCGGCGCAGTGTTTGTAGAGAAAATCCCCGAGCCTTTGCTTAGAAAAATATTCGGCACAGCTTTATTGCTGGCTTCTCTTCGAATGATTTTCGCAAAGTAAACACCGTTAGAAAAATATTTCTAACGGGTCAAGCTTCAGCGTATGTTTTCCTCAATTACCGTAAGCAGGTCCTTCTTAAGTTTTTCCTTTGCCTCAAGGCAAAAACCGAAATAAAGATCGTCTTTAAGCGAATAAAATATAGAAGGCCTGGTTTGCCAGCCTTTAAAGCTAACGGGTAATTTGGCATAGGAAATATAAATGTAAGTTTTCTCTCCCCCGGCGCCCTTTATCATCGGCTCACCGTATACAATGTAAAGCTCGTCCCTGCGCGATTTTTTCAGCGAACCCCTGTCGAAAGATGCAAGCTCGCTATGGTCTTTTCTTAACATTACAATGTCGTCATAAATTTTATTGATTACTTCATTACCGCCCGTGATGTAAGACTGCGCAAAAATATTGGAAGTAAAAGAGAGGAAGGTAAGAAAAAAAATTCCGAGAGCCACCCGCACATTCCTTGTCATACCACTCCTTGTATTTAAAAAAATTACTTTATAAGCTGCAAAGCCAAAGGATATTTATATCCCTCGCCTTTGTTCGCTTTTATCGCGGCATTTATAACGAATACCAAATCCAATATAACAATAGCTGCAAGTATAAGCCAGCCTATGAATACCAGGCAAAGTACGCCGGCTACAATTGCGTAAATCGTCATTGAAATCTGGAAGTTCAAAGCTTCTTTTCCCTGCTCATTTACGAAAGGATATTCATCTTTTTTTATAAGCCAGATTATAAGCGGAACAATTATATGGCCGAAAGGTATGCCGATATAAGAAGAAAGCCCGGTTAAATGACACAACATTGCCCACATTCTTTCGTCTTTTACTTTATCCTGCGGCATAAACACCTCCTTTTGAAAGTTACCAGCCTTATTTATACCAAAACATCCACCCAAATAACCGCACAGCTATATAATAAAGCTGTGCAAATCTGAAAGAATTATTTTTTAATATAATATAAAATTCCCTGTCAACTTCCCGGCGCCTGATAAAGGATTTAAGCTCATGGCTAAATTGGTAAAATACGTCGTGGACCAAAGAAGCATAATAAGTTTTACTTTGCCCTGTGTCAAAATTTAATACCCCTTCAAACGTTCCAAAATAAATATCCTTTACCTTAAACTTAGGGCTGCAGCCGTCCCAGGCATAACCCTTGTAGTTAGAGCCCTTTACGATAACGTTACCACAGGAATCTAATTTAAACCACTCATTTTCGAATGTCCGGCCTTTTATAAGGGAGCGGTGGCAATAATCTTCCTTTATGCAGTATACGTAAACGCCCATATTTTACTTTTTTCTTGCGACCTCTGCAAAAGAAAGCGCTAAACAAAGAACAAGGATTACCGAAGCAATAATCACTGTATTGTGTGCTACGAATGAATACAAAGAAATTGCAGCTTTAGGAATTGTGCCAAGAGCGGCATTTGAATTTTGCCAACTTTCTAACCCTACTTGCAAGGTAAAATTGAACATTAAATCCAGCGCGACAAATGCGAGAAATAAGACGCCCGCGCGTATTATTGCCGATAGCCACTTCATTTTTACCTCCTTATTTCAGGCGAGTGATTTATATCCCGGTTTAAAGAAAACAGGTTCCTTTTTTTTCATAACCATCACAGAAATAATTACCCAGGGAATTATCAATATTTGGGTAAACAGTAAAAGTATACCAGCAAAACCGGCCTCCTGCACAAATAAATTCCAGCCTTTGGCGGACCCTTCTGCTACAGCCATTGATGAGCCGGCTATTGCCGCGGAAACGAGGTATGCGCTCATAAACCCGAGTATCAGCCAGAACAAATAAATAATAACGCCCCTCTTTAGCCACGAGCCGGTTTTTGTGCACAGGTAATAACAAAAATAAACAAGACTAAGGGGTATCAGTAAAACAGCCATAAGCATTCCGAGAGAAAACAACCGGTCTTTCATTTTTTCCGCAATAAATAATACGAGAAGAAAAAGCGGAGCGAAAATGCCCATAGCGCATACTATCGGCCAGAAATTTAATAATAAAAAAATAACAAAATGTTTAAGCTTCACGGCTATAAATAAAAATTTACTTCCCCTGTTTTTTCAGCTTATCCCAATAGTCCCGGTAATATTTAATCTGTTGTTCAAGCTGTATCGGTTTATTGTTTAGATCTCTCCAGAAAGAGGTAAGGATAATGCCGGACATATCATCCGGATGTTGTATCCCCAAGCCGTTAAAATATGTTTTAAGGCGCGAACCGCTCCATAAGCCCCAGTTATTTCTCATCCACATACCCAGCCCGCGATGGTATTTTGCCATGTCTGATTCTTTGCCTGTTTTCATTTCTTCAATCATATCCGCGCTAAGCATTTCTTTCAGTTCTTTAAGGCAGTCATCGATATTTTCAGGAATGTATATTCCGGAAGGCGCGGTTTTATCTTCGGTAGGCTTAATTTTATATTTTCCGTCTTCCTGCGCTGTTATATTTAAATTTGAAACGCCGGCCAAAAAACAAAACGCAATAAAAATTACTTTTCTCATTTAAACCCCCTTTAAACTTAAATTATAACACTCTCTTTGCAAATCAAAAGCATTTTCCGTCCCAGGTTTATCAGCTTAACGGTTCGCTGTCAATATGGCCTGCGCTTGAAAAAAGCCCTTGCTTGCTTCAATAATTATATCTATAATAGACAAAACGGATTTCGAAACAAGATACATTTTATCAATAAAATCAATGAATTTAGCCGTAAAACTTAATAACTTTGAGCTTAAAATCCCAATTGTTTGTGCGTCAGGCACTTTCGGCTACGGTGAAGAGTTAAAAGGCCTGGTTAACTTTAAAAATATCGGCGCAATAACTACAAAGACAATTACGCCGGAAGCCCGCGCAGGCAACATCCCTCCAAGAATATACGAGGCTGAATATGGCGTTATGAATTCAATCGGCCTGGAAAACCCCGGGCTCGAAGGATTTTTAGAGGAAAAACTTCCAGGCCTGCTAAAACTTCCGGTAAAATCAATCGTAAGCATCGGCGGGTTTTCGCAGGAAGATTATGCGAGGATAGTCAGGCGGCTGGAAGATAAAAAAATAGAGGCCATTGAGCTTAATCTTTCCTGCCCGAACATTAAAATGAAAAAAATGTTTTCACAAAACAAGGATGCAACTTACAACCTCGTTAAATCTTTAAGGGCGTTTACCAGAAAAACCCTCATTGTAAAAATAACTCCCGAAGTGGAAGATATTGTAGAAATTGCAAAGGCGGCTTATGACGCAGGAGCAGATGCGATTTCTTTGGTTAATACTTTTTTTGCGCTCGGAATAAATATAGAAACAAAAAAGCCTTTTCTTGGAAGTATTTACGGTGGGTTTTCCAGCCGCGCCATTAAGCCGCTTGCTTTGTGTAAGGTCTGGCAGGTTTATAAAAACGTTAACATACCGCTTATTGCCGGAGGAGGCATTGAAAATGCAAACGATGCTGTAGAGTTTTTTCTCGCCGGCGCAACGGCAGTAAGCATAGGAACGATAAATCTGGTTTATCCAGACAGGGCAACCGGCATATTGAAAGGGTTAAAAGATTATATGAAAAGAAAGAAAATAAAAGATATAAATGAATTAAGGGGAGGAATGATTGCGTGATAGACCAAAAGCTCTGGGAAAAATTAATAGTGGCGCTGGATTTTGACAGTGAAGCGGAAATTGAGAAAGCAGTTGACATACTTTCGCTGAAAAAAGTGAAATTTAAAATCGGCTCAATTGCTTTTACAAAATTCGGGCCGCAACTTGTTGAGAAATTTACAAAGAAAAATATCGATATATTCGTAGACCTGAAACTGTATGATATTCCGAACACAATGAAAGAAACCGCTAAAGTAATTGCCGAAATGTCAGCCTGGGCATTTACCGTGCACATAAAAGCCGGAACAACTGCCCTGGTTGCCGTAAAAGAGCAGGTAGAGGAAACTGCCCATGAAAAAAATATCAGAAAACCGCTTATTTTAGGCGTTACCGAATTAACCAGTTCAAAAGCATCCGAAGAAGACGTATTAAAGCTGGCAGCTCTTGCAAGCAACGCAAAACTTGACGGCGTTATCGCGTCAGCCAAGGAAGCCGCTGCCATAAAAGCTAAATTTAAAAATTTAAAAGTTATTACCCCGGGTATCCGTTCCGTTCTTGATGAAAAGGGCGATCAGGAAAGAATAACTACCGCAAAAACCGCTTTCGATTCAGGCGCAGATTATATCGTCGTCGGCCGGCCGATTATTTCAAAAAAAGATTACCTAAAGGCAGCGGAAGAAATCCTGAGCGTCTAAACTAAGAAGCTTACGGCGCGGGAACAATGCCCCGGGTTATACTGCCTTGTAATAAATATTAAAATGAGAATAGGGCAAAAAATAAGTTTAGGATACTGGGCGGTTATAATCCTTGTAGGCATACTTAGCTGCTTTGGAATTTACTTAAGCCAGCGCGCTTTGCAGCAGACAATAGGTACAACCACAGTGTTGCTGGCGCAGGAAATGGTCGATAAAATAGACAGAAACATCTACCGCAGAGTAGAGGCGCTCCAGCAATTTTTAAACGATAGTACAGTAAGAGACGTAATTTTATCTGCTAACAACGAATATGAAAAACTCGGCCATATCAATGAGTATATTAAGGAAAAAGACGAAGAATGGATAGCCCAACCCGCCGACGCCGTAACCCCTTTTATGAAACGGTTAATTGACAACAGCCTGGCAAACAGGCTGAAAGAAATGACAATATTTTATCAAAAGAAAGACGGTTATACGGTTTTCCCGGAAATTTTTGTCACAAATAAATATGGGGCAAATATAGCTCAGAACCAGAAAACAACCGATTATTATCAGGCTGATGAAGAATGGTGGCGTAAGGCAAGGGCAAACGGAGTGTATGTCGGGGATGTTTCTTTCGATGAAAGTTCCGGAGTTTATTCCACCGATATCGGGATAAGGATAAACGATGAAAAAGGAAATTTTATCGGCGCGGCAAAGGTTGTTTTGAATATCGAGGAAGCAATCAGTATTTTAAATGAGCGCAAATATAATAAAGAAGCGCCAAAAACAATGGAATTTAAATTAATCGACAGAAATGGAAGGATTATTTATACAACAGAACGCCTGCAGCAGTTTACGAGTATTTCCCCTGCCGTTACCAGACAGCTATTCCAGAAACAAACGGCAGATTACGGTTATTTTATAGAACAATGTGAAATGCCTAAAAGCGGTAAAGAGTTGTTTGCGTATGCCCGTTCAGACGGCTATAAAGATTATAAAGGTTTAGGCTGGATTCTTCTGATTGAGCACGAAACAAAAGAAGTATTCAGCCCGGTAAGCGAGCTTAGGAATTTGTTGATAATTCTTTTGGCGGGAGGAACGCTTGTTAATATTGTAATTGGGTTGTTTGTTTCGCATGCCATAGCAGTACCCGTCAAAGAATTAGCGGATGCCGCCAAAGAGATAGGCGAAGGCAAATTGGATACCCGCATAGCAATTGCTTCCCGCGATGAGCTTGGTCTTCTCGCAGCCTCCTTTAATGACATGGCGAAGAATTTAAAAAAATCCACCACTTCCATAGAAAATTTAAACAAAGAGATTTCTGAACGCAAAAAAGCAGAAGAATATTTAAGAAATACCTACGAAGAGCTTAAAAGAATCCAGGGCCATCTTATCCAGGCAGAAAAACTTCATGCAATGGGGCTTCTTGCGGGAGGCCTTGCGCATGAAGTAAAAAATCCGTTGGCAGTAATAATCCAGGGAACAGATTATTTATTGAAAATGATACCCCACGAGGAAACAGAAATAATAAAAACGCTTAACACTATAAAGAGAAACGTAATACGCGCAGACGGCATTATAAAAGACCTTCTTGATTTTTCCAAGACGACAAGTTTAAATTTGTGTCCGGTTGATATAAATAATGTTTTGGAAAGCTCATGGCAATTAATAAGACCGCAGGTAAAAACCGATAGTATAAAAATTATTAAGCAAATGGGAAAAGGTTTGCCACACGTTTACGCGGATAAAGCCAAAATGGAACAGGTATTTATAAATATATTGCTAAACTCTGTCCAGGCAATGCCTTCAGGGGGAGAGCTTTATCTGCGCACTTATGATAAAAAAATTACAGCGGCAGACAATATAAACCGCGGCGAAAATGTTTTTTTTAATCCAGGGGAAAAAGTCCTGGTAGTCGAAATTGAAGATACAGGCGTCGGCATAGCCGAAGAAAATATTAAAAATATTTTTGACCCGTTTTTTACAACCAAAGGCCCACGCGAAGGAGCAGGCCTGGGGCTTTCTGTAAGTAAAAGCATTCTTGCCATGCATAGAGCGGCAATTGAGGTAGAAAGCCGTAGCGGCAAAGGGACCAAGACCGTCATTACTTTGAAAACAATTTATGAGCCGCAGGTATAAGATTTTAATAATAGTTTCCTAACAGAAAAAAACAGGTGAAGTAAAATGTATTTAGCTATAGGCGTTATATTAGGGATTTTAACGGGGTCTGTAAATTTCTTCATCTTTCAAAAACAGATGAAAGAGTTTTTAACCGGAAAAAAATGGCATTTAATAATTGCAGGTTATGTGGTTAGATATAGCCTCATGGGAGTTGTTTTCTATTTTTCTGTTAAAAAAAGCATGCCGCTTTTTATAGGTGTCTTACTCGGATTCTTTATAACGCAGGTTATGTTTTTTTCAAGAAAAGCAAAGTCTATGAAATTTACCGAAAAACAATAATCTTGCCTTATGTATTTTCCACAAAAATAAGGTAAAATAAACACCAGCCGACATGAAAAACTATAAAACCCAGGATTTTGATTTCGATCATATACGCTGCAGCCAGGCATTACTTTTTCAAAAATTAAAGACTTCGCGAAACGGATTAACTGAAGGCGAAGCCCTAAAACGGCTGGAAGAATACGGCTACAACGAGCCTGCCAGGAAAAAGAAAAGGACCATTCTCTTTCAGCTTCTTTCAAAATTTCTAAACCCTCTTGTTATAGTCCTTTTAATCATCGCAACGTTTTCTTTATTCTTTGGCGAAAAAATGAGCGCAATACTGGTTATAGCAATGGCGGTTATGAGCGTTGCTCTGTCATTCGTCCAGGAATATAAAGCCGGCAAGGAAGCGGAAAAATTAAGCGAAATGGTTAGCGCTACTTCCACAGTCTATCGTAACGGCAAAGCCAGAGAAGTAAAAATGAAAGAATTGGTCCCCGGGGATATCGTCGACCTTTTTGCAGGCGATATGATACCGGCAGATTTACGGATTATTTTCTGTAAGGACCTTTTTATAAATCAGGCATCTCTTACGGGCGAGTCATTCCCCGTTGAAAAGACCCAGGAAGTTTTAGAGCCAAAATCAACCCCGGCATCAACCCCAATGGCAGATTTTACCAACATTGCTTTTATGGGGTCAAGCGTAGTATCGGGAACAGGCTTAGGTGTAGTTGTGAAAACAGGGCTTGCGACACAATTCGGAGCGCTTTCAAAGAAACTTGCTTCCCTTGAGGTGCCAAGCGGTTTTGACCGCGGCATACGTTCTTTTATGTGGCTGATGATAAGGTTTATGCTTGTGCTTGTCGTGGTCATTTTTGCTATTAATGCTCTTTCCAAAGGCAAGCTTATCGAGGCGTTTCTTTTTTCGCTGGCTGTTGCGGTAGGGCTTACTCCTGAAATGCTTCCTATGATTGTGGCAATAAATCTTTCCAAGGGTGCGCTTTCGATGTCTAAAAGAAGCGTTATTGTGAAACGCCTTAACTCAATACAGAATTTCGGCGCCATGGATGTTTTATGCACAGATAAAACCGGAACGCTTACTCTGGATAAAATTATTTTGGAAAGGTATTGCGATGTCGTGAAAAAAGAAGACAAAGAAGTATTGGAATTTGCTTATATAAACAGCTTCTATCAGACTGGGCTTAAGAATATTCTGGATAGGGCAATATTGGACCACGAAAAACTACAATTATCCGATTACAGCAAATTCGATGAGATTCCTTTTGACTTTTCTCGTAAAATTATGTCGGTAGTCGTTACCTCATCCGACCGCCACAGGCTGATTGCAAAAGGCGCGCCTGAAGAAATTTTTAAACGGTGCACAAAGTTCGAGCTTGAAGGAGACATTCTTGAAATGTACCCTGTTCTTATTGCGGAATTAAAACAGGAATACGATGAGCTAAGCGCGGAAGGATTCCGGGTCCTTGCAATTGCCTATAAAGATATAGAAAACAAAAAGGAAGAATATTTGCGCGATGACGAGCAGGATTTGATTCTAAAAGGATATATCGCTTTTCTTGACCCTCCGAAACCTACCGCTCGTAAAACCATAGAAACTTTGAAAACTCTGGGAATAGATTTTAAAGTATTAACCGGAGACAACGAATTGGTTACCAAAAAAATCTGCGGCGAAGTCGGCATAGATGTGCGCGGGTTGGTTACGGGCGAACAGGTTGAGAAGCTAAGCGATACCGAGCTTAAGGAGCTGGTAAAAACTACTTCTGTTTTTGCGCGGCTTTCTCCGCTGCAGAAAGAGAAGGTAATACGCGCTCTACATAAAAACAAGCATGTTGTCGGTTACTTGGGCGACGGCATAAATGACGCTCCGGCTTTAAAAGTGGCGGATGTCGGCATTTCCGTTGATAACGCAGTAGATATTGCCAAGGAATCAGCGGATTTGATTCTTTTAAAGAAAAGTTTAATTGTACTTGCTGATGGTGTCCGCGAAGGAAGAAAGACCTTCGGCAACATCTTAAAATATATAAAAATGGGTTCAAGCTCAAACTTCGGCAATATGTTCAGCATGACCGGCGCAAGTATTTTTCTGCCCTTCCTGCCGATGCTGCCCATACAAATACTTCTGAACAATTTCCTCTACGACGTATCGCAGGTTGCAATTCCATCCGACGGCGTGGATGAGGAGTATCTTTTAAAATCAAGGCCATGGAATATAAACTACATTAAAAAATTTATGCTTTTCGTGGGGCCTGTCAGTTCGGTTTTCGATTTCATTACCTTCGGTGTTTTGCTTTTTGTTTTTCATGCAAAAGAATCACTTTTCCATACCGGCTGGTTTTTAGAATCGCTTTGCACGCAGACTCTCGTAATCCACGTTATTCGTACCGGTAAAATTCCTTTCATTGAAAGTAAACCCAGCCAGTTTCTGATGTTTACTTCAATTTATATAGTTACAATAGGCCTGGTGATACCGTTTACGCCGCTGGGAAAACATTTCGGCTTCGTTCAGCCCCCGGCCGGCTATTTCCCGGTACTTTTAGCCATAATTGCCGCCTACCTTTTTACAGTGCACTTTGTAAAAACCTGGTTTATAAAGAAATACGGGTATGAATAAAACCCGCATCGGATAAGATAATGCTAAAAAAATATTATTGTTTTTTAATATTTATTTTCCTCATCTCCGGCTGCGCAACCGTGAGGCACGCCGTTCCCGCAGGCTTGTTAAATAAGGTTACTATTTACGATATGCGCGACATTAGGACATTAAGCGGCCTGCCAAGCGACTCTTTTAAAAAAGATTTTCTGAAATTGCTTGAACAGGAAGAAAAAGGAGGGCCTTCTTTTTTTGATTTTAAGAACAGCCGGACATATTCTATGCTTACTATCTCAGGAGGCGCGGCGAACGGCGCTTACGGAGCGGGCCTGCTTAGCGGTTGGTCGAAATCAGGGACGCGGCCGGAGTTTAGGGTTGTTACCGGCATAAGCACCGGAGCCATAATTGCGCCATTTGCTTTTTTGGGAAGCAAATACGACGATAAATTAAAAGAAATTTCTACAAAATATTCGACAAAAGATATCATATGCATACGGTCTCCGCGGCTGGCAATCCCCTTTAAAGACTCAATCGCCAGCACCAAGCCGCTGGAGAGCCTTATTGAGCGGTATTTTGACAAAGAATTATTGAAAGAGATAGCTGTCGAATACAATAAAGGCCGCAGGCTCTATATCGGCACTACGAACCTGGATGCGCAGCGGCTTGTTATCTGGGATATGGGTAAAATTGCATCGTACGGCGACGATAAAGCCTTAAAGTTATTCCGCAAGATTATATTGGCGTCAGCATCTATCCCTATCGCATTTCCTCCGGTATATTTCGAAGCGAAAATTGACGACAAAATATACGACGAGATGCATGTCGACGGCGGAGTGGTCAGGCAGGTGTTTTTTCTTTACGATGTCCTTCAGGGTATTGACAAGGCCATGAAAGAAAAGGGCCTCGACGCTTCCAGGATGCATTACAAAATTTATATTATCAGGAACGGCTATGTAGATGCAGTATGGCAGGAAGTTCCTGATAAGCTTTCCGCTATTGCCGGCCGCGCCGTAGATACAATGATTAACGCGCAAAGTATAGGCGACATATACCAGCTATATACTTTTACGCAATTAGGCAGGGGAGATTTTAATCTTGCTTATATTCCGGCAACTTATGTGGCAAAAGGGAAAGAGCTTTTTGATCCTGTTGAAATGCGCACACTTTTCGACCTGGGCTTTAAGGAAGCTGCCAACGGCTATCCCTGGAAAAAGACGCCGCCTGGGCTAGGGACAGGCAATTAATCCACATACAGCTAAAACGCTCAATTGCCGGATACCCGCCAAAACGCAGGATTTTATTGATTAATTAGCGGGGAAAAGTGCTGAAACAGGTAATAAATCCCTTGAATTTATTGGGTATATAGCTTATAATTAGCGGATGTCGCTAGATAACTAGATTAAAGGTGCTCCATATGGCAGAAGATTTAAAAAGACTTATCGAGAAAATCCAAAAAGAAGGCGTAGAAGCTGCAAAGCTTAAGGCTTTGGAAATTGAAGCTGAAGCAAGCGCCCGCGCCAAGGTAACTATTCAAAAGGCTAAAGAAGAAGCCAACCGCCTGCTTGATGAAGCTAAAGATGATATTTCGCGCCAAAAAGAAGCTGCCTTAAGCCTCCTTCAGCAGGCCGCAAGGGATACAGTTATAAGCCTGCGCCAGGAATTACTTAAAAAATTTTCAAGTATCATAAAACAGGAAACGCATCAGGCTTTAAAGTCCAAAGATTTGGCTGAAATATTGTTTAAGCTGATAAAGGAATGCTGTAAAGAGCCGGGGTCAAATATAGAAATAACGTTAAGCAAAGAGGACGCAGATAAGCTCACCCAGGCGTTTATCTCCGGCTTCAAAGAAGAACTAAAGAAAGGAATTACCTTAAAAACTTCCGACGAAATATCAGGCGGCTTTCTTATAAGCTACGACTGCGGAAAATCACAGTTTGATTTTACTGATTCTGCTTTGGCGCAGTATCTCGCCCAGTATGTCGGAGGCCGTCTCGATGAAGTACTCACTCCTCAAGCCCCGAAGCGCAAGCCTTAATATGCCAAATTACCACCAATACCTTATCTCAAGCCTGCCATATCTTTCTTTCGGAATGAAAGCGCCTATGGAATTTGGCAGGTTTTTGGAGCTTTGCCGCGATTTAATACCGCAGGCGGAAGTTACGGTTTTAGAAAATTGTGCGGATATTTTTAAGGAACCGGGCAAAGCTAAAATTAAAGCAAAGGGCATCGTAAAAATGTGGCATGATTTTGAATTCGGGCTTCGCAATGAATTGGTAAAGATAAGAGCAAAACGCCTTCATAAAGATGCGGCAGTGTATTTACGTAATTATTCAGAGGCGGACCTTGTGTTTACCCATAAACTTAGCGAAATAACGCGCCAGCCGCAGCCGCTCGAGGTTGAGCGCATGCTTGATATGCTGCGTTGGAATAAACTCGATGAATTATGCTTCGGCCATTACTTCGATATGGAGGTTCTTTTTGTTTATGCGCAGAAATTACTTATACTTTCCCGCTGGGATAAAATTTGGGGCGCTGACAAGGGAAAACTTCTTAATAGAACATTGGAAAGCATCGAGCAGCACGTATGAATATAGAAGCTTTATAAGGCTAAATATTATTTTAGTATAAATTAAAAAAAATGTATATAAATAGAGTCACATTAAAAAATTTCAAGGCTTTTTGTAATGAAACTAGCTTTGATTTTTCAATTCCAAACGGACAACTGGGTAGTGGTTTAAATCTTTTCGTTGGCGGAAACAATACTGGTAAATCAACCTTGATTGAAGCGATAGACTTTTTAAGAAATGGCCTCCCTAAAGGAGTCGAGATAGAAGAGTTAAAAAATAAAGCGTCTAAAGAAAATCTTTATGTAGAAATAATTTTTTCTGGAGAGGTATTCAATACAATTAGGCAATTTGCTCAAGGCAATAAACAAAGTGTCCTTGAAAAAGCAGTATATATAGAAAATAATAAAGAATATTTTCGCATAAGAAGAGATTCAAAAGATGCAAAACCGCTTTTATTGTGGAAACCAGATGAAAAAAAATTCATAAACGAATCCGGAATAGATGCACCCATAAAGAAATTGTTTGAGTTAGATTATATATGGGCAGATACGAGTCCAGAAAAAATAACTTCTTTTGGATCAACCACTATTTGTGGAAAACTAATATCAGAGATAACACAAACGTTTAAAGACGACCCCCTGTATAGAACTTTCCTCGAAGCGCACGACAAGGCATTTAATGATGAGCAAAGTGGTTTGAAAGGAAAATTATCAGCCATTTCTACTAAAACTGAAAATGTATTTAAAGAACAATTCGGAGATGCAAAAATTACTTTTCATTTTACAGCTCCTGATAGTAGTAATTTTTTAAAAAATACCCGAATCGAAGTAAACGATGGTGTAAGCACTTTTTTAGAAGAAAAAGGCGATGGAATGCAAAGAGCAATTGCCCTTGCCTTGTTGCAAGTTTATGGGGATGAATTATCAAAAACAGCGAAAAACGGCACCCCTAAGCCATTTTATTTATTTATTGATGAGCCTGAAATATGTTTGCATCCTCAGGCACAAAAACGCTTGCTGAAAGCCTTAAAAGAAATTGCTAAAAACCAACAAATCTTCATAGCAACACATTCATCTTATTTTTGTGATCCAGACTTGATTGCAAATATAAAGAAATTCAAAAAACTAGAAAACCAAACCATTGAAAGATATTACTTAAAAGATTCAAACTTGCAAGGCGATTTAAAAGAAAACAGAAATTTCTTTTTTAGGCACAGAGATTTATTTTTCACCGACAAGGCTATTTTTTTAGAAGGTGTCGAAGATTATGAAAGATATGCAAAATTCTGTTATGACAATGGATTGCAAGAATTAATTGAGCATTTTTTTATTATGAATGGATGCGATCCTGTGTTTTTCTTTGAAAAGTTCTGTCAGGAATTCGGAATAAATTTCTTCTCTGTGGTAGATAAAGATTTTTCAACTAATCGTTCTATATGGAGCCGCAATAATCGGAAAAATTTTTTGAAAGATATAAAGGAATTTATTGAAAAAAATAATGTTAATTGCAATTGGGCTGATTTGGAGAAAAAAATGGAAAAAGAATTGCTAGAAACTCCTAGGCAAGATTCCAGAAAAACTGTTGAGCTTAAAAAAGATGGTATTATTTTTAATAAGGTTAAAGACAAAAATATATTTGTATTAAAACATGGAGAGGTAAAAGATTATCTTGATAAAAACGGAGGTGTTATTGAATCCGATGACTCAAAGAAAAAAGAACTTTTTATAATTTTTTCAGAGATAAAGAAACAACTATAAATAAAAGGGCATAATAACTTAATTCAGCTGGTCCTCCTCATGTTTTGCTTGGTTTGGGCAGCTGATTTCTGGTAAAAATCTAAAATATGAACAGAAAAGGAATAATTACAAAAATAATCGGCAACATGGTAAGCGTTAAAGTTGAGGGTGCAGTTATCCAAAACGAAGTCGCTTATATTTTGCATGGGGAAGAACGCTTAAAAGCGGAAGTCATTCGTATCCGCGGCAAAACCGCTGAAACGCAGGTGTATGAAGCAACAACAGCGCTTAAGGTCGGAGATGAAGTTGAATTTTCCGGAGAGCTTCTTTCGGTTGAATTAGGCCCGGGGCTTTTGGGGCAAATTTTTGACGGCCTTCAAAATCCTCTTCCCCAGATAGCAAAAGAATGCGGTTTTTTTCTGAAGCGCGGCGTGTATAAAAAAGCATTAGCCGATGAAACAAAATGGGAATTTAATCCGCTGGTTAAAAAAGGAGATACGCTGCGGCCCGGAGATAAAATTGGATTCGTGAACGAACATATTTTTAAGCACTACATAATGGCGCCATTTAACATAAAAGGGATAGTTAAAGTAGATTCCATAGCGGCCAAAGGCACTTATAATCTGGCGACGCCAATAGCCGTGGTTACTGATGCAAACGCTAAAACGCATGAGGTATTTTTAAAACAAACCTGGCCGGTTAAAATTCCAATTGAAGCCTACAGCGAAAAAATAAAGCCAATTGAGCCCCTGGTAACTAAAATACGTATCATAGATTCGCTTTTCCCTGTTATGCTTGGCTCAACTTTTTGCGTGCCGGGCCCGTTTGGCGCAGGCAAAACAGTATTGCAGCAGTTAATCAGCCGCCACGCAGAAGTTGATGTGGTAGTTATTGCTGCCTGCGGAGAGCGCGCAGGCGAAGTCGTTGAAACGCTAAAGACTTTTCCCGAGATAAAAGACCCGCGCACTAATCTGCCTTTATCCGAACGCACAGTTATTATTTGTAACACAAGTTCAATGCCTGTTGCAGCGCGCGAATCGAGCGTCTATACCGCGGTAACAATCGCCGAATATTACAGGCAGATGGGTTTAAACGTAATGCTTCTTGCTGATTCAACAAGCCGCTGGGCGCAGGCAATGAGGGAAATGTCGGGACGCTTAGAAGAAATCCCCGGAGAAGAGGCTTTTCCCGCATATCTTGAATCGCGCATTGCCTCGTTTTATGAGAGAGCCGGACTGGTCCGTTTAAACGACGGGTCATTTGGTTCCGTTACCATAGGAGGCACAGTGAGCCCTGCCGGAGGAAATTTCGAAGAGCCGGTAACTCAGGCAACTTTAAAAGTCGTAGGAGCTTTTCACGGCCTTTCCCGTGACAGGTCAAATGCGAGAAGATACCCGTCAATTGACCCGCTTATAAGCTGGAGCAAATATAAAGGTATTATTGCCGACAGTTTTGCCGCGCGCGGCCACGCAATGCTTAAAAAAAGCCACGAAGTTGAACAAATGATGAAAGTCATCGGAGAAGAAGGAACCGCGCTTACCGATTTCGTGGAATATTTAAAAGGAGAATTTTTCGATTTTGTATATCTGCAGCAAAACGCTTTTGACGCGATAGATGAATCAACAAGAGACGACCGGCAAAAATATGTTTTCGGTTTTATTTATTCGAATGTTTTCGAAAAAGAATTTACTTTTACCGACAAGGAAGACGCCAGGCATTTTTTCCATAGCCTCCGGCAGTCTTTTAAGGGGTGGAATTCAAGCGATTTTGAAAGCGAAGAATTTAGAAGAATTGAAAGAGAAATAATCAGCGCAATCGCCGAAAAAACTATATCGAAAAATGCATAAAATCTATACAAACATCAGTCAAATCGCAGGAGATGTCATTACTGTCAGCGCAGACGGTGTTGGCTACCTGGAAATCGCGCAGGTTGAAACAAAGCTTGGAACGTCCCTTGCCCAGGTAATAAGGTTAGACGCCGATAAAGTATATTTACAGGTTTTTGCAGGCAGTAAAGGCATATCAACCGGAGACAGAGTCCGCTTCCTGGGCCATCCCATGCAGATATCCAGCGGCGAAAGCCTGATGGGGCGCATATTTAACGGAGCAGGAGAGCCTTTGGACAAAGGCCCGGCTTTGTCAGAGAACATAATTGACATAGGAGGCCCGCCGGTAAACCCTGTTAAGCGCATTATACCGAATAAAATGATAAGAACGGGTTTACCCATGATAGATGTTTTTAATTCATTGGTTGAGTCGCAAAAGCTTCCGATTTTTTCTATTGCTGGAGAGCCTTACAACGAACTGCTTGCGCGTATAGCAACTCAGGCAGAAATAGATATTATAATTCTGGGCGGAATGGGCCTAAAATACGACGATTATCTTTTCTTTAGGGACACTTTACGCGAACACGGAGCACTATCCCGCTCAATATTTTTTATCCATACAGCAGCAGACCCTACAGTTGAGTGCCTTCTTGTTCCTGACATAAGCCTTGCTGTTGCGGAAGATTTTGCGCTAAAAGGAAAACGCGTTCTGGTTTTACTTTCAGATATGACTAATTTCTGCGACGCACATAAGGAAATATCAATTACAATGGAGCAGGTTCCTTCAAACAGGGGTTACCCCGGAGACCTGTATTCACAGCTTGCAAGCCGGTACGAAAAAGCAGTAGACTTTGATACGGCAGGCTCAATCACGATTCTTGCGGTAACCACAATGCCCGGAGACGACGTAACCCATCCGGTTCCGGATAATACCGGCTACATCACTGAAGGCCAGTTCTATCTTAAGGGTGGAGTTATCGAGCCGTTTGGCTCTTTAAGCAGGCTTAAACAGCAGGTTAACGGGAAAACCCGCGATGACCACAGAATAATTATGGATACAATGATTCAGCTTTTTGCAAGTTACCGCGAGACCCTTGAAAAACAGGCGATGGGTTTTCATATGAGTGCCTGGGACAAAAAACTTTTGAAATACGGAGTTTTATTTGAAGAAAAAATGATGTCTTTAAAAGTAAACATACCGCTTGAGGAAGCTCTTAATTTAGGCTGGTCAATTATGAAAGCGTGCTTCAGCCCGGAAGAAACAGGAATAAGAAAAGCGATAATTGAGAAGTATTGGGATAAAGCGGAAGTTTTAGACTAAAATATGTCAAAAATAAAACTAACAAAAGGCGAATTAAAACGCCAGCGCGACAGCTTACGCCAGTTTGGGAGGTTTTTACCGACCCTGCAGCTTAAAAAACAACAACTGCAGATGGAAATACTTTCCCATTACGGGCTTTTGGAAAGAAAAAAACACGAAGAAGAATTAAAGCGGAAAAACCTCGAAGGCGTGCTTTCGCTTTTAAGCGAATCAGGCCTAGACCTTAGCAAGCTGATTGTTATAAGTAAGGTGAACCGTTCTTATAAAAATATTGCGGGCATTGATATACCGGTATTTGAGTCCTGCGAATTTAAAGAAATTGAATACGATTTATTTATAACGCCGATATTCGTTGACGCCGCAGTAAGCGCTTTTTGCGAATTGATTTCAATTAGAAGCGACATAAAAACCGTAGAAGAAGGTATACTTATTCTTAAACAGGAACTACGCATCACAACCCAGCGGGTTAATCTTTTCGAGAAAGTAAAAATCCCCGAGGCAGAGGAAGCAATAAGGCTGATTAAGATTTATATCGGCGACCAAATGGCAAATGCCGTCGGCCGCAGCAAAATCGCAAAAAGAAAAATTGAAGCTTACGCTCAAAGCAATTCCTATGATAGTTAAAATGAAAAAAGCTACAATTCTGGTGCAGGAAAAAGACGCAAAGCAGGCAACCGTTAAGCTTAGAAAGCTGGGGCTCTTGCACGTAGAGCATCACACGCTTCCCCAGAGTAAAGAGCTCGGTTTATTGCAGGAAGAATTAGCCCTGATAAATGAAACAGAAACGATTTTAACTATGCCGGAGTTGTATAATGGCAAAGCCGAAGAAAAACACTTTGACGGCGAATGGAAGGCAGCCGCAAAACATATCATTGATATTTACAAGCGCATAGACCATCTTAAAGATTACAGCCTTCGCCTTGCCGCTCATGTGGAATTTTGGCAGGGCTGGGGAGATTTTGACCCGCAGGCGATTAAAGATTTAGCGGCTTGCGGTATTTTTGTAAAACTTTATCAAATCCCCGCCAAAGAGGTAAATAAAATCCCTCAAAACGTAACAGCCGTGCAGATAAATGTTTTAAAGGGCACTGTTTACGTAGCAGTTGTTTCTCAGGAAAATATCGAGCTTGCCTTTAAGGAATTAGCATTGCCCAATATGAGCATTTCAAAAGTTAAGGCGCGCATTAAAGAGGACGCGCAGATTTCAAAGGCGCTGCTTGAGGAGTTAAAAGGCTTTTGTTTATACCGGCAAAGCTTTTCAAAGATTAAAGCCGGCATTTTAAAGGATATTGAGTTCGAGAGCGCCATAAAAGGCATGGGCCAAAGCGATAATATTATGTTCTTGACAGGATACCTGCCTTACGATAAAACTAATGTACTGTTAAATGCCGCTTCCGATAACAGCTGGGCAATATTTGTGCGGGACCCGGATGAGACAGATAACGTGCCTACGCTTATCTCTAATCCGCGTTGGATATCTATAATAAACCCCGTTTTTAAATTCATAGAAGTTATTCCCGGTTACCGGGAGCTTGATATAAGTTTGCCGTTTTTGATATTTTTTAGTATATTTTTCGGCATTTTAATCGGCGATGCCGGATATGGTTTAGTTTACGCGTTTATTACTTTTTTGTTTCAGCAAAAAGCGCGTAAATCACACAAGCAAACAATTAATTTCAGTATCTTTTACATATTAAGTTTTTCCGCGGTTATCTGGGGAGTGCTTACGGGCACTTTTTTCGGGCAGGAATGGGTTTTAAAGGCGGGATACAAGCCGCTTGTTCCGGCATTGGTTGATGAAAAAGGATTGCAGCGTTTTTGTTTTTTTCTGGGGGCCTTGCATTTGTCTATGGGCCATGCCTGGCGCGGGTTACTTAAGGCCCCGTCATTAAGCGCTCTCGGAGATTTAGGCTGGATGTGCGTTCTTTGGGCAGCGTTTTTTATTGCCAGATTTCTTATTCTCGGAGACGCTTTCCCTTCTTTTGGTATATGGCTGCTTGCGGCAGGAGTGTTGCTCGTAATTGGTTTTACCAACCCGCAAAAGAATATTTTAAAAGCCGGGGAAGAATGGATAGCCTGGGTGATAGCGCTTCCCTTAAGCTTTATGAATAATTTTGCCGACATAGTTTCTTATATACGTTTATTTGCTGTCGGCATGGCAGGTGTTGCAATTGCGGATGCTTTTAACGCTATGGCGGCAAGTTTTGGCGCCGGCAACGTATTTTTAATTATGGCAGCTGCGGCAGTTGCATTAATAGGTAACGCTGTAAGTATAGTTTTAGGGCCGGTATCGGTTTTAGTGCACGGTGTTCGTCTTAATGTGCTTGAATTTTCCGGGCACGTAGGTGTCTCCTGGAGCGGTTCAAATTATAAGCCGTTAAAAGATTAAAAAGGAGAAGGTTATGGAAAATAATTTAATGATGCAATTTAAGGATTTAGGTGCGATTTTGGTTTTAGCGCTTTCTGCAGTGGGTTCCGGCTGGGGCGCAGGGCTTGCGGGCATGAGTGCGCTTGGCGCCTGGAAGAAAAATTTTCTGCAGAATAAGCCGGCGCAGTTTATGCTTGTTGTCTTTGTAGCCGCACCCCTTACGCAAACCGTTTACGGTATGATTGTAATGAGGCAACTAATGGCAATAGCCAACAAGGGCCAGTATTTATGGAGCGTTGGCGCTTTTGCCGGGCTTGCCATAGGTTTGTCTGCGTTATGGCAGGGCAAATGCGCTGCAGTTGCCTGCGATGCTATGGGTGAAACAGGCAAAGGTTTTGGAAATTTTCTTGTTGTTTTGGGAATGACTGAAACAGTTGCGCTTTTGGTTATGGCTTTTACGCTTATGCTTTTAGGCATTATTGCTCCTGTATAATGTTATTTTAGATTTGGGCGGTTGGCGCAGCGGAAGCGCATCTCGTTTACACCGAGGGGGTCGTGGGTTCAAATCCTACACCGCCCATTATAAAAAAGTTAAAAATCAAAATGCAAAATTCAAAATGAAAATGTAAAATTTAAAATTTTGGATTTTAATATGTCGTTTTGATTTTTAATTTTTGATATTTAATTTAAAAAGATGGACTTACAAACTTTACGACATTCTTGTTCGCATATTATGGCTTCTGCGGTTAAGAAAATTTACCCGCAGGCAAAATTAGGCATTGGGCCGGCTATTGAAAATGGCTTTTACTATGATTTTGAAATTCCCGGCGGCATAAAAGAAGAAGACCTTAGCCGTATCGAGCAATTAATGCGCGAGGAAATAAACAAAAAACTTCCCTTTATTCATGAAGATTGGGAAAGCGGGAAAGCCATAGAATTTTTCAAGGAAAAAGGAGAAAATTTTAAGGTCGAACTTATAAAAGATTTGGCGCAAGCCACTGTTTCCATATATAAGCACGGTGATTTCGTAGATTTATGCAAGGGCCCGCACATTGAATCGACCAAAGAGGCAAAGTATTTTAAAATACTTTCAACTTCAGGCGCTTACTGGAAGGGCATAGACTCAAACCCGCAGCTTGTGCGTATTTACGGAACAGTTTTTTCTACCAAAGAAGAACTGGAAAGCTATCTTAAACTTCTTGAGGAAGCGAAGCTAAGAGACCACAGGACGCTCGGCCGCGAGCTCGGGCTTTTTGAATTATTTTATAACGAAGCAGGCGCAGGCCTTGTTTTTTATCTGCCGGATGGCGCGCGTTTAAAAAGAATAATTGAAGATTGGGAAATAAAAGAACATTACAAGCGCGGGTATAAAATGGTTCAGACCCCGCACATAATGGATAAGAAGCTATGGGAACAAAGCGGCCATCTTGGCTATTATCAGGATTATATGTATCCTGTAACCAAAGAAAATCAGGAATTTATTTTAAAGCCGATGAATTGTCCTGGCCACATATTAATTTATAAGGCAGGCCTGCATAGCTGGAGAGAGCTGCCCTTAAGAATGTTTGAGCTCGGCACTGTTTACCGCTATGAAAAAAGCGGAGTGTTACACGGGTTGCTGCGGGTGCGTGGCTTTACGCAGGATGATGCGCATATATTTTGCCGGCCAGATGATTTATATTCCGAAATAGAAGGCGTTTTAGATTTCGTAAAAGAAGCAATGAATAAATTCGGCTTCGCCGGTTTTACCGCGGAGCTAAGCACGCGGCCGGAAAAGTTTATCGGAGAAAAAGAAAACTGGGACAAAGCCGAAAGTATCCTCGAAGAAGTTTTAAAGAAAAAGAATTTCAATTATAAAATAAATCCGGGCGACGGAGCTTTTTACGGCCCGAAAATAGACATAAAACTTAAAGACGCCTTAAACAGGGAATGGCAATGCGCAACTGTGCAGCTTGATTACGCCATACCCGAAAGATTTGATTTAACTTACCGCGCGCCGGACGGGCACGATACGCGCGTGGTTATGATTCACCGCGTAATATTGGGAAGTTTGGAAAGGTTTATTGCAACCTTAATTGAGCATTACGCAGGGAAATTTCCTCTCTGGCTTGCGCCAACTCAGGTAAGCGTGTTAAATATTACGCAAGATACAGAAGAATATGCGAAAGAAATAAAGGAAATTTTGGAAAAAGAAAATGTCAGAGTCGAGGCTGATTTACGCAATGAGACTTTGCAGAGAAAAATAAGAGAGAAAGAAATACGCAAGGTGCCTTACATGGTTATAGTAGGCAAGAAGGAACTGGAAACCAGACAGATTTCTGTAAGGGCAAGAGGAATGAAGAATCTAGGCAATATGGACATAGAAGGGTTTCTGGCTCTTTTAAAAAAAGAGTCAGTCGGTTAATATATTGACAGTGGCATATGCCATTTAAAAAGGAGGGCCAGGAAGAGTGAGGTATATAAGAGTTAACGAAAAGATATTTGCTAAAACTTTAAGAATTATCGGGCCGGAAGGCGAGCAGCTTGGAATTTTTCCGCGGGAACTTGCTTTAAAAAAAGCGGATGAAGCAGAGCTTGATTTGGTTGAAGTAGCTCCCGCAGCAAATCCGCCGGTATGCCGTATAATGGATTTTTCAAAGTACCGCTATGAGCAGGAAAAGCGCGAAAGAGAAGTAAAAAAACACCAAAAGCAGGCCCAGCTTAAGGAGATACGCTTAAGCCCGAGAATAGATATGCATGACTATGAAATAAAATCAAAACACGTAAAAGAGTTTCTTGAAAAAGGCCACAAGGTTAGAATCAGAATGTTATTTCGCGGCAGAGAACTTGCCCATAAGGATTTGGGTAACCGCGTTATCGGGAAGCTCATTCAGGATATAGATAAGATAGGAAAGGTTGATAAAGAGCCGATAATGCTTGGAAAAGCATTGATAATGGTTCTTGGGCCAAAGTAAGCTATCAGCCTTCAGCTGTCAGTCATCAGCAAAAAGCTGAAAGCTGATAGCTGAAAGCCGACAGCTTTAAAAAATAGGAGTAAAATATGCCGAAACTAAAAACAAAAAAAGGATTTGCAAAAAGGCTGAAAGTTACCAAAAACAAAAAAATTCTTCGTTCAAAAGGAAGCAGAAGGCATCTTTTAAGCGCAAGGACAGAAAAAAGGAAAAGATTTTTACGGAAAAAAGCGCTCGTTGTCGGTGTTGACAAAATGGCGGTAAAAAGGGCATTACCGTATTCATTCTAGAGCAGAGATAAAAATTAGAATCTCGTCTCTAAATAAAAATACAGGAGGTATCTTAAATGCGAGTAAAACAACAACCAGCTTCGCGTGCGCGCAAGAAAAAAGTCCTGAAAATGGCGAAAGGCTATTGGGGCAGGCGTTCGAAAAATTTCAGGCGTGCAGTTGAAACAGTACGCCGCGCGCTTGTTTATTCTTACAGGGATAGACGCGCCAGACGCCGGGAATTCCGCAACCTTTGGATTACGCGTATCAACGCTGCGGTAAGAGAAAAAGGGCTCACCTACAATGATTTCATGCATGATTTGGGCAAGAAAAACGTCCTTCTCTCAAGAGACATGCTTGCAAAAATAGCAGCTGAATATCCCGCGGTTTTTGATAAAATAGTGGAAGAAGTCAAAAAATAGATGACAGATAACAGATAGCAGATGACAGATGAAAAATATCTGTCTAACTGCTATCTGCAAGCTGTTATCTTCCGAGCGAAGCGAGGAAAATATGTACGTTATAATCGTTGGCTGCGGACGCGTTGGTTCGGAACTTGCCAAACTCCTCTCAAATGAAGGGCATAACGTTGTTGTTATCGACAAAGACCCTTCTTCTTTTGACAGGCTGGGCGGCGCATTTAACGGTATAACTCTGGTTGGCAACGGTTTTGACCAGGATTTACTTAAGAGCGCAGGAATTGAGAAGGCAGATGCTTTCTGCACGGTTACAAACGGCGACAACACAAACCTTATTTCCGCCCAGGTTGCAAAGAAAATATTCAACGTGCCAAAAGTTATTGCGAGGGTTTATGACCCTCAGCGCGCCCATATATATGCAGCGCTTGGTATGGACATAATAAGCGGGACCATACTCTTTGCGGCAATGCTTCGTGACAAAATCATCGAAAGCCACTTCTCAAGCTATCTTATTGAAACAAAAGATTTAGGAGTTATAGAAATAGACCCCAAAAAAAATCTTATCGGCAGCCCCGTTCAGGGCTTGAATATCCCCGGAGAATTTATCGTAGTTGCTGTAAGGCGCATGGATGGAGTCATAATTCCCGACGAGAAGACAAAGATTGAGGAGAGCGATATTTTAATGGGTGTAGTTAAAGTAAGAAGCCTTAGCAAGATAAAAGAAAGATTTAGTTTATAAAATTATGAATATAGTAATTGTTGGTGCTGGAAAAGTAGGGTATTACCTGGCAAAAAGGCTCAATCAGAATAAGCACGTAGTGAGCCTTGTTGAAAAAGATAGAATCATCTGTGACGAGCTGGCAAAACAGCTCGATATTTTGGTTATAAACGGGGACGGCTGCGAGCCGGATATTCTGGAGCAAGCCGGAACGAACAGGGCAGACGTTTTAGCTGCAGTAACAGGCGAAGACGAAGATAACCTTATAATTTGCCAGCTTGCCAAAGAAAAATTCGAAGTGCACAGGACCGTAGGCCGCGTAAATAATCCCGATAACGAAAAAACATTTTCCGAACTTGGCGTCGACGTTCCGGTTGATGATACAAAAATAATTGCAAAAATAATCGAAGAAGAAGCTTCATATTCCGATTTCGTAAACCTCTTAAGTTTTAAGCGCGGAAAACTTGCAATTGTGCGCGTAGACCTTCCGGAAGATTCACCGGTAATAGGAAAATCAATCCAGGAAATTACCTGGCCGGAAAATTCTACACTTGTTTCTATTCTAAGGGCAGAAGAAGTTATCATACCGAAAGGCGATACAGTGCTTAAGCAGGGGGACGATATAATTGCTTTAACGCTTATCGGCAATGAGCCGGCGCTCTTAAGCCTTTTGGTCGGCAAATTATAATATAAAGATTTCATAATCTGCGCTGCGCCGTCAAATTATCCGCCCAAGCCCCTTTCGATATTAAAAGTGATGGCGGGTTTTGCGGATGTCACTACAAATATACTAAACTGGGTGTAGTAAATGTTTAAAAAGGTAAACGTAACAAAGAAAGTGATTTTTAATGCCATAGAAGGTATTTCTATCGAAATACTTTATGCAGCTACGATTATGGCGGCAGCTTTCTTAATATGCCTCATAATTATTCATTAACATGGTTCTAAAGCCGCATTTAGACGATTTCAAAATAATCGGTTATTATCTTGGAAAAATCACAATAGGCATCGGCCTTTTTATGCTGATACCTATTGTTTGCGCATTGGGATTTAGAGAAGTAAGCCCCACCTTTGATTTTTTTATCGGCATCGGGATATCATTCCTTTTAGGTTTTCTGCTTACCAAGGTATGTTCTACCGACAAAGATTTAAACTGGATGCAGGGGATGATTGTTGTGTCTTTGTCCTGGCTGGTTGCAACGATAATTGCAGCAATACCGTTATATTTAAGCGGGCATTTTACATCCTACCTTGACACCTGTTTTGAGTCTATGTCCGGTTTTGCAACAACAGGTTTAACGCTGGTCCAGGACCTGGACCATTTATCTTATACGCATAATCTATGGCGCCACTTGACGCCGTTTATGGGCGGCCAGGGTATCGCTATTGTCGCACTTTCGCTTTTTGTTTCCGGTTCTTCCGGCGCTTTTAAAATGTATGTAGGTGAAGCTCGCGAAGAAAAAATTTTACCCAATGTTATTCACACGGCACGTTTTATCTGGATTATAAGCATAATTTATCTTTTGATCGGAACAATTTCTTTGGGTGTTACTGGCATGCTAATAGGAATGAAACCGCAAAATGCTTTTTTCCATGGAGCATGTATTTTTATGGCCGGTTTTGACACGGCTGGATTTGCTCCTCAATCGCAAAATATACTGTATTATCATAGTTTTTCTTTTGAGATAGTTACCATTTTGATTATGATTATTGGCACGTTGAATTTCAACCTTCATTTTCATCTTTGGAGCGGAAATTATAAAGAAATTTTCAAAAATATCGAAACAAGGACATTATTACTAAGTTCCACCCTTGCTTTCTTTGTGGTTGCACTCGGGTTAAAACAGCTAAATGTTTACCCGGGGTTAGTCATGTTTTTCAGAAAGGGTTTTTTTCAGCTCATTTCCGGTCATTCCACAACAGGCTTCCAAACTATTTATGCACAGCAATTCATCAAAGAATGGGGTAGCCTTGCTCTCGGAGGGATAATTTGTGCAATGGCTTTAGGCGGCTGCGCTTGTTCTACGGCGGGCGGTATAAAAATGTTACGCCTAGGGATAATACTCAAAGCCATCAAAGAAGATATAAGAAGGATAATGCTTCCGGAGAAAGCTATAATTGTTCAAAAATTTCACCATATAAAAAATATTTTCCTTGACGATAAACAAATAAGGGCGGCTTTGTTGATTACCTTATGCTATCTGGTTCTGTATTGCGCAGGTGCATTGATTGGTATGTTTTGCGGATATCCTTTCCTTGATTCTTTGTTTGAGTCAACTTCAGCCGCAGCAAACGTTGGATTTTCTTGCGGTATAACAGATGCGGGCATGCCCGCGCTTTTAAAAGTTACCTATATAATACAAATGTGGGCTGGACGCCTTGAGTTTATGTCGATATTTACATTACTTGGATTTTTGGTTGCGGCGATAAAGGGGAAATAATTATGAAAAAAGTTTACAGTTTACAGTTTATAGTTTATAGTTTTTTTATAATGCTTTTAGCTGTTAACTGTACACTGTACACTTTTGTATGTCATGCCGAAACTATTTCAAGCCCAGAGTTAATAAACAACGCCAAACAGTACGATGGAAAAGAAATAACTTACAGCGGCGAAGTTATCGGCGACGTGATGGTAAGAGGAAAATTTGCCTGGATAAATGTAAGCGACGCCAAAAATGCTATAGGAATATGGCTACCACAAGATTTAACCAAGGGAATTTACAATACCGGAAGCTATAAAACAAAAGGCGACATGGTTGAGGTGAAAGGAAAATTCAACCGTGCCTGCATTGAACACGGAGGAGATTTAGATATTCACGCATCTAGTTTGCAGATTGTCCAAAAAGGCGAAAAAGTAGAGGAAATAATTTCCCCGCGTAAAATTAAAGTGGCAATTGCGTTCCTGATAATTTGTTTGACATTAACCATTATTTATTTTATAAGATTAGGCTATGGAACTAGAAGTTAAAAAACTGGAAGAGGAATTCGGAAAAGATTTATCAGCCGTAAGGACTTCTGCCGATATCGAAGCTCTTCGGGTAAAATACCTCGGAAGAAAAGCTGAGATAAACAGGCTTTTTTCTATGGTGCCTTCTTTAAGCAAGGAAGAAAAAGGTGTTTGGGGCAGGAACCTGAACATTCTTAAAAATAAGATATCTCTTGCTCTCGAAGAAAAATTAAAAGGTTTAGGCTCCGAAGAAGAAAAAATCGATTTAACTTATCCTGCAGGGAAGATTGAAAAAGGAAGCCGCCACATCTTAAGCGCGGTTAGCGAAGAAATCTGTGCTGTTTTTGAAAAACTGGGCTTTACCGTAGTCGAAGGGACAGAGATAGAAGATGAATGGCATAATTTTAGCGCGTTAAACATACCGCTGGACCATCCTTCCCGTGACGCATTTGATACTTTCTATCTGGACATACCAGAGCCAAAAGAAAAACGCAGAGGAAAATTTTTGCTGCGCAGCCACACTTCTCCATCACAAGCGCGCGTAATGAGCGTTTCGAAGCCTCCTATTGCGGTAGTTTCTCCGGGAAGGGTATACAGGCCGGACGCGGTTGATGCTTCCCATTCATTTATGTTTCATCAGGTTGAAGGTTTTGCCATAGATGAGAATATAAATTTTGCGCAGCTAAAAGGCGTGCTTCTTAATTTTGCAAGGCTGTTTTTTTCCCCGGATGTTAATTTACGCCTTCGGCCGCATTTCTTTCCTTTTACCGAGCCGTCAGCTGAAGTTGATATTTCCTGTTTTATCTGTAAAGGCGAAAAAGATAAATGCAGTTTATGCAAAGGAAAAGGCTGGCTTGAAATTCTCGGCTGCGGAATGATTCATCCAAAGGTGCTTAAAAACTGCGGCATAGACCATAAAAAATACAAAGGCTTTGCTTTTGGCATGGGAGTTGAACGCCCGGCAATGCTTAAATACGGCATAAACGATATAAGGCTTTTTTACGAAAATGATGTGAAATTCCTGGAGCAGTTTTGAATTTAATAAAATTTCCTTTGCCTAAAAAAGGATGGTAAAAGCCATGAGAAGAATATTATTGGTCTTAATGATGATTTGTGCGGCTCAGTTTTGTTTTGCCGAAACCATAAGGCTGAAATCGGGCAAGGTAATAACAGGCAAAATAGTTGAAAGGAACGATAAAAGCGTAAAAGTAGAAATAGAAGGCGTGCCTATAACATACTATTCTGACGCAATTGAAAGCATTGATGAAAAAGGCGCACCCGCTAAATCAGAAAGCAAACCGCAGGATTCTGCGAAGGCAGAGAAAATCTACTATACCAATAAACAAACAGGAAATGAAGGCTCAAGCAGCCAGGCAGGAGGGGAAAGTTCAAAGCCTAAAAATTGGGAAGGCTGGATTACGAGTGTTGCAGGCTACCTAAGCCAGGTACAAATTATTTCAACCGAACTTCGCCAGATAGGAGAAGATGCTAAACAAAAAATGTTGCCCTTGGACCAAAAATCAAAACTTCCCGTGCTTGATGAAGTCATTACAAAAACCGAGGCAGTTAAAAAACGGGCAGATAATTTATCGCCACCCGCGGAATTGCGTGCTTACCACGAAAAATTTCTTAATAGCGTGGATATTTATTTGGCTCTGGCAAAATCATTAAGAGCTAGTCCGGATGAAAGCCAGTTAGGATTTTTTAAGCAATTAGAAAAGAATGCCCTGGAAATGATGGAAGAAGCCAGGCGTGTATATGTCCAGCAGGGTATTCCTCCGGAGTTTCTTTCGCAGGTAGATGCGGAAATATCCCGGGGCAAGGCTGCATTGGCTGCACTGGGCCAGCGTGTTCAAAGTGTCGAGGAGAACAGAAGTAAATGAGGTTCAGCTTAAGTTTCATTAAAGAATTTATAAAAGTTGATTTACCAGCCCAAAAACTGGCGCAACTTCTTACTATGGCTGGCATTGAGGTAGAGCATCACGAAGCGCAGGGCGATGACCACGTTTTTGATATCGAAATTACTTCAAATAGGTATGATTGGCTTTCGATAGTCGGTATAGCAAGGGAAGTTGCGAGCTGCCTAGGCAAAAAACTGGACATAAAATACCCTAAAATCATTAAGTCGCCTCTTATCAAGGACAAACTTATAAAAATAGAAAATACCGCAGACTGCCCATTTTATGTGGCAAGGAAGCTTAAAGGGGTAAAGGTTTCAGCTTCGCCAAAGTTCATCCAGGAAAAGGTCGTTAACTGCCGGATAAACACTATAAATAACGTAGTCGATATTACAAATTACTGCATGCTTAAATGGGGTAATCCTTTGCATGCTTTTGACGAAGATAAAATCGAAGGAAATATTTACATACGAAGGGCCCGCCCCGGAGAAAAATTCACGGGGATAGACGAAAAAGAAAGAGTTTTAAATTCCGAAAATCTTGTTATTGCTGACGACAAAAAAGTTATCGCGCTTGCAGGGGTAATGGGCGCGAAAAATACTGAAGTAACAGAAAACACAAAAAATATTCTTTTGGAAGCGGCAATATTTTCTCCTCTTAGGATAAGGCATTCAAGAAGGGCGGCAGGTATAGATACAGATTCATCCTACAGGTTTGAAAGGCAGGTATTTTCCGACTATCTTGAGTATGCATCAGCGGAAGCCGCCGCGCTTATAGCTGAAATAGCCGGCGCAGAATTCGCAGGCTATCTCGAAGCAGGGCATAAACCGCGCGTTACGGATAAAAAAATAACCCTTGAGCTTGATAGGTTAAATAAATATCTCGGCGCGCAATATCCAAAGAGTAAAGTAAAAACCATTCTCGTAAATTTAGGATTTACGGTTAAAGAGCCGGGGAAAGATAAATTTATGCTTTTGGCTCCAAAACACAGATTTGACATAACAGAAGACGTGGATGTGTATGAAGAAATTTCAAGAATTTATGGTTATGATAAAATAAAACAGCAGATTCCCGCAATCGCGCACGAAGTAATTAAAAATGAAATTTATGAGTTTAAAAAAGAGTTAAGGCAGTTTCTTTGCTCCCTTTCGCTTAATGAAATAATTACCTATAGTATAGAATCCGATGAGGAACTTAATAAATTAGGCTACGATAATCTTATAAAATTGGTAAATCCTCTACGGGCGCAGGAAAATTCAATGCGTCCAGGGCTTTCCCTCGGAATGATTAAGGCAATCAATTACAATTTAAACAGAAGCCGCAGTAATTTGCATTTCTTTGAAATAGCAAATGTTTATTCCGGCAAAGAAGCGGGCTTTTGCGAATTGCCCCGCCTTTCAATAGGTATTTGCGACGAAGGAAAAGATTTATTTTACCTTAAGGCAATCGCAGAAGAAATTTTTAAATTCCTTAATGTTGATAATTTCGAATTCAGGGAAAAGAGTTTTTTCTTCTGCACGAGCGCTTTGGAAGTTTTTATCCCATTGCCAGAATCCAACGGGCATGCCTGCCTTCGGCAGTCAGGCCCGTTGGTAAATAATGGAGCGGGACGTCGCCCCAATGGGGCTCCAGTAAATAAAAAATCAGTAGGGTTTTTGGGTAAACTCGATGAAAAATTCGCAAACGAGCTTGGGCTTAAAAAAGATTTATACCTTTGTGAGCTCGACGTAACTTCTCTTTGCGCCGAGAGGAAACTTAAATGCTATTTACCAATAAGCCCTTATCCTGCTGTATTTCGCGATATCAGCATAGCGCTTAAGAAGAGCAGGCATTTCAGCGATGTAGAAAAAATAATAAAGGAAAAGAAAGAATATATTTCTGATTACAGAATAGTCGACACATACAAGGGAAAAGATTTAGAGGATGGTTTTGTTGCTTTTTCCCTGCGCCTGTTTTATCAATCTAAAGAACGCACGCTTACCTCGCAGGAAGTTGATGAAATCCATAATGCAATCCGCGCCGGTTTAAGTTCGCAGGAAGGAATTAAGTTAAGATAATACTTGTAATCTTAGGAGGAGTTTATGAAATACGAACGAAAGGATAAATATACAAAGCCGCTGACGCCGGCGGATATTTTAGACCTGGCGCTTCAGAAAGAAGAATCTTCCTATAAGTTTTACGAGGATATGCTTAAAGCGGCATCAAGCCCGATACTAAAAAAGCTCCTAACTGAATTAAAAAATGCAGAGCTTGGACATATTGAGAAAATAAAACATAAAATGTCCCGCTAACCAGGAGATAGCCCGTTTATTAACCTGCCTCTTAATCTGCAGTTGTTTATATTTAGAATCTGCTATTGCGCAGAAAACAAGGAGAGTTGATATGGATACCCATAAAACAAAATCTATGCAAAATATTGAAGACAAAATGCAGGATGTTAACCCGGATTCTTTGCGTTACCACGTGCTTGAGAGCGCCAAGAATTTTAAAACATCGTGGGTTGCGCTGGGCCGTTCGCTTTATACGGTGTGGAAGGATAAGCTTTATAAAGATTGGGGTTTTAATACCCTTGAGGGCTATACCTCCAAGGAAATAGGCATAAAAAAATTAACTGCGATGAAGCTGTTAAGAAGCTATTATTTTCTTGAGAAAGAAGAGCCGCAATATTTAAGTTCGGAATATACAGAGCAATCTTTGGCAACTACAGTGCCAACTTACGAGTCGGTTGATCTTCTTAGAAAAGCAAAGAATAACAAGGTCCTTGATAACGAGGACTACGTCAATCTTAAAAAAGATATTTTTGAAAAAGGAAGGAACGCCCAAGTCGTAAAAAAAGATTTAACTAACTTAATCAGGCAGCGCAGGGAAATCGACCCTGAAGAAACGCGCGAGAAAGAACGCGTAGGCGTTATGAAAAGATATTTAAGCGTGCTTAAAAACATGAAGAAGGAAATAGAAATATCCAAATTGCTTCCGCCGAATCTTCTTAAAGAAACCGAAAGCCTGATAAAGAAACTGGAAGAAGAAGTGTCTTAATTGTCAGGCAGATTGTTTATAAGTCCGAGTAATTCATCGTAACTGTTAATTCTGCAAATTGCTCCGCGCGCTCTCGCGCACTCTGCAAAATCACGAAGGTACCAAAGCGCAATTTTTCTCATAAAGCCCACCTTTACCGTGTCTTTGACTTCCTTGTGTCTCCTGAAATAAATAAGGTGTTTTTTTAGCGCTGTTTTTCTTTCTTTCATATTTATAGGCGTTAGTTTTCTTCCTTCCATATAATCCGTAATATCTTTAGGCATCCATGGCCTGCCGAGAGCGCCTCTTGCAACAATAATTCCATCGCAATTTGTCTCATTAAACATTTTTTTTGCAAGTTGCGGCGTAAGCACATTCCCGCTGCCAAACACAGGAATATTTACCGCTTCTTTAACCGCTTTTATTAAAGCATAATCAACATCTCCGCTATACATCTGACGTTTGGTCCTTCCGTGCACAAAGAGGGCGGAGGCGCCGCTGTCTTCGCATATTTTTGCTACGTCCATTATTTGTTTCCTGTTTTTCTCCAGATAGCCTATTCTTATTTTTGCTGTTACAGGTATTGGGAGATTGCCGGAAAGTTTCTTAATAAGTTTTGACAAAGCGTCGCCGTCATTTATCAGATATGCGCCGTATTTCTTTTTGACCACTTTTCTTACAGGACAGGCGCAGTTTATATCCAAAAAAGAAATGTTTACCGAATCTATAAGCTTAAGCGCTGCTTCAAGCATTTTTTCCGGCTCTCTTCCCAGCAGTTGTCCGGCGATAGGGGCGTCTTCTTTGGTTGTTTTAATAATCCGTAAGCTGCGTATGCGGTTATAAATCAAAGAATTAGCATCTATCATTTCAAAGAAACAAAATTTAGCCCCATATTCGCGGCAAATAAGCCGGAAAGCCAAATCAGAGCAACCCGCCAAAGGCGCTACAAACACATTGGTATTTATAGTTTTTGAGCCTATTTTCACGGTTTTCATTGTTAAAATTCCTAAAAAAGTCCTTGACTTAAAAACCTTTAATAGTAAAATTTTACTATTAAAATTTTACTAAAATACTTGGCTTTTAAGCATAAGCCAGTATGCCCTTAGGGCAAGGAGAACAGCATGAATGTAAAAGAATTATTAATAAACCAGGCTTCTTTATTTGGGCAAAAATGCGCTTTTAATTTCGAAGGCAAAGAAACAACATTTCTTGAGCTCAAAGATGCTGCGTTTAAGATAGCCAATTATTTTACAAGGGAGGGCGTAAAAAAGCCAGATAAAATTGCAATTTTCACCGCCAATACCCCTGACGCAATTTTTGCGCAGATGGCGGCATATTCTATCGGCGCAACCTTAATACCTTTCGATTACATGCTTACGGAAAATGAAATTATTCATTTATTAAATCACAGCGAACCCAAGGTATTAATAATGCAGCCGAAAAAAGACATAAATGTATTAAACATCCGGGAAAACTGCTATTCCGTAAAATATATAATAACATGCAAAGAGCGCCTTCCTGAGTGCGAGTTTCTTGATGATATATTGGCAGAACAAACCAACGAGCCTCCGATTGCCTCATCCACAGACAAAGACCTGGCAGCGATATTTTATACATCCGGTTCAACCGGACACCCCAAGGGCGTTATGTTTAGTTATAAACAGTTTGATAACCCGGTTGATACGATAAACCATTTTTTAGGGATTTCCGAAAACGATATTTATTGCACCGGAGGCATTCCATTTTCACATGTAGGCGGGCTTAATTATCTGCTTTTAATGATTCGCTTTGCTTCAACTATCGTTGTGATGCCAAGGTTTAATCCGCTTGAATTTTTAAAAAACATAGAAAAATACAAAGTTACGATATTTTGCATAGTTCCTTCAATGTATGTTGCAATCCTGTCCCTTAAGGAGTGCGAAAGGTTTAATCTTTCATCTTTAAGGTATGCAGTTGTTTTTGGCGCGCCATCCTCCCCGGCATTACTTAAAAAATTCCACAGGTCCTGTCCTAAAGCAATTGTTTTAAACGGCTGGGGCATGACGGAAACAGCTGCGCCAAATACTTTTTCTCCTCCGGATGAGCATAAGATATCGAGTATAGGAAAATTCGGGTTTCGCATGCAGGCAAAAATAATAGACGAAGAAGGAAATTCTTTATTGTATGGGGAAAAAGGCGAACTTTTAGTAAACGGAGAGGGCGTTACCGGCGGTTATTACAGAGAGCCCACCCTAAGCTCAGATGCTTTTTGGGGGGAAGGCTGGTTTCGCACCGGAGATGTCGCATATTTCGGAAAAGACGGACTGATATATCTTGCCGGAAGAAAAAAAGATATGATAAAAGTTGCCGGTGAAATAGTTTTTTCATCGGAAGTCGAAGAAAAAATACAGCTAAATCCAAAAGTTCAGGAAGTTGCAGTAATAGGCGCGCCCGATGAATTAAGAGGAGAGGTGCCTAAGGCCTTTATCGTCCTAAAAGCAAACGAAACAATAGACGAACAGGAATTGAGAGATTTTTTGAAGGAGCATCTGGCCCATTTTAAGATTCCGCATTATTTTGAATTTGTTAAGGAACTTCCCAAAAATAGGGTAGGTAAAATCGACAAGGGAGCGCTTAAAAAGACAATCGAAGGTCCTACTGTTAAGCAAAATGAAGGCGAGGTGAATCAACAAAGCGAGGAAGAAAAAAATCAACAAAGCGAAGGAGAAATATCATGATGCAAAGAGATGTGCACTTGCACGCAAAAGGGTTGCTTGAATCTTTACAATTCCGTCAGGGAGATTTCGGAGAAATCGGTATAATAAGCGGGCAGATGCAACGCGCGCAGCGCTGCCTTCAGTATCTTGAAAACCCCGTAAAAAATTTTACCTTTCTGGGTTATACTTTCTGGACCGGCTTGTATAAAGGAAAGAAAGTAACCGTAGGCAACGGCGGCTTTTACGCGCCGGACTCCGCATTTGTTACGGAAATTTTATGCGTTGGAGGTATAAAAACGCTCATACGTCTCGGCTCCTGCGGGGGGATGAAACAGGAAATGACCGTTGGAGACTTTGTCGTTGTGGACCGCGTTATAAGAGGCGACGGCGCAACCCGGTATTATGTAGATGATAATTTTGTTTCCCAGGTAGATAAAGATTTATCCAAAAAACTGGTTACAGTTTTTGAAAAGCAGGGCAAGGTATACCAGGGCGCCTGCTGGACAACTGACGCAATGTTTAGGGAAACAAAGGAAATAGTAAATCCTTACATAGAAAAAGGCGCAATCTGCGTTGATATGGTAACCAGCCCGTTCGTTACCGTTTCAAACGTTTATAAAACACGCGTTGCCGCGGTCTTGGTTGTTTCCGATAATCTTTTAACCGGAGAAATGGGATTTGCAGATTTTCGTTTATTTGACGCAGAAGAAAAAATGACAAAAACAGTATTTGAAATACTTGATTAATTCTACAGAGGAGAAACATGTCAGAAATAAATTGGGACCACGAAGCTAAAGAAATTTTTGATAAAGTGATAAGCAATTTGCCGCAATTCCACCGCTCAATTGCCGAGAAACTTGTCAAAGAGTCGGCAGAAGAAATTGCGAAAAACAAAAATATGGCTATGGTAGAGGAAAAAGAACTTATCGAAGCATTTTTTAAAGAAATACCCCCGGCATTTAAAGATATGTTGAAAAGATTATTGACTAAGCTGGGTATTGATTATGAGAAATATGGGGTATCTTGATATGAAATTCCAAATTTCAAATCTCAAACACCAAATAAATTCCAATGACCAAAATTCAAACGGACAAAACATAATCCGTTTCGGTCATTGGATAATTGAAATTTGGTGTTTATTTGGAATTTGGTGCTTGGAGCTTGGAATTTAAATATGAAAGTAGCAGTTATAGGCCCGGGCGCAATAGGCGGGTTGGTCGCAGGGTATCTTAAAGAGCAGGGAGAAGATGTATTCCTTGTTGGCACCAAAGATACGGTTGAAGCGATTAATAAAAAAGGCCTCTCAATCTCAGGCAGCCGCGGTAATATTAAGGTAAATATCCACGCAACAGCCTCTTTGCGTAAAAAAGTAGACCTTATAATTTTAGCTACCAAGACCCAGGATATAGAGAAAGCTTTAGAGGAAAACAAAAAATATCTTGATGATACAATTATTTTGACTACCCAAAATGGGGTAGAGGCTGACAATATTGTCGCGAAGTTTGTCCCCAAGCAAAATATCATCTCAAGTATTGTAATGTTCGGCGCTACATACCTCAGGCCCGGCGAGATAATACATAATTTTGAGAGAAAATGGGTTATAGGAAAGCCTTTCAGCGACAATGATGATTGGGTTAAGCGTGTTTCAATATTGCTTGGCAGGATTTTTCCTGTTGAAATAACCAATGACATTAAAGGAATGAAATGGCTTAAGGTTTTTGCAAACGCCAATAACTGCATACCGGCAATTACTGGCCGCAGCATGCAGGAGTGCTTCCTTAATCTTGATTTATGCGAAATAAGCATAGGTATATGGCAGGAAGCGCTTGGCGCCGTAAAAAAAGCAGGTATCAAACTGGTTGATCTTCCCGATTTTACAATTGAACAAGTTACCAAACTCACTTCTTTGCCTATTCAGCAGGCAGCAAAAATATTTTCCGGCATTATGGTTAACTTAAGCAAAGAGCCTTTATACGGCTCAATTTTACAGAGTATTAAAAGAGGAAAGCCCTCGGAGATAGATTATTTAAACGGCGCCTTTGTTGATTTAGGAAGGAAAAACTCATTCCATACGCCGCTTAACAAAAAGTTAGTCGAGCTTGTAAAGAAGGTAGAAAAAGATAAAGAATTTTTAAGCATAGATGAGCTGATTGCCAAATGCAAAAATTTAATTCCGCAGGCGTCCAGCGGTGAAGAAAGGGTAAATACGCCATTTCCACGCTTAAAATTAACCGTGAATAAGGTCGAAGGCGATTGCTACCATGGTTACAAAAATGGCGATGAGATAATTCTGGAAGATTTTACCCATCCGCCGAAACATTTTTGTTTAGGGCTGGCTCACGCGCTTTTCCCTGTAATTTACGCTTTAAGCTTCGGCGCAAAATTTGGTTTCAGGGATAATCAGCGCTCGCTATTGGTTACCTGCCCGGACGGCGGAAAGCTTGAATTTAAGGCAGAAATTTTTGATAAAGAGGGAAAAATAGAAGTAATAGAAAAAGACCCCAGCCACAAAGGCCCCAATCCTAAAGATATGGTTTTGGAAGTTGTTGAGGCAAAAGGTAAATGCGCTTATCAGTATAAATTAGGAGATAAGTTTGAAGTTAAAGGACTTAAGTGTCCGCAAGGTTTCTGCGGGGCTGCGTATCACTGCGCGTTTCCCGCGCTTTTCGCTTTAAATTTCGGAGCAAAATTTTTCTTTATGGATGACCCAGACGCAATTAATACAGTAACCTGCCCGGACGGCGGGAATATTATATTTAAGGTAAGCAGGAAAAAATAATGAGTTATTTTGCGAGAAAATTAGAAAAAATGTGTGTATTCATTGCCCTGGCGGCAATTGTCGTATTTGCTGTTATTTATGTATGCCAGGCCCAGAAAATTCAAAGAAGAAGGGCGTTAAGTTTAATCAATATGTATAATACGGGAATGATAACGCAGGCCAGGTATGAAAAATTAAGAAAAGAAAACAGTTTTTTAAAAGCTCTTTTTAACCCGAAAGATTAACAAAAGCAGGTTAGTATAACCAACCAAGGAGAAGAATAAATGAGACGAGTAGTTATAACAGGTATAGGAGTAATCAGCGCAGCAGGAGAGGATAAAAATACTTTTTACGATAACCTTATCGCTGGAAAACCGTTCGTCGAAAGAGTAGAAAATTTTGACGTAAGTTTATTCGTATCAAAAATCGCTTCGCAGGACCTTGGCTTTGACCCGTTAAAATTCGGCATTAAAGACCATTTCCGCATGGATAGATACGTCCAGTTCGCAATTGCGGCAGCAAAGCAGGCAGTTGAAGATTCAGCCATAGATATGAAAAAAATAGATGCAAAAAAAACCGGAGTAATCCTGGCAAATGCAATTTGCGGAACGCGTTTTATGGAAGAAGAATTCCTTTTGGTAACTGACTGGGGAAAGAAACCTATTGACCCGAGGAAAGGCCGCCCTTATCTTTATGACGCTGCAATGTTTAATACTCCAAGTGCGGAAATCGGCGCAATTTACCACACCCAGGGGCTTAATTGCACGGTTTCAACGGGATGCACCGCAGCGACTGATTCTTTAGGGTTTTCTTTTGAGCTTATACGCGAAGGAAGGCAGGATGTAATTATCGCTGGAGGTTCTGAAGCGCCGGTTTGTCCTATTACGTTTGGCGCTTTTGATGTTGTAAATGTTTTAGCCAAAAATAATGATGAGCCGCATAAGGCAAGCAGGCCGTTTGACAATAAAAGAAACGGTTTTGTAATTTCGGAGGGCGCTGGAGTTTTAGTGCTTGAAGAACTGGAACACGCCAAAAAAAGAGGCGCTCATATTTACGGAGAGCTTGTTGGCTACGGCACAAGCTGTAATGCCTTTCATATGACGGATTTACCGGAAGACGGCGAAGCAATGGAGCGCTGCATAAAAGATGCGATAAAAGACGCAGGAATTAAGAACGAAGATATAGATTACATAAATACGCATGGTTCTTCAACGCGCCAAAACGACGTATTTGAAACAAATGCTTATAAAGCGGTGTTCGGAGATTACGCTTATAAGCTTCCCATAAGCTCTGTAAAATCTATGATTGGGCATCCCTTGGCTGCGGCAAATGCAGTTGAAAGTGTTTTATGCGCAATGATTTTTGAAAAAGGCTATTTGCCGCCTACTATAAATCAGGAAGAGCCGGACCCAAAGTGCGATTTGGATTATATCCCTAACGTAAAACGACAATACATGCCTAATTACATATTAAAGACAAGCAGCGGATTTTCAGGAATACATTCGTCGATTATATTTAAAAAATGGAGTGGAAGATGAAAGAAAGAGTTGCAATTACAGGCATGGGGGTTGTTTCACCGGCCGGTTTAAAAAAAGAAACTTTTTGGGCTAATTTAAAACGAGGAAATTCTTTTGTTGATGAAATTACGCGCTTTGACGCGTCGCTTTATCCCTCGCGCATAGCGGGCCAGGTGCACGAGCTTGACCATTACTCACACCTGCCAAGCAGGCTCGTTAAAAAAATTGATGTTTTTTCTCATATGGCGCTTGTTGCGACTGAACAGGCTCTTTGCGATGCAAAAATAGACCTGGATAACGTTGATAAAAAACGCGTAGGCGTTTTTATGGGTAATGCAATCGGCGGATGGCTTTTTGCTGAAACAGAACTGCGCGATATGTATATTGAAGGCAGAGAAGGCGTATCGCCTTATATGGCTTCTGCCTGGTTTCCGGCAGCGCCCCAGGGCCAGGTTACAATTTATTATGGATTTAAAGGTTACAGTAAAACTGTTGTCTGCGACAAAGCTTCAAGCGCGCTTGCTTTATGGTACGGCGCAAAAATAATAAATGAAGGGAAAAACGATTATGTGCTTGCAGGCGGAATGGAAGCGCCTATTACCCCGTATGCGCTTTTAAGTTCAAATACTTGCGGCCAATTGTCAAAAAATAATCTCATGCCCAAGAAAGCCTATAAGCCTTATGATTTATACAGAGACGGTTTTGTTTTGGCGGAAGGCTCTGGTATTGTTAACCTTGAAAAAGAAGAGCACGCCAAAAAAAGAGGCGCAAATATTTACGGCTATCTTAAAGGTGTGGGATTTTCCTCAGACGGCTTTCATTATTCGCGTTACAGCCCAAGCTCTGAAAGTTTTGAATATGCGATAGAAGAGTGTTTAAAAGACTCAGGCTGGAAGAAAAAAGACATTGATTATATCTGCCTTGACGCAGAAGCAACAGTTATGGGCGATTACCTTGAAACCCAGGCCTTAAAGAATGTCTTCGGAAAAGAGCTTTCACATATTTCTTTAAGCGCGCCAAAAAGTATGTATGGAAATTTGTTGGGTGCTCAAACAGCGCTTGATTTGATTGCTACTTTGTTTTCAATGGAACACAGCCTGGTTTTACCCACGATAAATTACGAAATGAAAGACCCTTATTGCGATTTGGATTATACCCCAAACGTTGCGAAGGAAAGAAAAATAAATAAAGCATTGTTACTTGCGCGTGGCCGTGGCGGAATAAACGTTGTGCTTGCGGTAGAGAAATAATGAGAACAATAATTATTTCATTTTTCATTTTAAGCCTATTTTCGTTTGCTACGGTAACCTTAGCTCAGGAAACATTAAGAGAAAGAATCAGGGAAAGAGTAAAAAATCGCGTGCAGAAAAAGACAGAAAGGTTATATGGAATAGGCGATCCGGAGTTTTCCTTAAAACATGGCGGGATAACGAGAAAATATAAAGTTCATCTCCCGAAAGATTACGACAACAAAACCCCTTACCCTGCAGTAATTTATATCCATGGCGGCGGCGGAGATATGAGGGCGGCCTACATGGACGGATTAGATAAGGCGGCAGATAAATTAGGTTTTATTCTTGTTGCTCCGCAGGGAACCGGCGTATTTAAACTCGGGCATATTCGCGCCACCTGGAACGGCGGAAAATGGGAGACAGGCTCCTGCTGCGGAGATGCAGATGACATAGGATTTATCTCAAAAATGATAGATGAGTTAAAAGTAAAATTTAATGTAGATAGTAAAAGAATTTATGCAACAGGGATTTCTAACGGCGGGTTAATGACTAATCGAATTGGCTGCGAGCTTTCCGAAAAAATTGCCGCAATTGCTCCGGTTGCCGCAGCGGCAGTTGAGTCAGATTGTAAACCCGCCCGCCCCATGTCGGTTATGGATATCCACGGAACGGGAGATCCTGCTAATCCTCCTGATGGAAGCGAGCCGCGGGGAATTTTTGCCAAAGACAGCGACAGCCCGTTTGCTATGCCTTATAAAAGAATGACCCCTTATCAGGTCGTGGATGTCTGGAAAAATATAGATAAGTGTTCGCCAACCCAAACTGTTACATACGAGAAAGGCAAAGCTAAATGCGTAAGTTATAATGAGTGCGCAGAAGGCTCGGAAGTTGTTTTATGCATGGTTGAAGATATGGGCCACGCTTATCCCGGCGGTGCTCAGTATTTAAGCGAAAAAATAGTAGGCCCTGTGTCGCACGATATTTCCTTTGAACAGATTTGGGATTTTTTTAAGAAACACCCTAAAGAATAAGTTTTAAAATAATCATAAGGAGGATTTATGGCATTAAAAGAAGACGTTGTAAACGCAATTGCCGATATCTTGGACGTAAAAGTTGATGAATTGGGAGATGCTGAAAAATTATACGACTCCGTAGGCGTAGATTCAACAGAGATGGTTGAACTTTGTGTTTCTTTGGGCAAAAAATTTGGCGTAAAAATTGCCGCAAACGAAATAACAAAATCATCAACGCCGCTTGAAATAACACAATTGATAGAGAAGAAAAAACAAAATTAGTTATCGGTAGCGCGCAGGTATTAATATGAAACTAATTGATTTAAGTTTACCCATTGACGACAAGGCCTTTGAGGTGCACCACGTTGAAATTGAACGCGTGTCACATAAGGAAGGGGTGCGTAAGTTTAACCGCGTGCTGATGGGTAAAACCCTAAAAGGCAGGCTCCAATATATATTAGGTAAGCGAATCGTTAAAAAAGAAGACCTGCCGGATGAAGAGTTTTTATCTCTTGAAATTGTGCATTCGCCTGTCCATATAGGAACGCACCTGGATTATTCTTTTCATTATGGTTCAAAATCCGAAGGGCGTTCCTCTAAAACAGCGGAAGAAATTCCCATTGAATGGTGTTATCAAAACGGTGTCAAACTTGATGTCTCCCACAAAAAACCAAACGAAGCTGTAACAGCCAAAGACTTGGAGGAAGCTCTTAATAAAATCAAATATACATTAAAACCTTTGGATATTGTTTTATTACGCACCGGAGCGGATAAGCTATATGGCGGGCCAAAATATTTCAGCGATTACCCCGGCATAGACATTTCCGCCATAGATTATCTATTGGATAAAGGTATTAAAATTTTCGGCGTTGATACAATGGGTATAGACCGGCCTTACAGGTTTATGCTTAAAGAATTTTTGGAAACCAAAGATACAAAAAAATTATATCCGGCGCATTTCTACGGCCGCAAGCGCGAATTCATACATATAGAAAGATTAGCAAACCTTGAGAAATTACCCGGTTTTGGATTTAAGATTATTTGTTTTCCCGTAAAAATTAAGACTACGGGCGCAGCCTGGGCAAGAGTGGTTGCGCAAGTAGACTAGTCAAAAAAGGAGGCGAAATGGGTCATACCGTTAATTCAATTATAATTAATGCTCCTTATGAGAAAATCTTTGATATTTCCAACGATATCGAGCGCTGGACAGAATTATTCGGCGGAGAATATAAAGAAGCAACCGTAGAAAAAAAAGAAGGCAACAAAATAACTTTTAAACTTATGGATGATGAGGGAAGAACCTGGAAGTCATGGCGCCTTCTTTTTAAGGATAAAAATTTTGCCTACGCAGAAAGAGAGGAACCTAAATTTCCTTTCAGGTTTATGAAAATTGTCTGGCTTTATATACCAAGGCCAAACGGCGTTGAAATGGTCTGGATTCAGCATTTTGAAATGGATGAAAAAGCAAAATTTAACGACGAACAGGTTGAAGGATTTATCAATAAGCATTCGAAGGATAATTTAAAGATATTTAAAGAGGCAATTGAAAAGGAAGCCAATAAATGAAATTCCAAATCCCAATTTCCAAATCCCAAATAAATCCCAATAACCAAAATTTCAATGTTTCAAATGAAACCGGTTTTGGTTATTTGATAATTGGAATTTGGAGCTTATTTGGAATTTGGTGTTTGGAGCTTGGAATTTAAATGAAGAGATTGACTTTTATAATTCTTTGCCTAGAGGGAGCGATTCTTTCATTTAACGTTGCGGCTAGCGCGGCACTTATTCCATCGGTTGCAGCAGAATTCTCGGTCTCTGAATTTGTCGCAGGTCGTCTCGTCTGGCTCTATATGATTCCATACGGATTTGCTGCTCTTTTTTACGGGCCGTTGGTCCGTGTGTTTGATGCAAAGAAAATTGAATTATTATGTTTGTTTCTTTTTTCTATCGCTAATTTAACAGCGGCTTTTTCTAAGAATATATTTACGCTTTTTGCCGCAAGATTATTTATGGGCGCTTTTGGCGCATCTGTAATACCGCTTGCTTTGATTTTGATAGCGCAGGCAACACACAGCGAAAAAAGAGGAAAGTCAGTAGGCATATTCTTTGCTTCCACATTCATAGCTTCGCTTGCCGGCTTATTTTTAAGCGGTATTTTAAACTGGCGCCTTATTTTCTTATTACCGGCAGTTTCCGGATTTTTGCTTTTACCTTTAATGTATTTTTATTTGCCTCATTTTGCTCCGGAAAACAAAAAATTTGTAATTAACTATATAGAACCGTTTAAAAATAAAGTTATATTATATATATTTACCTATATATTTATTATAAGCATGCTTTACCACGGCCTTCAGCAATGGCTTTCGGTTTATTTTTCTACCCAGTACAAAATAGGCCAGTTTGCAATCAGTATGCTTATTACTTTAACCAGTTTAAGCGGTATCTTTGGAGAAACAATAGGCGGTATTCTTTCAGATAAAATAGGCAGGATTAAAACAGTTAATTTAGGCATACTTTTAATGATTGTAAGCGTAGCGCTTCTTATCTTTAAGGTGCCGATTTTTATACTTGCCTTGATTATGATTATCTGGGGGCTGGGTTGGACGTTCAATCACGCCGGAATTTCTACAATGCTTACGGATTTGCCTAAAAAATTTTTACACGAAGCCGCAAGTTTAAATTCAAGCGTGCGTTTTATCTCAGGAGGAATAGGGATGGTTTTGTGCGGGCTTGTAATGAAAGAAAGTTTTAAATTGGGATTTCTCATTTTCGGCGCCGGCCTTATCTCACTTTTGTTTTTCATAAAGCCGCGGGAGCAAAATGGGTATTAAGCAAAAAACAGTTTTAATTTTATTTCTTTTGTTTGCCTTAAATTGTCCGGTAAAGAACGCAATGGTATTTGCGCAGTCCTTTATTGACAAGGGCTGCGGCGGAAAGCAAGAAGTGGAAAACGCAAGCCCCCCGGGCATTTCTACGTGCAGCCAGCAATGGAAAGGCGATACATTAGTTTTAAATTGTGATATATACGAAAATTGCGAAGCCAAAATCGAAAACTATGGATATTCAATGAATGGAAATACTATAAACTTAAAATATAAAGCCCATATTTCCGGAGCCCCGGCAAATTGCAACTGTAACCATAAGGTAATTTACGAGATAGGCGATTTAGTAAAAAAAACCTATACAGTAGTTTTCGAAAACATAAAAGCGGTAAAATTTAAAAAACAAAAAACAATCAAGGAGGGATTATGACAGAGTTAAAAGGCAAAACCGCAATTGTAACCGGAGCAAGCAGGGGGATAGGCAAGGCTCTTGCCTGTACGGCCGCAAGCTTAGGTGTAAATGTCGCGATAGCCGCCCGGCAGGAAGGCCCGCTTAAGGACACAGCCGCAGAAATAGAAAAAAAATATAAAGTGAAAGTTCTAGGCGTTCCCTGCGACGTTACAAAACTGGAAGACCTGGAAAATTTGGTAGATAAAACAAAAGAAACATTCGGCCAAATCGATATTCTGATAAATAATGCAGGCGTATCCAGCCAGTATCCTTTTGAAAAGCAGCCGATTGAAGATTTTGAGCGCCTAGCACATACAAATTATTTAGGTTATGTGCGTTTGATTAGGCTGGTTATAAATGATATGATAGCAAGAAAATCAGGGGCAATTATCAACATGGTTTCAGGTTCAACTCTTTGCGACCCTCTTCCGCGTAATTTCATAGTTTACAGTTCTTTAAAGGTGGGTTTACGCGCTTTTTCAAAGGGATTATTCTGGGAATTGCGCGACCATGGGATTAAAGTTACTTCACTTTTGCCGGGCGTAACTGATACGGATTTAACCGGTAAATTGCAGGAAGTAACGGGCGAAACCTCGCGTTTAATGACGACTGAAGCTATTGAAAATGCGGTTAGATTTGCTTTAACCGTTCCGGCAAATGTCTGCCCCTTAGAGATTGCGGTAATAAATCAGCAAACGCCATGGACAAAGCCGGTTATACCTTTTAAGCAGGATCATCCCGAAAAGTAGAAAATTTTATTATAGTAAAAGTAAAGGAGGAAAAGAAAATGAAGATCTTATTCGTAATGCCAAAAATCGGCGCTTGGGCGACACACGGAAACCATTTTGCGCCTAATCAGTTGTATGCCCAATGGGCAGCTTATATACGCGAGAAAGGTTATGATAACCTTGAAGTTTTAGACGCGACTGTCTTGGGCATTCCCATTGAACAGATTGCAGAAAAAGTAAAAGAAAAAAATCCGGACATAGTTGTTATGGGCGATATGATACATTGCTCTGTCGGATATGGGGAAATCGCCTATTTTAACCAAGCTGCCCGCATGATAAAAGAAGCACTTCCGAAAACGAAAATCGTTGTAGGCGGGCTTTGGTATTCAGCTCTTCCGGTTGAAACTCTGGACATGAACCCGGCAATTGACTATGTTGTTATGGGAGAGGAAGAATCATTCTTTGACCTGATTGACGCAATTGACAAAAATAAAAATATGAAAGATGTAGCGGGGGTAACTAGCCGCATAGCCGGAAAACCGGTAATGGGGCCGCATAAGCCGCTATTGCAGGATTTGGATAAATTGCCCCTTCCTGCTTACGACCTTTTCCCGATGACACAATATGTCGGCCACACATTTTGGAAACCATTCGTAGAAATGATGACTTCCCGCGGCTGCCCCTCAGCCTGCACTTTCTGCTATGAGTGGGACCAGTATGACCCGCGCAGCCCGCAGGATTTTTTAACCTGGCGCGCGAAATCTCCGGAAAGAGTCATAGAGGAGCTGGATTTGTTACATAAAATGGGCACTAAAGTAGTAGTTATTCAGGATGATAATTTTAATGTTAATCCGGAGAGAGTTGAAAAATTCTGCAAGTTGAAAAAAGAACATAATAACCCGATTAAATGGGTTTCCTTAGGCCGCGCCGTTGATTGGATTAATTGCGAAAAGATTTTGCCCCTGATGAAAGAAACCGGAATGTTTATGGGCGTATTTGGAATTGAAGTAACCACCCCTGAAGAGCTTAAAAAAATCGCAAAAGGAATAACCATTGACCAGATTAAAAAAACAATCGACATCTTACGCGCCCAGAATATCGCAATTGTTGCCGATATTATGATGGGCTTTGACGATGATACGGAATATTCAATCAAGCAAAGATATGAATTTACAGACGAAGTCGACCCGGATATTCTTTGGGTAGGCTACGTAACGCCCGCGCCGAATTCTCCTATATGGAGGCAGAGGATTAAACGCGGAGAAATAGACCTTAAAAAAATAGATTTTCTTAAGTGGGATTTTCTTCACCCGGTTATGCCCACAGCACATTTAACTCTTGAAGATTACGGAAGGCTCGGTGCCTGGTGTATGAGAGAATTTTTCTCAAAGCCGGGGCGCATCCAGAGAATTATGACAAGTAATTTTGATCCCCTTGCAAAACTCTGCTTTGAAGATGTTATGCGCGGAGTTTCAAAATGGGAGGCAGGAGCAGTAAAAGGAGAGAAACACATTTAGTCCACAACCGATAGTCCATAGTCCACAGTAAAATCTGTTGACTATGGACTGCGGACTATTAACTAAATTATGTTGTGCGATAGCCACATACATTTTATTTCTAAACCAATGTTTCAGACAAAAGGATAGAAATGAAAAAAGGAATAGTTATAAATTTTTCATTAAGTATCATCACGGTAATAGCAATTTGCATTGTAGTTATGAATGTTTCTGCAGAAACGATACTTCTTAATGAAGATAAGGCAGCTCAAAATTTAAAAAATGATAAAACTCCTAACCCCTCTTTATACAAAACAGAAACGACTCAAAAATCGATAGAAGACATTGTGGAGGTCTTAAATAAAGATACTACAAAAATTTCGTCAATACATTGCCGGATGACTAATACCTATATGGGTAAAAATGATTTAATTGCTGAGTTCTTTTTCAAAAAACCGGATAAATTCAAGATAGTTCAACAAGACAAAATCCTGATGTTTGTAGGTAATGCTATCTATAACATAAATCCAAATACTAATAAAATAGTCGAAACAACAGAAACTGGGAAAGGGGGCGTGAATTATTTCGGTGCTTTGCGCAAAGGAAATATTTCTAATCTGCACAGATATTACGATTTGGATCTGCGTAAGATTCAGATATGCCCAGATTCTATTAAAACTTTATATGAAGACAGGGAGCCGGCCAATCTTTATCTAATAACTGCTAAAATTAAAAAAGATGAGGAGGAGTCAGGCTATTTAATAAATAAAAAAGAGTTTATTGTTGACCTTGACTATAATTTGATAGTAGTGGAAAGAGAGTATTGGTTGGGTGTTATAGGTTCAGGCCGCGATGAAGATTTAGCAAAAGAGACCGTTGTAAAAGAGGTGAAGAAATACAAGGATGATTTATATCTTCCCTTGGAGATAACAGTAAGGGGCTACGTTGAAGAGGCATCTGATTTAAAGGAAGATGTGCGTCTGGAGATTATATCTTTGGATAAAGATATAAGCGATTCAGAATTTGATATAAACAAATATAAGTAAAAAAAATGCTTTGCGATAGCCACATACATTTTATACCCCCTGAGATATCGGAAAATAGTTCTTTTTATAAAGGAATATGGTCCGATAAAGTAAGGCTTTTTGAATTTTTGGATACAAATAAGATTGATAAAGCGCTTTTAGCTTACCCTGCTACAGATGCCCATGTAAAACTGGGGTGGCAGAAACTATGCGAGATTTATAACTTTTTTCTGGCAGCATTAGTAGAAGAAAATCCCAAGATTATAGGCTTTGGAATAGTTGATTTAAGCGCCAACATATCAGCCCAGGTAAAGCATTTAAGAGAAGAGGGGTTTAAGGGCATAAGTATGCCTTCCAGCCAGGACGGTGCATTCGTTTTAGACAAACTCAACCCTTTGTTTGAAGCAGCAGAAAAACATAAACTCGCCATATTTATCCACCCGCAGACAATAAACCCGATAGGTTTTGAGCGCGTGAAAGACCCGCTTTTAATGCCGGTTCTAGAATATAGTTTTGATAATTCCATGTTTTTGGGCGCTTTGATGATGGCTGGGGTTTTAGAAAAATTTAATATAAATTTTATTTTTTCTTCTCTCGGCGGAGTCGCACCATTTTTAAAGGACAGATTTGACAGGGTCTACGCGATGTTGCTTTCCCGCGACATGGTTCGTGACCTGGGCAAACCCCCGTCGGAAATACTTAAAAAAGTATACGTAGACACCTCCGGGTCTTCTCTTTCGAATATCAAACTTGCAATAGATTTGTTCGGCGAAGATAAAATTCTCTGGGGTTCGGATTATCCGGTAGCAATCAACGTTAAGGACAATATTGCAATGTTAGACGCATTAGGGCAAGATATAGCAGAAAAAATTACCGCCGGTAATTTTTGCAGCCTTTTTAATTCCAAATGAAAATTTTTTGCAACGCAAAGCTTATCGACAAAGAAACCGTAGAAGAAATTTTCGAACCCGGTTTTTTGTTCGGCTGGGGAGTTTTTGAGGCTTTACGCGCCTACAAGAAAAAAATTCCTTTTTTGAGTTTACATACCGATAGGCTTAACAAAAGCTTAGAGCTCCTTGGAATAGATAAAGTAGATTTAGATTTTACTGAAAAAATCAAACAACTGCTGGAAGAAAATAAATTAGAAGACGCTTATATAAGGATAACTGCCTACAAAAAAAGAGATTCCACGGGTATACTGATTTACACGGATAAATTCGGTTATTATCAGAAAGAGGCTTACGAGAAAGGGTTTAGCGCGGTAATTTCGCCTTACAGGCGGGATACCAAAAGCCCGTTTTCGCAGATAAAATCTTTAAGCTATATTGAAAACAGAATGTCCTGGTTTAAGGCGCAAAAGTGCGGTAAGGACGAAGCGCTCCTCTTAAACCAGGAAGATTATCTTATAGGCGGAAGCCGCAGCAATTTATTTCTGGTAAAGGGCAAAGAAATTCTTACCCCTTCTGTAAAATCAGGAGCATTTACCGGAATAACCAGGCAATTGCTGATTAATGAGCTGTTGAATTTGCGGATTAGGATAAAAGAAAGAGAATTGACTCTGGAAGATTTATACGAAGCAGACGAGGCTTTTCTAACCAGTTCTTTACTTGAAGTTATGCCTCTGGTAGAATGCGGGGGCAAAAAGATAGGCAGTGGCCTGCCTGGAAAAACAACCGCGGAAGTTTTATCCCAATATCGGGAACTGTGCCAGGAAGTATAAGGCGCAGGGGAGTATTTATGAAATTTTCACCACTATTCTGGCCGATTGAACTAAAGGGCAATACCATTTATATACTTGATGAAACCCTTCTGCCTCACAAAGTCAAATATATAAAAGCAAAAGATTACAAGCAGGCTGTTAAGGCGATAAAGGATATGAAAACTCGCGCTGTAGGCCAGGTAATTCTTGTTTTTTATATTTTCCTTGTAGTTATTAAAAAGAATAAAAATAAAAAAGACATAAAACCAATTTTGTTTAAACTTGCAGAAATTGTCAACTCTGCGCGGCCGACGCTTTCGTTTAAATATTTAACAGATATGATTTTAGGCTGGGCAGTTTCGGGCGCTCCACTTGAGGCGAGTATACTTGGATTTTTGGAGATGCTCAAAAATAAACGCATACAGCAGGCAGCTGCTGCGAGCGAATTACTGAAAGATGGCGACAGTATCCTGACCCACTGTAATGTGAGCGGCCAGATGCCTTTAATCGGAGAATTTGCGCGTAAAGCCGGGAAACATATAAAGTTTTTTGCAACCGAAACGCGCCCGTATCTTCAGGGCAGCCGTTTAACAGCCTGGGAATTACAAAAATCAGGTTTCGACGTTACGCTGATTTCGGATAATATGGTAGCGCAAATTATGCACGAGAAAAAAATAAATAAAATTATTGTAGGCGCCGACCACCTTGCGCAAAACGGCGACATCGCGAATAAGATTGGAACTTACCAGATTGCTATTTTAGCAAGGCACTTCGGCATTCCCCTTTATGTTTTATGCCCACCGCCTTCGCATGCGAGAACCGGCAGGGATATTACAATTGAAGTAAGGCCGCAGGACGAATTACTCGAATACCAGGGCTTAAGGCTTGCGCCAAAAGGCGTAAAAGGGTATTATCCGGCATTTGACGTAACCCCCAATAATTTAATAACCAAGCACATATATTTGCAGGTAGAAGAAAAAGCGCAAACGCATTCTAAACATGATATTGAGCCAAGTTTGCCGCGCGAAGAAGAACAGGATGAAGATTTGCTATGATAGAACAGGAAAAAAATATTAAAAACGAAATTATAAACGTAGGTAAAAGACTTTATAAAACAGGCCTGTGCGTTGCAAAATCCGGAAACATCAGCGCAAAACTGGATTCGGAAAATATATTTATTACCGCAACCGGCACATTCTTAGGCGATTTAAAAGAAGAAGATATTGTTAAAGTAAATCTGGAAACTTTAAAATCAGATGCAGCGAAAAAGCCAAGCTCTGAGCTTGCGCTGCATAGCCTGGTTTATAAAAATTTTCCGGCAAAAACAGTTGTGCACGCGCATCCGCCTTTGATAAACGGCTATTTTGCGCTTAATAAATCTTTAAAAGCGCTTACTTTTGAAACAAAATTCTACCTCGGAGAAGTTCCGGTTATAGAACAGGAAACACCCACAGTGACAAAGCCCAACGAAGTGATTGACGCCCTTAAAACAAATAACCTGGTTGTGCTTAAAAACCATGGCGCTGTTTCTATGGGGGAAAAATTTGAAGAGGCTTTAGCGCTTATGGAAGCTCTTGAGGAAGCAGTAAGAGTTGCAGCAGTAGCGCGCCTTTTTAACAAGGAAGCATTTGATGAGCTGGATAGCGCATTAAAGGAAAGCCTTACAAAAACAGAAACAGCATACCCTATGTTTTCCCGCGAGCATATACAGGCAATAGTCGATTTGGTAAATAAAGACGAATTTATTGCAACTAAGGGAAAAGAGCTTAACTTAACAGTTTCTCTTGCCGTAAAACTGGACGATACAGGAGACGCTTATAAATTTAATTTTGAACAGGGAAAAATTATAAGGCTTGATAACGACGCTGACGCTCCGTTTATAATTTCCGCAACGCGGCCAGTGTGGGAGCAGGTATTTTTAGGTAAACTTGATTCATTCGTGGCGGTAACCCAGGGAAAAATGAAATTGCAGGGGCAATTAGGCCAGCTTTCCAAGTGGTATGTACCTTTTACCAGGCTGTTTCAATTGTTTAAACAGGTAAAGTTCAAATAAGCTATCAGTTATCAGCTTTCAGCTATCAGCTGAAGACTGACGACTGAAAGCTGAGAGCTAAAATATGATTCCTCATTACCCTTTATTTATTAATGGCGAATTCAAAGAAACACAAAATAAGCAGGATATAATCAATCCTTCAAGCGGCGAGATAATCGCTAAAGTCAGTGTCGCGCAAAAAGAGGAAATAGAATACGCAATAAAATCCGCCCGCGATAGTTTTGATAACGGCCCCTGGAAGAATTTTCCTTTTAGCGAACGAAAAAAATATATTTTAAAAATATCAGCTGGCATTTTAGAAAAAGCCCAGAAATTAGCTGAGCTTGAAAGCTTAAATTCAGGAAAGCCCATCAAAGAATCAACCTTTATGGATATTCCCTCAAGCGCCGCAACTTTCGATTATTTTGCCAATAACTTTGAGAAATTCTTAAACGAGGAAACAATAAAAATTGAGTCGCAGATAGCAAACGCAGAGGCTAAACTTATCCGCGAGCCCTGGGGCGTTTCTGTCTTGATTGTCCCCTGGAATTACCCGCTTTTAATCGCTTCCTGGAAGGTAGCGCAAGCCCTCGCCGCAGGCAACACTATTATTTTGAAGCCATCAAGTTTAACCCCGCTTTCTGTTTTAGAATTGGCAAACATAATAAAAGAAGCAGGTCTTCCTAATGGAGTTGTAAATATAATAAATGGCAGCGGCGATATAATCGGAGAGAGCCTATGTTCCGACAGGCGCGTAGATATGATTTCTTTTACCGGTTCAAACGCAGTCGGCAAGAAAATTCTGGAATATACTGCAAAAAACGTGAAGAAAGTTACGATGGAATTAGGCGGCAAATCTGCGGCTATAGTTTTAGATGACGCTGACTTGGAATTGGCAGTTAACGGATTACTTTGCGCAATATTTCTAAACCAGGGCCAGATGTGCACTGCAATGTCGCGCATATTCGTGCACGAGAAGATTTACGATAATTTTATAAATGATTTCCTCAAGAAGGCAAAGCGCATTAAAATAGGAGACTCTCTTAACTTTGAAACGCAAATCGGCCCGCTGATATCAGAGGTCCAGCGTAAAAAGGTATTGGAATATGTAAAACAGGGTGGAAAAGAAGGCGCGGAACTGTTATGCGGAGGAAAAATCCCCGAGCAGGAAGAATTTCAAAAAGGGTTTTTCTTTGAGCCGGCTGTATTTTCGAAAGTGTCTTCTGATATGAAAATATATAAAGAGGAAATTTTCGGCCCGGTTGCCTGTATTGTTAAATTTTCTTCAATAGAAGAAGCAGCTGCGCTTGCTAATAACAGCGCTTTCGGCCTTGCAGCATCCATATGGACAAGCGATTGCGCAAAGGCGCAGAATATCGCAAAAACAATTAACGCCGGCACTGTATGGATTAATACCTATGGAATGTTTTTTAATGAACTGCCTTACGGAGGGTTTAAACAGAGCGGCTTTGGCAAAGAGCTTGGAAGGGAAGGATTTTTGGAATATACTAGGCTGAAGAATGTAGTTACTGATAAAACAGAAGGCGCAAAACCGCTGGTTAATTACTGGTATGGTTTTTAATAAATAATATGAGCGAACATAAATACCGCGAAGGAGAATCCCGCGATTATTTTTATAAAATCATCAACTCAATACCCGACCCTATTTTCGTAAAAGATAGAGCTCATCGCTGGGTATTGCTTAACGAAGCGCACGCCCAGATGATAGGAATACCTACCGAAGAGATGCTTGGTAAAACCGACCATGATTATTTTCCGAAAGACCAGGCCGATGTGTTTTGGGCTAAAGACGAGGTTGTTTTTGAATCCGGGGGCGAAAATGTTAATGAAGAATTGTGGACAGATTCCAAAGGAATTGAGCACGTAATAGTTACCAAGAAAAATTTATACATAGACGATAAGGGCAATAAATTTATTGTGGGCGTTATTCGGGATATAACCGATTTAAAAAATACGCAGGAAAAATTAAAAGAGGCGAAAGAAATGCAATCGCGTTTCACTTCAGTTGTATCGCATGAATTGCGCACTCCTCTCGCTGCAATACGAACGGGGGTAAATATTATTTTAGACGGGCTCTCCGGGCCTATTAATTACGAGCAAAGGGATTTTTTGGAGATAGTTAAAAAAAATATTGAGCGCCTCTCGCGCTTGATTAACGATGTTTTGGATTTTCAGAAACTCGATTCAGGAAAGATGCATTTTGATATGAAGACAAATGATATAAATGAAGTGATAGAAGAAGTATCCAAAACAATGCGCCATTTGGTAGAGAAAAAGTATTTAAAGCTTGCATTAAACCTGGATAAAAAAATACCGTCTTTTATCTTCGATAAAGATAAATTCATACAGGTAGTAACCAATCTTCTCAATAATGCCATAGCTTTTACCGATAAGGGTTCAATTGCCGTAACGAGCAAGCTTGAAAAAGACAATGTACACGTTACAATTGAAGACACAGGTGTAGGCATAGCCAAGGAAAGCCTGCCTAAATTATTTACTCCTTTTGAGCAGGCAGAGCGCCAGGACAGCGGAAAGAGGCAAGGCACAGGCCTGGGGCTTGCGATATGCAAGGAAATAATTTTAAAACATAAAGGCAAAATTTGGGCAGAACCCAAGAGCACAAATGGTTCCATTTTCCATTTCACACTGCCCATTAAGAGAGACAATGAATAAGAAAATACTTGTAGTAGATGATGAATCAGATATCTTAAAGGAAGTATCTTTTATCCTGCAGAAAAAAGGTTTCACGGTTTATACCGGCGTAAACGGACAGGAAGCAATAGACCTAGCGGAGAAGTTTAAACCGGACTTGATTATCCTTGATGTGTTTATGCCGTGCGTAAGCGGTTCGGAAGCAGGAAGAGTAATAAAACAGCGCGAGGACTTAAAAGACATCCCAATTATATTGCTTACCGCAAGCATAGATAATATTGATGCGAAGAAAACAGAATGCATGGCGGATGATTATATATTTAAGCCTTTTGATTATCAGGAGCTATTGAAAAAAATAGAAAAACTCATAAAATAGCAATATGGAAACTAAACGGATATTATTAGTAGACGATGAGGTTGATTTTGTTACCCTGATAAAGAAAAGAATAGAATCCTGGGGGTATCTTGTAATTACGGCGAATTGCGGCGAAGAAGCCCTTGAAGCGCTGGATACTACTTCGCCCCGGGTAATTATACTTGATTACATGATGCCAGACATAAACGGCATTGAGTTGTTACGCAAAATCCGTAAAACCAACAGAAAAATACCCGTTATTATGTTTACCGCGCAGCCCACAATGAAAGCCATGGAAGAGGCAAAAGAGCTTAATATTGTTGCATTTATTCCCAAAGAAAGCTCCATGGTCGATACGGAAAAAGACTTAAAAATCGCCCTGGAGTTGATTTTCCAGAATCCCTGATTCCGGGCATTTTTATCCTGTTTATTTCCCAATATAGCCGGGGTTTACTTATTCAGGCAAAAATGGTATACTATCTGAAATGTTATTAGCCGTGAGTGAAGAAAAAAAAGAATTAAGAAAGAAATTACTAGCTAAACTCTTGTCTTTAACCGGAGAAGAGTTAAAAAGGAGGAGTCAGAATGTTGAAAAACGCTTATCAAGCTTACCTATATATAAAAATGCAAAACTTGTTATGGTTTATTACCCTTTAAGAGGTGAAGTAGATATTTTACGGATGGTTAGGAGAGATTTGGGACTTAAGCGATTTTGCTTCCCATTTGTGGATTTAGAAAAAAAAGAATTAGAAGTTTACGAGGTAAATAATCTGGAGGATGATTTTTCTGTCGGCCCTTTTAGGATTATGCAACCCTTGCCGGATAAGACAAAAAAAGTGGATATCGAAGAAATAGATATGGTTATTATCCCTGCCCTTGCTTTTGACCGAAGCTGTAACAGATTGGGCAGAGGAGCAGGGTTTTACGACCGTTTCCTAAAAAGGCTAAATCCTTCTTGTAAAAAAGTAGGCATCGCTTTCGAACCCCAAATCTTAGACGACCTTCCTATCCATCCCTCACAGGATCAGAAAGTTGACGTAATCGTCAGCGAAAATTTCTGTGTTTAATTAACCTACAATTTGGCTTATTCAGGTTCTTCGAAGGAGGTAATTATGGGAATTATTTACGTATTATTGGGCATCGTTGCCGGCCTTGTTTCAGGATGGTGGCTTGGCGAGATTTTTGAAAAAAATAAGCTTAAAAAGGCTAAAGACGATGCGGATAAAATTCTAAAAGAAGCAAAAATAAAAGGCGAGGAAGTCATCCGCAAGGCAGATTTAGACGGAAAGGAACTGCTTTATAAATTGCGGATGGATTTTGACAAACAGCACACCGCAAAGAAGGAAGAGCTGTTCCAGTTGGAAAAAAGGCTCATCCAGCGCGAAGAGAACCTCGAAAAAAGGCTGGATTTCATCGAAACCAAAGAACAGGAGCTTTCAGCGAGAGAAGCAAGCCTTAAAAAGCTTTCGCAGGAGCTTGAGAGCAAAAACGAAAACCTGCGCCAGTTAATCGAAGAAGAAAAAGAAAAATTAAAAAAGATTTCCTCTCTCACCCAGGAAGAGGCAAGAGAGCTGCTTCTTAAAAGATACGAAGAAGAATTAAGGTCGGAAAAAGCAAAAATGATAAGGGTAATGGAGGAAGAGGTTAAGGAAGAGGCCGAGAAAAAAGCAAAAGAAATAGTTTCTCTTGCCATACAAAGATGTGCGGTTGAGCAAACTACGGAAAGCACGGTAAGCGTGGTGCAGCTTCCCAATGACGAAATAAAAGGGCGCATTATAGGCCGCGAAGGAAGAAATATCAGGGCATTTGAAATGGCAACAGGAGTAGACCTCGTAATAGACGATACGCCGGAGGCAGTTAATCTTTCGAGTTTTGACCCTGTAAGGCGCGAAGTTGCGCGCATATCGCTTGAGAGGCTTATTCAGGATGGCAGAATTCATCCTGCGCGCATTGAAGAAATTGTTGAAAAAACAAAACAGGATTTTGAAAAACAATTAATGGAGGAAGGTAAAGCCGCAGCCTTTGAAATAGGCGTGCACAATCTTCATCCGGAACTTATTAAGCTTTTAGGTAAACTAAAGTATCGCACAAGTTTCGGCCAGAACGCGCTTCAGCATTCGAAGGAAGTAGCTTTTATAATGGGAGTCCTTGCTTCAGAGCTTGAGCTTGATCCGAGGCTTGCAAAAAGAGCAGGGCTCTTGCACGATATCGGAAAAGCAGTAGACCATCAGGTTGAAGGAACTCATGCGCAAATCGGAGCGGAACTTTTGAAAAAATACGGCGAGAACGAAACAGTTGTAAACGCAGCGGAAGCCCATCATGAAGAAAAAGAATTTAGCTCATTATATTCCCTGCTTGCGCTGGTTTCTGATGCAATTTCCGCATCGCGCCCCGGAGCAAGAAGAGAAACACTTGAAAGCTACATTAAGAGATTAAGACAACTGGAAACTATAGCTAATTCTTTCGCCGGAGTCGACAAAAGTTATGCCATTTCTGCAGGAAGAGAAATAAGAGTGATAATCCAGCCTACCAAAGTAAAAGATGAAGAGGTTTCTCTTCTCGCTCATGAAGTTAAAAAGAAAATAGAAGCGGAAATGGATTATCCAGGAAATATTAAAATAACAGCGATACGGGAAACCAGGGCTGTTGACTACGCAAAGTAACAGAAACAAACGGCAGATTGCAGATGTCAGACGGGAAAAAGTCTGATTTTAGGCTTCTGATTTCTAAGTTGTTAAGTACTGAAAAAGAGTTAAAATATAGGTCGTTATGAGGATACTATTTATAGGCGATATAGTAGGAAAGCCGGCGAGAATCTACATCAAAGAAGCCCTGCCTGATTTAAAGAAAAGCTTAAGCCTTGATTTTATAATCGCAAACGGGGAAAACGCTGCCGGCGGCTCAAGCATTACTCCGGATACAGCGGAAGACCTTTTTATGAGTTCGATAGATGTGGTTACTACCGGAGACCATATATTTAAAAAACAGGAAGCAAAACAAGTCCTTGAAACAAAAGATGTCTTAAGGCCGCTTAATTACGGCGAACTAGCCAGCGGCCGCGGCTATATGATAAAAGAAGCTAACGGAAAAAAAATAGGTATAGTCAATCTTCTAGGCAGGGTTTTTATGCCGCCTATGGATTGCCCTTTTAGGGCCGTCAGGAATATTATCGAAGACCTTAGAAGCAAAGCTAAGGTAATTATTGTTGATATGCACGCTGAAGCAACGAGCGAAAAACTCGCTATGGGTTATTTTCTTGCAGGTAAAGTTACCGCAGTTGTGGGTACGCATACACATATACCGACCGCGGATGAAAGAATAATCGATGATTTTACTGCCTATATTACCGATGTCGGAATGACTGGAAGTTTCGACTCGGTTTTGGGAAGAGAAAAACACCAGATAATTGAGCGCTTTGTTACAAATATGCCTGTCCGTTTTAATTTGGCACAAAATGATGTGCGCATACAGGGTGTTATAATTGAAGCGGATGAAGAAACCGGCAAGGCCATTTCGATAAAAAGGGTGGAATACAAACAGGATGCAGAAAATAAATAAAAGTTTACAGTTAACAGTGTACAGTTTACAGAGAAAATACACAGTAAACAGTAAACTGTAAACCACCGAACGAAGCGAGGTGAATATGGATTATCAAGGTATAGAAAAACGCAGATTCATCCGGGCGAAATTCCCCTGTGAGATTATAATACATACCCTGCATGAGCATGTAATAACTACTTACACCGAAAATATTTCCGCCGGAGGCGTACGCGTTATAATTGAAGAAAAACTGGAGACATCCTCGACTGTCGGCCTGGAGGTGCAAATTAAGAATAATGTTATCTCATGTAAAGGAAGGATAGTTTGGGTTGTCGACAAAGAAAGCCCGTACAAAAAAGGCATATTTTATTATGATACAGGCATAGAGTTTTATGAAATAAAGGAAGATGACAGACAAATCATAAACGGCGCCATAGAGGAAATACTTAAAGCAGAAAAATGATTCTAGAAAAAATAAATTCACCCAAGGACCTTAAAAATCTCAATATAGACGAGCTTAATGGTTTAAGCCGGGAAATAAGAGATTTGATAGTGAGCGTAGTCTCAAAGAAAGGCGGGCATCTTGCCTCTTCCTTGGGCGCGGTTGAATTAACTGTTGCGCTTCATTATCTACTTGATACACCCCAGGATACGATTATTTTCGATGTAGGGCATCAGATTTACGCTCATAAGATATTGACCGGAAGGCGTGAAGCATTTGTGAATTTACGAGAGCACAGGGGCTTAAGCGGTTTTCCTAATTCAACGGAAAGCCCGTATGACACTTATATCTCAGGCCATGCTTCAACAGCTGTTTCCTGGGTGCAGGGAATAGCCGAAGCAAAAAAAATAAAGAATAATAATTCAAAAACTGTTGCAATAGTAGGCGATGGCTCTTTAACCGGAGGAATGTGTTTTGAGGCGCTTAATGCCTGCGGACATGCCCAAAGCGACTGCCTCATTATACTTAACCATAACGAAATGAGCATTTCCCCGTCGGTAGGAGCTCTTAGCAATTATCTTGTCAAAATTATTTCAACGCCTATATATAACCGTATAAAAAACGAACTGGAATCTTTTCTCGACCATTTCGCAATCACAAAAAACCTGACCGTTAAAGCAAGAAAATTTGAAGAAGCCCTCAAGGGCATGATTGTCCCCGGTATATTTTTCGAAGAGCTGGGATTCAGGTATTTCGGGCCCATTGACGGCCACGACTTTAATAAACTTATCCCAACGCTTAAAAACGTTGTTTCTTTAAAAGGGCCAAAAATTCTGCATGTTCTTACCAAGAAAGGGAAAGGTTATAAGTTTTCAGAAAACAATCCGGAGGATTTTCATAGCGCAGGCAATTTCGATATAGCTACTGGTTTATCATTAAAAGAAGCTAAAGATGGTTTCGGAGAAATTTTTTCAAAGAAACTTATCGAACTCGCAAAAGCTGATAAAAAAATTGTAGCCATCACTGCGGCTATGCCTAAAGGGACGGGCTTACATCTATTCAGGCAGCAGTTTCCGGATAGATTATACGATGTGGGCATTGCCGAAAGCCATGCGGTCGGCTTTGCAAGCGGGCTTGCCCGCGGCGGAATTAAACCGGTAGTTGCCATATATTCAACATTTCTTCAAAGGTCATTTGACCAGATAATACACGATGTGGCGCTGCAGAATTTAGGCGTGGTTTTTGCCATAGACCGGGCAGGTGTTGTAGGCGAAGACGGCCCAACGCATCACGGTGTTTTCGATATAGGTTTTCTGAGAATGATTCCTAATATGGTCTGCATTGCTCCCAAGGACAGCCGCGAATTGGAGGATAGTTTGGAATTCGCAGTAAGCCAAAACTTTCCGTGCAGTATCCGCTATCCGAAAGGAGAGGCTTATTCTTTGGGATTTGATGAAAAATTATCTTTAGGAAAATCACAAATTATCTGCCAAGGAAAAGATGTATGTATAATTGCGCTGGGCTCTATGGTAAAAAATGCGCTTGATTGCGTATCTTTGCTTAAAGAAGAGGGAATCAACCCATTTTTGGTAAACGCAAGATTCATAAAGCCCCTGGATGATGCCTTACTTAGGTACATAGGAAATAATTTTAAAGTAATAGTCACGCTTGAGGATGGGAGTCTCGCCTGCGGCTTCGGAAGCGCAATCGCCGAATTCTTAAACATGGAAAATATTTCTGAAAAATCCAAATTAATCTGCGCAGGGTTTCCCGACGAATTTATTACTTTTGCAAAAAGAGAGAAACTTTTTGAAATATACGGCTTGGACGGATATTCCCTTTCGAGGCGTATCAAGCAAGTTTTAGCGAATGAGATTCTTCTTCAAAAATGAATGCTTCAATTGTTATCTCAATAGACAAAGAAAAATGTAAAGGCTGCCAGCTTTGCGTTTTCTTTTGCCCTTCGAAAAATCTTATTCTGTCCGATGATTTAAACAAAAAAGGCATAAAATCAGCCAAGGTTAAAGACGTTTCCATCTGCAGCGGATGCGGACTATGTTTCTTGGTTTGTCCGGATTGCTGTATAGAAATATACGAAAAATAGCTATCAGATATCAGTCATCAGCTAAAATATATGAAGATAAAAAAAGAAAAAACATTGATGTCCGGCAACGAGGCAATGGCAGAAGCTGCCATAAAGGCAGGCTGTTATTTTTACGCAGGCTACCCTATTACCCCGCAGAATGAAATTCCGGCCTACATGGCAAGAAGAATGAAAGAAGAAAAAAGAGTCTTTATCCAGGCAGAAAGCGAATTGTCCGCTATAAATATGGTTTTCGGTGCCTCAGCTGCAGGCTTTCGTGCGCTTACAAGTTCATCCAGTCCGGGGATATCTCTTAAGCAGGAAGGCATATCTTATCTTGCTGGAGCGGAACTGCCCGCAGTTATAATAAATGTTATGCGCGGCGGCCCTGGTTTAGGAAATATCGCATCAAGCCAGAGCGACTATTTTCAGTCAACGCGCGGCGGCGGCCATGGTGATTATTTTACCCCGGTGCTTGCTCCGTGGTGTGCGGAAGAGGCTGCGCGCCTTATTATGCTCGGTTTTGATTTAGCAGATTATTATAGAACCCCGGTTTTGATTCTGGCTGATGCAATAACAGGGCAAATGATGGAGCCTGTGGCTATGCCTTTGAAAAGCGAATTTAAAAATCAAATCCCGGAAAAATCTTGGGCTCTTACCGGAGCAAAAGGGCGGGGGCAAAACATAGCAAAATCTTTTTTCCTAAAGGAAGGCGCCCTTGAAGTCCACAATGAAAAACTTAAAAATAAATGGGAGAAAATAAGAAACAACGAGCAGCGATTTTTCTCATATAAAACAGACGATGCAAAATATTTAATAATAGCTTACGGGTCACAGGCGCGTATTGCCTGGGAGGCGATTGATATCTTAAGAGAACAGAAAATAAAAGCAGGGTTGTTCCGGCCGATAAGCCTTTGGCCGTACCCGGAACAAGGTTTACAAAAATGTGCTAAAAATGTAAAAAAAATATTTGTAGTCGAACAGTCCCTTGGTCAAATGCTTGAGGATGTTAAACTCGCCCTGCCCGGTAAAGAGGTTAAATTTTTTGGTAAAACCGGAGGCGGCATACCATCGGTTTCAGAGATTATAAAATTTGTAAAGAGGGCACTATGACCAAAAAATTTTTAAGGCCGCCGTCATTAAGACCAGTTGCAACCCATTATTGTTCCGGTTGCGGCCATGGAATTTTGCACAGGTTAGTTGCTGAAGTGATAGATGAGCTTGGGCTTCGTGAAAAGGCAATAGGAATCGCTCCCGTAGGCTGTGCCGTTGTTGCATATGACTATTGGGATTTTGACGTTTGCGAAGCCGCACACGGCAGAGCACTTGCAGTTGCAACAGGAATAAAAAGATGCCGGCCGGAGAACTGTGTTTTTACATATCAAGGCGACGGAGACCTTGTTTCCATAGGAATGGCAGAAACGTTTCATACGGCAAACAGAGGAGAAAACCTTACCTGTATTTTTGTGAATAATGCCTGTTATGGTATGACAGGAGGCCAAATGGCGCCGACAACGCTCATCGGCCAAATAACAGCAACTACGCCCCAGGGGAGAAGTTCTGAAGCTAAAGAAGGCTGGCCTATAAAATTTAGTGAAATTTTAGCCGGACTCGAAGGAGTTAATTTTGCTGCGCGCGGCGCGGTTTCAAGCCCCAAGGAAATAATAAGAACGCGTTCATACATGAAAAAAGCCTTTTCAAATCAATTAGAAAATAAAGGTTTTTCAATAGTTGAAGTTTTAAGCCCTTGTCCCACGGTTTGGCAAAAAAAGCCCATCGATGCAATGAGGTGGATAGACGAAGAAATGGTGAAAACATTTCCTTTAGGGATAATAAAAGACAGATAGATATTATAAAAGTAGCACTGGTATCCGGTGTTACGGGCGCTAAATATGAAAGTAGACATGTTATTGTCGGGTGCAGGCGGACAAGGCTTGATGAGCCTTGGCAAGCTTATTGCCAGCGTTGCAGTTGCTGAAGGGAAATTCGCAGCCTACCTTCCTTCCTACGGCGCTGAAGTGAGAGGCGGCACTGCGTATTGCTTTGTGAAAATTTCAGATACGCCTATCCAGTCTCCTCTGGTTGAATCGCCCGACGTGGCAATATTATTGAACCAGCAATCAGTTGATAAATTCAAAAAAATAATTACCAAAAAATGTATTCTTATACTGAATTCCGACCTAACGCAAAATCAACCGCAGGCACCGGCCGCTAAAATATTCTATCTTCCGCTTAACAAAATTGCCCTGGAATGCGGAAATATTAAATGCGCGAACATGGTAGCGCTCGGCGCGCTTATCAGTTTTAAGCCTGGCATCTTAAGGCGGAAAGGCATAATAAATTTTTTACAGGAAATTTTTGGCAACAATAGTTTATTGATAGATACAAACATTAAGGCATTAACTAAGGGAGAAGAAGCGGCTAAATCCTGAATTTGTTGTGATTTATGAAATTACCCAAAATGGAAGTCGCTGATAAGGCGATAAAATTTTTGAAATTTCCGGTCTTTTTTATTTTCTTTGCATTTTTGACTCTATATGCTTCATACAACTTAAATGATGTCGATTATTTTTTTCATACCAAATCCGGCGAGTACATTGTAAACCACAAAGCTATTCCTCAAAAGGACATATTTTCTTTTTCTAAAGCAGGCGAACCCTGGACTAACCATGAATGGCTTTATCAGATTATAATTTATTTGCTATATAAAAATTGGGGAGTTAACGGTTTCTTCTTTTTGCTTACATTTGTTTTTTGCCTGTCATTCTTTATCCTTACAACTTTTATCCTCAAAACAGAGTGGATGTTCGGTTTCCCTCTCATTTATTACGGTCTTCATTTAGCAATTGTGAGATTCACCTTACGGCCCGATAACTTCAGCCTACTCTTTTTTATTTTGTTTTTGATGCCTTTTGTTTTTAAGAAAAAAAACCTGCTCTTTGTTCTTCCGTTAATCCAGGTTTTTTGGGTAAATATACACGGATTTTTCTTTTTGGGCCCGGTTGTCTTGCTTCTTTATCTTTTGCTGGCCAAGATAAAAAACAAAGAAATAGATAAAAGTTTTTATAATACGGTTAAGATAATTTTTGTATTAACTCTTTTCGCCTGTTTTTTAAATCCCCAGCCGCTTGAAACCATTAAATACCCTTTAAAAATACTGAAAGATATTGTATACGGGGACCAAAAAATATTTTACAGCTATATTCAGGAACTGCAGACCCCGTTTTCTGATTTCAAAGCCAACCGGTTTTTGTTCGGACTCCTGATTTTTTCCTTTACATGCCTTGGTTTTTTTAAGAAGTTAAATTTATTCTATGTAGGACTGGCAGCAGCTTTGGCCGTTTTTTCCCTGAATTCTTTACGAAACATGTATTTTTTTGTTCCGGTCGCAATAGTCATATTCGCCGACAGGTACCAATACATAAAAGATTATTTGATGAAAAGAGTTTTGCGGGAAGGCGGATTCTGTCTGGTAAAAGTAGTTTTTATTGTTATGGCTATTATTTTTTCTGTAAATATGCTGCAGCAAATTACAAAACTTTCCCGCCGCGGCGTTGCAATAGTTACTCAGGATAAAAAAATAGGAGTGGAGCATTCATTTTTTAATGTAGACCCTTACAAAAATCCCAAAGATATGCTGGCTTTTATAAAAGGCCATAAACTTCCGGAAAGGATGTTTAATACTTTTAATATAGGCGCTCATATGATATTTAATTTCTTTCCGCAAAGAAAAGTTTTTATCGACGGCCGTGCGGAATTTTACGGATCCGATTTTTTCCGCAGTTACATACAGGTAATTGAAGGAAACGAATCCGCCTTGCAGCATGCAATTAAAAAATATGGTTTGGAAGGCTTTATTATGTGCTATTACGCAGATACCACTTCACCCGCCATAAAACATATAAACGGAAGAGGTTTTAAATGTGTATACTTCGGGTGGGATGGAATAGTCTTTGTTAGCGACAATTTTATAGAAAAAAACCCTTCATTGAAAAATTTTGTAGTTGATTTTAGCTCTATCGAGGTTAGAAAATTTGATTTGATTAAAGACGTAAAACTTAAAACTCCTTATATAAAAAGTTATCTTAATAAAGCCAAAGTTTTATACTACCTGGGTTATTATGGGAAAAGCAAAGAATACCTAAATGAAATAGTAAAGCTTTACCCAAACAACAACGAAGCCTATTTGCTGCTTGCAAGGATTTATTACAGGGAAAATGATTACGAAAAAGCTTTTATGAATTGCCGCGACAGTTTGTTTTTTGATCCTTCTGTCGGCAACGCGCACGAGCTTTTAGCTAAAATATATATAAAGACCGGAAATATCGACGATGCCCGCCGCGAAGCAGAAAAATATAAAGTAGATTTTAATAAATTCTTGGAGGAGACCAACAATGAAAAGTTCTGAGCCGACAAAAGTTAGATTTGCACCATCGCCAACCGGGTATTTGCATATCGGCGGAGCGCGCACCTGTCTTTTTAACTGGCTTTACGCGCGCCACACAGGAGGAAAATTTATCCTGCGCATAGAAGATACTGACTTGGCGCGTTCCAAACAGGAGTATCTGGATGAAATCTTGGAAAGTATAAAATGGCTCGGTATGGACTTCGATGAAATATATTACCAGTCAAAGAGATTCGACCTTTACCGCGATTACGCGCAAACGCTTGTAAACTCAGGTAAAGCCTATAAAAAAGATGACGCTGTATTTTTTAAATACGATTTTGCTAATGCTAATGTAGAAATTGATGATTTAATCCGCGGCAAAATTGTTTTTAACGAACTGCCCAAAGAGGAAGAGGTTATCATTAAAAAAGACGGCACTCCCACGTATAATTTTAGCTGCTGCATAGATGACGCGCTTATGGAAATGTCGCTTATCATAAGAGGGGAGGACCACATATCCAACACTCCGAAACAAATTCTAATGTATAAAGCCCTTGGTTTTACAATACCCAAGTTTGCGCACGTGCCTTTGATTATGTCTGAAGAAGGAGGAAGAATGTCCAAGCGCTACGGCGCAACTTCCATACGGGAATACAAAGAAGAAGGATATTTGGCCGAAGCAATAGCCAATTACCTTTTACTTTTAAGCTGGTCTCCCGGAGGAAACCGCGAAATAATCACACTTTCTGAAGCAAAAGACATCTTTGAAATAAAAAAAGTAAACAAAACAGCCGCAGCTTTTTCTATGGATAAATTAAACTGGATGAATTCAGAATATATAAAGAAAAAAACTGCCGAAGAATACTTATTGCTGGTTGAAGAATACCTGAAAGATAAAAACTTTTTACCAGCAGATAGCGACAAGGAATATGTTAAAAAAGTGTTGTTGCTTTTTAAGGACAGGCTTTCTAAATTGTCTGATTTATTTGTCCGCGCCAGGTTTTGCTTTTACGATGATTATACTTATGATGAAGATACCAAAGAAATCCTCCAGCGCAATTTATCAAAAGAGATAAATGTGCTGGCAGAAAAATTTTCCGCTCTCGCAAATTTTAATCACGAAGAAGTAGAAAAAGAATTTCGGCTTGTTGCAGCCGCATTAGGCCTTAAAACCAAAGAATTGGTCCATCCTGTAAGGGTTGCTCTTTCCGGAAAAAAAGTAGGCCCCAGCTTATTTGAAACCATGGAAGTGCTGGGCAAGGAAAGAGTTGTAGCCATGTTAAAACGGCTGATTGATTATTGGAATAAAGGCACGTCTGCAAACGGATGAGTGCGCCAGCCTCGCCCGAAAGTTCAGATTTAATTCGGCTAGGCTGGGATATCGCTGGATAATTATATTAAGGTTTTCCATATGAAGCCAAACTTTGTTACCGAAATTATTGATGAACATAATAAAACCGGACGCTTCAATAACCGGATTCACACGCGTTTCCCTCCCGAGCCAAACGGCTATTTGCATATAGGCCACGCCAAGGCAATTTATTTAAATTATTCGATAGCCAAACAATATAACGGAAAATTTAATTTACGTTTTGATGACACCAACCCCTGCAAAGAGGAGCAGGAGTACGTTGACTCAATCATTAAGGACGTTTTATGGCTGGGCGCAGATTACGAGGGCCGTCTTTTTTATGCTTCGGATTATTTTGAAAAGATGTATGATTTTGCGGTGACATTGGTTAAAAAAGGCAAAGCCTATGTCTGCGATTTAAACGCAGACGAAATCCGCAAATCGCGCGGCACTTTAACTACGCCGGGCAAAGACAGCCCTTTTAGGGCCCGCAGCATAGAGGAAAATCTGGAGTTATTCACGCGGATGCGTAAGGGTGAATTTCCTGACGGTTCGCGGACTTTACGCGCAAAAATAGACATGAGCCACCCTAATTTAAATATGCGCGACCCTATAATGTACCGGATACTAAATTTAAGCCACCATCGCACAAAGGATGTCTGGTGTATTTATCCAACCTACGACTGGGCGCATGGCCTGGAAGATTCCATAGAAAACATTACGCATTCAATATGCACGCTTGAGTTTGAGAACCACAGGCCTTTATACGACTGGTTTCTTGACCAGTTAGAAATATTCCACCCGCAGCAGATTGAGTTTGCGCGTTTAAATATTACTTATACGGTATTAAGCAAGCGAAAACTTCTTGAGCTGGTTGAGGGTAATTTTGTAAGCGGCTGGGATGACCCGCGTATGCCAACCCTCGCAGGCCTGCGGCGCCGCGGCTACCCAAAAGAAGCATTGCATAATTTCTGTGAAGAGATAGGCGTGGCCAAATTCAACAGCACAATTGATGTGGGCGTGCTTGAGGAAGCAGTACGCAGGGTATTAAATAAAACAGCAGAGCGTAAAATGGCTGTGCTTAGGCCGCTTAAAGTTACTGTCGTAAACTACCCCGAAGGCAAGTTCGAAGAGCTTGAAGCAGTGAATAATCCGGAAGATGCTTCTATGGGCAGCCGGAAGATATTTTTTTCCCGTGAGCTTTTTATCGAGCAGGATGATTTTCGCGAAAATCCCCCAAAGGAATTTTTCCGTCTTTCCCCGGGGCGCGAAGTACGGCTGCGTTACGCCTATTTTATTAAATGCGAAGAAGTAATTAAGGATAAAGAGGGAAATATTATAGAATTACGCTGCAGCGTAGACCTTAAAACCCGCGGAGGAAATGCTCCGGACGGCCGCAAGGTAAAAGCAACCATTCATTGGGTCTCCAGTCATAACAGTTTAGATGCGCAGGTTAACCTCTACGACAGGCTTTTTAATAGCCCCAACCCGGAAAATGTTGACGAGAGCAAGGATTTTAAATCCAATATAAATTCCCGTTCGTTAGAAATTATTAAAAATGCAAAGCTTGAGCCATCGCTAAAGAATGCAACATCTAATCAGCGTTTCCAATTTGAACGCCTTGGTTATTTTTGTCTGGATAGCGCCTCTTCCGGCGGGAATTTGGTTTTTAACCGTATCTCTACTTTGCGGGATACCTGGGCGAAAATAGAAAAAAAGCTTATTAATAAGTAACTTTTGTTTGGGGATTAAAAATTAGAATTTTTATATTAAAAGGGAGGTGCAAATGCGTAAAGTTTTTTTGCTGGCAGCTCTTCTGATGTTTGTTTCTCTTTTAAACGGCTGCGAAACAACAAAAAATACTGCATATGGCATACATCGCGTTGCCGCAGGCGTGGCTGACGATGTTTATAACACCGGCCGGAACTTAAAAAGGGCAGACAGCTGGATGCAGGATAACGCTTGGTAAAGATGCGAGTTGCAAGATACAAACGTGTGTTTTAATAATTTTGCAGCTTGCAACCCGCATCTTAAGTGCAGTTCGCAGCAAAAACAATCAATTACCTTCTGCAATATCCGTTATGATCCGCTCGCGGATAATATCCTGCTCTTTTTTCGAAGTGCCCCGGCACCCAAGCATGGCCTCTACGATAATTCATACGCTGCCAACGCCCCGGTACCCAGACAGAACGGCCGTCCCTTGAAAAATTTACCCTGATACCCAGCGACGATAAATTTACGCTTACCCGGGGGCTGGTTCTTATTACTACGTTTCTATTATGGGACTCTCTTTCATGGCTATAAGCTGACCCGCAGCCAAGCCCTACAAGCAAAAATCCCGCAGTTAAACCTAGGATTACCTTTTTCATACAACCCTCCTTTCTTGATGAAAAATACTTTAATGCCAACCACGGCAATAAAGGCTTTTCATAAGATTAGACGATTGCGGCGGCTAAAAGGTCTACAATTCCGGTAGCTTAAAAATAGAAGGTTTTTGAATATACTGGGATAAAATAAAAATTCCACGGTGTCTTACCGTGGATATTAAGAAGAAAGGGGGCGATATTTTACCCTAAGTACTTAACTCAAGCATCTAGGACTTGATCGCCCCCTGGGGTTAGTTTATAACAAAACCCCAAATGTTGGCCTGGATGCCGCATTGAGAAAGTGTACTCTTAGGGCAATTAAGATATAGCACATAGATTTTTTATTTTCAAGGCAAACCGTTGTATTTTTTTAAGAAAACAGGCGGGGAAAAAGATTAATTTTTAATGAGAATTTCCATCTTTTCTTTTCCATTTTAAGGTGGTAAAATAAAATTATTATGCAGGTTTCCTTAGTCCTCGTTATATTATTTGTGTTTTTGGTCGGGCCAATTGTAGTAATTCTCATACTCCACTCAGGCAATCCTTTCAGGAAAGAAAAAAATACCTCAAAAAGCCATCTTAAGAAAAATGAAACTTTAAAAGTAAACATAAAAAATGGAAGATGGTGGTGTCCTTCCTGCGGCGACAGTAATCTTGAAGCTAAAGAAGACTGCGGCAGCTGCGGGCAAAAAGTAGATAAGAGCTGAAAAGCTTAAGTTTGCTGCCTAAATCAAACATAAATTCCCCTTGCCATAATCTTTCTAAAATATTACAATAATTGGCAAATTAAGATAGTTGCCCGGTAGTGTAATTGGCAACACGACAGACTCTGGATCTGTTATTCATGGTTCGACTCCATGCCGGGCAGCCAAACATTTCTCTCAAAATCCAGATAGAGAGATAAATAAAGCCCTAACCGTTTGCAATAATAGTGATGCCTTTATCGCTTGACGTTGCAAATGGTTAGGGCATTATTATTTCTTGGAAATTTACATAATTACCCAGCTTCCCAAAATCGCCATATCTAATCAGAAAATCAGCAAAATCCTGCCAATATTCTATCTCTTTATCTCCAAACCTCAGTATATCTGGTTAGCAGGTATTTAGGCAATAAAGCGCAAGTTTTCTTGTCTCTGTGGACTTAGAAAGGTATAATGATGTTGATTTTAAAGGGGATAGTAAATTATATTTAAGAAAAAGAGAGGCGCAAAGATTATTTAAAAAAGCAATATGCGGCTAAAGAATATTTCGTTACATCAGGAAATCAGGTTTTAGTTGGGTTTTAGTTATGATTAGAAGTTAATAAAGATGATAAAAATAAAAAGAATTTATGAAAACCCTGTAAAAGCCGATGGTTTCAGAATCCTTGTTGATAGGCTGTGGCCGAGAGGCATAAGCAAAGAAAGGGCAAAGATCGATCTTTGGTTAAAAGATATTGCCCCAAGCGACCAGTTGCGAAAATGGTTTGCTCATGACCCGGAAAAATGGGGAGATTTTAAACGCAGATATTTTAATGAGCTTGATAAAAAGAAAGATGTTATTGCTCAAATTCCAAAAAAGTCTGAAAGCGACATAACGCTTTTGTATGCCGCAAAAGATGGCAAACACAATAATGCGCAAGCTCTAAAAGAATACCTCGAAGCAAAATAGGAAAGGGACTCTTGATGGCAGAGATATTTAAAGCAGTAGAAATCCTAAAGACAGCCGTCCGGATCGAAGAAAACGGAATAGTCTTTTATCGAGAGATGCTTAAGAGATTTAAGGATAAAGAGGTGCAAGAAATCTTTAATTTTCTGGCTGATGAAGATGAGCGCCACCGCAACATTTTCGAGGAAATGCTTTCCAATGCCGAGCCATACGAAATGGCGGAAAGCTACCCCGGAGAATATAAAGCGTATCTGCACGCTTTTGCTGATGAACACGTTTTTAGCAAAGAGAAAACCGGCGAACTTGTAGCAAGAAAAATACAGGATATAAAAGAAGCTGTCCAGTTTGGCATTGAGGTAGAGCTTGACTCGATAAATTATTATCAGGAGATCAAGCGTTTTGTCCCGGATTGTCAGAAAAACACAATAGACAAGATCGTTGATGAAGAGCGAGGCCATTTCTTAAAATTATCGAACATAAAAAAGACACTGATGTAGAAAGCCTTTTAAGGCAAGGAGGCATTATATGAGCAAAATCAATGGTGCAGTGTTTATCTCGGTCTTATTCTTGGCGATGACTTTTATGACGGGTAAAGTATTTGCTCATTGTGACACGATGGACGGCCCGGTAGTAAAAGATGCGCAGGTTGCTTTAGAGAAAAACGACATTACGCCGGTCTTGAAATGGGTCAAAAAAGATGCTGAGCCAGAAGTTCGTTCGGCCTTTCAAATGGCCACGGTTGAAAGGACGAAGAATCCCCAAAACAAAGAAGCTTCGGACAAGAAATTCTTTGAGACGCTTATCCGTATTCATCGGGCTGGTGAAGGCGCTTTTTTCACGGGCCTAAAACCAGCAGGAGCGGTTGAGCCGATAGTGGCAGAGGCGGATAAGGCGCTCGATGCTGGTTCGGTTACTGAATTAACGGATAAAATGACCCACCACTTAACAGAAGGCGTTACAGAGCGGTTTAATCGTGCGATTGAGACTAGAAAGCATAAAGATGAAAGCGTTGAGGCTGGACGGGAGTATGTTGAGGCGTATGTCCAATATATGCATTATGTGGAGGGCATTCATACCGCTGCCGCTGGCAAAGGCGGGCATCACGAAGAAACTATGCAGGCAGAACACGAAGATCGTGATACAAAACAGATACGGGAATAGCCTAATAGGAAAAGTTAATTATGGCGTTTGAAACTATTTTATTATGGGTTGGAGTGTTAATATTCGTGAGCGTCTTATCAAGCAAGCTTTCGGATAGGTTTGCCATGCCTGCTTTGTTGTTGTTTTTATTGATTGGTATGCTTGCCGGCTCGGAAGGAATCGGCGGGATTTATTTCGATAATGCGCAGTTGGCCAAGTCTATCGGGGTCACCGCCCTTATTTTCATTATTTTTTCCGGAGGTCTTGACACTAACTGGAAAGACACTATGCCGGTTGTTTTGCCGGGAATTATTCTTTCCACTCTGGGAGTTTTGTTGACCGCGGGTATAACAGGTTTTTTTGCAGTGTATATCTTGAAATTTTCTTTGCTTGAAGGAATGCTTCTTGGTTCCATTGTATCCTCGACTGACGCCGCGGCCGTATTCAGCATCTTACGATCAAAACGCATAAGCCTCAAAAAACCTTTAAAGCCACTGCTTGAGTTTGAGTCCGGAAGTAACGACCCAATGGCTGTATTCCTAACCATAGGCTTTATCAGTTTACTGACAATAAAAAAGATGAGCATTGTCTCTTTATTCCCTAGGTTTCTCTTAGATATGGGAATGGGCGCCATTACAGGTTATTTAATGGCCAAATTCATCACATTTCTTATTAAACGCCTGAAATTATACTATGAAGGTTTATATCTAGCCATTATGCTCTCATTTGTTCTTTTAACTTACGTAATTGCAGTTTTCTTAAAAGGCAACGGTTTTCTTGCGGTATATATTGCCGGTTTGATAATAGGACAGGTAGAATTTCCAAATAAAATGATGATTATGAGATTTCATGATGGTTTAGCATGGCTCATGCAGATTGTTATGTTTGTGACATTGGGCTTGCTCGTTTTTCCTTCCCATATCATTCCATTGATAGGAAAGGGTTTATTGCTTACGCTTCTTCTTATCGTGGTCGCCCGACCTGTCAGCGTCTTATTATGTTTACTGCCCTTTAGAATAAATTTATTGAAAAAAATCATGGTTGCCTGGGTAGGGCTTCGCGGATCGGTTCCAATTATCTTGGCGACTTTTCCCTTTATGGCGGGTATCCCGCAGGCCGATATTTATTTTAATATTGTATTCTTTGTCGTCATCGCTTCGGTGTTTATCCAAGGGACATCTATCCCGTTTGTTTCAAAAATGCTGAAATTAGACGTTCCGCTGATAAACAGGATAAGCTATCCGATTAAGTTTGAAAGGATGGCCGGAATCGACGCGGAACTGTCCGACATCATTGTTCCGTATAGCGCAGGCGTTGTTGGAAGGACAATTAACGAATTAGGCATTCCGCCAAATGCATTGATAGTGCTTATTTCTCGTAATGATAAATTCATTATTCCAAATGGTTCTACTATGATAGAAGGGGGAGATGTCCTTTTGGTCCTTGCTAACCAACGCGATTTAATTATATTGCAAAATATCTTTTTGCAGCTTTCTCAATAATATTAAAAGAGGAGCAGAAATTGAGAGTTTTATTGGTTGAGGATGAAATAAGAATGGCCAGTTTTATTGAACGCGGCTTAAAAGAGGAAGATTATGTCGTTGATGTGGCTGGCGATGGCCAAAAGGCGCTGTTTCTGGCCGAAATTAACCCCTACGATCTCATAATACTTGATGTTATATTGCCGATTAAGGATGGAATTACTGTATGCAAGGAGCTTAGAATTAAAAAGATAAATATTCCGGTTTTGATGCTTACTTCAAAAGATAGAGTAAGGGATAAAGTTTTGGGGTTAAATTCCGGCGCCGATGATTATTTGGCTAAACCTTTTGCTTTTGAGGAGCTATTAGCCAGAATTAGCGCATTATTACGGAGAAACAAAACCGATAAAACCGGTATTCTCAAAATTGCTGATTTAGAGCTAGATCAACTAAAGCACAAGGTTGCGAGAGCTGGGAAAGAAATCATACTAACCAGTAAAGAGTTTGCTCTCTTGGAATATCTCATGCTTAATGCTGCTCACGTTGTTACCAGAACAATGATTTCCGAGCACGTATGGCATGAAGACTTTGATAGTTTTACAAATGTTATTGACGTATATATGAATTTTTTACGCAACAAGATTGACAAAGGGCATAAAAAGCAGCTTATCCATACCATTCATGGCAAAGGATATATTTTAAGAGAGTAAAATGCTTGCTAAAACTACTAAATTTAAGGTGAGCGTGTTATATGCATCCATATTGGGGGTTTTATTGTCTTTATATGTTGGTTTCCTGTTTATTATCCCGTCAGATTTGTTGCAGGTGAATAAATTGTTTTTTATATTAGCCCCAATTCCCCTGACATTATTATTCGGATATATTATTGGCCAGATGATTGCAGTGAAAATCCTAAAACCAATAAAAGAAATTACCGATACCGCTAATAATATTACCCACGAAGATTTAAGTTTAAGGGTAAAAGCAGAGAATGTTGACGAAGAGTTACGTTGTTTGATAGAGGCTTTTAATGGAATGGTTTCGCGGTTAGGGGAGTCATTTGAGTATATAACAGACTCCAGTTCCTATATCGCCCACGAGCTGAAAACGCCTATTGCCATTATCAGAGGGGAAT
>Ga0265297_10000679_pt1 | contig 95479 bp, 64 predicted proteins | sample Munlanlwell13791_FD_192502 | JGI IMG/M metagenome (GOLD analysis project Ga0265297, IMG submission 192502) | Leachate microbial communities from a municipal landfill in Southern Ontario, Canada - Leachate well 137-91 | ecosystem: Engineered > Solid waste > Landfill > Unclassified | place... | reverse complement strand
TCTACTACCATGATAACCAGGCCAAATCCATACCTCTTACCTCCAAGCTAGGCGGCAGAGAGGTGGATATAGAAGGCGCTCATCATGAACAATACTTACAGGCTAACCAGTCACTGGTTGGGGCTAGCCCCATACACACAGAAGAAGGCTATTTATTGAAGCCTTATACAATGATAAGTAAAAGTGAATTATTAAGATTATACTCCGGAGGCGATAAGGAGATTGCTTTCTTTTACCTTCGCGCCAGACCCTACCAAGAACTGCATGAATATATAAAATTTATTCAGGCTCATATTCATCCAAAGAACGGCCACTTGAGTTGGTCGGAAAGGTTTAATAGTATCACCAGAGTTATCGACCAGGAAATAGAAAATTTAAATGGGTGGACACTTAAAAAACAGTTAGATAGATTGTATGCGATTTTGATCGAATCTGATTTATTGCGGGGCGCGGGATGGTGTTGTGGGCTAATTGCTGCCAGCCTAGCTAGGGCATTGAGAAAATTAAACTACCTTAGTACAGAATTATATATAATTAAAGATATATATATTATCCATGGTGTTACTGTTTCACACCTTATAGATGTTGTTGAAGACAAAAAGAATATAGGCGATAATTTATATATCGATTTTGGAGTAGGATCGGATATCTCGCTGAAATTTACGTCCCGCCGGGAAGATAATAATGGTTTTGCTTCTCCTTCCGTGGCTGGTGGGGAGCAAAAGCTCCTTCCCGGCGGGGCATTTAGCAGCAGTCCGGTGAAGAGGCCTGCATTAACCGGCCAAGAGAGTTTGATATTGGAGGAGGTAGTAAAAGAGGCGATAGCCGGAGAATTCAAGGGGCTTTTCGACCGGGTAGCCCAGAATATCGCTGATAAATTTATAATTACCTTGAGCCGGGAAAGAGTAAGGAATGCTTTAAGCGATGTGCGGCGTAAGTTCGGGGTCAGGGTAGATAAAACAAGTGTTAAGGGGACCCGGGCTACAATTTCAGGATTGCCAGAATTAATCCTTAAAGCCAAAAAGCTAAATTTTAAGGAAGTTCAAGGTATTGCAGCTGCAGATATTGAAAAGATAAGAACCAAAGAGTCCAACCCCCTTAATGATGAAGCCAAAAAGATCCTTATCTTTGTTTTACAAGGAAAGTCTCCGGAAGAAATCGCCAGGCTTATGAATTTTCCTAATACCTCGTATATATATAGCAGGGCTTTTTACAGTGTTTACAGAAAAATACCTAAAGAGGCAAAAGGCAAAAGGGATAACTGGAGGCATAGCCAGTTGATTAACGCGGCAAGATACGCTTTAGAGCAAGGTTGGATTAGCGTTGGGGATATCTCCGGAGCCGGCAAGATTATTAATAATCCGTTGACCAACAGGGAAAGATCAATCTTAGAGACTGCGGTTAGTAAGTTAAAAGATACTAATAGCGAAATAGCGGATATATTGAATCTCAAGCCGCATACGGTCCAGGTTTTTGTTGACGATATTGCCAATAAGCTGGGTATAAATAAAGACGGCAGAAATACCCTTATAGAATGTGTTAAAGCAGGGTATGAAAAGGGGTATATAAGTTGTGGTAGGAATAGTTACGATATTTTTATCTTTAGTTTTTATAATAGGGTAAGATTAAGAAAGTCCGAAGCAGAGGTTTTGATTTATAGTGCGTTGGGTTTTAGCCCGGATAAGATAGCGTTAAAATCAGGATTGGACCGGATGCATATAACTACTTCCCTTTATGGGAGCATACGCCATAAGCTGGGCATAGGATTAGGGCCTAATCAGAAGATGCGCCAGGTAATGGACGCGGTGATTACAATTGCGCTTAAGAAAAAAGCAATAAGCGAAAGCGATATCTTATCGGCGTTATGGTCGCAGGAGAGAGGGGAGCGGCTGCTATTGATAAACCATCTTTTAAACAAGGGTTATTTTGTAGTATTAAACGGAGTATTAAATAAGCTCTCCAAGAAGCTTACGGCAGAGGAAGCGGGGATAGATGAGGCTAAGGGCATAGCGGCAGAAGAACTTTTGGCGGGGCATAAAGAGTGCGCGGTTGAAGAGGAGAATAATAGTTTGTCTTTCGGGGATTTCGAGGGTACTCGGGATACTAATGAGGAGCTCCCGGATCTCATAAATCCGGATTTCCGTAAGGCCGAAGATGATGATATGGAGATAAAAACCCTGCAGTCTTACCTGGCTTTTAAGTATCCTACAAGAGAAGAACAGAAGATTTTAGTAGAGGCGATTAAAAACGGGCGGGCCCCTGATGCCAACGCCCGAGCAAAAGCCAGGGCGAAGCAGGCACAGGATAGATTAATTAATGGGACTATGCAGCATATAATAAGGCAGGCCGGGTATTATAACAGGAACAGGCGTTTCTCTTCCCATGTTTCATTGTTTGACCTTTCTCACGAAGTTATTGAGTATGTAATTAGGCGGTTGGATAAATTTGATCCGGATAAAGGCGACTTCGCGGCATTTATTACAGGCAAGAGGATTCCCGGCGTAGATATGACTCAGCTGGAACTGCAGTTTAGCAGGATCATTGCCGCTAAAGGCTATGGCAATGGGGCCAGATTGCCGGTAGATATATTCTCCCGTAGCAGTAAGTTAAACAGTGTAATCAAGGATTTAACAGAAGAGTCAAACGGGAATGTTCCTTCAATAGAAGAAATTGCCGATAGGTTTCAGGCTGAGAGAAGTACCGTAGACGGGCTTATTAAATTAAAGAATGGGTTAATGCGCCCTGTTTCTATAGACGGGCCAGCCAGTCAATATGACGACAGGGAATTAAGGGATATTCTAGGCTGTGAAGAAGACACTTTAGAAAAGATAAGCCTGAAAGACCTTGAAGTGAATGTTAAGTCTTTAATAAGAAAAGCTGTTGAAAAATACAATAGGTATGAACTAAAGAAACATAGGCAGGCGAGTAGGATAACGCCTTTAAAAGAGTTTGTTTTTATCCAATTCTTAATAGAAATGAGATCTTTCAAAGAAATCAGGGATATGGCGGAAAAAAGATTTGGTTATAGATTTAATAGCAGGCAGTATGTGGAGTTCATTGCCTGGGAAGTTGCCGGAAAATTAAAAACTAAGGTGAAAAATAATTCATTAAAACCCATTCTTAATTTTAAGAAAATAGAGGAAGAAATGGGCATGCCGGGCTTATTTGGAAAGATATCGCCGCAATACAAGGCTAAAAAGCGGAAGAAAGCTGTTTCTTCCAGCCCTGTTTATTTCCGGGGGTTGAGGCCGCTAAGGAATTTTGACCCCCAGGCGCCGCCTTCAAATTTATTTTTTGGCGCAGTCGTGAAAACGTTTTCAAAATCAACAGGATACACCGGAAGCTCTCCAATAACTTACAACAAAGTTCTTATCCCTCAACTTTCCGCCCCAGACAGAAAAACCATTCATACATACGAAAGCATTATTCTTTCCCAGGAGAGGATTAACCAGGCCTTAAGGCTTCTAGGCTCATTAAGGTTTGAGTTCTATGGGCAATCCGGGTTAGCTGAATACAAAAAGGCAGAGTATTCAGCCGTATTAACAGAGCTAAAGACAATATTAGGTAGGATGAGGGGGACTAAGAATAAAGTTGCCGAGGCCCACGAGGTAACCCTTACGCGCCAGGAGTTAGAGTTAATCTCGGAAAGCTTAGAAAACGGCATAACAGAGGGGCTTTCGGATAGTGCCTTCCGGGCAGCCGATTTACTTGAGGCAAGAAAAGAACGGCTTGGCCTCAAAATGAAAACAGTTGAAAAACAGGTAAAAAAGATACTCCCGAAGCTTATTTTATTAGAGCCGCAAGTCCCTTACGATACCAGGGTTATTAAGAAGCCAAGTGTAATTATTAAGCCCAGCCCGAAGCCGGAAAGATATTTTTCCGGAGAGGCCGAGTATAGTTTCTACGGACCTACCGCCAGGAAATTCCGGGAGAAGATTAAGGATGCCCTTGCGGAATTACTGAAGGAGAGTCCTGCTATCTCAACAGTAGAGGTGTTCTATGCAGACCATAAGCCTGGCTGGAAACCCCAAGACCGCCAAGAGCTTATCCAATGGCTATCTAAATATTATCCCCAAGATAACACGTTTGAGAAAAAAGAAGAGCAGCAACTAAGGGCAATTTATTATAGTGTAATAAGGCGCACTTATTTTGATATTTTTGCAAATAGAGATATTACTTTTAAGCTCTGTAGGGTAAAAGTAACAGAATCCCGAGACAGGAGAGTCAAAGTAGAAGTAGAGAACTTTTCTTCCAGCCCTATAAACTCTCGGGTTGTAACTGTTGGCCTTTTAAATGTTTTGAAAGTTATAAAATCCAGGAAAGCACAGAGTATTTTCTCATCCGAGCACAGTAATATCAAAGAAATAGCAAGGCAAACCGGGCTTGAGCAATATGCGGTAGAACAAGAAATCGCCCGTATCTCCCGGGTGTTAGAGAAAAAGTTTAATATGTTCCTGAGCTTTGGGGATATTAAAGAGATGTATCTGGCAGCGCGGATGCTTCTTAAGCCGGAGTTAGTCACAAGGAGGAATATCCAGGCTGTTTCCGGTTGTATGAATAAGATATATAACAGCGCAGTGGCGGGGGAGGAAGCGCCGGTATCCCTGGCGGAATTAGTGGATGAGTATGATGAGATTGCCAGGTCAGGATGGGAAAATAACGGTAAAGGCACTTACGCCGTAATTTATCGCGACTACAGAAAATATATAGCTGATATAGCAGGGTATGACAAAAATATTCTTTCTAATGGCTGTGGCACAGGTGAATTAGAGGAGTTATTAATTGCGCGAGGCAGCAGGGTCAGCGGTTTAGATGTTTCTGCGGGGATGATAAATGCGTTTAAATTACGTTGTCCTTCTGCGGCCGCGATGCTAGCTAATGCCAACACTGATTTACCCGGGATTTTTGATAAAGAAACTTTTGACGTAGTAATCTTCCCGGAGTCAATAGGCCATATGGATATTCCGGTTGTCCTCGGGGAATCTTACCGCGTATTAAAGGAGGGGGGTATTCTAATAATTACAACTTATGAACCGTCAAATATGCTAGCTAGCCGGTTATTCAAAAGTTACAGGCGCCTGTCCCCTCAGGTATTGGCCAGAATAGTTGAAGATGCGCAGTTTAAAGTTATCAAAAAAGAGATATTGGATTTTGAGGACGCCGAAGACTCAAGGTATTATATGCCCGGAGGCGTTATTGTTATTATCGGCCTAAAAGGTAAAATCCGGGAATCTTCTTCGCCGGTAAATCCCCATTCTATTAATAAAATGGACTTAGAATTTGTGCACAGGCAACTTAGTGAATTATCCCGCAATTGGGATAATATCGCTTCGGGAAATAAAGATGTACTCTATGATTACAGAAAACCGGAAGGAAGAATAATCAAGGCTTTTATTGACGGGTGTAACTTTATAAACGAGAATCTTGGTATTGAATTTAAGAGTGCCGATGCATTTACCATCTTTTTAAGCAAGCTAAATTTGGTAATTACTGCGATTACCAGAGAAGCTGGCGTCGCAAGAATGTCCTGGCGGGATAAGGATGAGAGAATGTTAAATGAGAAAACTTCCCGGGGCAGAAAATTCGCCAGATGGTTTATCAGGAATTACAAGAATAATAAAGGAAGCGAGTATCCCTATTTACTGGCCGCCGAATGTTTTGTTAAATTGGCCCACCTGCAGTTATTTGATGAAGCAAACAAACGCACTGCCTGCCTAGTATTAAATTTTATTCTCTTGAATTTAACAGGACATTATTGCGTTTTAAGTAAAGAAATTGTTCATAAATACTTTAAAATAAGCGATGATATTGTTTTTCGTTTAGGAGGTAACCAGGTTTTTCTGTTAAATGATATTTGGGAGAGAAGATTAATCAAGCAATTCGCCAAATTTTTAAGCCAAAACTCTTTAAAATCTTCCTCCAGCCCGGTTTTGCCTCTGGAAAATACTGAAGTTGAGGGATTAAAGGCCCGGATTGAGGAAGCCGCCGGCAGGTTGGCAAAAGCGGGATTTTTTAATATTCTTGAAGAGGAATTCTCCCATATTTTTAAGATACGGGGTAATTGGGTTATCTGCGTTCCGGCAAGCTACATCTTGATAAATTTACTGAAAAAAATATTAAATTTGCCGTTTGAGAGAAATGGCGGTTTTAGCGTCGGAATGATTTTTGGGGGCGTGGCTGTTAGCGAAGAAAAATACAAAATAGTTGATCACACATGGTTAACAGTTTACTCCGGAGAAAAAAGGATAATAAGCATAGACCCCACATACGGGCAGTTTGACGAGGAATTCATAGGAAAATTCTTAATTGTTAATTTTAAAGAATCAAAAAATGCGGGGTACCTGGAATGGGATGAATTCTTAGAAAATGAATTTGAAAAATACAGAAAAAGGAATTTCGGGCAAACCCCTGAAGAGATAATTTATAATTTGAGAAGGGGCTTCCGGGAAACAGCAGAAATCGAGCCATTAAGGTTTCTATTCCCTCCCAGATTGCTCCTGCTTTACGACGAAGGGCCTAAGACAAGAAGGGCAGAAGAAGACCCCAAGATAATCCTGCCTATATTTAAAGAAAATCCATTGTTCGAGAAGATAAATTTTGATGCTATTGTAGAGCGTATATATGATTTTTATAATTCTAGCTCGCCGGTGAATTTCAGAGTAAAGGAAATACACGGAAAATTCAATTTAGCAAAAAGCTTTTACCATGACGGCAAGAATGAAGAGGCGAAAGAAATCTTGTTATCGTTAGAGCAACAGGGCAGGGAATTAAAAATCCCGAGCCTGGTAGCAACTACGCTAAACTTTTTAGCCAGAATCTATACCGAAGAAGAAAATTTCAACCAGGCCAAGGAATATTTTAAAGAAGCCAGGCGCTTTGAGCCAGGCTCGGTAGCTATGCGTTACGATGAATTAGTCTGTTTTTGGGCCGAGGCAAATAGGAAAAAAGACTGGGGCGTTGCGGTTAATATCATTAGGGAATTGAACCGGGAAGGCCTTTTCCCGGAAGAGATACTTTACCGCCTATCAAAGAGCACAACTTTAGATAGGGAAGGATTGGCAATGTCTTTAGCGTATCTTCTGGCGCTAAAAAGCAAGGAAGACAAAACACTGCAAGGCCGGGGAAAAAAGAAAGGTAAAATCCGGGAGCGGGATAAAAAAGACTCAAAGCTTTATGCAAGGTTGATCGATAGTTTATGGCAGGATTTCGCCGGAAATTACCCCAGATACCTATTTTTATTTGAAGAGGGCGCTTTAGCGGGCAGATCTTTTGAAGAGGACGTTAAAAATCTCTTATTGGAAGTTGGGACTAAAGAGCAATGGCCTGTTTTTGATTCCCACCTTGAAATTTTAGCTGGCGAATATGGATATAGGGGGAGCTTTGTTTTTCTGGCGGGCAAGTTGGAATTTTCAATTTTTGCAGAGTCAGGGTTATTGGTAGCTTATATAAGCGATCTCCAGGCTGAGGAAATTGAAAGAGGCACCCAGGAGATTAGGCAGGTTTTACGGGAGAGACGGCTTGGAGGCGTTAAAGATATAATATTTGTCCACCCAAAGAGCGATGATATAGATGAAGAGAGGGCTATTGCGGCAGAAGAAGCGGTGTTGAGCATATTTAGAGAGAAAATATACGGAGAAGGTCCAGAGGGCAAGGCAATGCAGGCTTTTAAAAAGAAAGTCTCAATAAACGGCGGAAGCGTTGAAAAGCAGATATTCCGGGCTAGGATTAAAAATAGCACGATTATCAACGAAGAGGAAGTGGCTAGCTTGATTAGTAAAGTATTAAGCGAAGGGGTAACTTATATCAACGGAGATAGCTGGCAAACCTATATGCATATTGACAGGAGCGTAGCCAGAACCTATATCATCACTACCAATGCGGAGCAATCGGAATGGAGTTTTAACGAAATAAATTCCGGATTTACTTTAGGCTATGTTTTAGTCAGGAGGGCGGGCTTGAGTTTAAAAGAGATGCTTAAAATTATCGAAATAGCCAGGGGTAAAATGCAGGTCAGGCCAGAGGCAGGAAGCGGATCCTATTATTATTTTTACAATAATAGAGAGAAAATATATAAGGCAATCTGGGGCAGCCGGAAAAAAGAGAAGAGCAGGATTTATTTGGACGAAGATACAAATAGTTTTTATATCGCAAGCCCCGGGCAGGAAAATGTCCTGGTAATTGACAGGGGCGGCCACTTTATTTATTTTGGCCCGCCGCAGAAGGACATCTCCGCTTTATGGGATATTACGGATTACGGTTTACTTAAGGATATCCCGTTTACTCCGGAATATGTATCCGGGGTATTGGCACGGGACGGTTTTAGCAGCAGCCCGGTTACAATTAATTTAATGCTTAGGCCTTTGAACATTGCACTAGATGACTATAACATTTATTCGAAATTCGCTGATAATAAGTTGCAGGAAGGCGGCAAAAAAATAAAGGAGGGTAAACCTAAAGAGGCGTTGGGTTTTTATACAACAGCCTTAGAGCATTCCTTATTCGGTTATAAGGCAATGCTTGGAAAATTCCCGCTTCGGCATAAGCTATATTCTAAATTCGAACAGCAAATCTTAGCGCTGGAAGTCTGCTGCCAAGAGATTGTTTCCAGCTACGGGCCGGAACTAAATAGGCAGACCCCGGCGATGTCTTTTACTTATCAGGGGAGATTAAAGGTACTCCATAACGAACTCAGCAGGTTGTTAAAAAGAGGCGGGAGGGATATGGATCTGCCTTTGATAGTGGTGGATGTGGGTATCGGTTCATACGGCGCTCCTACTACTTTTGACTTGGCCGAAAGTTTGTCCGAAGCAGGTTTTAAAAACTTAAGAATTTATGGGATTGATAATAACATAGTTTTTTTAAGAAGAGCGGAGGATGAATTAGCCCGCAATAAACTGGCAAGTAAGCCTAACCTTAAGATTAAGTTCCGGTACGCCCAAGATTTTGAATTTACTAGCCTAAAGGAGTTGTATGACAAAGAGACTAATACCGGTAAGGTTGATATGGTTATCGCAGCCAAGGTAGCCATAGCGAGGATGCTAAGGGTATTAAACGCAAAAGGCATCCTTTCCTTATCCACCGGCCCCAGCGTTATATACCATGACTATATAGATTTTTCCGTTTATGCCAAGGCCGGCAGGTATATAAATGGTTATGAACATAGGAGGTTATTTGAAGGTTATGAACGTAAGAGATTATTTGCTGATGATAAGTCGTCTTCGCCGCTGGAGAAGATTTTGAAAGATGTTCCTTCTAACTTCGTAGATGGTCTGCTTATAGGCGCGATGAAAAACCTCAAGGGTATTTTTGTCATAAGGGAAAGAGTTTATGATCAAGAAGATTTTTTACATCTTATTTTAAAGGTTGATACTGATAATTTCAGTGAAGAATTAGCGGGGTGGAACAATTTTTCGTTAAAAGGGGATAAACTTATTGTTGGATCAAATCGTGACAAAAACGAGATTGAAGTAAAAAAGTTACGCTATGGAGGGCTAGGTTCTTTTCTTATCTATTGCATGCTGCGCAGGGCTATGGAAAATTCAGTCAAAAAATATTTCATCTTTTCTCCCAGGACTCCTCTATTTAGCCGTTTCGGCATCAACCAGGAAAAAGTAGGCAAGAAAACCGGGTACTATCTTTATACGGATAGCCTTGAGCGCGAGCAAATCGAACAGGCGCTTGTTACTACCGGATACGGCGAAAGAAAATTGAATTTTGAATTTATCTATAAAGAAAAAGAAAGTTCTTCGCCTGTAGTGTACCCGCATCGGGGAAGGGCGGTATCTTTATCAAAGGATACAATCCAATGCATCACGGAGCTTCTTCTAGAGGAGTTGAGGGTTGTGCCTTTGAAGTCCGCAGAAGAAAGACAGGCCTATCGCTATAATGGCGATTTCTTTACCCGGAGGGCATGGGGAGTTATCGATAACGGCAAATCAAGGGCGCTATTCATCCGTATAGGGTACTTATTTTTCCTGGATTCTTCAGCTTACTCCCGATTAAGCCCGGCTTTAAAGGAAATTTTGGGACCCAACGTTATTTTATTGCGTAAGCTGTGGTTAAACGAAATAGCCAAATTCCCATTTTCCTGGTATAACGCCCCGGCAATTATAGACATAATGAGAGAAGGAGTTGTTACGGATAAGGTTATATTAGATATGGGCGCCGGCTATGGAATCGTATCTTTGACAGCCCTAAAGCTTGGCGCGTCTTTTGTGCACCTGGTGGATTCTTATTGGCCGGCGTTACTTGTTGCGAATGGGCAGCTGGAATTAAACGGTAAAGTAAGGGGTTTTGACTTCCGGCTTCACCAGGGGGATATTACGCAGAAGGCTTTTATAAGAGAGCAGGCTGAAATAATCAGGGATAGGATCCGCAATACGCCAGAAGGAATTATCGTTATTTCAAATATCGGGGTATGGCCGGAAGTGTATACGGCGACAAATGCCCACAGTATTAATTCAATCAGGTATCTTCCTGAAGCTACTCGTTTTATTGGTGCAGGATATACGCATACGCCCTCACTGAATTTTAAGCAGACAAGACACGACTATGCTTTTATCCGGCGCCTGGGTTTTGAGGTTGAGCCTGACCCGGTAAGAGTGGGCCGTACCGAATTAATCGCTGCCTGGAGCGCGAAAAGAACTTCTTCGCCGGTAAATAAAAAATCTGCCGCTGTACCTTCTTGGTTAAATAGTTTATCGTCTGAATTGGAGCGCATATCCGCTAAATATTATCCTTATGTTTTTGACGGCTCTGATCCGCTAAAGGCTAAGGAGTATTTTAATAAGATAACTAATGATTTTCTGAAAGAATTATTAGCTGTCGTTAACGGCAAGCAGTTATTAAATTTAAGCTGGGATTATGAGCATCCCGTGAGAAGCATAAGGTGGCTTGAATTGGCCCTGAAGGATAAATTAAACAATTCCTTTGATGCTATAATATCGTTATGTGACGCAGATTGGGTTAAAGTAAAAGGTCTTAAAGTTCCCGCAGGCTACCGCGGTAGAGTTGATTTAGGCGTATTTTTTGAGGAAGAAGGTTTACACATTATTGCTACTGATAACGGCCCGGGCTATGGAAATGCGGCGGATACCTGTTGGAAACTTAGTAAAGATATTTATTTCGGGAAAAGAGGCGGTGGTATTGCTTCTATCCGGGATATAGCAAGAGGCACTATTATGCCGCAGGCCGGAATCAATAGAGAAGTTATTAAGGTAATACAATTTAACTTATCCGTAGTGGGCGAATTAGAAAATAGGCTTATCCAGTCCGTATATATGGAAGACAGGAAAGAAGGGGATAATTTAAAATTTAATCTTCAAGAAACCAGGGAGATCTCAGAAGCCTCTAGCGGCAGCGAAAAATTCAAATTTATCAGTAAAGAATTAGAATTCAGTTTGAATGACGCCAGACAAGTTACGGTATCCGAATTGATTATCCCCCGGGAATTTTTGCAGCCTATGAGAATGGCAAAAGAATTAACCGTTAAGTATGGAATTATGCCGAAAGGGTCGGCATCTTCTTCGCCTGTAGAAATAGAACAGGCCTTAACAGTCCTCTATGGAGAAGAGCGGCTGGAGTATTTCAGGAAAATTAAAAACGCGATTCCTCCTGTGGCATCGGTGTTGTTCTATCCAGGGTTTGGTTCGGATGTCATATTGCCGCTGTATCTTTTTGATCCTGCCGTAATCCTTGCGACAGACGAGCTTCCCTTCTCAGAGGAAGGATCTAACGGCAGCAGATGGATAGAAGAATACGAGAGATATAAAGAGGAATATATGTACGATAAGCTTTTCTACGGGTTTTCCAAGACGGAATTGCTGGAGGTAATCCGCTTCTTGGGCGCGCCGATTATATGGGAGTTGGAATTATTAGGGGTAAAAAGGGAAGATGTTAATATCGACGCATACAATAACAACATTGCAAGGGTATCATTTCCGTGGCACTCAAACGATAAGGGGGATTCGTTATATGAAATACGCTTCTTTGGCGGGATGGACCTGAATAATGTCGATAGATACCCTGGTTTTTTAAAAGAGTCGATGAAAAAAGCGGACAGTTTTATGCAGAAAGCTCTCTGGTCGGTAAAGAATAAGTCACCGGATATGCCGGAACCATCCGCTTTAAATTATATCGTTAGCAATTTAAACGGCCCTCAATCCACGGTTTTATCAGACAGGCGGTTAGGGCTGGACTTTGATTGTTGGGAAGAGGTCTACTATTCAGATGTTCAGTTTGGTCATTATAATGGAGTTGAGAGAGGCGGTTTCATTTACCGGCGTAAAGCGCCGTTTATCCTTCCTGCTGAAAATATTGCCAGTTCGCCGGCGGAACAAAATGTTTCTGCTCCTTACGTTTATTCTATGTCAGCGATTAATCAGAATTATAGGTATACTTTTGATAACTCTGTTTATACAATTGCTTTAAGTTTTAGGATACCTCCTTCCCAGATTTTATTAGCTTTACCGTTTCGCATGAGGATGAACTGGCGCAAAGGAGAAGAACAGTATATGAAGATAGAGAGGGTATTAGGACAGTTTAATTGTTCAAGCCTGGAAGAGTTACTTGAACGCGCATCAGAGATAAGAATAAAAGCTACAAGCGAAGGGTGGAAGGAAACGCAAAAATTGCTTATGTCCTTATTCCTTTTTTTACCTAAAGAAGAAAGAGAATCCAGGTTGGATTTTGTCCCTGAATTTGACTGTAATGAGCTTTTTATATTAAACCGGAGCGCTGCCTCTCTACCTAATTCTGTCCGCACATTGGGAAATTTTCAGACTACAGATCCTTTTAGCCACACCGAGGATGATTTTACCTATTTAGTGAAAGTATTACAACCAGAAGGATTGTTGAGTAATAGCGCTATAGAGATAAACGCCCTGATTATTTTTTGCGATAATTATTTTACGGAAGTATTGCATTCGCTGACTCGGAAAAATGAGAATAAGAAAAAAATGTTGAAATATGCCAGGGACCGCGGTTTGCCGATTGTTCTGATACCTTCGCATCTTTGTGATGATCCAAGGCTTTATGAATATACCAAACAAGCTGAAGAGTATATTGAGGGGTATACTTACCTTCGGGAGGGGCTTTTAATCCCTTCCAGCTCGCCGGTCAGGCTCCAAGGCAAAAACCAGGCATTAGAAGATAAATGGTCTCGAATTTGGCAGGTAATAAGGCTGCCGCAGAGCGAATTTATGACCCGGTTATTGAATGAAAGCTCATTTAAAAAAAGCGAAAGAGTCCTTTCTTTGGGCTGCGGGCGAAGAGAGGACGAATTTATTTTGGCCCGGGATATCGGGTGTTTTGTTATAGCTACCGATCTCTCGCCTGTTTGTATAAACAGAATATCTAAAGAAGCAGTAAAGCAGGGTATTTCGCAAAGGCTAGTTGCGCGTATTCAGGATTTATCAGAACCATTCAGTTTCTCTAATGAAGCATTTGATACGGTTTTTGCTAATTGCAGTCTCATTTCTTTTAATGATAATAAGATGATGAATATCGTTGGTGAAATCTGGCGGGTACTTAAGCGGGGAGGAAAGGTCTTTACGTTGGTTTATTCAAAGGCCGATAACAAATATGGCAAAGGATTCCCTTTACATAAGGACTTGTTTAATATTAAAGAGATGCCATATCGGTTCTTTGATTTCGAATCATTAGAAAAAACATTCAGGGATTTTAACAATATTGAGATAAGAAATGCCAAGGTCAGAAGCCTGAACGGAGAAACAAGAAGAATGTTAGAGTTACGGGCAAGGAAACCTGCATTTGGTAATCTCGCCAGTTCGCCGATTATCCGGGATTTAAAAATAAGAGAAGCAATCAGGAATTTTGTGGATAATGTTCCTGCAGAAGCGCTTCGGATCTATCTTATTAACATATCTATAGCCAAGAAGAAACTTAGGGCAATTCAACGGAAATTCGGCAATGATTTTCAGGAGATGCTCAAAGAGGTATCGGGGATTAAGATTAGCGCAGGAAGCAGTTATGATGTTTATCACAGCTATTTCATTCGCTTAATCAGGGAGAATGTTTTTGCGACAAATTCATTCAGTAGGCTTAAGGCTATCTGTATGATGATGCCTGAGCCGGCGATAATTACTGAGAAAAATATGACGATAAGCTTAGTTAACCCGGAATTCGAGCAATTATCCGGATATTCAAGCAAAGAGATAGAGGGTAAGAAAAAATGGATGGAATTTGTCTTGCAGCAAGATAGGCCTGCGATGGATGAATATTTTCTTAACCAGGAAAAATCACTCAATAAGCTGCCAGAGTTCTACTTTCGGTTTATTAATGAAGGCGGTGATATTAAGGCTATCCATGCGGCTAGTGTTGTTGTAAAAGCAAACAAGGGGAGGGCAATATTTTTAAGGATCGGGTCCATCAAAAGCTCTTCGCCATTAAAGATATTATTTATAGATTATGAAGGTACATTAGTGTATAACCTTAAGCCCAGAAGTGAGGTAGAGCGCCTTTATCGTTTCCAGCTGGAGTCCGGCGAGAGGATCTTTGTGCCTTTTGATGGCGCAGTCGCTTTTTTAAAAGAACTAAGGAAGCAAAAAATAGAAGTAATATGCGTTTATGGCTCAACGGGAGCCTTTATCTATAAGGCGGTAGAAGAAAATCTTTCCGGATTGCGCCCGGTTGACCACGTTAAGGGCGAGAGCAAGAAAAAGGCAATAGAGATGATTTTAAACAGGAAAGGTATCCCTGCCGGACAGGCAGCGTTTATTGATAACTTAGCTTCCGAAATCAGGCAGGCAGCAGAAATTCCCGGACTCACTGTTTTGGGTTTTTCGGCAGGCAGCGAGAGTGCGGCAAAAGAATTAATCGCTGCCGGTGCCAGCGGGATTATAAGTAATTATTATGATAATGGCAAGGCAGCGCTTAGGCTTTTGGGAATTATTTCTAAGGAGCTGGCATCTTCCCCTTTAAGCGGTCTTACGAATGAGATAGTCCTGTTTCCGGAGAGTTTGAAGATATCCGGCAGGCTGGGCGAGAAGGAGGTAATGAAGGGGAGTTCGCCCGTAAGAAATTATGATAAGGCGTGGGAGCGCCCAATGGTAGGTAGGCGCGGTAGTATCGTAGAAGAGGCTTTTGCTTTACGCGTAGCAGTTCAAAGCCATGCCCAGGAATTATTGGGTATTTTAAATGATAATTATATACCTATAAACGGAGCCCTCACCTACGCTATACCTAAGGTTGAAGAAGCTACAAAGGATAAGCCGGCTAAGTGGTTCAAAATGGCAATGCAACTGGGTATAGAGCTTATCAGGGATGAAGGGATACTTCCTTGTCCTGTTTTGGCTTTAGGCGTTCCGCCAGCGGTTAATTCTTCCGAAGGATGCATTAATAAATACGCAGATAACCTTAAGCGCCTAAAATCCCTGGTTATGGAAATAAATAAATCTACAAGAGAAGAGATGTTGAGAAAATTTGCTTCAACCTGGGAACGCCCCTCTAGCAAAGCAGTGGAGCGGGTGTTAAGGAAAGAAGTTTATCAGAGGATTACTAAGGCATTATCATCCTCCAGCTCTCCGGTTAAGCCTTATCCTTACAGAGGGATGGATAGCGGAATTAAGGAATTGGCTGAGTGTCTAGCCAGGTTTAGCCGCGCTCCCCCTGCAGAGTTTAAGTTTTACTATACCCCTGATCGAAAGCCTGCCCATAATAATGTTGTTTTGTTAATCTCTCCAGAAATATCCAGTTCTCCTGTAGAAGCGTATTTAGCGAAGCGGTTGAGTAGCTATGGTTATAATGATTATCTGCGCCGCAAGGGTTACGTTTATCTCGACGAACGAAGGAGAAGGGTTAATTTCCACGGAGAAAATTACCCCAGGGAGGCTGAAACCTATTTTTATCGTTCCGGCAGAGTAATCGTTATCGATAATTATTATTTCCATTTATTCAATTTAGCGAGATTTGCCGAGCAGGGGCTGGTAGCGATAGGCGTAGATATGTTAAACATGCTCCAAGAAGGTTACGCTTATGACTGCAGGTCTTTTCAGCAATGGACCGTCGGATGCCTGTTAGCAATGCAGGATCTTGAGATTAAAGACAAAATAGTGGTAGATGCCGGAAGCGGCGATGGCGTAATAACGTTTGCCGCCTTAGCTTTAGGCGCAAAAAAAATATACGCCCTGGATATGTATGAAGGCTCCCAGAAGGTTATTTTAAAGTCGCTCGGGATAAACGGCTTTCCGCAGGAGAGAATAAACTTCAAGTATCTCGGATATTTATTTTCTGAATTGAAGAAAAAGGCGCCTTTTGACGGAAAGGTAGATATCTTAGTAGCTAATTTAACGCAGTTCGGCATTCCCGGGTTAGCCGGGGATTATGATAACTGCCTTAAGAACGACGATTTGGCTGACCTGACCAACTTTTTTAGACCGGAGACGGTTATTATTTCCGGCAATGGGAATATCGGGTATTTGAAGCAGTACTTATCCAAAAAAAAGTTCGCTTACAGGGTTGAGAGAGAATTATATTTTGAAAATGAATTTATAGGGGGGGTTTTAAGAGAAGCATCCAGTTCGCCGGCAGTGTGGTCTATGGAGACCGCAGCCGGAAGGTTAAGGATTTTAGATAATTATCTATTGGAGTCTTTAATTCCCGGGATGGGTTTAAATTACAGGAAAAAACTGGTTATTGCCGATATAGGATGTGGGAGAGGCGCAACCACCAGCATTGAATTAAATAGCTACGCCAAGAAGATCTATAATTCCGTAAGGGTAGAAGTAATCGCCCTGGATAGTAATAAGGATGCTTTCGAGGATGTTCTTTGTTCTGATTTTGAAGGGATAAGTTTTAGAGAAGCAGATTTTCGCTCAAAGTATTATTCCGGATTAAAGGTTGACATAGTAAGGTGTATTAATGTCATCCGTTGGCTTAATCCGTACGATTTCATTGAAAATATCGCTGCTTTAGCCAGGCCTTTAACCGAAGGTGGAATTTTGATAGTCGGAAATAATGATATAGATGACTACAGGATACTTATGGCATTTGTTTATCAGAAAAAAAACAGCGGTCTCTTAAAGAGGCAGATCTTGTTTGGTTTTGTTGGTGAGCGTCTGGATGAAAGATTTCTGGAAGTAATTAAGGGTTTCCCGCAAGGAGATGGAGATATCCTCTCTTTCCGCAAGGATATCCCGGAAGCCCGAAGCGATTTCAAGAACGGATATGTTTTCAGCTTTGAAAGAGGGCTAGGGCAGCTAGGCTATGGAATTGTAAATAAAGACGGCTACAGGTTAACGGTTAAAGATTTTAATCCGCCTAGAGTCGGAGCAATTCCGGTTCTGAATACCTCCAGCTCTCCGGCGGGAACAGTGGGAGAAAAAAACGCTTCTTCGACGATTGATGTGCTGTCCGGGTCGCAGGCAACAGATATGTTAAGACAATGGACAGAGGCCATTCTTAAATTAGAAGAATATATACCTAAGGATAGCCGCTGGAAAAATACCGCTGAAGTTATAGCAGCATTGGATAAGGGCTATAATGAGTGGTTCGTCGCTATGGAAGGGGGACAGTTTAGGGGATATGCCCTCTATAACCGTAAAATAGGCGATCTTTTCCGTTTAATTGTGATTCCGCGGAAGAAAGGGTATGGCTCTAAACTTTTGAGTAATATTTTGGAATCTTTATCAGAATCCGGTATTGAAAGTTTTTGGATAGTCCCGATTAATAAGAAATCAAAAAGGTTCTACGAGAAGTATTTTAAGAAGAATTTTAATTGGAAAATGCAAGAACAAAGCGGGGATAGGCCTGCATTGGAGGTATTCTGGATGTATAGAGAAAAGGGCCAGCCTACCGCTGGCTCCGCAGTTTCTTCGGAGCGCTCTAGCTCGCCGGCGGCTCAAAACTCTGCATTAATGCCGATGAAGTCATTTTTTGTCAATGCCGGAGTATGGAGCGAACTACCCGATTACTTTACCGAAATAATCACAAGGTCAATAAGTTGGGCAGAGGGAGATATTTACCCGTATGGTATAAGGGGGAGAAGGACCGCGGTATTTCCTTTAAAGCGCCCTGTTGAATGCAGTAACGGTAAAATTATCCGGGCCCTAGAGATCAAAGGCATCTTATTTAAAGAAGGAGACTCAGTCAGTCATCCTTTGAAAGAATTATACCGGGTTTTCAAGGTTCCGGAATTGGATGTGCAGGGTCAGATAATCCTTCGTGATTCAGCAGATTTAAAGGGTGGCTTGGCCTATAAATCTTCCGTTAACGAATACAGGATACTAAATGAACTTAACGGCAGAGTCGACAATGACTATGCTTATCCTGTCGGTTACGGCCAATACCGTGATTACCGGAATGAAGATACGGCTTTTGGGTTTTTCATAAGGGGAGTGAGCCAATATCCCGGAGAACGGATATGGGATCTTTTAAGGAGAAAGCACGGGAGCAATCTTTACAACAGTATTTCTTTATGGAGAGAGTACTCCGGTTTATTGGAAAAGTACGGTTTAGCCCTGCGCGATTTTCATGACGCCGGTTTCTTTCATAATTATCCGCATTTAGAGAATATCTCCTGGAATAGGGAGAGGCAGAGGATAATCTTTCACGATTTTGAAACCTGCTTGAATATAAAAGACGAAACCCGCGAAAGAAAGGCCAGCTACCGCCTGATGGATTTATTTTCCGCCTATGCCCACTTCCTGAATTTTGCTTTTGGCAAACACGAGAATTTTTACGATCTGTGTTCTTTGGACAGTAGGTTAAACGCACGCCAAAACCCTTTTATTCCTTTCTTTAAGGGATACTTTAACAGTGCGGAGGTAGATTTAGATTCTTTATCCCTGCAGGTTATTGACGGATTCTTCTCCGCAATGATCGAGCCGGTTACAGAAATAGACAATGAGGTTATTCGGATGCTATTGGACAGCGAAGTTCCGGGGCAGGATACCGGCAGCAGCCTTTCTTCTACGGCAAGCTCACCTTTAAATAATCTCCTTCAAAAAACAATTTCAGTAATGTGCCGGGGTTCGGAGCTTGGAGGGGAGCTTTTCCGTTTTATAGAGGAAATTCGCCGCCAGGCACTTATTCTTCTCTTTGCCGGTTCTGATATGCGGGAGGATAATGCGTTAATAGATTATAAATGCCGGAAGCATGATAATTATGATAGTTTATATAGCGAAATAAAACCATTTATCAGGTTTATCTCCGTTACTCCACTGTATAGCAATATTTTGTGCTTTTTGGCCTGTACCCTGGAAAATTTGAACTGGCATGTGAGAGATGGATTGGCCTTGGTAGTAGTGTATTTTACCAAGGATATGTGGATAATTTCAGTAAACGACAATGGAAGAGGTTTTTGCGATAGAAAAGGGCGGCCGGTGAAAACCGATAAAGTAATAAAATGGAAGAAAAGTTTGGGGAAAAACGGCCGAGAAGGCAAGGGGCTTACCGTAGCAGCAGGAAGGGAAGCCGATTTAACGGTTATCTCTCAACCCTACGAGAGTTCAATAATAGCTAAGGTACCATTTATTCTGCACCCTAGGTGCCACTCTGTATTTAAGATTGAAAATGATCGCAGGAGAGGGACGAGTATAACCGGTTATTTTTATAGGGGGTTACTTACTCCGGATAAGGAAAAGTGGAAAGAAGAAACTATCGGCCGCCTGGAAGCGGATTTAAAACAGGGGATTTATTCGCCGATAATTTCCAGCTCTCCGGTAATGGGCAGCCCGCGTATTTTGGTAGCCGAGGACGATAATGACATAGCTGAAATGTTAGTTCATTTTCTGTCAAAGATTAACGGAGCCGTGGTCGATAGAGCCGGAGACGGCATCACTGCCCTGGAAAAGCTTAGACGGCAGGATTTTGATATACTAGTTACAGATTTGAATATGCCTGGGATGGACGGTTATCAATTAGCCAGAGAAGCAAAGCAATTAAAATCCATCCTAATAATTTTAATGCAGACAGATACCGATAGAGTATTGCACCCACAAAACAGCCTTGATGAAGCCAGGGTACATGAGATTAAACAATACGTTGAGGTCATTACATCAAAGGACATAAGCAATATCGTCAAGGCAGCGCGCTCTCTCTGGGAAAAGAATTGCCTTAAGACGGGCAGTTCGCCGGTAAAAAATGATCCTAATCAGCAACTTTACCGAAAGGCTATTTTTTATCTTAGGTTTAGAAATGTCACTGGGGCTAGCAGGGCGGCTTTGGAATTGGCGCATAAGGATCCAAAATTAGCCTACGATTTTTACTTGAAGTTTATAAGGTTGAACGAACCGGGAGTTTTGGAAGAGGTCCATAAAGGCGCTCTAAGGTTGCTGGTTGCTTATGATGTTTTAGGAAATGAGCTTTTTAAGGAATTAGCTAGGGCCCGGAACCGTTCCAGTTCCCCGCTAAACGCCAAAGAAACCGTAGAGAAATTAAATACCGCAGCGCTCGCTTCAGACAAAAAGTATGTTGCGTTTATGATTTTATTAAGCGACGCAGAGCCCGCTTTTGTGATTACCGGAGGTTACCATTCTGGTTATGGGACTGCTTCTGAAACGCTGAGTTTAGTACGCGGCGTATTCCAGCATAAATCCCTAAGGCTAGACGTTCCTCTTTCGGAGTTTGAATTTTTAAGGCGAATCTTGGGCCTAACGACAAGATATGAGTTAACTATAGAACAGATTAAAAATTTTAATTTTGTCCTTATCCAGGAGTACATTAAAATAATCAGATTTTTTGCAGGGTATATAAATCTTGATAGTCGGCTCATAATTGTTATGGATGAGCCTTTTGAACAAAGTGGAAAGTTCATCAGCAATCTTTTGGGGTTAAGTGGGGTATTTTCTATAAGGCAGTTTATAGAGGCCGTAGAAACCTGGAGGACTTTGCTAAAAGATAGTCTTGCCCCGGGTTCTTCCAGTTCCCCGGTTAAAGCTGGCAGGCCAGATGAAGATAAAATAATTCCGCTATTTTTCCCTTACCACCAAGAGCCGCAGAAGGCAATTCCGGATAATGGATTGAATTTAGGATTTAAAATAACCAGTACAATTCCTCATCCCTATACGGAAACTTATATTATGACAGAATATACAGGATGCGGGAGTTTGCCGGTGGGGGCGCTGGTGAGGACTTATGGTTCTGTCGCCTCCTCGCCGTTATATAATAAAAATTTTAAATCAACTCAAGCCAATTTTACTTTAGGTAAGGCGTATTCATTATTACGAGAGTGTAAATTTAGCGGAGATTATGATTTAGTATACTCAAGGGTATTGTTACAGGAGATTTTAAACTATCCCATTGAAAAAATTATGGTGGTAGGTATGGGGTTAAGATATTTACCGTTATTATCGGCTATGGTAGATAAACAGGTAGTTTTTGTAAATAAAGATATAGCACGTCTAAATATTGTGCGGGATGATGCGCATACAATAAATGCACTTTTAAAAGGGTCAAGGGAAAAATTGCGCATAGAATTTATTCAGGGTGAGATAGGTTCTTTGGACATAAAAGTCAATAATTTAGAACCAGAAAGTTTTGACCTCATTACATTCGTTGATTTGATTGGCGGTATCCCTCAAGGAAATCCCGGAGATTGGCTTTTAAAGGCCAAAGTATTACTTAAGCCAGAAGGTTATCTGGTTATTGATGAAGATAAGGCTAGGGAAGGCCTGAGTAGCCTCATTGATTACTTTTCCGATATTTTCCCTGAATATGAACAGTTGGCAGGCGGAGCTTACCTTAAAGGAGCATGGAATGGAGAACGCAGTAAGAACCGTTTCCTTAAAATTAAATCATCCGGATTGCTTTCGGTTACTTCTATCGTTTCTTCAAGCCGTTCCAGTTCGCCGGTAGTGAACCTATTTGGAGCGAAGGTGATGCGTGGAAAAGCAGAAGCTGGGTCGCAGCCGCAGCAGGCGAACCTGGATATCCGAAGATCAGATATTGATAAGGGAAGAGTATTGGTATCTAACCCAGTTATAGTAGATAATAATATATTAATTCGGGAATCAGATAAAGGGGTACGGAGTAGGATAGAGCTGTTTTTTCCAATGTCTACGCGGGCGCCGCCTATTCTCAAAAAAGATAAAGCTCAAGGATTCAGCAAGCCTAAATTCATTCTTTCCTCCATATTTTTGCTTGGTATATTTTTGATTTCATTTAGATGTACGTTTACGCAGCGAGATATAAAAATTGTTCTCGAACAGCCGCGCATAAGAGAAATTCTTTTAACTAAATATCAGGACACGATTATTGATTATACCGAGAGAATAAAATTAGAACCTAAATCCGCGGAACTTCATTATAATCGGGGCATTATCTATGCTACAACAAGTAATCTTGAGGAGGCTAAGAAAGATTTTAGTAGAGCGATAGAATTGAACCCTAGTCTTATCCCGCGTTTAATCGATTATCTAAAAGCAAAAAATATAGGGTTGCGTTACGTTACCCTTTGGGTTCTTAGCGAAGCGCAAAGTAAAGAAGCTATTGAGCCAATTATCCATACATATAATACTGATAAAGATATGCATATCCGACGTTATGCACTGGTTGCTTTAAATAATTTTGATACACCACTTGTAACAGCGACTTTTCTTGAGGCAACCAAAAATAACGATAATTCCATACGCGCTATCGCTTTGATTGGTTTAGGAAAGAGAGGCTATAACGAGCCGCAATTCTTTGGAAACATTATACAAATTTTAAAGTCTACTAACGATGTCTTTGAGCAACGGGCAGCAATATCCGTTTTGGGAAACTATAATCATCACTTGGCAGTAGATACTATGCTACCGTTTTTGAAAAATACCAATGTCTCTATTCGTGAAGCTGCTGCATTATCTTTGTTGGGTAAAATTAACGATTTCCCCAAAATAGCACAATTACTTAAAGTATCCTTAAACGATGATAGTGAGGTGGTCCGGAGGGCAGCGGTAATGAATTTTGCTAATTATAAGGAGCCTGACGCCGTAAATATAATTAAACCATATATTGAGGATAAGAGCCCGCAGGTGAGGCAGGCGGCGGCTTTATCTCTTGGTATGCAGTCAAAGCCACAAGCATTGGAGTTGTTCAGGAAGTTAATCAGAGATGATGATTTGTTTGTCCGACAGACAGCCGTAGCAGTGTTTCCCAATACCCCTGGCGCATCAGTTTCCGATTTAATCCCACGTTTATCCGATTCAGATTGGCAGATAAGAAAGACAGCCGTAGACGCAATCGCATTATTTAAAGATAATCCGGAAGCAATAAAAGCAACTGTTCCTTTACTAAAAGACGATAATATCCTTGTGAGGCAGGCAGTAGCGATGTATTTAGGCGATAAGTTACAAACTTATCCTCAATTAACAAAGGATTTTATTAATATATTAAAATTGGATAGTGATCTATGGATAAAGCAGATTGCCGCCTTTTCCCTACAAACTGTAAAAACACCGGAAGTAACAACAGTGATGCCTTTGATACGACAGGTGGTGCCGGAAGTAAGAGTAGTAGTTATAAGTCCGGGGATTGATGATTTTGATCCGAGAACCCCTGGCAGAAAATTAACTCAGGATGTCTCAAGGAATTGGCAGTTAAGAAAAATATTAGAACTAGGCGGGGTAAAGGTTATTGAGCATCGTTGGCCTGGTCGCTTGTGGGAGATGCCAAAGGTGCAGCTTGATTTTGATACTACTGAGTTAAAAGCTTTGAATATTGCCGGGGAAAAAGGTATTATATTGAATATTAGCCATAGTGCCGGTAATATAGTGAGTGAGCGTTTATTCGCGCATCTTAGTCCAGGAATGAATACACCTATTACACAGGCAATCAAAGAGGGAAGAATTAAGATGATTAGCTTGAATTCCATTTCTGTGTCTAATTTTTTTAAAATAGATCCCGGTTGGAAAAACTTTTGGGCAATCAATGATCCTATTTCATGGCCGTCTCAGTTGTTTAGTCCAAATCAGCACGATATTAAGTATAATTATTATCCTGATATTACTAAAGATTTCCGAGAATTTCACTTTGGCTTTAAAGACCCTCGGGTTATTTCTAATATTGTTCACCAAGCATTCCCTAATTTATCCATGCCTCAATTAGATAAAATGCTTATGCAACAAGACGTATCCAAGTGGAAATATTTTCCAAGTACAGGTTCTTGGCCGGGAAAATATGATTTTAAAAGTGTAGCGCCCCCAGGTTATTGGAAACAGCAGCAATTTAATCAGCCTAAGCTTAATCAGCCCAGGATAGGAATGCCTAAATATAATCAAACGCCTCTACCGACTCAACTTTTCAGAATGCAATCTCCCATAGAGCGTTATCGTCCGCCAACATACAAACCAACGCTTATTTATAAACCGTATACTCCACCGGTATATAAACCATATACACCACCAATGAAGTCTAAGTAAGAGGATAAAATTATGAAAAGACTAGTTAGTTTATGGGTATTTGGGATAGGAGGAGTTGTTACGGATGCGGTTTTTGTAGTATTTTTTTATCCATTATTTTATATACTTGCTCAGTCTTATTTATTTACCTGGATTGTGTTTCTTACTTTAGTAGTATTGCTTTTCCCAGTTTTAATTGTTTCTTTTGTCGCTATGCTTAGACTAAAAAAATGGGGAAGAAATATTTTTATTTCTATGACTCTAATAATAAATTTCTTCGTAATTTTATTTACAACTGCGATGATATTGACTAGTAGAACGACTAATTTTCTCAATATAGTTATTATTTTAGTAATCTTTATTATCTTATTTATAGTTTATTTTTTAAAGCCGTCAACAATGGCACTATTTGATAAAGAGGGCAAATTGTCAGTTAAATAGAGAGCTGTTGGATAAAATAGGGCGGTTTAAAAAATTATTTATTGGACATTTTGGCAAATAGCAGGATAATATTGTTAAGTTGGCTTGTCTCAGCAGGTTAGAGCAAGGAGGGCAAAATGGAAGAGCGCCGGGGCGTAGCGCGGTGGCAGATTAATAAAGAGGCGGGCTTGACCGTAGAGGAAGGGCTAAAGCCTATTCCTTGCGTGGTGGAAGATATAAGCATTCAGGGAATGCGCATCTCTTCGCGCAAGGCACTTTTCCCGGAAGTTTTCGCAAATTTTAACCTGGCCCTGACGGAAGATTTCGCGTTTAATGCCGGGGCACAGGTAGCCTGGCAGGATAACGCGTATGAAAGGAATATCTACGGGCTTTCTTTTAACCGGATCGAAGAATCGGCGAGAAACCGGATAAGCGAATATGTCAAAAATAATTTTCCCGGCGAGTTAGCCAAGCAATGGTGGAAAGGCGCATAAATGCAGGAACATAGAAAATTACCCAGATGGCTGGTGAACCGGGAAGCCAGTATTAAGTTGGAAGGCCAGGCCCGGGAAATCCTCTGCCGGATTAAAGACATTAATTTTAAAGGCATGCAGATTGCCTTAAGCCATAAACTTAACGTAGATAGCTATGTAAGATTTAGCCTGGCTTTGTCCCGTGAGTCTTCTTTAGACACTCAGGCCTGGGTGGCCTGGCACAGGCAGCTAGACGGCTGCGATGTTTACGGTTTATATTTTAATAAATTGAATAAAGAGGACGAGGACAAAATTTATCAATTTCTTTACCATAATATTAAAAGGGGGGCTTCAAAAGGAGGTGAAGATATGGAAGACCGTAGAATATTCCAGAGGTTTAACTACAGGCTGGGGGCCAGGTTACTTAACCTGAATAATGGTAATGAGATGGTAGCTGAAACCAGTGATGTCAGCGCCAAGGGTATTGGGTTAGTGCTTAAGCAGGAGGTAGCCATTAATACTCCGCTTGAGGCCTGGCTGCATATCCCGGACACAAGCGAGCCGCTTTATGCCAGGGGTATCACAGCCTGGTCAAGGCGGGATAGCGATAATCAGTACCGTATAGGTATGGATTTAGAGAGGGCAGACCTGATGGGTTTGTCTAGAATCTTAAGAGTTTAAAAAAGAGTTTAAAAGAGCTTGACCTTGCCTTAAAAATATGTTAAATTTTATATTCCTACCCAATAATAGGTAAGGGATAAAATCTAATTTAATCCTGCCTGCCGGCAGGCAGGGAGAAAGGCGAGGGTTAGCAACTATGCGTCAGAGTAGACTGTTATCAATTCTTATAACCGCGTTTTTATTCCTATCCGCAGGGTGTACCGCTAAAAGCGATTCCGGCAAGAATATTACTATCTGGCACTGGATGACTGATCGCGAGCCGGCATTTAGGGAATTAGCTAAAAGATATGAAGCTAAGTCCGGCATAAAAGTAAATTTTGAGCTCTATGCGCCATCGGATGCTTATTCGCAGAAGGTGCGCGCTGCCGCACAAGGCTCAAACCTTCCGGATATCTTCGGGATATTAGGAGAGAAGAGAGATTTTGCTTCCTTTATCAAAGGTGGCTTTATCTTAGACCTTACTCCTTATATGCTGGAGGATAAGGCGAAATGGAAGAACAGCTTTTTTGCCAAGGCCCTGGCAGTAGATGAATTTAGCGCCGGGAATAGCTACGGTGTTGCCCCGGGCATTTATGGCGTGCCTATCGATATTATGACCATAGAGATGGTTTATAATAAGTCTTTATTTAAGCAATTAGGCCTTAACCCCAACCAACCTCCACAGACCTTTGAGAGATTATTAGAGATTGGCAGGAAACTGAAGGCAGCCAATCTGCAGGGGTTAGTTTCCGGATGGGGCGAGATCTGGATGATCGACTGCCTGGCTAATAATTACGCCTTTAACATAATGGGCAAGGATAAGGTCATTGCCACCATAAAAGGCGAAGTGCCCTATACGGACCCGGGCTGGGTCAAGGTTTTATCTTTATTTAAAGATATGCAAGAATCAGGCCTTTTGGCCAGCGGCGTAGTGACCATGGTCAATAAGACTGCCGAACAGTTATTCGCCAATGAAAAAGCAGTTTTTGCTTTTAACGGTTCCTGGTGCGTAAATGTTTATAAGGGGATGAACCCTCGCCTTGAATACGGCGCGTTCCTGCCGCCCAAGGCTTCCAATAAATATCCGATGGCTATCTGGGGAGGAGCAGGCTCATCCTTTATGGCCAGCAGCCGCTCAAAAAATAAAGAAGAGGCAATCAAATTCCTGCGCTGGCTTACCGAAGCGCCTCAGCAGGCTTACCTGGCAGAGAGTACCAATAACCTTCCGGCAAATAAAGATAGTTTGAATTGGATCCCGCCGGTTATGTCGGATTTTGCCAAGGCGATGGATAATGCCACGCATCCGAATGTCTGGGGGGTTTCGGAATTTTCTCCGGTCATTGAAGCCTTGGACAAGGGGATCCAATCCATAATCATCGGAGAAAAAACTCCGGAACAGGTAGCCCGGGAAGTTCAGAGGGTTAAAGAACGCGAATTAGCCAAAAAGAGATGAAAATTAAAGCCTCTTTAGAAAATTACCTTTTTGTTTTACCTGCCGTAACCATTTTCGCGATATTTTATATCATACCTTTTATTTCCGTTTTCCAGCTTAGTTTCTACGACTGGGATGGGATACTTCCCACCAAGATTTTTATCGGCTTGAGTAATTTTAAGGAGATTATCGCGGATAAGATCTGGTGGCAGTCACTTTGGCAGTCGGGGTACATAACTTTAATCGCGCTTACTTTTCAGAACGCTATTGCTTTTTTGCTTGCTTGGGCCTGCGACCGCGAGATCCGGATGAAACATTTTTACCGCGTGATATTTTTTATCCCGCCGGTCCTCTCCGAAGTAGTCGTCGGCCTGGTCTGGCAGTGGATATTAAACGGAAATTACGGGATTTTAAACCACTGGCTGGCCTATTTTGGTTTTACGAATTTAACCCATAATTGGCTCTCTGACCCGAATACGGCGTTGACAACCGTCGCGATTGTGCACTGCTGGAAGGGTTTTGGCTGGGGGTTCTTATTATTCCTGGCGGGGTTACAGACTATCCCGCGCGAGCTTTACGAGGCCGCGCGCGTGGACGGCGCCAATGCCTGGAACTCTTTTAAGAACGTTACGATACCTCTCATGATACCGGTAGTGGTATTGGTAGGGATACTGACGATTTTAGGGACAATGCAGGTTTTTGTTTTGATTTATACGATGACTGGAGGCGGGCCGGGATACCATACGGAGGTCCCGGTATTAAGAATATTGGCTTCCATGCGCGGCTCATCGCGTTTTGGCTATGCCTGCGCGCAGGGTATAACGTTCGGCGTGATTTTATGCATGGTTTCTTTTGCCCAATACCTGATTAACAAGAAAGCGAAAGCTTAAAAAATGCGTTCAGCCCTTTATTACAAAGCGAAAAATACAGGAATAAATCTAGTCATCCATTTATTTATGCTGACCGTAGCAGTGACCTGTATTTTTCCCCTACTCTGGATGATCTCTTCGAGCTTAAAAACCCAGGAGACGATTTTCAAGGATATGTCGCTTATCCCTAAAGTCTTCCACTTTGAAAATTACTACCGGGCCTGGGTTGAAGGAGGTTTTGGCCGCTATTTCCTGAACAGCGTCTCCTATACGGTAATTGTGGTTATCGGGATAATTATTATTTCTTCCATGGCTGCTTATGCTTTTAGCCGGTTGAAGTTTCCCGGAAAAAATATCCTCTTTTTCATGTTTATCGCGGCGATGATGATTCCTATACAGGGGAGCTTCGTGGCGCTTTACGTGTTGTTGAATAAGCTGCATTTAAGGAATACACCGTTGGGTTATATCCTTTGTATGATTAACGTGGGGTTGTCCGCCAGCATATTCTTGCTGAAGACTTTTTTTGATAAGATGCCTAAGGAATTGGAAGATGCTGCGCGTATCGACGGTTGTTCAAAGCTCGGTATCTGGTGGCATGTAGCTTTGCCTTTATCCAAGCCGGTATTAGCGGTGGTTGTGGTCTTAAACGCTCTGAATGTCTGGAATGAGTTTATCCTAGCCTTGATTATCTTTGATTCCCGGTCGCTTATGCCGCTGCAGGTGGCTTTGATGGCCTTTCAGGGAGAATTTGTCACGCAGTATCCGCTTTTAATGGCGGGCTTAACCATCGCGGTGCTGCCTATCATAGGCCTCTATCTTTTGATGCAGAAATATATTATCAAGGGAGTTACGCAGGGAGCGGTTGTCGGATAATGCCTAAAATCAAATTAATTTCCGGTCTGGCATTTTGTTTACTTGCTTTCACGTTGCCTTGTTTTGCCGCGCAAGACAAACCTTCCAGCGGAGAGTTAATCAACAAGGCCTGGGCTAGCCACGGTAAAAAGGATATAGAGGCTACCCTTAAATACACCCAGGAGCTTATTGATTTATATAAGGATGCAGCGGATAAACAAGAGGCATCGTTAAAAGCAATGCCTAAGGCCAAAAATGAGATTGAAGACGTGCAGGTCTTAAATGACGTCGCTACCGCCTATTTTATTCAGGCCGAGTCTTTAATGCGCCAGGATAAAACGGAAGAGGCCAAAAGGATTTTTAAAATAATTATTAATAAATACCCTTACGCCCAGGCCTGGGATCCGCGCGGCTGGTTTTGGTCGTTGAAACTAGCGGCAGAACAGAGTATTAAAAAGATTGAAACCGGCTCTATTGAAATCGAGCAAAAAAAGAAAGTCAGCCAGCTTCCCACCAAAATTGTATTGTATGATGCGGGCCGGGAAGATTTTGTCAATTACGAAAAATACGGCGAATTTAAAGATAAGGGGACCAAAGACTATCAATATATTGTTAAAGACCAGGAAGGCTTAAGCGCCGCCGTAGGGGAAGGCATTTATCCGAATACTACTTCGGTAAGACGGGACCCGGAACTAAAAAAAGCCAGAAAAGAAAAGCGTTTAGAAGGGGATGTTTGGGATTTTGTGCATTCCCCGGACCTGGAAGCGGCATTTCTAAAATGGGCTACCGGCACTGAGCCGCAGGGAGTGAGATTATTTTACACCGCGCTTATCCTGGAGAAATCCGGCCTGATTAAACACGCGCTTAAATGTTACTATTCAATAGTCGTGCATTATCCGGCCAGCTACGGCTGGACTTATTGGCATACGCCCTGGTATGTGGGCCAGGCCGCGATTGCCAGGATAAATTTTATCCTGAAGAATAATCCGCAACTGGGAGCTAGCCTGGAGGGCGCGGATATTAAAATAATCAATGGTTATGATAACGATGTTTCTAACGATATAGCGGTGGTCAGCCCCGGGAAATTCATTAAATCCGCAGGCTTTAAAAAATCAAACCCCGCTTTGCCGGAGCCGAAGGTCAAAAGAACATCCGGCAGTGGGAAAGTTTATTGCGTGCAATATGAAAACGGGGATTGGCAGCTAGAGGTTGATGGCGCGCCTTTTATTATTCAAGCCATTACCTATTCACCGACTAAGGTGGGAGAATCTCCGGATGAAGGGACGCAGACCAGCTGGATGGAGGATGACTTTAACCACAATAATAAGGCTGACGGCCCGTATGACGCCTATTTAGATACTGACCCACAAAAAACCCCGCTAGGCGATTTTAAACTTATGCAGGATATGGGTGTAAACGCCATCAGGCTCTACCATCATCCGATGAAAATCAATAAAGAAGTCCTGCGCGATATGTATAATAGCTATGGTATCCGCGTGATCATGGGCGATTTCCTCGGTAAATACGCGCTCGGCTCAGGCGCTGCCTGGAATCCCGGGACCGATTATAACAATGCCGAGCACAAAAAAAATATGCTGGCTTCGGTCAGGCAAATGGTTAATGAATATAAGGACGAGCCTTTTATATTATTCTGGCTCCTGGGCAATGAAAACGTTTACGGGTATGCCTGTAATGCTAATAGCGAACCGGACGCCTTTTTTAAATTTGCCAATGAAGTAGCCAAGGAAATTAAAGCTATTGACCCGGATCATCCGGTAGCCCTCGGAAGCGGCGATATTTTATTCCTGGATAAATTCGGCCAAGTCAGCCCGGATATTGATATTTTCGGAGTTAACGCTTACCGCGGGGATTACGGTTTCGGCCGCCTCTGGAAGAGCGTAAAAGAAGAAACAGATAAGCCGGTTTTCGTTACGGAGTTCGGCTGTCCGGCTTATGCCGAAGGGAAAACTCCTCAGCAAGCCGAAGACTTACAGGCAGAATATCATCAAGGCTCCTGGCAGGATATCCGGGAGAATATGGCTTTTCAACCCGGAGCCGGTAATGCCTTAGGCGGCATAGTCTTTGAGTGGCTGGATGAATGGTGGAAGGCGTACGAACCGTATATCCATGATACCAAAGGTTTATGGGCCGGTCCGTTTCCCGACGGCTTTATGCATGAGGAATGGCTGGGGGTTTGCGGCCAGGGAGACGGCAAAGAGAGCCCGTTCCTGCGGCATTTACGTAAAGCTTATTATACTTATCAGGAATTATGGAAGTAATTTTTAGGGAGAAGGGCAGCAATTTTATTATGAAAGGGAGGTGTTTATGAAAAAGTTAGTTGCGATTTTAGCGGTCCTGGCTTTAGCCATGCCTGTTTTGGCCTTGGCTCAAACCGATACAACGCAGAAGGAGTTTGTGGTTTATAGTAATAAGAACGCCAGAAATAACCACTATATCCCTTCGGGATGGATGGGGGATACCGGCGACATCAAGATGAATGATCAGTCAGCGGATAACCCTAAAGACGGCGCGACATCTATCCAGTTTACTTACAGCGCCAAGAAAACTCAAGGCCAGGGTTGGGCAGGTATTTACTGGCAGAACCCGGCGAACAACTGGGGGAACAAGAAGGGCGGTTTTGATTTAACCGGTATGAATAAACTCACTTTCTGGGCCCGCGGCGCAAAAGGCGGAGAGGTTCTGCAAAAAGTAATGGTCGGCGGGATAAAGGGTACCTATCCGGACACGGCAACCGTTGAGGTTGGCCCGATTGAACTCACGGAAAACTGGAAACAGTATACGGTTAATCTTACGGGGTTGGATCTTTCCTATATTAACGGCGGATTCGGCTGGGCGACGACTTCAGACTTAAATCCCGACGGAGCAATCTTCTACATTGATGATATTAAATTTGAAGTGGACCCGGCATTAAAGCCGGAAGGCAAAAAACAGGAAGCCATGCCTTTTTATATTTACTCTGACCGCTCCACGCCCAGGAACCATTTTATCCCTTCGGGCTGGATGGGCGATTACGGGGATGTAAAATATGACGGCGCTTCCAAAGAAGACCCCTACCTCGGGGATAGCTGTATTAAAATAATCTATAATGGCCAGAGGGCTCAAGGTGCAGGCTGGGCAGGTATATTCTGGCAGAACCCGGCGAACAACTGGGGGACTGTTGACGCAGGTTTTGATTTATCCAAGGCCACTAAGCTTACCTTCTGGGCCCGCGGCGCCAAAGGCGGCGAGCGCATTGAAGAATTTAAGGTTGGTGGAATAATGGGCGAGTTTTCTGATTCAGACAGCGTAGTTATCGGCCCGGTCCTCTTGGATAAAGAATGGAAACAATACTCCATTGATTTAAAGGGTAAGGATATGTCCTATATTATCGGCGGTTTCTGCTGGTCGGCAAATGTCGATAATAACCCTGAAGGCGCTACTTTCTATCTGGATGAGATTAAGTTTGAATAAGGCTAGTCTACAACTTAGGGACGGTTCTCAACACAAGGCCTGCCTGTCCGGCAGGCAGGCAAAAGTGTCCTCCTCTAGGAGATGCTTTAAGATTGGCTTGAGAACCGTCCCTATTGTCTGTATAGTCATTTTATTTTTCCTTTTCGGCTGCAAGCAAGAGCCCAGGGTTTATATTAAACACTTTAAGAATAAGGATTATCAGCTTAGGGTTGACGGCCGCCCTTATATCGTCAAAGGCGTCTGCTATAGCCCTATTCCTATCGGGAAAAACCATGAATATGACTGGTGGTCTGACCCGCACAAGCCCTGGCTGGTTGACGGTAAATTGATGCAGGAGATGGGCATTAATACGATCCGGCTTTATCAGGCGCACGATGATATTGCAAAAGTAAAGATGGTCGTGGGGGATTTATACGAGAAATACGGCATCCGCACTATTTTAGGCAGCTGGCTGGGTTTCTGGGAATACCCCTGTCCATTCTACGGAGACAAAAAATTCCGGGATAGGGTAAAGCAAGAAGTAGCGGATATGGTGAATTCCCTTAAAGGCGAACCCGGAATACTCCTGTGGGTATTAGGGAATGAAAATAATTATTCCTGCCTTGGCCACGTTAACCCCTGGTCGAGCGAAGAAATTGACCGCGAGCCTGACCCGCAGAAGCAAAAAAACATGCGCGCCGAAATTTATTATTCCTTTGTGAATGAGATCGCCGAAGAGCTGCACAGAATCGATCCGAACCATCCAGTGGCCCTGGGTAATGGGGAACTGGTGGGTTTAGAATACGCCAATAAGTTCGCTCAAAAGGTGGACTTGGTCGCCTGCATTATCTACCGCGGCAAGACTTTCGGTAACCTCTTTCGGTCATTAAGGGCAACATTCGATAAGCCGGTTTTGATATCGGAATTCGGCGCGGATTGTTATGACGCGTATTCAAAAAAGGAAGACCAGAATATGCAGGCGTTTTTTCTAGAATCGCAGTGGCGCCAGATTTACGAAAACCTTGCCGGGAATAAAAGGGGAGCGGGAAATTGTTTAGGCGGGACAATGTTTGAATGGACGGATGAGTGGTGGAAACATAACCCGGATGACCCTGCCGGTTGGAGTGAGCATGATAAGGCCTCTAATTGGACTAACGGCAGTTATTATTATGATATTAAGGTAGAAGGCAATAAGAATATGAATGAGGAGTGGTTTGGGATAGTGGCTGTATCCCAAGGCCCCGCCGGCGAGTTGGATATGCGCTCTCCGCGCAAGGCCTACTATGTAATCAGGGAGTTTTGGAAAAAGCCCGATTTAAATAATAGGAAAAAGAAAGTGAAAACCAGATGAAAAAATCCAAATTTCAAATTAAAAAATATTTAGTTTTTTTGTTTGCCGCCGGAATTTTTAATTTCATTTATCATCCGGGTTTGGGCAGCGGTTATTTATCTGCCGCGGAATTAGAGCCAAAGACCCCGGAGGCCTTAACTAAATGTATCCGGAAAGCAGGCAAGGCCAGTCCGGCCTGCCTGGAAGAATTAAAAAATATATATTTTAAAGATAACCGCTACGGCGATTTTGTAGAATTATTGAAGGGTCTGTTTCCTGCAGATAAAGCAATTGAACCTTCCCTGAATTACTATATCGCCTTGAGCCGTTACTCCCAACTTAAATATCTGGAGGAAGCTAAGAGCTGGGACGAATATTTTGCCAGGGGTAATGAATATCGCGATGATATCGTCAACGCCTCAGAGAAAGCGGTTAAAGCTACCAGTTTGGCTGAGCCGGTGCAGGTCTATAGCAAACTTTTATTATTCCAGTTTCACAAAGACCAGCAGGATGCTTTTGTAGAGGGCGCTTTAACGGACCTGGTGGTTTCGGCTACGGCCTATGCGCGGTCCGGAGGCGATATAAAGACCGTTAAGGATATCGCGGATAAGCTTTCTTACTATGGCGAAAAAGGCAAGGCTAAAGAACTGTATAAAATATATGCTCAGAAATTATCCGGTTCCCAGATCCAAGATAAAGGGGTAAAGGATATTGCCGCTAATTTTTATAAAGAAGGCAACCTGGAATTAGCCGAGAATATCTACGATATTTATATTAATAGGATTTTTCCGGCCTTACCTATAGAAGAGATGATCCAGGAGTTAACCAATATAGCCAGGGATTTTGTTTATAGGGATAATGCTCTTTGCGATACGTCTTATGCCGAGAAACTATTTAAGAAGATAGAAGAAATAGGGGGTAAGCAAGCCTTTAACGAGGAGCTAATGTACTTGCGCGGATTTAACTTAGAGAAATCCAAGGCCTACGCTCAAGCCAAGGATATTTACCTTGATTTTATAGCCAGGTTCCCGCGCTCCAGCCATCAAGACGAGCTGATTTATAAGATAGGGCTCATTCATACCTATATATTAAGGGACTTAGAAAAAGGCAGGGATTATTTCAAACAGTTGAGCCAGAAGCTTTCTCTTTTGCCTTATGATTTAGCCGGTTTATACCAATTAGGGCTGTTAAGCCAATGGAAAGGTTCTTTATCCGAAGCCAAGGGATATTATGATAAATTGTTGCAAAAGATCGGCGATACTGACCCGGATAGATTGGCTCTGGCCAAAGAAAGATTAGCAGAAATAACGCAAGGCGCGCCTCTTGAGTATAATCTTAAAATGGGCCTGGATACAGCTTTAAGAGAGGAATACGCCAATCTGGATATGAGCAGGCTTAATTTAGAATCCAGTTATTATCAACCGGGTAAAAATACAGAACTTGATTTATCCTCTGTTTCATCTTTGGGCCCTAGCGGATGCCTGCAGGTGGAATTACAATACCTCTGGTCAGGAGATTTGGGAGGGGCCAGGCCCGCCGTAACCCAGCCCGCATTCAAGACTTCTTATAGAGCAGCCGGCACAGAACTCATCGTTTTGGTTTTAGTTTCGCCAGAAGGCATAGCTGAGCGCAGCATTGACCTGATTGACGTACATTAATTTCGCTTACCCGTTAAAAATACTTGACTTATAATCTGATTAGTAGTATAAATAATTGATAATATTTGCCACGGAGCAAAGGATTATGAGTTGATGCGTGAAATTGACTTACAAAAAGAAGCCCTTAGCGAAAAAGAAAGACGTAATATTGAGATATTGGATATCTTAAGGAAGCGCGGGCCGATAAGCCGTCCGGATATTTCGCGGGATATGGGTATAAATGTGGTAACCATCTCCAGTTGCATAGATGAATTCATAAAACATAACCTGGTCTTTGAAAAATCACTGGATGTTTCTGAGGGCGGCCGCAGGCCTGTCCTCTTGGATTTAAATTCCAAGGCAGGTTTTGTCATCGGCGTGGGTTTAAACCTTATGAATATGGTCGGGCTATTGGTAGATTTTAAGGGCAACATTATTACCAAGACTCAGGTTAGCCGGCCTAAGGCTTCGGTGAGTGAGATTTCCGAATCTATACTGGAAATCGTGCGCGAGATATTACGGCGTTCCAAAGAATGCGCCTCCAGTATACACGGTATCGGCGTAGGGATTGCCGGGTTGATTAATAAGAATGACGGTTCGATTCATTGGCCGCAGAAGACCGGCCATTATTATACTTATGCGACGGTAGATGTGCCGTTAAAGGACTTGCTGGAAAAAGAATTCAATCTGCCCACTTTAATGGAGAATGACGCTACCAGCGCTTGTTTTGGGGAATATTGGCTGGGACTGGGAGATAACTACAAGAATATCCTTTATATGTTTTCCGGCGTAGGATGCGGTATAATGATTAACGGCGACCTTTACCGCGGCGCTCAAGGGTATGCCGGAGAAGTTGCTATTTATAATTACAAAGAGCAGGATAATTTTAATTGCCAGTCAGGCAACGATTGTTTTCTTAAGCGTTGGGATATAGACTTGGGGATTGTGGAAGATGTAAGAGCAAGCCTGCTTAGGGATACAGAAAAAGGAGAGGAGTTTTCCAGGATTACCCAGACTGCGGTAGAAAATATAGATTTAAAAACGGTATTTACTGCGGCGCGAGCGCAGAATGTCCTGGCTTTAAGGGCTCTGGAAAGTGCCGCCAAGAGGCTGGGCGTTAAGATTGCTTACCTGGTTAACCTGCTCAACCCGCAAATAGTAGTTATTGGCGGGGGTCTGGAGGAAGCAGGCGATGAATTCTTAAGGAAGGTAAGTTCCACGGTAAAAGAGTGGGCATTCAGAGAGTCGGCCGAGAGCTTAAAGGTTGCCTATTCACAGTTAAGAGAAAATACAGTTGCCTTGGGCGCAGCCAGTTTAGTAATGCAAAGAGTCTTTGCACAGCTTTAATTCGTAAGCCTGCCTACCGGCAGGCAGGGAGGATAAATGGAGCAGAAGGCAAAGTTGATTATAGTGGGCCTGGCTATATTTACCCTGGTCTGTCTTTTTCTTTTTATACAGGCATCTGGCGGAAAGCAGGGTTTGATTCGCGAGAGGAACGACTTAAAGGCGGAAAATACAGCCCTTAACGCCAAGGCGGATAAATTAACTTCTGCTATACGCGGCTACGAAACTAGAATTACTTCTTTAAGCCAGGATTTTGAAAATATTTCCGCGCAAAAGGAAAACCTGGAGAAGAAATATGCAGCTGCGCTTAGGGAGAGAGAAGACCTGGAGCAGAAGCTAAAAGAACAGGTTAATCGGCAAGCATCAATTTCGCGGCAGGAAACTGTTTCTCAAACCGGCGATGAATATTGGGCGGGAATCTTAAGGGCTAAGGGAGAATTGGAGTTACAACTTAGCAGCTTAAGGAGCGAGTTTAAATCACTGCAGATAAACAATGAACAGCTTCAGAGGGAAAAAGAAAGCTTTGGGCTGGACCTGAGTAACTTAAAACGCGAGAATGACGATTTGAAACGCCAGGTTGATTATAACCAGAAATTAATGGATAGTATCGCCCAGGAATTAGTGCGGGAAAAGAATGATAAAGCGCAAATTCAGCATAATTACAGGATAGTAAAAAGCGAGAACTCGTTATTGACCCGTCAGGTGCAGAGCCTGAATCATCGCAAGATAAGCCTGGATAAAAAGATCAAGGAGCTGGGAGAAGGTAAGGATGCGTTAGGGCGCAGGCTTTCTGAAATGGAAAATATGCTTACCAGCGGAGTTACGCAGATGGATAGTTTGCAGGCTTTCGATATTAAAAGCGACGCTGCAACAGAGGCAGCCAAAGGGGAAAAGCGGGATTCCGTAGAACTACCGGCAATAGTAGTAAGGCCACAACCCGAAGGGGCGGTAGATAAGGCGAGTAGTCCTGCCGGCATTGACTTAACCAATAAAATCCTGGCGGTAAATAGGGATAATGGTTTTGTAATTATAGATTTGGGCCAGGAAGCAGGTTTAAAAGAGGGAGATGCCTTTAAGGTATATAGGGGCGATAAGCCCATTGCCAGCATTGAAGTAATCCAGGTCAGGCGGAATATCTCCGCCTGCGACATAAAGAGAGAAGCCGAGATGGTTAAGATCGGCGATGTAGTCAAATAATTCCTAAACCGTTTTCATTATAAATGACACGCACTAAGAAAAGCCCCTCCAAAAATATATCTATTGAAGATGTCGCCCGCCTGGCCGGAGTTTCCATTACTACCGTTTCGCGCGTAATTAATAAAGTAGGTCAAGTCCAAGAAAAAAACCGCGTCAAAGTAGCCGATGCCGTTAAAGAATTAAAATTCCAGCCTTCCATATTCGCCCAGCGCCTGGCTACAGGCAAGAGCAATGTTGTGGCTTTACTTATCCCGCGCTATGAAGGAGTCTTTTATTCATTCTACGCTTTGGAGTTGATTCGGGCAACCGGCACGCTCTGTGAAGCATTTAAGCTGGATTTGTTATTGCATTTAACCGATAGCCATAGCCGTGAACCTTTAAACCTGAGGGGCGTAGGCGGGGTAATATTTTCGGATATTATCGGTACGCGCCATCAGATTGAAGAGGCTATTAAAGCCGGCTTGCCTTGCGTAGTAATTAATAATTACGTTGAAGATTTACCAGTAAGCTGCATTGCCATTGATAATTCCGGGGGGGCTAAAAATGCGGTTAATTATCTGGTTAATCTGGGGCATAAAAAAATAGCGCATATAAGCGGCGATGTAACGACTCAGGCTGCGGCTAAGCGCTTAGAGGGTTATGTAGAGGCGCTTAAGGAGAATGGTATCGCCATAAAAGAGGAGTATATATTAAAGACAGATTATTCCCGCGGGCAGGCCAGGGGCGCGGCAGAAAAATTATTCAAAATGCCCGATGGGCCCAGCGCTGTATTTGTAGCTTCGGATTCTATGGCCCTGGAAGTAATGGCGGTAGCCAGGGAATTAGGAAAGAACATCCCCGCTGATCTATCGCTTATTGGTTTTGATGATAACCCTTCGGGGCTATACGGCCCGGTGGCTTTGACCACCGTAAGGCAGCCGCTGATTAAAATGGCTGAAGAAGGGGTCAAGGAATTGAACCGTTTAATAAGCGCCAAAAAAGGCGCGCTTCCCAAGAAGATTGTCCTGGCGACGGAACTGGTTGTCCGGGAATCTTGCCGGCCCTTAAAATAAGCTCTTACACAATCTGTTGTATAAATTAAAAACTAATTACACAATATATTGTAATTTTTTGTTGACAAGGGTTAAACCGGGTGTTATTATTGTCTGTCAAAAATAAACTAACTTTTTAATTCTTACGGCCTGCCTGTCGGCAGGGAGGGAGCTAACCATGGACTTAAAGCTATCTGAAAATGCCTTAAAGGTTTTACAGAGAAGATACCTTAAGAAAGACGAAGATGGCAGAATAATTGAAACGCCCGAAGAATTGTTCCGGCGGGTCGCTTCGGCGATCGCTTTGGCCGAGAAGCTTTATGGTAAAAATGAAAAAGAGATACAAAAGTTAGAAGATGATTTTTACCGCATGATGACAGCTTTTGAATTTCTTCCGAACTCCCCCTGCCTTATGAATGCCGGAAAAGATCTTGGGCAGCTCTCGGCATGTTTTGTGCTTCCGATAGACGATTCAATGGAGTCAATTTTCGAGAGCTTGAAAATTACGGCGATGATTCATAAATCCGGAGGCGGCACCGGGTTTTCTTTTTCCCGGCTGCGCCCCAAGAACGCGGTAGTTAAGACTACCGGAGGAATTGCTTCCGGGCCGATTTCTTTTATGCGAGTTTATGATGCCGCAACCGAAGCCGTAAAACAGGGAGGAACCCGGCGCGGCGCGAATATGGGTATCTTAAGAGTTGACCATCCCGATGTCATGGAATTTTCCACCTGTAAAGAGAATAATAAACAGATCACGAATTTTAATATTTCGATTGCCATTACCGATGAATTTATGCAGAAATTAGAGCAAGGCAAGAATTATGACCTGGTTGACCCGCATACGCATAAACCGGTAAAGCAGGTTAACTCCAAAGAAGTATTTGATTTAGTGGTTAAACAGGCGCATAAGAACGGTGAGCCCGGAATCATATTTATTGACCGGATGAACGAATTCAATCCTACTCCGAAATTGGGAAAATATGAATCAACCAATCCTTGCGGAGAACAGGTCTTACTTCCTTATGAAAGCTGTGACTTGGGCTCCATAAATTTATCCGTCCTCTGTAGAAAAGCGGGGACGCGCTATGAGATTGATTGGGATAGGCTGCGGGAAGTTACGCACCTGGCCGTGCACTTCCTGGATAATTTAATTGATGTGAATAAGTTTCCCCTGCCCCAGATTGAGAAAGCCACCAAAGCCACACGTAAGGTCGGTTTAGGGGTTATGGGTTGGGCCAGCCTTTTAATCCGCCTGAATATTCCTTATAATAGCGATGAGGCGGTGGCTTTAGCGGAAAAAATAATGTCATTTATCCTGAATGAGTCTACCCGGAAATCTCTGGAATTAGGCTCGGCCAAAGGCACGTTCCCGGCTTTTAAGGGGAGCATTTATGACAGGAGAGACGGCTCGACCAGGATGCGTAACGCCACACTCACGACTATTGCGCCTACCGGCACAATCAGTATTATTGCCGGCCCCTGTTCTTCAGGGATTGAACCTTTATTTGCCATATCTTATTACCGTAACGTTATGGATAATGATAAATTAGTGGAAGTTGAGCCTTTGTTTGAAGAAGTGGCCAAAGACCGGGGGTTCTATAGCCGCGAGTTGATGGAGAAAATCGCCGAGAGCGGTTCGCTCCAGCACATTGAGGGGATTCCCGAAGACGTAAGAAGGGTATTTGTTACCGCGCATGATATCGCGCCTGAATGGCATGTGCGCATGCAGGCGGCCTTCCAGAAATATGTGCATAATGCCACTTCCAAGACCATAAATTTTCCGCATGAGGCTAGCATCGAAGATGTACGTAAGGCTTATTTATTATCTTACAAGTTAGGTTGTAAAGGTATAACGGTTTATCGCGATAAGAGCCGCGAAGAGCAGGTTCTGAATATCGGTAATTCCGAACAGAAAAAAGACGGCCAAAAGCAAAACGCCGCCCCGGGTTTTAAGAAAGAGATTGCTCCCCGGCCGCGCCCGGAGGTAATTATCGGGACCACGACCAAGGTCTCTACGGGGTGCGGGAATCTTTATGTTACCATAAACGTAGATGAGGAAGGCCAGCCTTTTGAATTATTTACCCAGATGGGTAAGGCCGGCGGTTGCGCAGCCAGCCAGCTGGAAGCAATCGGTCGTTTGGTTTCCCTGGGTTTTCGCGCCGGCATAGAAGTCAAAGCGATCATCGAGCAGTTGCGTAATATCCGTTGTCCGTCGCCTTCCTGGGAAAAGGGACAACGTATTTTTTCCTGTGCCGATGCCATTGCCCGCGTGGTTGAGAGAAGACTGGTGAATAATAAGGCGGCAAAAGCGGCTTTGGAGACTACGCCTATTGCAATGAAACATGCCCATGACGATGAGCCGGCTAGCGCAGACGTAAGCAGCGGCTTAAGAGGCGATATTGTGGGAGTTTGCCCTGACTGCGGAGGGGCACTGCGCCATGAAGAAGGATGCATGAAGTGTTATGCCTGCGGTTTTTCAAAGTGTTAATATGAAAAAAATATTATATATAGTGCTTGATGGGTTAGGAGACCTGCCCTTAAAGCAGTTAGGTAATAAGACTCCGCTGGAAGCAGCACTTACCGTTAATTTGGACCGCTTGGCGCAAAAGGGCAAAACCGGCATAGTTTATCCCGTGGGAAAAGGTATTGCCCCTGAATCGGACATCGCGGTAATCAGCCTCCTGGGGTATGACGCGCATAAATATTATACCGGCCGGGGACCGTTAGAATCATTCGCCGAAGGCCTGGCCGTAAATAACGGCGACGTGGCTTTCCGCGTAAACTTTGCCACAGTCGCTAAGGATGGAAAAACAATTCAAGACAGGCGTGTGGGCAGGAATCTGTCCACCGAAGAAGCAGCAGCCTTAGCCAAGGAAATCAATTCTAAAGTTACGTTATCCAGCGCTACCTTTGAGTTCAAAAGCACAATTGGCCACCGCGGAATACTGGTAATCAGGGGCATGCACCAGAAACTCTCCGGATGGATCACCAATACTGATCCGGCCTATGACCGCGAAGGTGTTTTTGGGGTAGCTAAAGAAGAATTTGAAAATATAGTTTCCGTATCCGGCCCTATGCCCGGATATGAGAATTCCCTGGAAGCCAAAGAAGCAGCTAAGTTACTCAATGAATTTACCGAGAAGTCAATTAAAGTTTTAAACGCAGCGGCGATAAATAAAAGGCGGGTGAGTGAAGGAAAGATGCCGGGGAATTTGATTCTCTCCCGGGATGCCGGAGACCATCTGCCTGAATTTGCGCCCATTTCAAGCGTATTCAATTTAAAATTCGGTTCGTTTGTCCAGATGCCGGTTGAAAAGGGGATTGCCCTTTTAACCGGGATTGATATTATTGACGTGCCGCAGTCAAGCGGCCATCTGGATGTGGATTACCCTATTTGGGCAAAAATCGCCTTGGGTTCCATTCAGAAATATGACGGTATCTACGTGCACATTAAGGGCCCGGACGAGCCGGCGCATGACGGAGATTTCCAGAAGAAGAAAGAGTGTATCGAGGCGATTGATAAATATTTCTTTACCAGCCTCTTAAGCGAGTTAGACCTTTCTAATACTATCATTGCCGTAACGGCAGACCACTCTACGGTCTGCGCAGTGAAGGCGCATACTGCCGATCCTGTGCCGCTACTTGTCTGCGGCGGGAATATCCAGCCGGACGGCTCAATGAGTTTTTCCGAGAAGGCGGCTAAACTTGGTTCAATCGGAGAGATGCTCGGCCGCGAAATCCTGCCTTTCCTGGTAAAACTCGCCAAAGAATAAAAATAAAGAGGACGGTTCTATTTTTCCTGCTAAAACGATACTTAAAAATAGAGCCGTCCCTTTTATTACGTGGTATAATATTTTTATGAATAATTATGATGTTATAGTTATCGGCGCCGGGCATGCAGGCCTTGAGGCAACCCTTGCTTCGGCGCGCCTGGGCGCCAAGACGCTTATGCTGACCATGGGTATTGGTTCTATTGGCCGGATGAGCTGTAATCCGGCAATCGGAGGCGTAGGTAAGGGCCAATTGGTCAAAGAGATTGATGCTCTAGGAGGAGAAATGGCCAGGGCAGCCGATGCCTGCGGCATACAATTCAGGATCCTCAATGCTTCTAAGGGCGCTGCGGTGCAGTCATCGCGCGCTCAAATTGATATGGATAAGTACAGCCGGTATATGCGGGAGCTGGTTAAGCATGCGGCCGGCCTGGAAGTAAAAGAAGCGGAAGTTAAAAAATTAATTGTTAAAGATAGCCGCGTAAGGGGCGTAATTACCGTTAGAGACGAGGAGATCGAAGCCGATGCGGTTGTAGTTTGTCCCGGGACTTTTTTAGACGGCCTGATCCATATTGGTTTAAAGCATTTCAGCGGAGGCCGGATTAATGAAGCGGCTTCAGAAGGGCTGGCCAGTGACTTAAAATCTTTAGGATTTAATCTCTTAAGGTTTAAGACCGGAACCTGCAGCCGCCTGGATAAAAAGACAATAGATTATGCCAGGCTGATTATCCAAAACGGGGATGAGCCGCCCCGGCCTTTTTCTTTTTCTAGCACAGTACTTACGCAGAAGCAAATACCGTGCCATATAACCTACACCAATAGAAATACGCATAAGATAATCCTGGATAACTTAAGCCGTTCTCCGCTTTATGCGGGAGTAATTAAGGCTACCGGCGTGCGGTATTGCCCTTCCCTAGAGGATAAAATCGTTAAGTTTAAGGATAAGGCAAGGCACCAGATATTTCTGGAGCCGCAAGGCCTGGATTCAGAAGAGGTTTATCCCAACGGCATCTCTACGAGTTTACCCGAAGATATCCAGCTCAAAATAATACATTCCATTGAGGGCTTGGAAGGAGCAAAGGTAATCCGTTTTGGTTATGGGATAGAACATACGGTGGTTGAGCCTACGCAATTGTACCCCACGCTGGAAACAAAGCCGGTAAAAAACCTGTATTTAGCCGGCCAGATTAACGGCACTACCGGCTATGAAGAGGCAGCAGCACAAGGCTTGGTTGCCGGAATTAACGCGGTTTTAAGGGTAAGGAATAAAGAGCCTTTGATTTTAGACCGCTCCACCAGCTATATCGGAGTTTTAATCGATGATTTAACGACCAAAGGCACGAATGAGCCGTACCGTATGTTTACCTCGCGGGTGGAGTACCGCCTAATCTTACGCGAGGATAACGCGGATACGCGTTTAAGTAAAATCGGGTATACTTTAGGGTTATTGGATAAAGAGAAATATAAGCGGGTACAGAAGAAGGCTAAAGATATTACCGCGGGGATAAACTTTCTTAAAAATACCAGAATCAGCCCGGGGATAGAGGTTAATACAATGTTCGAACGCCTGAATACCGCTGCGCTTAAAAAAGATATAAGCTTAGAGGCATTATTAAAACGGCCACAGGTCAGCCTGAAGGATATTTATGGGATAAGCGGTTTGAAGATCGCTATTCCTGAAGGTGCTAGGCAGGAAATAGAAATTGAGGTAAAATACAGCGGGTTTATCCAGCGCCAGTTTAAAGACGTAGAAAAATTCAAGAACCTGGAAAAAATCCGGATTCCCGGAGAAATAGATTATGCAAAGATACCCGGCCTTTCGGCCGAGATTAAAGAGAAGCTGGATAAATTTAAGCCGCTTAATTTAGGCCAGGCCTCGCGCATATCCGGAGTAACGCCTGCGGCAATATCCATCTTAATGGTTTATTTGAGGAAATTTAATGGATAAAAATAAGAATTATGCCAGCTTAAAAAAATTCTGCCTGGATCAGGGGATTGACCTGTTTGGAGTAGCAGATATCCGGAAGGTAAAAAAAGACTTTCAATTATCAGAGAATTCTCTGGTTAAACTGGATAAGGCGGTTTGCCTGGGCCTTAGGCTGTCAGGAAGTATCCTGGGCGAAATATCCCTTGCTCCTACGCGGCTTTATTTTCACCATTACCGCACAGTGAATGCGTGCCTGGACCAGATAGCGTTAAAGGCAGCTAATTTCATCCAGAGAAAAGGTTTTCAGGCACTGCCCATACCCGCTTCAATAATTTTGGATTGGGAAAATCAGCGAGCCCATCTTTCGCATAAACAGGTGGGAGTTTTAGCGGGCCTGGGGTGGATAGGAAGGAATAACCTATTGGTGAATAGAAAGCTGGGCAGCCAGTTTCGCTTGAGTAGTATACTGACGGATATGCCCTTAAAACTGGATAAGCCGTTAAAAGATGATTGCGCTTCCTGCCGCCTTTGTGTTAAGATATGTCCGGCGCAGGCGATCAAGGATAACCCGCAGGATTTTGAACATATCCGTTGTTTTGAAAAATTGAAAGAGTTCCAGAAGCAAAAATTAGTTGACCAGTATATCTGTGGCGTATGCGTTAATGTGTGCAAAGGCAAATAACCCATGGGCGATCTATATTTAACCAAGGCAGGCCACCAGAAATTACTCGAAGAGCTGGAATATTTAAAGACGGTTAAGCGCAGGGCGTTCTCTAAGGCCATCGGTGAGGCTCGGGCACACGGCGACATATCCGAGAACGCCGAATATGACGCGGCTAAAGACGCCCAGGGGCTCAACGAGAAGAAAATCGCGGAATTAGAGCAGAAGTTAGCTTCGGCGCGCATTCTGGATGGGGATATCCGTACGGATGAAGTTCTAATCGGTGCTACTGTCCGGCTTAAGGACCTGGATACAGATGAGGAGTTAACCTATACCCTGGTTTGCGAAGAGGAAGCGGATTACGAGCAGGGAAAAATCTCGGTTTCTTCCCCGATCGGAAGCGGCCTTTTGAACCACAGATTGAACGCGGTAGTTGAAATCAAAATCCCCGCAGGTATCCTTAAATACAAAATCCTTAAGATATCCAGAGAGTAATTTCTCAGGGCTATTTATCCTTGACCCTCATCCCGATTTGCGGTAAGATAAGCCTTAAATTACAAATTAATCAGAAATTCCTTTCCCATGAAAGATAAAATCGTAGCCTGGATAAGAAAAAAGGCCAAGGACGCCAAGGCCAAAGGGATTATTTTAGGTTTATCCGGAGGCATAGATTCTGCGGTGGTCTGCGCTTTGTCCAAAGAGGCAGTAGGCAAAGATAATGTGCTGGGTTTATTTATGCCTTGCCATAGCCACAGCCGGGACATAAAAGACGCTAAAATAGTGGCTGAAAAACTTAAGATTAAAACCAGGTCTGTGAATCTGTCCGGTGTTTATGATAGTTTTTTAAAGATCCTTCCCAAGGCTTCAAATTTAGCCCTGGCGAACCTGCGGCCGCGGTTAAGAATGGCTGCTTTGTATTATTTTGCCAATAAATTCAACTACCTTGTTTGTGGCACAGGAAATAAATCCGAACTAATGGCCGGGTATTTTACTAAATACGGGGATGGCGGCGTAGATATATTGCCTATAGCCGGTTTATTGAAAAAAGATGTGCGCAGGCTGGCCAAGGAGTTGGGTATCCCCGTTCAGATAATTACGAAAGCGCCTACTGCCGGGCTTTGGCCTGGCCAGACCGACGAGGGAGAGATGGGCATAACTTATAATGAATTAGACGATATATTATATAGATTGGAACACAAGCAAAAACAGAGAGCGGGAAAAGGGAAAGTCACTAAAGTAGAACGTATGATCGCCAGGTCAGGGCATAAAAGAAACATGCCCGAGATTTGCAATATTTAACGGAAAAGCGGAGGCCTAAATGAAAGAAATATTGGAAGTGTTGGAGAAAGACGGCCGGGCTACTCCTGAAGAGATAGCCAGGATGTTAAAGAAAAAGCCCCAGGAGGTCAGGAACGCGATCAAGAAATATGAGAAAGAGGGCGTGATTCTAAAATATAAAGCGGTGATCAATAAGGATTTAATAAGGGATGAGGATAGTGGCTTGCGCGCACTCATCGAAGTCAACATAGTCCCGCAGAAAGACGCCGGGTTCGATAAGATCGCCGAGAGGATCTATTCATTCCCGGAGGTCACCAGCTGTTATTTGATCTCAGGCACATATGACCTTCTGGTCATTGTGGAGGGTAAGAATATACATACAGTTTCGAGCTTTGTCGCTGAGAAACTTTCCTGCTTAGAGAATGTCCGCGGGACAACTACTCACTTCCTGCTTAAGAAATACAAGGAAGACGGGGTGATTTTGAAACATAGGGAAGAGAATAAGAGGATTGCGATCTCTTATTGAAATAACAAATGTTTAAGTTAAGAAAATGAAAAACATTATTTCTAAAAAAGTAGAGCAGATGCAGCCTTCGGGTATCCGGGCATTTTTTGACTTAGTGCTTGGAATGAAGGATATCATATCTTTAGGCGTAGGCGAGCCGGATTTTGTCACGCCCTGGGCAATCCGTGAGGCAGGGATTTATTCCCTGGAGCAGGGTTTTACCAGCTATACCTCAAACAAGGGCTTGTATAAATTACGCCTGGGGCTATCCCGCTATTTGAAGGCTAAACATAAGCTGGATTATTCTCCCGAAGAAGAAATACTGATTACGGTGGGGGTCAGCGAAGGCCTGGATCTGGCTTTAAGGACAATTATCAATCCCGGGGATAAAATAGTAGTTCCCCAGCCAAGCTATGTCTCTTACGGCCCGGTTACGGAATTAGCCGGCGGCTTACCTATATATATAGATACGACAAAAGATGATTTCAAGTTGACGCCTGAAAAATTGGAAAAGGCGGTTGATAAGAGGACTAAGGGCATAATCTTGAATTATCCGACTAACCCTACCGGTATTTCTTACCGCCGGAAAGAATTAGAGGCTTTAAGCCGGGTTATATTAAAGCATCGTCTTGTCTGTATCTGCGATGAGGTTTACGGCGACTTGACTTATGATTTTGAGCATATTCCTTTTGCCGGCTTAGGCGGGTTAAAGAAAAATACTATTTATTTAAACGGGTTCTCCAAGTCTTTCGCGATGACTGGTTGGCGCGTGGGGTTTGCCTGTGGTCCTAAAGATATCATTGCAGGCATGACCAAGATCCATCAATATACGATTATGTGTGTGCCGATCACCAGCCAGATGGCTGCGGCAGAGGCTCTGGTCAGTGCAAAGAAGCCGGTTGAGGAAATGAAACGGGAATACCGCCGCAGGCGCGCATTCGTGGTGGAGGAGCTAAACCAGATGGGTTTGTCTTGCCATAATCCGCAAGGCGCTTTCTATGTATTTCCGTCAATAAAAAAAACCGGGTTAAATTCCCTGGAATTTTCGCAAAAGCTCCTTAAGGAAGAGAAAGTTGCGGTTGTCCCGGGAACAGCTTTCGGCGCCTCCGGCGAAGGTTATATCAGGATTTCTTACGCTTCCGGTATGGAAAGCTTGAAAGAGGCGCTGGAGAGAATTAAGAGATTTTTGGGTAGGATTAAGAATGCCAAAAAATAAAACCGGCAATTACGAGATTTATACCAAGCAGATCGAAGGACTAGCTAAGGTGGCCAGCCTGATTAATTCCGGGTTATACCTTGAAGAGCTGCTGCGTTTAATCGTGCAGGTTACTGCCGAGATTATGAATTCCAAGATCTCCTCACTTATGTTGCTTGACCCCGATAAAAAAGAGCTGGTGGTCAGGGCTACCCAGTCGATCTCCGAGGCCTATAATAAAAAGTCGAATATAAAATTAGGCGAAGGAATTGCCGGTATGGTTGCCCGGGATAATAAACCGATCTCTGTCCCGGATATAAAGTCAGATGAGCGTTATTTGAACCGCGATATTGCCAGGAAGGAAGGGTTATGTTCGTTAGCCTGTGTTCCTTTAGCGGTAAAGAGAAGAGTAATCGGCGTTTTGAATTGTTATACTTCTAAGAGGCATATATTTTCCAAGCACGAATTAGGGCTCCTTAGCGCTTTAGCCAATCAGGCGGCGATTGCTATTGAAAACGCCGAACTGGATTTAAGGGCGCGTTCTGCCGAAGAGGCCTTAACTACCCGTAAACTCGTGGAGCGGGCCAAGGATATCCTCTCGCAGGAAGCGAATATTCTGCCTTCGCAGGCCTACAGGTTAATCCAGAAGCAGAGCATGGATTCGCGTAAGTCCATGCGCGAAGTCGCCGAAGCTATTATCCTGGCCAGGGATATTAAGGGTAAAAAAGCTGACGCCTAGTAAGATAAAACTTGACAAATTTAAATAATATGGTATATTTTAGATAAGCAAGGCACAAAGTTTGTGTCTGGCGGAAAAGAACAGAGAAGCGTTCTCAATAAGGAACGCTTTTTTTGTTTTCCGGATAATGGCTTCCTTTTTTAGCAGGGTTTGCTAAAAAGAGGATATTTTATTTTAAGAACGATAGCGTTCTTCTCTGCCCGATTAAGGGTAAGAAAGAACGCTTTTTTATTATGCAAAATATGCCTTATGAAGAACAGATAAACGCTTTGACCAAGATAAGCCGGGCTATAGCCTCCGATATTTACCTGGAAGATATCCTTAACCTGGTAGTTTCCGTTACCGCGGAGATGATGGGTTTTAATACCTGTTCATTAATGCTGATTGATGAGAAGAAAAAGAAGCTGGTAATCCGGGCTTCGCAGAGTATCAGCGAAGAATACAATAAAAAACCTCCGCTTAGCATAGGCGAAGGGGTTGCCGGAAGGGCGGTCAAAGAAAGCCGGCACATAGCGATTAAAGATGTGACTAATGAAAAGGAATATAAGCATAAAGATATTGCCAAAAAAGAGGGGCTGTGTTCGCTTTTATGCGTACCTCTAACGGTAAAAGGAAAGGCTATCGGCGTGATTAATTGTTATACTCCTGAGCCGCATGACTTTTCGGCAACAGAGGTGAATATCCTGGTTTCGGTAGCTAATCAGGCAGCCGTGGCTATTGAGAACGCCGAGCTGATCGTAAAGAGCAAGGTAATCCAGGAGGAACTGGAGATCCGTAAGAGGATAGAACGCGCCAAGGGCATCCTGATGGAAGAAGAAAACCTGACGGAAGAAGAGGCGTATTTGAAGATCCGTAAATACAGTATGGACAGCCGTAAAACAATGCGCGAGGTCGCCGAGGCGATTATTTTATCATCGGATATGCGCAAGATAACCGAAATAAAAAAACCGCAGACCTCTAAACCCAAAGGAGGGTAAAAATGAATCTGCTGAGGCCGAATGCAAACGATGCGACAAGGACATTCAACCGTTCAAAGAACGTGGTGCCGGGTTCGGGTATTTGTTCCAGGTGTATTGACGGGTGTAAGGGTAATTGCGAAATTTTTAAGGCAACTTTTCGGAGCCGCGAGGTAATTTATCCGGGCGCATTCGGCGAGATTACCGCCGGAGGAGATAAAAATTATCCGTTGGACTACTCTCATTTTAATATTCAAGGGTACGCCTTAGGCGCAAAAGGATTGCCTTCAGAAAAAGAGGGTAACCCTGATAATACAAAATTTCCTGATGTGAATACCGAAACCGAGTATGGCTGGGATTCTAAAGTAAAGATGCAAATTCCCGTTTTTACCGGCGCCCTGGGTTCGACGGAAATTGCCCGCAAAAACTGGGAGCATTTTGCCGTAGGGGCCGCTATCTCGGGTATTACTCTTGTCTGCGGCGAAAATGTCTGCGGCATTGATCCCGGTCTGGAGTTGGATAGCAAAGGCAAGATTAAGAAATCTCCGGATATGGACCGGCGCATAGAAATTTACCGGAAATTCCACGAAGGTTACGGAGAGATACTGGTGCAGATGAATGTAGAGGATACGCGCCTGGGCGTAGCCGAATATGTAAGAAAAAAGCATAACCTCCAGACCATAGAATTAAAATGGGGGCAGGGAGCCAAGTGTATCGGGGGAGAGATAAAAGTAAAGAGCTTAGAAAGGGCGCTTGAACTTAAGAGGCGCGGTTATATTGTTACTCCGGATCCTTCCTTGGAAGCTGTGCAGAAGGCTTTTAAAGACGGCGCGATCAAGGAATTTGAACGTCATTCCCGCTTAGGCTTTGTTTCGGAAGAGGCATTTTTAAGCGAGGTAAAACGCTTAAGGGAGCTCGGTTTTAAGCGCGTTACTTTAAAAACCGGTGCTTATTCTATGCGGGAGCTGGCTATGGCGATTAAATATTGTGCGCTGGCGCATATTGACCTGTTGACTATAGACGGCGCTCCCGGAGGCACAGGGATGAGCCCCTGGCGGATGATGGAAGAATGGGGAATACCTACTTTTTATCTGGAGGCGCTTACCTATGAGTTTTGCCAAAAATTAGCCCGTAACGGCCTGCGCGTGCCGGATATAGCCATCGCCGGAGGTTTTTCCAGCGAAGACCATATTTTTAAAGTGCTCGCTATGGGTTCGCCTTATGTCAAGGCAGTATGTATGGGGAGGGCGCTGATGATCCCGGGTATGGTAGGTAATAATATCGCTAGATGGATTAAAGAAAATAATCTTCCGGTTACCGTAGCGGAATATGGCAAAACAAAAAAAGAGATCTTTGTTTGTTATGAGGAGTTAGTTGAAAAATACGGTAAAGATATGAAAGATATATCGCTGGGCGCCGTAGGTGTTTATTCCTTTGTCCAGAAGCTTAAAGTCGGCTTGCAGCAGTTGATGGCCGGGAGCAGGAATTTCAGGCTAAGCGCAATTTCCCGCGATGACCTTATGTCTTTGACTGAAGAGGCGGCTAAAGTTTCCAATATACCGTATGTCATGGACGCTTATCGTAAAGAAGCGGAAGCGATTCTTTAGGAGGTAGCCATGGTAAAAAAAGGCTTGTGTAATACCTGCGCCAATGGCAGGGGTTGCGTTTTACCGCAAAAGTTTCCTGTCTGGCAATGTGAAGAATTCAATAACTGTGTAGTAGTTATTGAAGGAAAGCAGGATAAAGTAGAAAGGCCCAGGAGAGGCTTGAGGTAGGGCCAGTAAAGTATCTGGCGGAATTTTTAATCATTAAGACGCGGGCGTCTTTTTTAGATCCTATGAGGGATAAGAAAGGCGCCTTTTTATTTTTAGCAAAAAGGCGCAACAAACGAAAGGAGAAAAAATGTTACGAAGATCGAATGTTGCGTTATTAGCAAGCATAGTATTGACATTTGCAGGCCTTACTGGGGCGTTTGCCACGCCCTCGACTCTTATCTGGGCGCCGTCTACAGATGTAAAGCCGTTTGGGATCTTCCATCTGGATGCGGATAATTATACACCGGTAAAAAGCCGGGATCATAACGATAATAAGCTGTTCGTTTTGCAGGATTATGGTTTAACGGTCGGGCTATTACCGGATAAGCCAGAGAGCTATGGTTTGGCTTCCGATAGCCAAAGCCATAATCCGGAAAAAAATCCGCTGGGTAAGCTTTGGTCGCCTTTGGGTAAGGTCCTGGCTGAAACAGGTTTTGATTATAAAAAAGGGTTTGGGTCAACTTTAGATAAATGGCCCGTATATTTCCATTTTAAGCTCGGAGTCCCGGAGGGGGCGTATTTTAAGAATATGCCTGCGTTTGCCATAGGTTGTTACGATATGGGGTATAAGCATAATTATACTAATTATAATGTCTGGTATTTAAGGGGAGCCAAAACAATTAATATAGGTAAGCTTAATCTGGGACGCTTCTCGGCAGGATATTTTAACGGCAACGCAAAGTTATTACGCGATAAGAACTCTGAGCGCGATAATGCTGGAGTAATGCTCGCGTGGGAAAGGGTCATATCAGAGATCAGTGACCGGCTTTGGCTCTGCGTAGATTACCAGGGCACCCAGTCATCGTATGGGGCGTTAAACTATGGTTTTTCCTGGAAGTTTACGAATAACGTTTCCGCGATAATAGGATATGATGTTTATAATAACCCAAATTCAAAGAATACGGTAACTTTTCAACTTGATGTGGATTTCTAAAATAAGAAGGAGAGATAAAAATGATTAATTCAGGGGATACAGCGTGGGTTTTAATGTCTTCGGCTCTTGTTTTGTTGATGACACCGGCCTTAGCGTTTTTCTACGGCGGTATGGTCAGGCGCAAGAATATCTTAAGTATTCTTATGCAATGTTTTGTGATCATGTGCGCTTTGAGCCTCCACTGGGTATTGATCGGCTATAGCCTATCCTTTGGCCCGGCTAAAGGGTTCTGGGGAGGTTTTCAGTGGCTGGGTTTAAACGGCGTAGGCCTGGAGCCTTATGCGGATTACGCCGCAACTATCCCGCACCAGGCTTTTATGATATTCCAGGCAATGTTTGCTATTATCACTCCGGCATTGATTATCGGAGCTTTCGCCGAAAGGATGAAGTTCTCCGCATTTTTGGTGTTTACCCTATTGTGGGCGACTTTTGTGTATAGCCCTCTTTGTCATTGGGTCTGGGGCATAGGCGGATGGTTAAGGAATTTCGGCGCTCTGGATTTTGCCGGAGGCACAGTCGTGCATATCAATGCCGGTATCGCGGCATTAGTCACGGCACTGATATTGGGCAAGAGATCTAACCTGGGTAAGAATATTCCTTCTCCGCATAATATGCCTTTTGTGGTTTTAGGCACGGGTCTATTATGGTTTGGCTGGTTTGGATTTAACGCCGGAAGTGCCCTGGCCGCTAACGGCCTGGCAGTGAATGCTTTTGTTGTAACTAATACTGCTGCCGCAGCCGCCGGTTTAAGCTGGGCATTTATTGAGTGGATCCGCAACGGTAAGCCGACGGTATTCGGGACCTGTTCAGGAGCAGTAGCCGGCTTGGTTGCGATTACGCCTGCCGCAGGGTTTGTGAGCGTGGTTCCGGCGATACTTATCGGATTATTGGTGAGCGTATTCTGTTTTATCGCTGTTACCATTATCAAGCCTAAATTAGGATACGACGATTCTCTCGACGCCTTCGGCGTGCACTGCGTAGGCGGGATCTGGGGCGCCTTAGCCACCGGTCTATTTGCCTCTAAGGCAGTGAATGCCGCCGGAGCAGATGGGCTGTTTTTTGGCAATCCTAAACAATTTTTAGTGCAGCTTTTTGCGGTTGGGGTGACAATCATTTACACAGCGCTAGCAACTTTTGTGATTTATAAACTGGTAGATTTATTTATTGGTATAAGGGTAGGCGAAAAAGAAGAAGTTATAGGGTTGGATCTTACCCAGCATCGCGAAAGAGCATATACGGTTTTGGAATAAAAGGAGGGAGAAATGAAGTTGATTATAGCGATAATTCAGCCGCATAAGTTGGAAGAGGTAAAAGAAGAATTGTATAAGCAGGAGGTTAACCTGATAACGGTAAGCGAGGTATTGGGGCATGGTCGCCAGAAAGGCGTTACGGAAGTTTACCGCGGGCATAAAGAAACAGGGAACCTGTTGAGAAAGGTACGCCTGGAAATTGCCGTAAATGATAATTTCGTCGAGCCCACCGTTAAAGCGATCATTAAAGGCGCAAAAACAGGCGAAACCGGCGACGGAAAGATCTTTATCCTGGAGTTAAAAGAATGCGTGCGCATCCGCACCGAAGAGCGCGGTTCGGCCGCTATTGGGTAGGGAGAGAGTAAATATTATTATTTTTTAGAGGATTGTGTTATAATACATTACAAGTGAGCAAGGGAGGAAGAAATGAGCATAAGGCAGGAAGTGTTATTTAAGATTAAAAGCGTGGAATTGGACAAGGTTAAAAATCCCAAGAAAGTATCTTCTTATTTCGCCGAAAATACATTTGGCATAGAAACGATGCGTAGGCATATCTCCCCGGGGACGTTTGCGGCCTTTAAGGCCTGGATGTCGGAAGGTAAAATTATAACCCTGGAGCAGGCCAATGAGATCGCTAATGCCATGAAAAACTGGGCGATCGCCAAGGGTGCCAGTTACTATACCCATTGGTTTCAGCCGATGACCGGCCTGACCGCAGAGAAACACGATAGTTTTATTTCTATTACCGGACCGGGAAAAGTAATTGAAAAATTCTCCGGGAATAAATTAATCCAGGGCGAACCCGATGCCTCCAGTTTTCCTTCGGGAGGAATCCGGGCTACCTTTGAAGCTCGGGGCTACACTGCCTGGGATCCGTCCAGCCCGGCGTTTATTATTGAAAGCAAGTTAGGCAAGACCCTTTGTATCCCAAGTATTTTTATTTCTTATCACGGTGAAGCACTGGATAAAAAACTACCGCTTCTACGTTCAGATGAAGCATTAAATAAGTCAGCGTTAGGGTTATTGAGGCTTTTTGGCCGTAAAGATGTTAAAAAAGTATTTTCTACCTGCGGCCCGGAGCAGGAATATTTTTTGATTGATAAATATTATTATGATCTACGCCAGGATCTAGTGATGGCCGGCAGGACTTTAATCGGTGCGCCTTCGCCAAAGGGGCAGCAGCTGGAGGACCAGTATTTTGGGACGATCAAGGAGCGCGTGGTTAATTTTATGTTTGAGGTGGCACAGGAGGCTTATAAGCTTGGGATTCCCTTGATGACTCGCCATAACGAAGTTGCTCCGCACCAGTATGAATTTGCTCCTATCTTTGAAGAATCAAACCTGGCCGCGGACCATAACCAGCTGTTGATGGAGTTAATGAAAAAAATCGCTCTTCGCCACGGCCTGGTTTGCCTTTTGCATGAGAAACCATTTGCCGGAATAAACGGAAGCGGCAAACATCTTAATTGGTCCTTGGCTGATGATAAAGGTAATAACCTGCTTAATCCGGGGCAGACCCCTGAAGACAACCTGCAATTTTTGGCAGTATTGGCAGCGGTGCTGCGCGCGGTCCATTTACATGCCGATCTTTTAAGGGCTTCGGTAGCTATGGCGGGCAATGAACACCGTCTGGGCGCCAATGAAGCTCCTCCGGCGATTATCAGCGTATTCTTAGGGCAGCAGTTGACTAGCATCCTGAATATGATTGAAAAAGGCGTAAAGTCAAAGGTTTCTAAAGGAGATATTATTGATCTGGGCATGGACCGCCTTCCCAAGTTCAACAAAGACACAACCGACCGTAACCGCACTTCGCCTTTTGCCTTTACTGGGACCAAGTTTGAATTCCGCGCAGTCGGTTCTTCACAGAACATATCTACGCCTATAACCGTCATTAATACCATTATTGCCGAAAGCCTTGATTACGTCGCGGAAAAAATCAGGAAGGCTTCTGGCGGCAAGAATTTTAACAGCGCGGCCCTTAAGGTCATCTCCGCAATAGCCAGGGAGACAAAAAAAATCCGCTTTGAAGGCAATAATTATGCCGAGGAGTGGGTTAAAGAGGCTGGGAAACGTTCCCTGCCTAACGTAGCGGCAACTTATGCATCGCTCAAAGACTTGACCAAAGAAAAAAATATAGCGCTTTTTGAAAAATACAAAGTCTTCTCGAAAGAAGAGCTTATTGCCCGTTACCATATCTGGATCCATATGTATAATCTTACCCTTGAGATCGAGGCAAATACCTTAAAAGAGATGGTCAATGCCTCGGTTGTGCCGGCGGGTTATGAGTACGAAAAACTCCTGGCGGCAACACTGCACGAATTAGTCAGCCTTAAAAAATCATCCGGCCTTAAGCTTGATGCTGCCGCATTAAAGGATAAAAAGGAACATCTTAGCGATATCATTGCCAAGATTTACTATGTCAGGCGGAACACTTTAGCGATGGGCAGGCTTCTGGAAAGAGCGAGAAAAATGAATAACGAAAAGCGCGCTCAGCTTTATTTCCAGGAACTTAGGCCTTTGATGGAGCATATCAGGAAACACGTAGACCAGCTTGAGTGCGTGGTTTCTGATGATGCCTGGGATTTGCCCAAGTACCGCGAGATGCTGTTCATAAAATAGCTATAGGAAGAAGTAGAAGCACGTTGTAGTGCTTTAGGTTTATTTAACCAGAAAGAACACAGACGTTCATGGAAGCCAGGGAAACCTGAGCTTTAATGAACGCCTTTTTTTTGTAAATAGCGCTGATTAAAATTTAGGCAAAATATGATTACAATATTGATTGCTGATAATAAGCTAAAGGCAAAGGAAGAGCTGGAGAAGATGCTGGTGAGAGTCGTTGAGCTTGAAGATTCCTTATTTAATGAAAAAAAAGGCGTATTATACAAGGCTATTATAGAGGCAGTGGAAAAGCCTTTGCTGGAACAGGTCTTGGAGCGCACGGGCGGCAATCAGCTTAAAGCCGCTCAACTCCTGGGCCTTAACCGTAATACGCTGCACGCCAAGATTAAGAGAATAGGGATTAACGTAGAAAAATGGAAAACCTAAAAGGATTATACGATCCGCGTTTTGAGCATGATTCCTGTGGCGTAGGCTTTGTCTGTAATGTTAAGGGCCTAAAGTCCCAGGCTATAGTGGCCCAGGGCCTGGAAATACTCCGTAGCCTGGCGCACCGCGGGGCAACCGGGGCTGACCCTAAGACAGGGGATGGTGCAGGCATACTTATCCAGATGCCGCACGAATTTATGCTTAAGGTTGCCGAAGAAAATAAAATAATTTTACCGGATAAAGACAAATATGGGACAGGCTTGGTTTTTTTACCGGTTGACGCATCAGAGCGCGAGTTTTGCAAAAACGTATTCACTAAAATCGTTAAACAGGAAAAACAGGAATTACTCGGTTGGCGCAGCGTGCCCGTTGATAATAAGGATATAGGTAAGGCGGCCAGAGAGTCTCAGCCGGTAATCGAGCAGGTTTTTATCGGTTCAGGACTTTGCGGACTTGAACTGGAAAGAAAACTTTATTTAATCCGCAAACAGGTTGAAAATTTAATCCGCGCATCAGGCCTGAGACAAAAATCAACCTTTTATATAACCGGGCTTTCCAGCCGCACACTTACTTATAAGGGGCTGCTTATGCCGGAACAGGTAGCCAGTTTTTTCCCGGATTTAAGAGATGCGGATATGCAGAGTTGCCTTAGCCTGGTGCACTCGCGTTATTCCACGAATACCTTTCCGGCCTGGAATTTATCCCAGCCATTCAGGTTTTTGGCGCACAACGGAGAGATTAATACCCTGCGCGGCAATATTAACTGGATGCGGGCAAGGGAGGGGCTGTTAAGAAGCAAGGCTTTTGGTGATTTAAAGAAGGTATTTCCGGTAATCGTCCCCGGCGGAAGCGATTCCGCAGCCATCGATAATATTTTTGAACTTCTTTATTTGTCCGGAAGGTCCCTGTCGCATACGATGATGATGCTTATTCCCGGGGCCTGGGAGGGGAACCGGCTGTTTAGTGAAAAGATAAAGGGGTTTTACCGGTTTCATGCCTGTTTTATGGAGCCTTGGGATGGCCCGGCAGCAATGGCTTTTACCGATGGCGAAAAGATCGGAGCCATCCTGGATAGGAACGGCTTGCGCCCGGCGCGCTACCTGGTGACTAAAAATGATTTAGCTATTATGGCTTCGGAGGTGGGGGTTTTAGATATTAAGCCGGAAGATATTGCTTATTCCGGGAGGCTTGAACCCGGGAAAATGTTTTTTATCGATACCCGGGCCGGCCGGATAATTGACGATACGCAAATCAAAAGAGAGGTATCTTCAGGAAAGCCCTATGTCCGGTGGCTGAAAGAAAATATCCTGGAGTTGGATGAGCTTCCTAAGGCAGTAGTAAAAGAAGATAAGTTTGATACGCTAAAACTTTTAAATAATTTTGGCTACAGCCGCGAAGATCTTAAATTTATACTTAAACCCATGGCCCAAAGCGGCCAGGAACCGGTTAGCTCAATGGGTAATGATACGCCCTTAGCGGTTTTGTCGAAGCGTCCGCAATTACTCTTTAGTTATTTTAAACAACTCTTCGCCCAGGTGACTAATCCGGCGATTGACCCTATCCGCGAAGAGCTGGTTATGAGTTTATATACTTATTTGGGTCCTGAGAAGAATATTCTGGATGAGACAGCCGGCCACGCGCATAAATTATGCGTCAGGAACCCTATCCTTAGCAATGAGGAGCTGGAGAGAATACGTAAAATAGAAAGGAACGGGTTTAAGGCTAAAACCGTATCGCTGTTGTTTGAGGTAAAGAAAAAAGACGCTTTGGAAAAAGCGGTTGAACGCCTTCGCCGGGAAACAGTTGCTGCTATAAAGGACGGGTATACCTTTATAATTTTATCTGACCGCGGGGTAGACCAGGGCTATGCCGCTATCCCCAGCTTGTTGGCTTGCGCAGCAGCGCATCATTACCTTGTGCGCCGGGCCTTGCGCACGCAGACCAGCCTGATCTTAGAGACAGCTGAACCCCGCCAGGTGCACCACTTTGCTTTATTATTTGGTTATGGCGCAGATTGCGTCAATCCTTATTTAGGTTATGCGGCAGTCGCTAAGCTAATTGACGATAAAGAATTGGATATAGACAAGAAGACAGCGCTGGAAAATTATGTTAAAGCGGTTGATAAGGGGATTTTAAAAATTATTTCCAAGATGGGTATCTCTACTTTACAGAGTTACCGCGGCGCCCATATATTTGAAGCAGTAGGCATCGGCAGAGAGGTTATTGGAGAATATTTTAACGGAACAGTCTCCAGGATCGGCGGCGCGGGTCTTGAGGTTATTGTCAGAGAAACCTTAATGCGCCACCAGGAAGCCTTCAGCCAAATAACCCAGGACTCAGGACTTTTATCTACGGGAGGCCTTTATCAGTGGAAACGCGACGGCGAATTCCACCTTTGGAATCCGGAAAGTATTTCTGCCTTGCAGGACGCGGTGCGGAATAATGACTCCAGGCGCTACCAGGAATTTTCTCAGTTTATTAATGACCAGCACATCCAGCCTGTTACCTTAAGGAGCCTTTTTAAATTTAAAAAGATTACCCCTATCCCGCTGAAAGAAGTTGAGCCGGTTGAAGAAATCGTCAAGCGTTTTGCCACCGGTGCAATGAGCTTTGGCTCAATCTCGCGTTCAACACATGAAACAATCGCTATCGCCATGAACCGGTTAGGAGGAAAATCGAATACCGGAGAGGGGGGAGAAGACCCCGAGCGCTTTATTCCGTTAGTTAACGGCTATTCCAAAAGGAGCGCGATAAAACAGGTTGCCTCCGGCAGGTTTGGCGTAACGACCAATTATTTGATTAATGCGGATGAAATACAGATTAAAGTTGCCCAGGGCGCCAAGCCCGGTGAAGGAGGGCAATTGCCCGGCCATAAAGTGAGCGTGACTATCGCCAAGACCCGTTATACTACCCCCGGGGTAACGTTAATCTCGCCGCCGCCGCACCATGATATTTATTCCATTGAAGACCTGGCCCAGCTTATTTTTGATTTAAAGAACACTAATCCCCAGGCGCGCATAAGCGTAAAATTAGTTTCTGAAATCGGGGTAGGGACGGTTGCCGCGGGCGTAGCCAAGAGCCATGCGGATATGATTTTGATTTCAGGAGGGGACGGTGGAACAGGGGCTTCTCCTTTAAGTTCAATTCAGCACGCCGGGCTTCCCTGGGAGCTGGGTATTTCCGAAACGCATCAGACACTTGTCTTAAATGATTTGCGCAGCCGCGTGCGGCTGCAGGCTGACGGCCAGATGCGCACCGGCCGGGACGTGGCGATTGCGGCGCTCTTAGGCGCGGAGGAATTCGGATTCTGCACCGCAGTGTTAATTGTCCTGGGCTGTGTAATGTTACGTCACTGCCATTTGAACAATTGTTCGATGGGGATTGCGACGCAGGACGAGCTATTGGAGAAGAGGTTTAACGGCAAGCCCGAGTATATAATTAATTATTTCAATTTTGTGGCGCTAGAATTACGCCAGATTATGAGTGAATTGGGGATCCGAAAAATTGACGAGATGATCGGACGCACTGATCTTTTAGAATTGGACTCGGCTATCCTGCCCTGGAAAGCGGAGAAAATAGATTTTTCGCGTATACTCTATAAGCCCGCAATCCCCCATTCTGTAGGCAGGCACTGTATTTTTAAACAGGATCACGGAATTGATAAAGTCCTGGACCGGGAATTGCTTGAATCTGCTAAAGCGGCCCTGGAAAAGGGAAAAAATATCCGCCAGGAATTTCCTATTAGAAATATAAACCGCGCCGTGGGCGCGATGTTAAGCGGCCGGATTTGTAAGATTTATGGAGAAGGAGGCCTGGCCGAAGATACCGTGCATTTCAAATTTAAAGGTATGGCCGGCCAAAGTTTTGGCGCCTGGCTGGCCAAAGGCGTCACCTTTGAGCTTGAAGGGATGAGTAACGATTATATAGGTAAAGGTATTTCCGGCGGTAAAATAATCGTCTATCCGGACAGGCAAGCCGTTTATGAATCCGATGAAAATATCATTATCGGCAATACTACTTTTTACGGAGCAATCAACGGACAGGCGTATATCCGCGGAATAGCCGGGGAGAGGTTCTGTATCCGTAATTCCGGGATCTCTGCTGTGGTTGAGGGCGTGGGAGACCATGCCTGCGAGTATATGACCGGAGGAAGAGTGGTGGTGTTGGGCAGAACCGGAAGGAATTTTGGAGCTGGCATGTCCGGAGGGATTGCCTATGTTTATGATCCCGATAAAACCTTTAAATATAAATGCAACCTAGCTATGGTGGAATTAGAAAGGCCGGAAGCGCAGGATATTGAAACAATCAAAAATCTCCTTACGCAGCATTATAAATATACTGCCAGCCCAAAGGCCAAAAAGATCCTGGTTAATTTTAAGGATGAAATAAAAAATTTCGTAAAAGTTATGCCTATAGAGTACAAGAGGATCCTGGGAGAAGCAAAGGTTGTCAAAAAATTGGATCTGGGGGAGTATTCCGATGGGTGATGCCAAAGGTTTCTTAAAATTTAAACGGAGGAAAATTGCATACCGTCCGGTAGGCCAGCGGGTCAGAGATTTTGCGGAAGTGGCGGTCTTGCCTAAAAAAGAAGATTCCGAAGAACAGGCCTCGCGCTGCATGGATTGCGGCACGCCTTTCTGCCACGGCAGCTGCCCAGCGGGAAATTATATTCCGGAGTGGAATGACCTGGTGTTCCATAAGCAGTGGGATAAAGCTTTTATTTTGTTAGCCGCCACGAATAACCTTCCTGAAATTACCGGAAGGATTTGCCCTGCGCTCTGCGAATACGCCTGTGTCCTGGGGATAAACGACGAATCGGTAGCTATCCGTGATAATGAACTGGCAGTCATTGAGTATGCTTTTAAGCACGGGATTATTAAGCCTAAGGTGCCAAAGAAGCGCACTGGTAAGTCAGTTGCCGTTATCGGCTCGGGGCCTGCCGGCCTGGCCTGCGCCGACCAACTGAATAAGGCCGGCCATTTAGTGACAGTTTTTGAAAAAGCAGATAAGGTTGGAGGGATACTTCGTTATGGTATTCCGGATTTTAAATTAGCAAAATGGGTATTGGAACGCAGAATTAGTTTATTTAAGAAAGAGGGGATTATATTTAGCCCCGGTATTGACGTAGGCGCAGCGTTAAAGGCCAGCTATTTAACAAGGGAGTTTGATGCTATCTGTTTGGCCGGAGGTTCAGGCGTACCGCGGGATTTGAATATAGAAGGTAGAGATTTATCCGGGATTTATTTTGCAATGGACTATTTAACCCAGGCGAATAAGAGAGTCAGCCATGAAAAAATTCCTTTGGCTAAGCTGATCGATGCCAAGGGTAAGACAGTTGTGGTTCTTGGCGGCGGGGATACGGGAGCGGATTGTCTGGGCGTGGCGCATCGTCAAGGCGCAAAAAGTGTGGTTCAGGTAGAGCTTCTAGCTAAGCCGCCGGAATGCCGGACCCCGGATTATCCCTGGCCAAAATACCCCTTACTTTGCAAAACTACTACCAGCCATGAAGAGGGTGGAATAAGAAAGTGGTCGGTTGCTACAGAAAAATTTATCGGCAGGTCCGGCAGGGTAGAAAAGCTGCTTTGCCAGAAATTAACCGGGGGCACACCGGAGGGTAAGTTCGAAATTGAAGCGGACTTAGTGATCCTGGCCCTGGGTTTTTTGCATCCTGAGCCTAACGGTATAATTAAAGATTTAGGCTTAGAACTTACTGCCCGGGGGAATGTAAAAACTGATGCGCATTATATGACGAATCTTTCGGGGGTGTTTTCTGCCGGGGATATGCATCGGGGGCAGTCTTTGGTTATCTGGGCCATTTCAGAAGGCAGGCAAGCCGCTTATTGCATAGATAAATATTTAATGGGGGAGAGCTGTTTACCGAAAATATAGATTAACCGGTTTAAAAATTGACATCTTTCCTGAATATGGTATATTAACAAGGGTAGTTCAAGGTAGAGCTTACCCAAAATTAAACGAAGGTGTTTTGAGGCCGGACTGTCGGCCACAGAACACCTTTTTTATGAGCGAGGAGCGATGACTAAATACATATTTGTAACCGGTGGGGTGATCTCGAGCTTAGGCAAAGGGATTACTTCTGCCTCGATCGGTAAAATCCTGGAATCCCGGGGATTAAAAGTTGCGCTGATGAAATTTGATCCCTATATCAATATTGACCCCGGGACAATGAATCCTTATCAGCACGGCGAAGTCTATGTTACCGATGACGGAGCAGAAACAGACCTGGACCTGGGCCATTACGAAAGGTTTACCCATACTAAAACTACCAAATTTAATAATGTGACTACTGGCCAGATCTATAATGCCGTAATCGCCAGGGAAAGGCACGGCGATTATTTGGGCAAGACCATCCAAGTAATTCCCCATATTACTAATGAGATCAAAGAAAGAATTAAAAAGGCTGCCGAAGTTTCCAAAGCCTCTGTGGTTATTGTTGAGATTGGCGGTACGGTAGGCGACATCGAGAGCCTTCCTTTTTTAGAAGCTGCCCGGCAATTTAGGTTGGATGTAGGATACCAGAATGTGTTTTATGCCCATGTAACTCTTGTGCCCTATATAAAAGTTTCCGGTGAAATAAAGACTAAACCTACCCAACATAGCGTAGGGACGTTGCGCGAAATCGGGATCCAACCCGATGCCCTTATCTGCCGTACAGAAGAATCCCTGTCAGAAGAGGTAAAAGAAAAAATATCTTTATTTTGTAATGTTAGGAAAGAGGCGGTTATCGAAACCAGGGATGTAGCCTCGATCTATAAGGTGCCGTTAGTTTTTAAAAAGCAAATTTTAGATGAGATTATCCTGAGCCATTTTAATTTGATTTGTAAGTTTTCGGATTTGAAGGACTGGGAAAAGAATGTTGTCGAGAGAGCCCTTCATCCCAAAGGTAAAGCTAAGATTGCCATAGTCGGCAAATATATTGCCTTACAGGATGCTTATAAGTCCATCTATGAGGCATTAGCGCACGCGGGGATTGCCAATAATTGTAAGGTTGAAATTGTGAGGGTGGATTCCGAAGATATTGAAAAGAAAGGCGCGGATAAACTTCTGGCGGAAGCCTCGGGAGTGCTGGTGCCCGGCGGTTTTGGTTACCGGGGAATCGAAGGCAAGATTGAGGCGATTAAATTTGCGCGTGAAAATAAAATTCCATTTTTGGGGCTTTGCCTGGGGATGCAGTGCGCGGTGATAGAATTTGCCAGGAATGCCTGTGGTTTAAAAGAAGCTAATTCCACTGAATTTAAGCTTAAGACAAAGTATCCCGTAGTCAGTTTGTTGGCAGAGCAAGAGAAGATCAAGGATTTAGGCGGGACCATGCGCCTGGGAGCATACCCTTGTAAGATTAAAAAGAATACCCTTGCTTTTAAAGTCTTTGGCCAGTCCCTGATTTGGGAGCGGCACCGGCACAGGTACGAGTTTAATAACAAATACCGGAAGTTGTTAGAGAAGAAGGGACTGTCCTTCTCTGGTATATACCCTAAGAAAAATTTAGTTGAGATAGTAGAACTAAAAAATCATCCGTATTTTATTGCCGTGCAGTTTCACCCGGAATTTAAATCCAAGCCGGATAAAGCCCACCCGTTATTTAAAAGGTTCATTAAAGCGGCGCAAGAAGCTAAACTTTAAAAAAATGCAAGCCTTACTAGCCTTAGAAGATGGAAAGGTATTCAGGGGTCAATCTTTCGGCGCCAGCGGAGAAAGATACGGTGAGGTGGTTTTTAATACCAGTATGACCGGGTACCAGGAGATCCTTACCGATCCATCCTATAGAGGCCAGATTATAGCTATGACTTATCCCTTGATCGGTAATTACGGGATAAACCCGGAAGACGTAGAATCGTTTAAACCTTTTGCCGAAGGTTTAGTAGTCAAAGAATGCTGCAAGCGGCCCAGCTCCTGGCGCTCGCAAAAAACACTGGCCGCGTATCTTAAGGAAAATAATCTCTTGGGGATTGAGGGAGTAGATACCCGTAGCCTCACTTTGCATATCCGGGAAGCCGGGGCAATGAAAGCAGTTTTATCCACTTCAGACCTTGATCCAAAAAGGCTGGTGCAGAAAGCTAAAAATTCCCGAGGGCTGGTTGGCGTGGATTTAGTTAGAGAAGTCACTAAGAATGAGATTTATGCCTGGATGCGCCCGAAAGGCAAAAGGCATAAGGTAGTCGTTCTGGATTGCGGAGTTAAATATAACATTTTGAGGGAACTTCTAAAAAATAGATGTCAGGCCGTAGTTGTGCCTGCGCATACCGGGGCTGACGCGATCCTGAAACTTAAGCCGGATGGCTTATTACTTTCTAACGGCCCGGGAGATCCAACCGCAATCAGTTACGTTATTGAAACTACCCGAAAATTAATTGGCCGGTTGCCTATCTTTGGCATTTGTCTTGGCCATCAGGTCCTTGGCCTGGCCTTAGGCGGCAAAACCTATAAACTTAAATTTGGCCATCACGGCGCTAATCATCCGGTCAAGGACTTGAAGACCGGGAAGGTTTATATTACCGTGCAGAATCACGGTTTTTGCGTGGATATAGATTCTCTGGATCATAAAGAAATTGAGATCACCCATCTGAATTTGAATGACCAGACGCTGGAAGGGATGAGGCATAAGAAATTACCGATTTTCTCCGTACAATTCCATCCCGAGGCCTCTAGTGGGCCGCGCGATGCCGGGTATTTATTCGCAGAGTTTATCAAGGTAATGGAAAAATATGCCTAAACGGACAGATATAAAAAAGATTCTAATCATTGGCTCAGGGCCTATTGTCATCAGCCAGGCTTGCGAGTTTGATTATTCCGGAACCCAGGCCTGTAAGGCGTTAAGGGAAGAAGGCTTTAAAGTAGTGTTGGTTAATTCCAATCCCGCCACGATTATGACTGACCCTGAAATGGCTGATTTTACCTATATTGAACCGATAACCCCGGAGGTTATTGAAAAGATTATCGCCAAAGAGAGGCCGGATGCGCTTATTCCGACACTTGGCGGCCAGACAGGCTTGAATACTACGGTTAAATTAGTAGAACAGGGCATACTCAATAAATATAAGGTTAGAATGATCGGCGCTAGTTATGAAGCGATCAAGAAGGCCGAGGATCGGGATTATTTTAAAAAATCCATGCTTAAGATAGGGTTGGACCTGCCGAAAAGCCTTTTGGCCTACAATATGGGTCAAGCGGTTAAGGCCGTCAGGAAAATCGGGTTTCCTGCTATTGTCAGGCCGGGCTTTACTTTAGGCGGAACCGGCGGCGGAATAGCTAGAAATATGGCCGAATTCCAGCGCCTGGCAGATTTGGGATTACAGAGCAGCATGAACAGCGAGATCCTGGTTGAAGAATCGGTCGTGGGTTGGAAGGAATATGAACTTGAGGTAATGCGGGATAAAAAAGATAACGTGGTTATTGTCTGTTCTATCGAAAATCTTGATCCGATGGGGGTACATACCGGAGATTCTATTACTGTTGCGCCGGCCCAAACCCTGAGCGATAAAGAATACCAGAAGATGAGAGACGCAGCCATTGCGATAATCAGGGAGATTGGGGTTGAGACAGGTGGTTCTAATGTTCAATTCGCGGTTAATCCTAAAACCGGCAGGATGGTCGTAATTGAAATGAACCCGAGAGTATCCCGAAGTTCCGCCTTGGCCAGCAAGGCCACCGGATTTCCTATCGCCAAATTCGCGGCCAAACTTGCGGTAGGATATACCCTGGATGAAATTCAAAACGATATCACCAGGGAAACCCCCGCGTCGTTTGAACCGGCCATTGATTATTGTGTAGTGAAGCTTCCCAGGTTTACTTTTGAAAAATTCCCGGAGGCAAAGGATATTTTGGGAATTTCAATGAAATCAGTCGGCGAAACCATGGCCATCGGCCGTACCTTTAAGGAGGCGCTGCAAAAAGGGCTGCGGGGTTTGGAGATTGGCCATGCAGGGCTGGATAATAAATTGGATTATAGAAAGATCCCTGCCAGGAAGATAAACCAAAGGTTAAAAGAGCCGAATGCCTCAAGGATATTTTATCTTAAATATGCGTTACAGAAAGGCTATAGCGTAGAAAAGATCAGCCGGTTGACCCGTATTGATCCTTGGTTTATAGAGAATATCAAAGAGATAACAGATTTAGAAAATCACCTCAAAAATAGTTACTTAAAAAATCACTCTCTAAGTAAAGAATTATTAAAGCGGGCCAAAGAATACGGTTTTAGCGATAAACAACTTGCCGGTCTTACCTGTTCCGACGAAATTTCGATCAGGAGGCAGCGCAAGAAGAATGGTCTTGAGGCTGGTTTTAAATTGGTGGATACCTGCGCAGCCGAGTTTAGGGCCTCTACCCCTTATTATTATTCAACCTATGGAGAGGAGGGTGAGGCCAGGGTCTCTCAGAAGAAAAAAATTATGATTTTAGGCGGAGGCCCGAATAGGATCGGACAGGGGATTGAGTTTGATTATTGCTGTTGCCATGCGTCTTTCGCCCTGAAAGAACTGGGGTTTGAGACTATTATGGTAAATTCTAATCCCGAAACAGTCTCTACTGATTACGATACCTCGGATAAATTATATTTTGAGCCGCTTACCTTTGAAGATGTAATGAATATTATCGACAAAGAAAAGCCTGCCGGGGTAATCGTTCAACTCGGCGGGCAGACTCCCTTAAATCTGGCCAGGCAATTAGAGGAGGCTGGCGCGCCGATTATCGGTACTAGCGTTAAATCTATTGATCTTGCCGAGGATCGGGGCAAATTCGCTAAAATTTTAAAAAAATTAAAGATTCATCAACCGGAAAATGGCTCCGCGGACTCGATAAAAGAGGCAATCCAAATTGCCAAGAAAATCGGTTTTCCTGTTTTAGTCAGGCCTTCCTATGTTTTAGGGGGCCGGGCAATGAGGATAGTTTATAACGAAAAATCTTTGGTTGAATTCGTAAAAGTGGCCCGGGAGGTATCACCGGAGCATCCGATCCTGATTGATAAATTTTTAGAGGATGCCGTGGAAGTGGATGTTGATGCGCTTAGTGACGGCAAGACAACGGTAATCGGCGGAATAATGGAACATATTGAAGAAGCGGGGATACATTCGGGGGATTCAGCCTGTGTTCTTCCTCCGCATACCCTGGGGGATGAAATCATTGATCTAATAAGAAGATATACTCAGGCTTTGTCCAAGGAGCTTAAGGTTAAAGGTTTGATCAACATTCAATTTGCCGTCAAAGGGGATGAGGTTTACGTATTGGAGGTAAATCCCCGCGCCTCCAGGACTGTTCCTTTTGTGAGTAAGGCTACCGGAATCCCTTTGGCCAAGATAGCGGCTAAGGTAATGGCGGGCAAAACTCTCCGGGAGCTTAAGGTTACCCGGGAAAAACAGGTGCGGCATATTTCAGTAAAAGAGTCGGTGTTGCCTTTTTCCCGTTTTTCCGGGGTAGATATCTTATTGGGCCCGGAGATGAAGTCAACCGGAGAGGTCATGGGAATAGATTTTTCTTTCGGCAAGGCTTTTTACAAATCCCAGCTTGCCGCTAACCAGGGCCTTCCTGCCCGGGGCAAGATTCTTATCAGCGTCAGGAATAGCGATAAGAGAGGTATGGTTTTTATTGCCAAGAAGCTCGCGGATATGGGTTTTGAACTTATTGCCACCAAAGGCACGTATAAGTCTCTTGCTTCTAATAATATAAAAGTACAGCTAGTAGGTAAAATCAGTGAAGGTGATAGCCGGATATTGAAGCTCATTAGGCAAGGAGAATTGAAGCTAGTGGTCAATACCGCGTCCGGTTATTCCAGCCATTCAGATATGAGATTGATCCGGAGTTCGGCAGTTAGGCATGGTATACCCTGTATTACTACGATTCAGGGTGCGCAGGCAGCGGTAAATGGGATCGAGGCTGTAGCAAAAGGCAGTTTAGAAATAAAGGCTATACAGGGGTATCATGCTTAAGGCTAGTACTTACGCGCAATAAATCCTCCCTGGTCGTATAAATCTCCTAAAATAAATTTTTTCTATTAGGCTTGACAGCTAGGGTATTTTTGCTAAAATACTACCCGATTCGCGTTAACCAACCTTACTGCAGGGCTTTTTAGGCCTACCTAAATAGAATCAATTTATTATCATCATAAGGGATAATAAAGATAGCAGAGGGGTAAGTTAGAAGGGTAATTAGATCATGGGTTATGCTAATTTAGTCATAGGTGCGATTTTTATCCCGGTAATCGGCGCGTTCTGCCTGCCCTTGGCCGCCAGGGCCTCTAACCGTTTAAGGAACCTGCTTTCTTTTGCCTTTATTGCGTCTTCTTTTATCCTTTCCTTAAAGTTGATTCCGCTGGTTTTATCCGGACAGACAATTTTAATCACCAAGCAGTTTGCCCTCGGCCTTAATTTTACACTGCTGGCAGACAGCCTGGCGGTATTTATGGCCTGCGTCTCAAGCTTAATCAGCGCGCTCATCGTCTTGTATTCATTCGGATATATCAGCCACTACGAAAATCAGAATGAATATTATTTTATGGTTACGCTTTTTCTCGGAGCAATGATCGGCCTGATTTTTTCCGCCAATCTTATTCTCCTTTATATATTCTGGGAGATAACCGCTATTACCAGCTGGCGCCTGATAGGGTTCTTTAGGGATAAACCCTATGTGCTGAAAGCGGACAAGGCCTTTTTAGTGACGGTTTTCGGAAGCCTGGTCATGTTAGTTGGTTTCTTGGCTATTTATCAACAAGCCGGTTCATTTGACTTGCCCGTGATTAGAGAGGCCTTTAAGACACAATTAATATCTAACTTGACAGTAATTTTGATCCTGGCCGGTATATTCTCTAAATCGGCAACTTTGCCGTTTCATACCTGGCTTCCGGATGCCGGTGTCGCGCCCAGTCCGGTTACCGCGCTTCTGCACGCCGCGGTCTTAGTCAAGATAGGCGTCTATGTTTTCGCCCGTATTTTTATCGTGAATATTACTCCGGATGTCTTATGGCATACGGTTGTGCCTTTAGTCGCCGGTTTAAGTGCGATTGTTTCTGCAGGCGCTGCGCTCCTGGAGACGGATTTAAAAAGGATCATTGCCTATTCTACGATCAGCCAGATCGGATTTATTTTCTTCGGTTTAGCCATAGGTAATGGAGTGGCCATATTGGGCGCGCTGCTCTATATCCTGATGCATGGCCTGGCTAAGGCCGGGTTATTCCTTTGCGCCGGCATAGTTGAGCAGAACGCAAAAGTCAAAGATATTACCAAGCTTGGCGGACTGATTTCTACCATGCCTGTAACTGCTGTATCGTTTTTATTCTGCTCTTTTTCCATAATGGGCGTTCCGCCGTTCGGGGGTTTTTTCAGTAAGTTTTTGGTATTTAACGGCGCGTTAGCTTCGGAGAGGCTCTGGGTAGTCCTCATATTCCTCATCGCCGCATTCATGACTATTATCTATCTTTTCAGGGTTTTTAACCTGGTATTTTTAGGCAAGGCAAACATTCAGGCGAAAGAGTCCAGCCCGATTATGGTCGCGACTGTCGCGACACTCGCCGGACTTTCCCTGGTTGCGGGAATTTTAATTTACTATCCCTATAAATTCGCGCAAATCGCTACTTGGCAGATGTTAGGAGCGATTAAATGACGGCCATAGCTTTACTCCTGACGATAATTATTCCTCTATTTTCAGGCGTAGGCATGTTTATTTTTCCGCAGAAGATGCGTCGGGTAAAAGAAGCCTTATTAATCCTCTCTAGTCTGGCCGGGCTGTGCCTGTCCGTATTTCTATTCAAACAGGATTTTACTTTTAACTTGCCTTGGATTGGCCCGGGCCTGGGATTGTCGTTTAGGATGTATAATTTCAGTGCCTTTATGCTTTTGTCTACCGGGTTCTTCGGTTTCTTAATTGCTTCATATTCTGTTGTTTTTATGCAGGGGAAAAAATTTGTCAGCCAGTTTTACGGGTATTTTCTCCTCTGCCTTGGTTTTAGCAACGGTGTATTCTTAGCCGATAACCTTTTGGCTATGCTTTTCTTTTGGGAGGGCTTTTTGGTTTTAATTTTCGGGATGATTGCTGTCGGCAATAAGGATGCTTTTAAGACCGCTACCAAAGCTTTTATTATCGTAGGTATAACTGATTTATGCCTGATGGCAGGCATTGCTTTAACCGCACACCTTAGCGGGACGATGGTTATCTCCAGTATAAACCTTCCCTTAAATAATACACTGGCAAATTTAGCGTTTATACTCCTTATGGTCGGCGCAATCTCAAAAGGCGGGGCAATGCCGTTTCATTCCTGGATTCCGGATGCGGCAATTGACGCGCCGCTTCCTTTTATGAGCCTTATCCCGGCGGCATTAGAGAAGCTCTTAGGTATATATTTTCTCACCAGGATTGCGCTGGATCTATTCCAGTTCACCGCGCATTCAGCATTAAGCACTCTGCTTATGGTTGTGGGCGCTCTTACGATTATCCTGGCGGTAATGATGGCCTTGGTCCAGAAGGATTATAAGCGCCTCCTGTCCTACCACGCCATAAGCCAGGTGGGCTATATGATCTTAGGCATCGGTACAGCTCTTCCCGTGGGCATCGTCGGCGGGATCTTCCATATGATTAACAATGCTTTATATAAAAGCGGGCTATTCCTTACTGCCGGCAGCGTGGAGAAACAGACAGGTACAACTAATTTGGAGAAATTAGGAGGGCTAGGCAGGAAGATGCCGGTTACCTTCGGCTGCTTTCTGATTACTGCTTTTGCTATATCGGGGGTCTGGCCGTTTAACGGCTTTTTTTCCAAGGAGCTGGTCTATGACGCGGCAATTGAGCGGGGATGGATATTTTATCTTGCCGCGGTTTTAGGCTCATTTTTTACCGCTGCTTCATTCTTAAAATTGGGGCACGCCGCGTTTTTAGGCAAGCTCGGTTCTGAAAACACAAAGACCAAAGAGGCTCATTGGAGCATGTTATTTCCCATGGCTGTAATTGCCATTGTTTGTGTGGTCTTTGGCGTATTTAATCAGTTACCGTTAAATCATTTAATTCAACCGGTGCTGGCTGGAAAATTAGCCGGGCATAATTTCAGCGGTTTCCCCGCCAGCATGAAGCTGGTGGTTATTACTTTTGTGGTTTTATTTTTAGCTTTAGTTAACCATATTTTAGGCGTCAGGGCCAAGGGCAGCGGCTTACACGCCTTAGACCATATCCGTTATGCGCCTGGCCTGGCTAAGATTTATGATTTAGCCGAGAAAAGATTTTTTGACCCCTATAATTGGGGATTAGGTTTAGTGGGTATTATTTCCAGAATCAGCCTGGGGATAGACCGGGGAATAAACTGGCTCTCTGACGGGTTAACCGTGCGCCTGGCGTATGGTTTTTCCTCGGGGATCAGGAAGATGCACACAGGGAATTATTCGGTGTACCTGGCCTGGTCGCTCGTAGGGATGCTGGTTATTTTTGGCTTTCTGGTTATTTTTTAGGAGAATAGATCGTGCACGCATTATTGATTTTAGTTCCATTCTTAGGCAGCTTTATCCTGAACCTTCCTTTTAGGAAAGTAAATAAAAGGTTGAGCTTCGGAGTTTGCGCTGCCTTGTTCCTGCTGCAAATGGCCGTAATCTTAATTCCGGATTTTGGTTTAAATAAGATCAACCCGGCTGCCTTGGCTAATATTTTTAATTTTGATCTCGGGGTAGATGCTTTAAGCAAAGTTATGCTATTTTGCATCGGCCTGGTTGCTTTGGTTACTTTATGCACAAACTCTCTCTTTTTAAAGGATAGCGATGATAAGTTTAATTTTATCAATGTACTCTTAATCGCCGTTTCCGGCATGAACGGTATAGTCTTAGCCAAAGATATATTCTCTCTTTATGTATTTTTAGAGATTACCGCAGTTGCCTCCTTTATCCTGATCGCGTTTAACCGGGAGGAGCTGGGATTAGAAGGCGCATTCAAGTATATTCTGCTTTCCAGTATAGCCACGGTCTTAATGATTGCCGGTATCGCCTTATTTTTCCTGGTCAGCGGAAGCACGCATTTTGCCGCTATTCATTCTGCGCTCCTGGCCCAGGATAAGAGCCTTTTAATCAATCTGGCAATAGCCTTGTTCGTCTCGGCCTTATTTATTAAGGGTGGGCTTATGCCTTTTCACGGCTGGCTGCCGGATGCTTATAGCTCGGCGCCTGCCGCCTCATCCGTATTTTTGGCCGGCATAGTGACCAAAGCCGCCGGGGTTTATGTTTTAATCAGGATATTGGTATCCATAGCAGGTTTTAGCCTTACGCTTAAGAGCGTGCTTTTGTTTGTCGGCGCTTTTTCAGCGATTATCGGAGCAATAGCCGCGTTGACTCAGACTGATTTTAAACGTATGCTCAGCTATTCCAGTATTAGCCAGATCGGTTACATTATATTGGGCGTAGGTACGGGTACGGTCCTGGGCCTGGCCGGAGCAGCCTTGCATATTTTTAATCACGCGGTATTTAAATCCCTGCTTTTCATGAATTCCGCGGCAGTAGAGAAAGCGCTGGGCACAAGGGATATCAGTAAAATGGGCGGTTTAGGCAGCCAGATGCCTGTAACGGGCCTGACTTCGGTTTTAGGGAGCTTATCCTGCGCAGGGATTCCGCCATTAGCCGGTTTCTGGAGCAAATTGATAATCATCATCGCACTCTGGAGCGCCGGTTTTAAAACTTATGCGGTGATTGCCATATTAGGAAGCGTCCTGACCCTGGCTTATTTTCTCTCTCTGCAGAGAAGCGTATTTTTCGGTAAACTTAATGCCGAATTCAAGAATATTAAAGAAGCGGGTTTTAGCTTGCTATTCCCTATGATATTATTAGGTGTCATTACCTTGGGCGTAGGCATATTCCTGCCGCTGGTGCTGGATAAATTTATCTTAAGTTTCAATGCGGTGTTAGGAGGTTAGTTTGTTTTTAGATTTAATTATTTTAATATTGTTAGTTATTGCGGCATTATGGACGGTAATGACCAGAAGTCTTTTACGCGCAAGCCTAGGCCTGGCTCTGGTCAGCGCTATCCTGACTTTGATTATGTTCAATATGGATGCGAGTCTGGCCGCGGTATTTGAATTGTCCGTATGCGCGGGGTTAATTCCGGTTTTATTTATCAGCGTCATCAGCCTTACCCAGCCATTGACGTTTAAAGAGGCTGTTGAGCATATGCGCTCGAGGATGGCGCGTTTCTGGGAGTTGCCTTTGATCGTGCTTATATTAGGGGTAATCCTCGTTTTGCTCAGCGCAAAATTTAAAGCAAAATTACCTGCGCTTGAAACTCAAGCCAGCGCGCGTTTTGTCTTATGGCACTTAAGACAACTGGATTTATTGGGCCAGATTATCATACTGTTTGGCGGGGTCTTTGGTGTAGCAGTATTATTTAAGGAAAGGAAGAAGCGTGGTTAGTGCAATTTTTGTCGTCCTGCTTTTGGTTATCGGCATATACTGTATCCTGGCGACGTATAACTTAATCCGGGTTTTAATCGGCGTTGAGATTTTAATTAAGGCAGTCACGCTTTTAATTATAGCGGCTGGCCGGCAAAACGGGAATATGGCCCTGGCCCAGGCAATGGTGGTCAGTATTATTGTTATCGAGGTAGTCATAATGACCATAGCCGTAGGCGTTGTCTTAGGCATCCACCGTTATAATAATTCACTGGATTCAAGGAAGATAAGGAAATTAAAAGGATAATTTTTATGGAAAAGTACCTGGTTAATCCTGCGGTTGTTTTTATAATAATCTTAGGGGTAATTTTTGTCCTTAACCGCTTATTCTCTAGGCTCGCCTTTCGTTCCGAAAGGTCTGCCCCCGGCCGTTGTGAATCTTACGCCTGCGGAGAGAAGAATTTTGACAATACCGCCCAGCCGGATTACAGCCAGTTCTTTTCTTTTGTTTTTTTCTTTACGCTGGCGCACGTAGCCACCCTGATTGTTACCAGCATACCACTGGTAGACGCCGGAACATTGGTTTTGGCAATGTTTTATATTATCGGCGGGATTATCAGCTTGTATATATTATTAAGAAAATAGGCAGGCAGGATGAGTTTAATTAAAAAAATAGTTACCTGGGCAAGAATAAAGTCGCCGTGGATTTTGCATTTTAATACCGGTGCCTGTAATGCCTGTGACATTGAGCTTATTGCTGCGCTTACTCCCAGATACGACCTGGAGCGTTTTGGGGTAATTTTAAAAGGCACGCCGCGCCATGCGGATATACTGGTTTGTTCCGGGCCAGTGACTAAACAAATAGAAGATAGATTACGCCGGATTTATGAACAAATGCCCGAGCCCAAATTCGTGGTGGCGGTAGGCACCTGCGCTTGTTCCGGCGGGGTGTTTGACGGTTGCTATAATGTGGACTCGGGGATTGATAAGGTTATTCCGGTCTCAGCATATATTCCGGGCTGCCCGGCCAGCCCCAAGGCGCTTATTGACGGCGTAGCTAAACTTTTAACCAGCCTGGAAGAAAAAGAAGAAACCAAAAGGAGCGGGAGGTAGAGGAATGACCCAGGAGGAAAAAATTAAAGAGAGCCTAGTGAATAAATTCAATTATCTTAGCGTTTCCATCAAGATAGTCCGGCCTCGGCGTATATCTATTGAAGTCAGTTTGGATAATTTTGAGCCGGTCTTTGCCTATTTGGCCAGGGACCTGCAATTTTCGCATTTATGCACCATAACCGGGCTGGATGAACCGGAAAAATTAAGTTTCATCTACCATTTGGCTGCTGATTCAGGAGTTTTGATTAATCTGAAGATAGCTCTCCCCAAAAATTCTCCCACACTCAAAACTGTTACTCCTTATTTTCCGGGCGCGGAGATCTACGAAAGGGAACTGGTAGATTTATTCGGAGCAAAAATCGAAGGGTTGCCTTCTGGCCACCGTTACCCACTGACTGATGACTGGCCGGTTGATCAGTTTCCTTTAAGAAAAGAATGGAAGGCGGACAAAAATGCATGATTCTAAAGATTTTAAGATTCCCATCGGGCCGCAGCACCCGGCATTAAAAGAGCCGGAAGGTTTTAGCGTGGCGCTTAAGGGAGAGAAGATCCTCGGAGTAGATATCCGTTTAGGTTATAATCACCGCGGGATAGAAAAAGCTGCCGAAGAGAGGACCTATGTGCAGGATATTTACCTGATTGAGCGCGTCTGCGGCATCTGCTCGCATTCCCACTCCACCTGTTTTGTGCAAGCGGTTGAAGAGATTGCCGGTTTAGCTGTGCCTAACCGTGCACTTTATATCCGCACGATTATCGCTGAATTGGAAAGGATCCACAGCCATCTTTTGTGGCTGGGCGTGGCCGGCCATGAGATCGGTTTTGATACGCTGCTTATGTATTCCTGGCGGGACAGGGAAGTCGTCATGGATATCCTTGCTGCTATTACCGGTAACCGGGTCAATTACGGAATGAATACTATCGGCGGAGTGCGCCGGGATATAGACGCTCAGCAAGCCGAAGATATACTTAAAGCCCTTACTATATTGGAAGAAAGAACCAAATATTATATTGAAGTTGCGACGCAAGAAACGACGATAATCAAGAGATTATCCGGAGTGGGGGTTTTATCCCGCGAAGATGTCTTACGCCTGGATGCGGTAGGCCCGACTGCCCGCGCCTCCGGAGTTAAGCGCGATGTCCGGGCTGATGACCCATATGCGGCCTACGCCGAACTTTCTTTTGAGGTAATTACGGATGACCACGCCGATGTTTATGGCCGGACAGTAGTAAGAGTAAAAGAGCTTATGGAGTCCTACAAGATAATCCGCCAGGCGCTGAAAAATTTACCCACTGGTCTTTTAACGGTAAGGGCGCCGCGCAAAATTCCTGTCGGAGAAGCAATCAGCCGTTATGAAGCTCCGCGCGGAGAAGATGTGCATTATGTTAAATCTAACGGCACGGAGAAACCGGAAAGGGTCAAAATCCGGGCGCCTACCCTGGCTAATGTCCAGGCAGTAAAGCATATGCTGCGCGATAGGTACCTCGCGGATATGCCTATTGTGGTTGCGGCAATTGACCCCTGTTTTTCCTGCACCGACCGCACGGTCGCCTTAAAAGAAGAGGATTGCGCCAGGGCCAAAGTAATCAACTGGCAGGCCCTGCACGCTTTTGGCATTGAATGGTATAAACAGCAGGGAATAGATTTTACCGAGCTGAATAAAAAACTTCAAGATAGGTTAAAGGGGTAATTATGTTAGGAGCATTATTTTATATTCTTATATTTCCGGGGTTCCTATTCCTGGTATTTTCAGGTCTGACCGCGGAATTTATTGACCGCAAGATTTATGCCCGGCTGCAGAATAGGGTCGGACCGCCCTGGTTTCAAGCCTATGCGGATTTTATCAAGCTTTTGGCTAAAGAGGATATCGTACCGGCTGAATCCAACCCGAAGATGTTTAAGGTAGCTCCGGTATTTGCCTTAACTGCCGCGATAACCGCATTTCTCTATATACCGCTCTGGGGTAAAGAGGCGTTACTTTCTTTTAACGGCGATGTTATTATCGTGCTTTATTTATTGACTCTGCCTACGCTGGCATTTTTCATCGGCGGTTGGTATTCTACTTCCTTATACTCCCGGTTAGGGGCGGTGCGTTCGCTGATGCAGTTATTTGCCTACGAAGTCCCTTTGTTTATGGGGATACTGGCTTCTGCGCTTTTAGCGGATACCTGGTCATTAAAGGAGATGGTTGTTTTCTATACGGCGCATCCCTGGTTCTGGATGTTTAACTTGATGGGCTTTGCCATATCCCTGGTTAGTTTATTAGGAAAGCTGGAGAAGGTTCCTTTTGATATACCGGAAGCAGAGACAGAAGTAGTTGCCGGCGGCTTCACTGAATATAGCGGCAGGATGCTGGCCTACTTAAGATTAACTTTAGATGTAGAAATGGTCGTGGGAAGCAGCCTTTTGGCGTTGGTCTTTTTTCCTTTCGGGTTAAATCTTGGCCCTCTGCCGGGATTCCTGCTTTTTCTCCTTAAAGTTTTGTTTATTATAGGCTTAATTTCGTTGCTGCGTACGGTTGTGGCGCGTCTGCGTATAGACCAGATGATTAACTTCTGCTGGAAATACCTGGTGCCCCTGGCGCTGTTACAGATTTTATTTAATCTTATCCTGAAAGGAACGCTTTTAAGATGAGACCGGCTAAGATGTTAAGAGAGGTACTCGGTTCTATTTTTAAGAAGCCGGCTACGAACCTCTATCCGGCTCAAAAATTAGATATGCCGGATAAATTCCGCGGTAAATTAAAATTTTATCCTGAGCGCTGTATTGGCTGTAAAATGTGCATGCGCGATTGTCCGACCAACGCTATTACTATCAACAAGTTGGCTGAAAATAAATTTGAAGCTGTATTTGACTTAAGCCGCTGTATATATTGTGCGCAATGCGTAGATTCCTGCCCGAAAAAAGCGCTTGAGCCGACTAAAGAGGTAGAGCTGGCCGAACTTGATAAGAATAAATTGAGAGTTGTCTTTAGGGCAGGCGATACGGATAATTCAATTAAGAAGAATGATAAATGAAGCTGTTCTGCAGAATGATATAGTAGGATTGATTACGCGCTTCGGCGACCTGGGTGTATTTTTAGCGATGTTCTTTGAGTCGAGCATTGTACCCTTACCTTCCGAAATAGTTTTAATCAGTGCCGGAGCGATTGGTATCCCTTTGGCTTCGGTAGTTATCTTTGGCGCTTTAGGCTCAACTTTAGGCGCGATGGTGGGTTATTCCCTGGGAAGGTATGCGGCCATGCCGGTATTATTAAAGTTCGGCAAATTCATATTAATTAAGCCTCACCATATCTATAAAGCGGAGGAGTTTGCCAGAAAATACGGCATAGCCAGCGTTCTTATCGGAAGGGTCCTGCCGATAGTCCCTTTTAAGGTTTTTTCCATTGCCGCCGGCATCACCCGCCTTTCTTTTGTTCCGTTTGTATTATGTACCTTAATCGGTGTTTTGCCCAGGATCCTTATTTTAGCGGTTTTTGGTTCAGCGATAATCAAACATACCAAGGTAATCGTGATTTTAGCTGTTTTTGCGGTGCTCATCTTTATTGCTTTTAAGGTAACACATTTGTTGTATGAAAAACGAAAAGTTAAACCCAAAGGAGGTTCCTGATGACCATATGGCAGATGCTTAAAAGTGGCGGCATAACCATATATATTCTTTTAGCTTGCTCGGTTCTTTCGCTGGCCATTATTATAGAAAGGTATGTTTATTACCGCCGCCGGTCCCGCATCAAGAAAGTGGATTTTATGCTGGAGGTAAGCCGGGAGCTGGGCAAGGGTGACGTTAAAAAGGCCCTGGAGGTCTGTAAAAAAACCGATACTCCATTTTCCAGCGTGGTATATTCGGGTTTAAATTTACACGGCCATAATGAGATGCTCATTTCCAATACAATGGAAAGAGAAATAACGGTGGAGACAATGAAGCTGGAGAAATATACCAGCGTTGTCGGGACTATCGGGAGTACCTCTGTTTATATAGGCCTTTTTGGCACCGTGTTGGGGATTATCCGGGCCTTCCACGATATATCCATGAGCGGCTCAGGAGGTATAAGCGTAGTTATCAGCGGTATCTCTGAATCGCTGGCCTGTACGGCGATGGGTTTATGCGTGGCCGTGCCGGCGGTTATTGCCTACAACTATTTCACCAAGAAGATTGATAATTTTATCAGCGACATGGAGCTGTGCGCTTCCGAGGTGATGGATTTATTAAAAGGTTAGAAGGAAAATGAATTTACGTTCGCGTAAGCAAAGGCTGATCGCCGAGATAAATATAACTCCCTTTACCGATGTTATTCTGGTTTTGTTGATCATTTTTATGATTACGACGCCTTTGATCCTGCAATCGAGCCTTAAGGTGAACCTCCCGCAGGCTAAGAGCGCTTCGCCGATACGGGATATGGGGCCGATCAACATTGTTATTACTAATACAGGTGCGGTATATGTGGACGGGGCAATGGCCACGCGTAAGGAATTACGCGAGAGGGTTTATGCCCGGCGTAAAAATGATCCTTCCGTGGGTGTAGTGGTCAGTTCGGACAGGCTGGTGCGTTTTAAAGATATCGTGGATATCCTGGATATTTTAAATGCCAGCGGAATAAAAAATCTTAATATTGCGGCAATAACTGAAGGATAAGAAAGGAGAAGTAGCAAGATGTTAGGTTTAATGAATGCGAGTGTTTTTGAAATGGTCGCGATTTGGGGCGTTCTTTTAATTGCTTTTCTAGGGTTAGCTTATGCTTTGTTATTGCGTAAACAGGTTTTAGCCCATGATAAAGGGACTCAAGGCATGCAGGACGTCTGGAACGCCATACGCTTAGGAGCGGACGCGTACCTCAGCCGTCAGTTAAAAAGCATATTGCCTTTGATCTTGGTCCTTACCGCTGTTTTATTCTTTTCGGTATATATCATTCCTCCGAGCGAAGAGGCATTAAAACGTTTTAGTAATTTTACTCCGGATGTGGTCCGGCTTATTGTTGGTTTGGGCAGGGCCGTGGCATTCGTTATGGGCGCATTTTTCTCGCTTAGCGTAGGCCAATTCGGCATGCGTATGGCAGTTGAAGGTAATGTGCGCGTAGCTTCGGCCAGCCGCAGGAGTTTTGGCGAGGCCTTAAAAATAGCGTATCGCACCGGCACCATTACCGGTATGCTTACCGACGGGCTTGGCCTTTTAGGCGGCACGGTGATCTTTATTATTTTCGGGATTGCTTCTCCCGACGTATTATTAGGATTTGGTTTTGGCGGGACACTCCTGGCACTCTTTATGCGCGTCGGAGGCGGAATATATACTAAGGCAGCAGATGTAGGAGCTGACCTGGTCGGTAAAGTAGAAAAGAATATTCCCGAAGACGATCCGAGGAATGCCGCGGTTATCGCTGACCTCGTTGGCGATAATGTCGGTGATTGCGCGGGTATGGCCGCAGATATATTTGAATCTTATGAAGTAACGATTGTTTCCGGTTTAATCTTAGGTTTAGCCCTGGTCGGCATAACCGGCGAATTAAAATGGATTGTTTTTCCGCTATTAGTGCGCGGCATCGGGGTGCTTTCTTCAATTATCGGAACGTACCTGGTTAAAGGAAGCAAGAAAGACGCTAAGGGGGGCGATGCGTTTAAGAGTATAAACCGCGGGTTTTATTCGTCTGCCGCGATTTCGGTCGGAGCTTTTTTATTTTTAGCCCATTATTATATGCACGAATGGCGGGCATTCTTCTCCGTCGCCATAGGTATAGTCCTGGCTATCGTCATTGATGAAATAACCAAATATTTTACCCATACACACCATGCCCCGGTTAAAGAAATCGCCGGTTCGTCCAGGACAGGTGCGGCAACTTTGATTTTGCGTGGCATATCCATCGGCCTGGAGTCCAGTGCCTGGCAGCTTGTAGTTATCGCGCTTACTATCATGGCTGCTATCGTGATTTATTGGGGCCAACCCGTTGTGTTTGTACTTTACGGAGTAGCCATGACTGGTATCGGTATGCTTACCTTAACCGGTAATAATGTAGCGATGGATTCATTCGGGCCGATAGTGGATAATGCTAACGGCATCGGCGAGATGGCCCATTTGGAGCCGCAGGCGCGTAAGATTATGGCTGACCTGGATGCTGTAGGAAATACCACTAAGGCCATCACTAAAGGTGTGGCCATAGGTTCAGCAGTAATTGCTGCGGTTTCTTTGTTCGGCGCTTTTTTAACCGATGTAACCAAGGTCCAGGCGCAGATGGGCATAGCCGAATCTTTACGGCTTCTGACTACGGGTATCCGGGTTTCTGAGCCGATTGTTTTTGTCGGCGTTTTAATCGGCGCGGCAATTCCCTGTTTGTTCTCCAGCCTGATGATTAATTCCGTAGCCCGCGCAGCCAGCCTTATTGTTGAGGAAGTGCGTAGGCAGTTTCATACTCCGGGATTAATGGAAGGAAAAGTCAAGCCGGATTATAAAAAAGCGGTAGATATCTGCACGATATCCGCGCAGAAAGAACTTGTCGGACTGGCCTTAATCGCGGTGCTAAGCCCGCTTTTAATCGGTATGGTTTTAAGGGTTGAGGCTTTAGGCGGATTTCTTGCCGGCGTAATTGTTTCCGGCCAGCTTTTGGCGGTCTTTATGGCTACCGCCGGCGGCGCCTGGGACAATGCCAAGAAGACGATTGAAGATGGTTTATACGGAGGTAAAGGTTCCGAATGCCATAAGGCCTGTGTTGTCGGCGATACTGTCGGCGATCCTTTGAAGGATACTTCCGGGCCGGCCTTAAACCCGATGATCAAAGTAATCAACATGGTTTCGTTATTGGCTGCGCCTATAATTATTCACTACCGTTTAACCAGCCCGGGTGTTATAATCAGTATTACGCTTTGCGTAGTCATGATATTTGGGGCTATAGTTTATTCCAAGCATGGGGTTTTAAGCTTTAAAAAGAAGAGCGAAGCAGGTTTTTAATAAAAGATGTCCATTATTCAACGTATAAAGAATATCGTTATAGGGAAATCGCGGAATCCTAAGGACTCCGCGATTTTCCATAAAATATCCCTAATAGCTTTCTTTGCCTGGGTGGGCTTAGGCGCCGATGGTTTATCCTCATCTTGTTACGGACCCCAGGAAGCTTTTCTCGCCTTAGGCAGCCACACTTACTTAAGTATTTTTGTTGCTCTGGGAACGGTGCTGACTATCTTTATTATCAGCACAAGTTATTCCCAGATCGTTGAGCTTTTCCCCGGCGGCGGCGGAGGGTACCTGGTTGCCAGTAAGCTATTATCGCCTACCCTGGGAATGTTCTCCGGCTGCGCCCTGTTAATTGATTATGTATTGACCATTACCGTTTCCATCGCCAGCGGCGCGGATGCGCTGTTCAGCCTTTTGCCCATGCAATGGCATACCTATAGGCTGATTTTTGCAGTTGCAGTAGTCGCAATACTTATGTTATTAAATATGCGCGGGGTAAGAGAATCGGTTTTGATGCTTATGCCTATTTTTCTTATTTTTCTGGTTACCCATATCTTTATCATTATTTATGCTTTTTGCAGGCATTCCTCCAGCATCGGGCAGTTAGCCGCTTCTACTTCCGGAGATTTACACAGCACTATTTCGCAGATCGGTTTATGGGGGGCTATCTTTTTAGTCCTTAAGGCATACAGTATGGGTGCAGGAACCTTTACCGGTATAGAGGCTGTCAGCAACAGCCTGACTGTTTTGCGCGAGCCCAAAGTCCAGACGGCAAAACATACCATGCGCTATATGGCTATATCCCTGTCTTTTATTGTTTTAGGCCTGATGGTTGCTTATTTATTCTATAGGGTTAATCTTCAGCCCGGGAGAACTTTGAACGCAATCCTTTTTGAACAGGCTACTTCAGGGTGGGGCAGGGCCGGTTTCATTTTCGTCCTCGTTACTTTAATTTCGGAAGCCACTCTTCTTTTTGTGGCTGCCCAGACCGGCTTTGTAGGCGGCCCGGCAGTCCTGGCTAATATGGCCAATGACCGCTGGTTTCCCACAAGATTTTCCACGCTCAGCGACAGGTTAGTGACCCAGAACGGGATTTTAATTATGGGCGGCCTGGCCCTGGCCATTATGGTTGCCACCGGTGGCTCAGTCAAGTTGCTGGTAGTCTTATACAGTATCAATGTCTTTATTACATTTGTTTTTTCCCAGGCGGGCATGGTCCGGCACTGGTGGCAGTCGCGCGCACGGGTCAGAGGGTGGCTAAAGAAGATACTTATTAACGGCCTGGGCCTTATTTTGTGCGTTTTTATACTTATATCCATGATTGCTATGAAATTTCATCAGGGTGGCTGGGTTACTCTTTTTATTACCGGTACCCTGGTTATATTAGCGATACTTATCAAGCGGCACTACTATGCTACGGCAAAACTCTTACATAGGTTAAATAGCCTGGTTACCGTTGCCGAATCCGCCGAAGAGACCCTGGTTAATACGGCCCTGGAAGCGCAGTCCAGGGAGGAACCGGACTTGAAAGCTAAGACGGCGGTTATCCTGGTTAGTGGTTTTAACGGCATTGGCCTGCATACTCTTTTCGGAATAATCCGGTTATTTGGAGGGGTTTTTAAGAATTTTGTTTTTGTCCAGGTAGGCGTAGTTGACGCTGGAAATTTTAAAGGCAAAACCGAAGTGGGCAAAGTCGAAGCCGAGGCTAAAAGCGATATCGCCCGTTACGTAAATTTTATGCATAAACAAGGGTTTTATTCCGAAGGAGTTTTTAAAGTAGGCACGGATGTCGTAGAAGAGGTCAGCGGCATTGCCCCGGAGATCCTCGCGCGTTTTCCGAACGTCGTTTTCTTCGGTGGACAGCTCATTTTCCCCAAGGATTCGCTTATCCTGCGTTTTCTGCATAACTATACGGTTTTCGCGATGCAGAAAAAATTGTACCGCGAAGGCATCCCGTTTGTCATATTACCGATAAGAGTATAGAAATGGGAGGCGGAAAAATAGAACCGTTCCCATAATAGAATGGTGGACAAAAAAGAAATCTATAAAAGAATTAAAATCGCGGGGATGGTTTCGTATATCCCTATAATACTGGCTGCTGTTCCCCTGGGCAGTTTCTTTTTAGGCGAATACCTGCAGAATAAATTCCACCTGCCGTTTTATTTCCTGGTTTTCTGTGTTGCCTTAGGCGTCATCATCGGCATAAAAGAGTCGGTCAGGATAATCAAGCTGGTTTGGAAAATAGAGAATAAAAATTAAAATGCAGGAATTAATCAAAAGAGCCGTAAAAGTAAATATTATTTTGGTGTTGACAGCAGCCTTGATTTGCGCAGCTATGCGTAAATTCAGCTTTGGCGCCGGCCTCCTGATCGGTGCCAGCTGGTCAATGGCTAATTTTCTGTTTACCTTGAATCTACTGGAGATTGCCTTGCTCCGTAAACCCAAGAAAAGGTTTTTGTTGTTGCTTTTAATAAAATTTCCAGTATTATATTTATTAGGGTTTTTAATTTTAGTCTTTAAAGTTTTCCCTGCTTTAAGTTTACTCCTCGGCCTGTCTTCAATCTTATTAGTTTTAGGAGTATTGAATATATGCCCCAAACCCATCAAGCGCAATACGAACTTCCCAATATAGTAACGCTTTTGGCGGATAAAATCGGCAGGGTTACTCATTTGGGCGAACAGATTTACCTGTGGGAGAATGTGATATTTTCTCTTATTATTGTCATGGTTATCTCCTTGGTTGCGTTTCTGGCTTGCCGTAAGCCGAAAATGATTCCGGACAGGTTACAAAACGCGGTAGAAGCAATAGCGGGAGGTTTAGATGATTTTATCTGCGGCATATTAGGCCCCCGGGGAAGAAGTTACACTCCTTTCATCGGCACGCTTTTTATTTACATACTTTTTATGAACTTATGCGGGATCATTCCTTTTATGAAGTCGCCTACTGCCAGCTGGTCTACTACCCTGGGCCTGGCAATTTGCGTTTTTATCTACGTGCAATATACTGCCTTAAGGGAGTTCGGGCTCCTGGGTTATCTGGATCATATGATGGGCAGGCCCAGGGGCATTTTGGCGTTTTCTGTTTTTATCCCGCTGATGATGTTCATCTTGCATATAGTTTCGGAGTTAGTCAGGCCGATAAGCCTGTCTTTACGTTTACGCAGTAATATTTGGGGCGACGATTTGCTTTTATCCGTATTGGCGGGGCTGGGCCTAGCCGGCGTACCGCTCTTTGTATTCAGCGCATTGCTGGCAATTTTAGCGGCGTTAGTCCAGGCACTGGTTTTTAGCCTTTTAACAACCATATATTTTGCCCTTGTCTTAACCCACGAGGAGGAAGATAAAGAAATGGGTAAATTAATTAAGGAGGAAAAATGGATTACAAAGTAGTCTTGGCATTTGCTATCCCCTTAGGCTTAGGCTTGACCGCGGTAGGTTCGGCGATTGCTTTAGGTAAAGCAGTATCTTCGGCGATGGAGGCAACGGGCAGGCAGCCGGAAGCAGCAACGAAAATCTTGATTAACATGGCCACAGGCTGCGCGTTTATTGAAGCGCTTACGATTTACGGGTTGGTTTTCGCGTTTGTGTTAGCGGGTAAATTATAAACTAAAAAAGCCCTATGGAGTTACTTAAGCTTTTAAGTACTAATGAGATTGTTGCCCAAATCCTGGGTTTCCTGATTTTGCTGGCCCTCTTGAGGATCTTTGCCTGGAAGAGTATCCTTGGGTTACTTGATAAACGTAAAGAACGCATTGCCCTGGAGTTCAAAAAGATAGAAGAAGCTAAGGCGGATATCGAGAAGCTAAGGCTGGAGTATGCCGCAAAGATAGCTTCTATTGACGAGACAGCGCAGTTGAAGATTCACGAAGCGCTTAATCAGGCCAAGGTAATCTTAGAGGATAGCCGTAAGAACGGCTATATCCAGGCCCAGGCAATTATAGACAATGCCAAGCAGAGCGTTAAATATGAACTCGCTAAAGCCAAAGATGAACTAAAGAATGAGATCATTGATTTAACGCTTAAGGCTACCGAGGACCTTATCCAGGAGAAATTCACCGGAGAAGGAGACAGAAAGTTGGTAGAAGATTTCTTGAAGGGAGTGGATAAGCTTTAAATGAAAGAAAGGCTGGTTGTTAAGAGATACGCTGAAGCGTTTATGGATTTTGCCAAAGAGACTATTGGATTGAAGCAGGCCGTCCTGGAGTTTAAAAATTTAAAAGTCATTATGCACGATAATCAAGGATTCCAGGAGATATTATATAGTCTGGATGTGTCTTATTCCGAGAAGTGCGATTTTATTGATAAGGTCCTGGATGCGGATTTCTCCAATGAATTCAAACAGTTTTTAAAGCTCCTTTTAGAAAAGAACCGCATTGACCGGATCGGCGATATCGCCGATTACGCAAGGGCAGCCTACAGTCACCTGGGAGAAACCGAGGCAATATTAAGGACGAGTTTTCCTTTGGATTTAAGCTTGATTCGTAAGATCAAGGATAAATTGGAGCAGAAGTTTAACCGCGCTTTTAGGTTTTATATAGATTTGGACGGCCGGCTGCTCGGAGGAGTCCAGGTAATTATAGGCAATACTATTATTGACGGCACAGTGCGCCGTAGGTTAGAAGACCTTAGGGAACAGCTTTTAACAGTAAGAGTTTAATATGCCACTAAGACCGGAAGAAGTAAGTTCAATCATCCGCAATGAGTTGGAAAAATATAAGACCCGCATGCGTTCGGAGTCTATCGGTACGGTTATCCAGGTTGGGGATACCATTGCCCGCATTCACGGTTTAGATGACGTGATGACGGGTGAGTTAGTCCAGTTTTCAGAAAATGTCATGGGCATGGTTTTAAACCTGGAAGAAGACAGCGTAGGCGTGGTTGTTTTCGGGACGGATAATCCGGATAAGGATATTAAAGAAGGGGATATTGTCAAGCGGACCGGAAAAATCATTCAGGTCCCGGTGGGAGAGGCATTAATCGGCCGGGTAGTCAATGCCTTAGGCCGGCCGATTGACGGTAAGGGCCCGGTTAACACGGATAAATTCAGGCCGATAGAATCCAAGGCGCCTAATGTGGTTGAGCGCCAGCCGGTATGCGAATCACTGGAAACCGGGATCAAGGCCATTGATGCGATGACGCCTATTGGCCGGGGCCAGCGCGAACTTATTATTGCCGACCGCCAGACAGGCAAGACCGCTATCGCCATTGATACGATTATCAATCAAAAAGGTAAAGGCGTATATTGTATTTATGTAGCCATAGGCCAGAAACTTTCCAGTGTGGTGACTGTTTCGGAGACTTTGCAAAAATGCGGGGCTATGGAATATACTACGATTGTCAGCGCCTCTAGCCGCGCGTCGGCATCTTTACAGTACTTGGCGCCTTACTCCGGATGCGCCATGGCCGAAGAACTGCTTTATTCCGGAAAGCACGTTTTAGTAGTCTATGATGATTTAACCAAGCACGCGCAGGCTTATCGGCAGCTCTCCCTGCTTTTAAGAAGGCCTCCGGGAAGAGAAGCCTATCCCGGAGACATATTCTATCTGCATTCGCGTTTACTGGAGCGTGCGGCAAAGCTAAATGACTCACTCGGCGCAGGATCTTTTACGGCTATCCCGATTGTCGAAACCCAAGCCGGAGACATCACCAGTTATATCCCCACTAACGTCATCTCTATTACCGACGGCCAGATTTATTTAGAGAATGATTTATTTTACGCCGGGGTGCGGCCGGCGATAAACGTGGGTTTATCGGTTTCCCGGGTCGGAGGTAAGGCCCAGGTAAAAGCCATGCGTCAGGTAGCTTCCAAGCTTAGGCTGGATTTGGCGCAATACAGGGAACTGGTTATTTTTACTCAATTCGGCACTGAGCTGGATAAGTCCACGCAGGCTCAGCTTGTCCGCGGCGAGAGGATGACCGAGATTTTAAAGCAGGAGCAGTTTAATCCGCTGCCTATATCTAAGCAGGTATTGATTATTTACTGCGGTACGCACGGATTCCTGGATGACCTTGCGGTAGGCTCAATCAAGAAATTCGAAGCACAGTTTTTTAAATATATGGATAAGAACCATCCCGACATCGCCGCTGAGATAGAGTCCAAAAGAGAATTAAGCCAAGAGCTTATGCAAGGGATGGACGCGGCGATATACGCCTTCAAAAGTAATTTTGTCCGGGATAATACATTATGATCCAGTCGCTAAAAACCATAAAAAACAGGATCCGCAGCATTGAGAATACCAAAAAGGTCACCGCGGCTATGGAGTTGATTTCGGTAGCCAAATTAAACCGGATTGAAAAAGGCCTGCTCAGTTTTAGGCCGTATGTTACCGGCCTCGGGAATATTATGCATAATCTTATCTCCAGTTCGCCCCAGACCAGGCATATCTTCCTTGAGGAAAGGCCCGGGTTGGATAAAATATGCTTGTGCGTAATAACTTCGGATAGCGGTCTATGCGGGGTTTATAATAACAATATAATCCGCCTGGCCGAAGAGTTCATTCGCCAACAGGGTAAAGAAAAAATAATTCTGGTTTGCCTAGGGAGAAAGGGCTTTAATTATTTCAGGAGGCAGGGCCTTCAGGTATCCAATGCCTATCTTGGCGTAAACGGCCGTTATTCTGAAAAATTATGCCTGGAGTTAAACAACAGGCTTAAGGATATATTTATTTCCGGAGCGGCTCCTAAGGTGTATATCGCTTATACGCATTTTAAGACGGCATTGGTCCATAAACCCAGCGTAGAGAAGTTCCTGAGCCTGGAGCGTTTAACGCAAAGCCAGAAGGATTATATTACCGAGCCCGGTATAGATACTATTTTAAATGAGCTTATCCCAAAATACATTTATATGAAATTAAAGCTGGCCATCTTAGAATCTTTTACCGCGGAACATTCAGCCCGGATTATCGCGATGAAATCCGCTACGGATAATGCCAAGGATTTATTGGAAAAGCTGACTTTATTGCGGAATAAAACCCGCCAGGCCAATATTACGCAGGAGATTATGGAGATAATTTCTTCATCGGAGGCATTGAAAGGTTAATACTGAGGCTCCGGTAAATAATGGTCACATTGGCTGAGATGATTTTGGAGCGAGATAAGGAACGAAGACGCAGGCGTAGCCAAAGCGCTACGCCAAGGATGAGTGACGCAGTCGCAGCCCAAAATCAGCCAGCCCATATATATAGAAGTGAGGGGGAAGCCCGCCTTTCGGCCGTCTGCGGCGTTGCTCCTTCTCGGCGTAGTGCTACGACTACGCCATCGTCGTCGTGCCTTGCATACGGCCAGAACTCGGGCTTCCAATGAGCCCATTATTTATCGGAGACTCAGTAATGAGTAATGGACAAATAATCCAGGTTATTGGCCCGATCGTGGATATAAAATATCCCGAGAAAGAAGTCCCGCAGCTTTTTAATGCCATAAAGATTACCTATCCGGAAAAGCAGATCGATTTGACCCTGGAGGTCGCCCAGGATATAGGAAATAATACCGTGCGTTGCATCGCGCTCGGGCCCACCGACGGGCTAAGCCGCGGAATGACGGCAATTAATACGGGTTCATCCATCACTGTGCCGGTAGGAAAGCAAACCCTGGGCAGGATATTTAATTTACTGGGTGAAGCTATTGATGGCAAAGGCAGGCTCTCTGAGCCGGAAAAGCGTAATCCCATCCACCGGCAATCCCCGGGTTTTATTGAGCAACTCCCTTCTTCATCGATCCTGGAAACAGGCTTAAAAGTCATTGACCTTTTAGCGCCTATCCCTAAGGGAAGCAAGGTAGGATTGTTTGGCGGGGCAGGAGTAGGCAAGACCGTTATTGTTATGGAATTAATCCGTACTATCGCCACCGAACACGGCGGAGTTTCGGTATTTGCCGGAATCGGGGAAAGAACGCGGGAAGGGAACGAATTGTGGCTGGAATTAAATAATTCCGGTGTAGTTAAAAACAGCTCGCTTATTTTCGGCCAGATGAATGAGCCTCCGGGAGCGCGGCTGCGCGTAGGTCTCTCCGCCTTGACTGTGGCGGAATATTTCCGTGACGAAGAAAGAAAAGACGTACTTTTATTTATCGATAATGTTTTTAGATATGTCCAGGCAGGCTCAGAGGTATCCACGCTTTTAGGCCGTATGCCTTCTGCTGTCGGGTATCAGCCAAATCTTGCTACCGAGATAGCGCAGTTGGAAGAGAGGATCGCTTCTACGCGTAACGGTTCAATTACTTCTATTCAGGCAGTTTATGTGCCGGCTGATGATTTGACTGACCCGGCTCCCGCAGCGATATTTTCGCACCTGGACGCGAAGATTGTCTTAAGCCGGCAGATTGCCGAACTGGGGATTTATCCGGCGGTTGACCCGCTGGATTCAACTTCGCGTATTATGGATCCCCGCTTTATCGGTGAGGAGCATTATACTACGGCTTTAAGCGTGCAGAAAGTTTTACAGCGTTATAAAGACCTGCGCGACATTATTTCCATCCTCGGAATAGATGAGCTTTCTGACGAAGATAAATTGATTGTCGCGCGGGCAAGGAAGTTGCAGAGATTTTTCTCGCAGCCGTTTTTCGTAGCCGAAGCATTTACCGGCATGAAAGGCAAATATGTAAGGCTTGAGGATACGATTAAGGGAGTTAAAATGATTATCGAGGGCAAACTCGATAATTTACCCGAACAGGCCTTTTACATGGCTGGTACGATTGAGGAGGCCATCCAAAAGAGCAGGGACGATTCTATGCTAAACGGCCATAAAGAATAGGGCCGTACCTTTATAGTTATGGAAAAATCATTCCGCGTTAACATTTTAACCCCGGAGAAAAGCATTTTTGAGGGAGAGATTGTTTCGCTCATTGTCCCGGCGGCGTTAGGGTATTTGGGCATCCTGGCAGACCACGCCCCGCTGGCGGCGAGCCTGAAAGCCGGTAAAATAATTTTTAGAGGGAATACGGGTGAACAAACCGTATTATATAATAAAAATAGGGGTTTTCTGGAAGTCGCCGAGAATAAAGTTACCGTACTTTTGGATTCTGCCTAAGACCTAAGATTTTCTTTCTTGACAAAATAAATTTCCATATTATCATTAAAGAGTATCTTTAACGAGGTTAATAGAGAGCGGTTTGGTTTATCCAGGGAAGAGTAAAAGACAAAGGCGTCTAGAAACTTAAAAAGGCACCTTTGTCTTTTTTTAAGGTATTCTGCCTAATATTAATGCAGGATTTGCCTAAAATTTAGGAGGAGAGAAATGGTCAAAGAAGCAGAAGGTTTTATGGCTAAAGTAATAGAAAAAAATCCCGGTGAGGTTGAATTCCACCAGGCTGTCCGGGAAGTAGCGGAGTCCCTGGCGCCTTATATTGAAAAGAACCCCAAGTATAAGAAAGCGAAGATATTAGAGAGGATGATCGAGCCGGAGCGGGTAATGATGTTCCGCGTCCCCTGGCTGGATGATCAAGGGGAAATTCAGATAAACCGTGGTTACCGGATCCAGATGAACAGCGCTATGGGGCCGTATAAGGGTGGCTTGCGTTTTCATCCCAGCGTGAATTTGAGTATTTTAAAATTTTTGGCCTTTGAGCAGGTGTTTAAGAACGCTCTCACTACGTTGCCTATGGGCGGCGGCAAGGGCGGTTCTGATTTTGATCCCAAAGGAAAATCCGATAATGAAGTAATGCATTTTTGCCAGAGTTTTATGACGGAATTATTCCGCTACATCGGCCCGGATACGGATGTTCCTGCCGGAGATATCGGCGTAGGCGGACGCGAAATCGGCTATTTGTACGGCCAGTATAAAAGGCTGCGCAATGAATTTTCCGGCGTGCTCACGGGTAAGGGCCTGAATTGGGGCGGAAGCTTAATCCGTCCAGAGGCAACCGGATATGGCTGCGTTTATTTTGTACAGGAGATGCTTAAAACCAAAGGAGAGAAGCTTGAGGGTAAAGTTTGTGCGGTTTCCGGTTCCGGTAATGTCGCGCAATACACGGTAGAAAAACTTATTGAGTTAGGGGCCAAGGTAGTGACCCTTTCTGATTCCGGCGGATATATTTACGACAAGGGCGGCATTGATAAAAAAGAATTAACTTGTATTATGCAGCTTAAGAATGAAAAACGCGCCCGCATCAAAGAATGCGCAAAAGAATTCCACTGCGAATACCTTGAAGGAGAAAGGCCCTGGAGGGTCAAGTGCGATGTCGCTTTCCCCAGCGCCACGCAGAACGAAATCAGCGAAAGTGACGCCAGGGAATTGGTTAAAAACGGCTGTATTGCCGTAGGCGAAGGGGCAAATATGCCGACTACTCCCGAAGGGGTTGAGGTCTTTCAGAAGGCCAAGATACTCTATGCGCCGGGTAAGGCTTCTAATGCCGGAGGCGTAGCTACCTCGGGCCTGGAAATGTCGCAAAACAGTATGCGTCTCTCCTGGACCCGCGAAGAAGTAGATAAGAGGCTCCACGATATTATGATTTCCATCCACGAGCAGTGCGTTCAATATGGCAAGGAGTCTGGCTATATAAACTATGTAAAAGGCGCAAATATTGCCGGATTTGTTAAAGTAGCTGACGCGATGATGGATCAGGGGCTGGTGTAAAATAAGGTTATCCTCTGCCCGTAAAACGCCCTTAAAGATAATCTTTAGGGGCGTTTTTTTATTGAACTACTTAGATTTTAGCGGTAGAATAAAAACCTAATGGACAAGGAAGAAGCATTAACCGGTTTTCTTAAAGGCCTGCGTATAGCCATTAATAACGCATTGGCTTACTCCCGTCAACATCCTTACTTTCTAAAATCTACCCAGGAATTCAAAGAAAAAATCGATGCTTTACTTACTTTTTTAGACCCCATAAAGATCAGCGCTACTTCCGGATCTTTATTCCTGGACGGTAAATACTGGGACAAGATTGTTTCCTCCGTTGAGCTCGCCCAGATTTTGCATCAGCGTAAAATCAAGAGCATTGAATTCAAATCCGGGCTGGTTGTCTCGGAATTAGCGGACGCCTTAAGTTTTTTAGCTTTACAGCCGAAAGAGATCCTTAAGAGGGGTGGTTTATCCAGGCTGTTAAGGGATATGGACAGCCAGCATATCTGTATTGAAGAGTTGGATTATTCCGGGCTCCTGGGCGGGCAAGGGGAAGCGACTAAGGATATCTGGCTCTATCTTTTTAATGAAGCGGTAGAAAAACGGGATGCCCAGAAAATAAATGAATTCGCGGATAATTTCTCGGAAGGCGTAAAGAACCTTAGCGTTAAGAAAGTTGTTGAAGATAATAAATTAAGAGAGAATTTACACGGGCTCTTGCATTATTTAAAGGACGGAGATAAAGAAAAATACCTTAAATGTTCCCGGGAACTCTCCAGCCTCTTTTTAAATTCCGGCGCGCAAATCAGTGCGGATAACGTAAGTAAGCTAAAAGGGTTATTCAGCGATCTCGATGGCAATGATTTCGCGGATCTCCTTTTGTCTCAGATATCTGATAGCAGCAGGCTGAATACCCTGAACCTGGAGCTGTTCTCGCGCCTGGCAGGGGAAGAAAGAGCGGAAAAAATTGCTTTCCGCCTGGCGGATAAAGTAAAGGGTAAAATAGAGCTAAGTAATAAGCCGGCATTATACAAAAAGATTAAAGATTTATTATCCGGACCGGATGCTCAAACTGTTTCTCCTGCCTACCACTTAGCCCTGTTTACATTAATCAAGGACATTTCTTTCAAGGATACCTTATTCTTTGACCGTGAACAACTGCGCTCCAATTACCACACGGCTATCCTTAATTTACTTATTCAGGAAAAAAACGCTGAAGATTTAAGTATGATTCTGGAGAAGTTAGGCAGGGAATGGGTGAATATAAACCAGGGGAAGGATTATCAATTCTTAAACTATTTATTGGGCGCGCTGAGACAGAAAAATAAAAGCGGGGAGTTGCCTGCCAGCGTCTTAGAAGGTATTGAAAAAAGAATTGGCGAGGCAGTAGAAAATGGTATCTGGGATGAGGCCGTGCCGCAAGGCCTGGCGCAACTCGCTGATGCCCTGGATAAGAGTTACTTAACAGTTGACTTTTATTTGGATAAGATCTTCCGGGAAAATAAACTTAACACCCACGGTTTAAAGCTATTTTTAAGGTTTTTCCCGGCAAGCCTAAGTATTTTTTACGAGTACCTGCGCTCAAGGCGCGCTGATTTGGAATTCTTAAACCAGGCCATACAAATTCTGTCCGAAATTGACCTGTCTGTTTCCCTGCCTGTTTTGAAGGAAGTCTTCTTTTCCGGAAACGAGTTGATTAAGTTGGAGGTGTTGAAGGCAATGCGGAATTCTACCGTGGTTGATACGGAATTTCTCTTTTCCCTGCTTGGAGAAAAGAGTATCGCCTTAAGGAAAGGGGCGTTGAGAGTCCTGCGTAAGAATGATGCCGACAGAAATAAGGCGCTCAGCCTGCTTTTAGGGGTTCCCAGCCCGTGGGGGAGTAGGAACCAGCTGATTTTAGAGAATGTAAAGATTATAGAAGATTTATGGTTAAAAGAAGCAAGCGATTATCTGGTTGCTTTCAGCAAAAGAAGGTTCTTCTGGAATAAGAATTTGAGAAATGAGGCGCTCGAGGTGCTCAAGAAATGGGAATAGGCGAGAAGATAGAAAAAGCTTTTAAGGATTTATTAACTTCACTCCAAACAGCTAAGCTTTACGGTGCAGAGCATCCTATCACGAAGAACTCCATTGAAAAAGCTTACCTTAGTTTGCAGGATGTTTTAGCGGATAGAGAAGAGCTGGTTGTAGGGATAATCGGAGAAGAACTAGCTTTTGAAAAAGAGATATTTTTTGATTTAAGCAAGGTGCTTAAACAAATGATTGTTTACCTCAAGGACAGGGAGATAGAAAGAATTTCTTTTGGCCGGGACCTGGAAAAAGAGGAGCTGTATAAATTTATCGGTTTTTTAACCCGGCCTAAAGAAGAGACTAAAGGGAGGTCTGCGGATTTATTGGCGTTAGCGGGAATCAGGAATATCG
>Ga0265297_10000678_pt1 | contig 95565 bp, 96 predicted proteins | sample Munlanlwell13791_FD_192502 | JGI IMG/M metagenome (GOLD analysis project Ga0265297, IMG submission 192502) | Leachate microbial communities from a municipal landfill in Southern Ontario, Canada - Leachate well 137-91 | ecosystem: Engineered > Solid waste > Landfill > Unclassified | place... | reverse complement strand
AGGCCCACGGAGGCAATATCAAAGTGGAAAGCACTCCCGGCAAAGGGTCTGTTTTCTCGGTTTCTCTGCCAAAGAGGTCTTGATCACCTCATAGTGCCCGGGACCAGCTCTTCTATTACTTCTATAGGCGGCTTTTCTTCTTGCTCAAGCAGTCCTGTTATCAATCCTGAGGTAGAGCTTCTTACCATTGCCACATTGGGATTGGAGTCAGGGTTGGTCCCGTTCATTATCAGGTACGGATACATCAGGTTCTGGTAAAAAGCCGTCATCAAAGCCAGGTTCCTGTAGTTGACCCCGTCCATTGTTATCATAAAATTTGGAGCCCCCGCGTAGGTGAACTTTGCCTGGTTGGGAAAAACGCAGGCCATTCTCAGCAGTTCCGGGGTCAGCCCTTCGTGTGCAAGATCGGCACCTACAAGGTCCTGTGGTGTCAGGGCCTGAGTTTTTGGCTCGTACTTTGTGTCAAAAATGAACGCCCCGTAGACCTGAGCGGAAATTGCCGCGCCCAGCAGTCCGTCCGCTCCCGCGTGGGCAAAGGGCAGCATTTCCATCCCCGCCCCGTACGCTATCGTATGGTTGGTTATCTTTCCTACAGCCTCATTGTGAAGCTGGAAAAACTGGCGCAGCCCGGCATCCAGGACCGGACCGTTGCTGCAGGCAAAGATACCCGGGATATTGTATGCGGACATGTAAAGATGCATATGGGAGGCCAGGTCCAATATGGTGCGGTCCTCTCCGACCGGCCAAAAGGCAGAGTCAAACTCTGTCATGGCATCTGTGTACTGCTCAAAAGCCTCCCGGGAAGCGGTCAGCGCCAGCGGCACCAGTACAATTTTGCCTTTTGCCCACATGTATCTTCCGCCTATCGAGTTTTCCAGGCCAAGGAGCATGCCTCCCCTGCTTTCCGCAAATTCTTTTACGGGCCCTTTGTTGGCATAGGTGACCAGATGCCGCATTCTGCCCTGTTGGTAGGCAAATTCCATGGATTTTAGAGTTTCTTGAGTTCCTCCGCCTCTTGAGATGGCTATGAACAAAGTGTTGTCCGCCGTAAGTTCGTCCGGCAGCTCCGACAGTTGTCCGGGCTCAAATACCGAGAACAGCCTCCGCCTTGAGTTCCCGTCCGAGTTGATAAGCATTGGGAGGTCTTTCAGGTACATATCGTTTGCGCCGATACCGAACACCACAACATTAGTGATGCCCTTAGCTCCTGCGTCCAGCAGAAAATCCTCTATGGCATAAGCTTCTTCCAAGGCCTGAGACACTGCGCCGGCAATGTTCCCTCTTATATTCCTTATATCCGGCTGCTCCGTTGCCCATTCCGGGTTGTCCTCGAGCAGGCTTACAGGGCTTGGATCACCTAAAGGCGTCCTGAAGTTTTGTTCTAGAAGAGAGGCCACCTGCATCGCCCTTTCTCTTTGTTCATGGAACAAAGCTCCCGCCCTGGAAAGAGAGGAAAGACCCGGATATACCGACAACCCTAGCCCGAGGATGTTATGCCTTGAAACATTGCCGAACCCCGTAAAAAGTTCCCGGTCAGCGGCAGCTATGGTGTCCAGCTCCATTGCCAGGACCGGATCCAGACCTCTGCGGCAGATAGAGTCGTATCCCAATTCCACCACCTTTGAATAGAAACCCCGCTGGGACATTGGATCGCTGCAGACAGAGGGACCAAACTCTCTTATCACATCCACACCCACTCTTGCCATAAGATGGCGGGCATTTGTAGAGGCCAGCCGCCCTTTCATGACAGAAGCCGGACAGTTCGGATTTATGCTGAAATTAGACATCGGGAACCTCCTTATCGGGTGATTTTAAAGCATCATCACTGCATCTATCGATAGGAATACGGACCGATTTCAAGATACTGGCGGATATGAAGTAATTTGTCTTGGGACAAAACTCAGCCTTTGAAGAACAGCTCCATCATCTCATCTGTTGAGGAATTTCCGGTGTCAAATTTGTAGGCGCTGTCTTTGTGTTTTTTAAGCATTTCTTCTCTTATCTTGATCCCCAACTTTTTCCCGAGCTCAACCCCGAACTGGTCAAAACTGTTGATACCCCAGATAAAGCCCTTGGCCGCTGCGCGGTGCTCCGTTAAGGCAAGCAGTGCCCCGGCCGTAAATGGGGTCAACTCCTTAAGCAGGAGCGAACTGGAAGGCCTGTTGCCGGAGAACCTTTTTTGCGGAAGCTCGTCATCCTTGCCAAAGGCAAGAGCGTCCGGCTGGGCAAAAAAGTTCGTCATAAGTTCTTCATGGTGGCTGACCTCGGTCAAAGATGAAACTCCCACCTCGTACTGCGGCTTGACAAAACCGATAAAATCGCACGGGATCACCTGCGTTCCCTGGTGTATCAACTGGTAAAAGGAATGCTGGCCGTTGGTACCCGGCTCGCCAAACACCACCTCTCCCGTGTCAAAGCCCAGTTCTTTGCCTTCTATATCAACGCTTTTGCCGTTGCTTTCCATCTCCACCTGCTGCGTGTGAGCAGGAAGTTTTCCAAGCAGCTGGCTGTAAGGAAGCAGCGCCCTGCTCTTTAGACCCAAAAAATTTATGTTCCAAATGTCAAGGAGCGCGCAAACTACAGGTATATTTTTTTCAAAAGGCTCTTTTCTGAAATGCTCGTCCATCCAGCGTGCTCCCTCGAGGACCTTCCTAAAATTATCAAAGCCCAGATAAAGCGATAGAGGCACCCCGCCTACCGCCGAAGTCGCGCTGAACCTGCCGCCGACCCAGCCCCAGAATGCGAACATGTTCTCCGTGTCTATCCCAAAAGCCTTGACCTTATCCTTAGCTGTTGAAACCGCTATGAAGTGTTTTTTGATCACATCCGGAGAGTCCCCCAGCTTATTTTGCATCCATTCTTTTGCGGTTCCGGCGTTCTTCATGGTCTCTGCCGTGGTAAAGGTCTTGGACACAATGACAAAAAGGGTCTCTTCAGGATTAATTCCGGTCGTTTTTACCGTAAAATCAGCTCCGTCCACGTTTGCGATAAAGATCAGCCTCATCCCCTCTTTTGCGTACGGTCTGCAGGATTCCGCCAGATATTCGGGGCCAAGATAGGAACCGCCTATGCCTACGGACACTATCGTTGTCAGTTTTTTGCCGGTGACGCCTTTTCTTTTACCGGAATGGATCTCACCGGAAAAAACCTTTATCTTTTCAAGAACAGAATTAACTCCCGGCATTACGTCTTTGCCGTCAACTAAAACAGGGGCGCCGGAAATATTCCGAAGCGCAGCATGAAGAACCGACCTGTCTTCCGTGATATTGATCTTCTTCCCGCAGAACATGTCTTCGATCTTGTTTCGGAGCCCCGATTCTTCCGCCAGTTTTATTAGAAGGGAAAATATACTTTTGTCTATCAGCTGCCTTGAGTAATCATAAAATATATGTGCGGAATCAATAGAAAACCTCTCTGCCCTTTTGGAGTCCTTTTCAAACCAGCCCTTAAGATCTGGAACAAAATTTTCTGAAGAGTTCCGCAAGGCTTTCCAGCTTTTTAAGTCGTTTGATGATGACGGCATTTATATTTCTCCTGACTGCTGCTTATATACTTATTTTCTCATTTTTAGAGACGTTTTTCATCCGCCATTCGGCCAAAATGATATAATCCTTTTGTTATGAAATCCTCAAAGATCCTCGGTTTTGACAAAAATGTCTTCTGGATGGGCATAACCAGCTTTTTTACGGATGTCGGCTCCGAAATGATATACCCTATCCTTCCGGTATTCCTTTCATCCGTTCTTGGAGTTAACAAGGCGTTCATAGGACTTATAGAAGGCATTGCGGAGGCAACGGCAAGTCTTATAAAGCTGGTATCGGGCTGGCTTTCGGATAAGTTGGGAAAAAGAAAAGAGATCGTTGTCTTTGGCTACAGCCTTTCTACTCTGGCAAAACCTTTTCTTGCCATCTCCGCCGCAGGTTGGCATGTTCTCGGTCTTAGGTTTCTTGACAGACTTGGAAAAGGCCTTCGATCTTCGCCAAGAGACGCTCTGATAGCTGAATCCTGCGAGTCCTGCGACAGAGGCAAATCATTTGGTTTTCACCGGGCGCTTGACAGCGCCGGGGCTATGGCGGGACCGGCGATCGCGTTTATTTTGATGCCCTTGTTGGGTGGGTTTACAGGGGCGGGGCTTGCGGCTGCAAGCCCCTACAGGATCATATTTTTGTTGTCTGCTATACCGGCCGCGATCGCCGTCATTATCCTTATTTTGTTTGTAAAAGAAAACAATAATGGTAGGGACGTGTCGCGACACATCCCTGCAAAACAATCAAAATTAAATCTAAAACCCCTCCTCAATAAAAACTTCCTCGCGTTTATGTTGATATACACCCTTTTCACCCTGGGAAATTCGTCGGACGCTTTTTTAATATTAAGAGCTCAAGATTTCAACATCTCGTTGTATTTTATCCCTCTTTTATGGATGATGTTCAACGGCGTCTATACCGCATTTTGTCTTCCGGCGGGAAAGATATCGGATATCGTGGGCAGAAAAAAAGTGATCGTCACGGGACTGATCGTTTACAGCCTTGTATATTTTGGTTTTGGAAGATCATCGCAGGCCTGGCATATCTGGGCGCTCTTTGCTCTTTACGGAGCTTATTACGGAATAATCGAAGGCACTTCCAGGGCCTTGATAGCCGACAGCATCCCTGCGAATGTTAGAGCAACGGCTTATGGCATCTACAATACGATGATAGGATTTTCCGCATTTTTCTCGAGCGTTATCATGGGGCTTCTCTGGCAGACATTCGGACCAACCATAGCGTTCTCTTTTGGCGGCAGTCTGGCAGCTGTGTCTGCGGTCCTTCTGATACTGTTTATCTAAATTTAAGCAATCTCTTCCATTATTCTTTCAAGATCTTCCTGTGAATAATAATTGATGAGGATCTTTCCTTTTTTGGCGTTGCCGTGTATTTCAACCTTTGTCCCAAACTCTTCGGTCAACTTTTCCGAAAATTCCGCCAGATACGGGTCTTTGTTTTGATGTTTTTGGATCTTGTGCTTTGTGCCTTGTGCTTTTCCTTCAGCCGCCCTCACATTAAGGTTCCCTTTTAATATCTGTTTCCACGCTTCTATCTGTTTGTCGCGCCCTTTTATAGAAAGAAGAGGCCGTGCGTGCCCGGCAGTTATCTCGCCCCTGAAGATGGAATCCTGTATCTCTTTGGGCAGGTCAAGAAGGCGCAGAGTATTTGAGATGGTAGATCTGTCCTTGCCCACTTTTTTGGCTATTTCTTCATGGGTCAGGTTAAAATCCTCGCTGAGCAGCTTAAAGGCCTGCGCGGATTCTATCGGGTTGAGGTCCTCCCTCTGGAGGTTCTCCACCAGCGCCAGCTCCAGGGACTGCACATCCGAATAATCTTTGACTATGGCGGGAATAGTGGAAAGGCCGGCCAGCTTTGCCGCCCGCCAGCGCCTTTCCCCTGCAACTATCTCGTACCTTCCGCCCTTGTGGCGCACCAGAATGGGCTGGGCCAGCCCCTGCTCCTTGATAGAGAGCGAGAGCTCGCTTATCGCACTGTCCTTAAAGAACTTTCTCGGCTGCCTGATATTTGGCACTATTTTTGAGACATCGACGTTCATTATCGTCCTGCCGGCCGTAAGAGGAAGGACTTCTTCCGATTCTTCTTCCGGGACAGCGTGTATCAGAGCCCCCAGCCCTTTGCCTAGACCGCGCTTTGCTGCTGGCATATCTCTTCTCCTTGCTGTATGGGGATCTCCTGCGCCGGTGCCTCTTCTTCGGGAGCCAGTTTCATCTGAGCATGGTCTTCTTTGGACTCGTTCTTTTCAATTATCTCTCCAGCAAGGGCTTCGTAGGCTACGGAACCGGAAGAGGTGGGGTCATAATAAAGAATGGGCATTCCGTGCGAGGGAGCTTCGCTGAGGCGCACATTTCTCGGCACCGGGGTCTTGAACACTACTTCTCCAAAATGTTCCTCAACTTCATCCTTTACCTGGTGGCTTAAGACCAGTCTGCTGTCATACATCGTAAGCACGATCCCGCCTATCTTTAGCTTTTTGTTTAGGTTGGTCCTTATTAAGTCTATCGTCTTGACCAGCTGGGAAAGGCCTTCGAGCGCATAGTATTCGGTCTGTATGGGAATGATGACCTCGTCCGACGCGGAAAGGGCGTTCACCGTAAGCAGCGACAGGGAAGGCGGCGTGTCTATTATTATGAAGTCGTACATTCCCCTGATCTTTTTGAGCGCTTCCCGGAGCTTGAACTCCCTTGCCATCTCCCCCACCAGTTCTATGTCGGCTCCGGCCAGGTCTTCAATTGAAGGAGCAAGGTCAAGGTTCTCCATCTTGGTCTTGACTATTGTGCCTGACATCTCGGCTCCGTCTATGAGGACATCGTACATTGTGCTTTCAAACTTTTCGCCTGATAGCCCCAGGCCCGAAGTGGCATTGGCCTGCGGGTCAAGGTCGACAAGAAGGATCTTCTTGCCTCTTACCGAAAGAAAAGCCGCAAGGTTCACAGCGGTGGTCGTTTTGCCCACGCCGCCTTTTTGGTTGCAGATGCAGTATATCTTGGACATTTTTGTAATTATAACAAAATCAGGAGTCTATTTACAGCGGGTCTTTTTTTGGGATGCCCGCTCTCCTGGGATATCTCTCCGGAGTTTTGCCCGTCTTTTTTATGGCTATTATCGCTCTGTCATTGTCTTTTATCCGGTACGATATGACCTCTTTGATGCTGCCGCCAAGCAGTTTAATCGCCTTTTGCGCTTCCTTTATCTCCTGCTGTGCGCAGGGCCCTTTCATTGCAAGAAATACTCCGCCGGGCCTCACGAACGGCAGGCAGAGTTCAACGGCTGTCCTCAAAGGACCCAGAGCCCTGCAGGCCGCAACATCAAAAATCTCCCGTCTTTGCCTTGCATAGTCCTCTGCTCTGCCCCAGACCACCTCTACATTGTCCAGTCCCAGAACAGCGGACGCATGCTTCAAGAACTCTGTCTTCTTCTTTGTCGCTTCCAAAAGAGTAAGTATGATATTGGGAAATGCCATCTTGAGAGGCAGCCCTGGGAATCCCGCCCCGGAACCTATGTCTATGACCTTAGGCGATCCGCTGGAAAAATCAAAGGCCTTTGAAAGTGCCAGTGAGTCCTCAAAATGCTTTATTCTGATATCCTCGGGTTCAATTATAGAGGTCAGATTGAATTTCTTGTTCCATTCAAGAAGCTGTTCTGCAAAGAGGTCAAAACGCATGGCCGATCGAAAAATGCAGGACTCCCTCGCCAAAGGTCCTGTGGTCCCCTATGCCGTAATCCAATCTGATGGGCCCCATCGGGGTGTTAAGCCTGATGCCGAACCCCTTGCCGGAGATGAAATTGGACGGGACAAAGCCGCCGTCGTTCCAGGCATCCCCTGAATCAAAGAACAGGACACCCTGGAACATGTCGTTGAAGGTCAGCCTGTATTCTATGTTCAAAAGCACTTTTCTTTTCCCGATCTTTGCCTGTGAAGGCTCATAGCCTCTGACGGTGTTGGCGCCGCCCACATAGTAGATCTCTCCGACGGGCACATCCCCAACTCCCAATCCGCCGCCCAGATGCCCTGCCAGGACATGGTTTTCCGCAAGTTTTAGGAACTGGTTAAAGTCCACGGAGGCTTTTCCGAAATCTGTCTGGACGGATGCGTACTTCCAGCCCTGTTTGTAGGCAAAGACATAATACTTCCCGGTAGTGGGGTTCATCCAGTTGTCCCTGGTGTCAAATGCCGCGGACAGCGCAACGGTGGTCTGGTCATAGGGTTCAAAGGTGGCGGTTCCCGTCGGGGTCACCCTTTCGGTGCCTACCGTGACCGACGCATTCCATTCGTCATTCAGCGGTTTGCTCAAAGAAAAGTCCCAGCCGTTATATCTTCCTTCCCTTTCCGGGGTCTCCAGAAGATAGACATTTTTACCTTCCGTCAGCCATCTTCTAACAGTAAAAGAGACCCTTTCTCCCAGCTTTTCCGGGAACAGCCACGGATAGGTGTACCTCAACTGGTAGGTGGACTGCGTTTGTCCGGCCTGTCCCCTCAGCATCGCCCCCTGACCGGTGCCAAAAAGGTTCTCTGCGGCAAGGTCAACAAATCCGAACCAGCCTTCCCTCTCCCCGTAGCCTCCGCCAAAGTTTATTGTGTTGGTCTTGGATTCCTTGACATTGAGTATCAGTATCACTTTATCAGCCTCGCTGCCGGCGTCAAAATTGGGGGTCACATTGGAAAAGAAGCCAAGATTAAAGACCCTTCTAAGGTCCTTCGAAAGGACTTTTTCGTTCAGAACTGTTCCGGGCTTTGTGCGCAGCTCTCTTGTTATGACATACTCTCTTGTCACATCATTTCCGTCAATGGCAATTGCCTCCACAACGCCCTCAACCATCTTCACCTTGAGTACGCCGGTCTTGGGGTCGGTTACCACATCCACCACTCTCTGAAGGATGTAGCCGTCCTTGTGGTACAGTTCTTCTATAGCCTTTATGTCCTCCTGAACGTTCTTAAAGTTAAGCATCTGCCCCTGTTTTGAGACCATAACAGAGGTAAGCTGTTCCTTTTTATAGACCGTTGTCCCTTCAAAGGTTATGTCCTTTATTACCGGGTTCTCTTTGATCGTGAACACGAGCCGCGTCCCGGCCTTTTCTTTAATAAAATCCGAGCGCACATCTTCGAACAGCCCCAGGGAAGAAATGGCTTTTATGTCCATAGCGACTTTTTCCTGTGAAAGACTGTCCCCTATCCTGCTTTTTACGGCCTCCAGTATCCTGTCCGAAGATATCCTGTTGTTGCCTTTTATATCGATGCCGGAAATTGTTGAGGGAAGGACCGATGGCTTCTGCCTGACCGCCGGCAAAACCTTGATGTCTTTCAAGGATTCTTTTATGGAAGTATCCAGCTTGAATTCAAGCTCGGCATTGCCTGCCTGGCACAGACAAACGATGAACGCTACCGCGAACGCTTTTTTTATCATTTACCCACCCATTTTACCCCATAAAACCGGGCCGTACAACGGCTACAGCCGGTACAGCGCCTGTATAACTGCCTTGTAGTAATCGCTGCGCTGTTCCTGAAAAGTCATCGGCTCTCTGTAATACACAAGAGCCCAGAACGGGCTCAGCTTATAGGTCAGCTGATAGTTCAAAGAGGTCGGGTTGAGCACATCGATCTGCTGTATGGTCTGCGAGTAGCGCATCTGGATATAGAATCTGTCAAAGAGGTTCTTGGCAAAGCCGATACCCAGCTGCGGTTTTTCGGCATAGGCCATTCCTCCTCCCCTTGTGGGAAGAAGTCTTTCAAGGTCCCTGCCAAAGTTATATGAAACGGTAAAGCTCTCCAGCCCCAGGGCTCTTTCTATCCTGCTGCTCACGGTTTTAGAGATCATAGTGTCCAGCCTGGTGTTTATATAGTTGACGAGCACCGCGTTGGCATCAAATTCGGCGCCTGTACCCTTGGAAAAGCCCAGAGTATCCTTAACAAAATCAGGCAGAAGCATTATCCTTACCCTGTTCTCATCATAAGGAGCTGCAGTAAACTGGGCCGGGGCCTTAGTTGTATCCTCGATAAAAGGATAGAAGTTTATCGACAGGGCCTTGCCTCTTTCTATCACCCCGGGCATGCCGGAGACCCGCGTGATTATATAGACCTTTTGCTTTGAGGTTTTAGGGGCGCTTGTTCCCGACAGATATGAGGCCGTATCTTCTTTTACTTCATAGACCTCGCTTAGCGCGGTGGCGTTTATCACGGGGACGGCGCCGTAATTCTCTGTGCCTAAAAAGGCGGCGGTGTTGTCCTGCACCATGCCCGGGTTTGACGCAAAGTATTTTTCCTGATCAAGTTTGGAAAGGACCTCAAAGTCCCTGCCGAGTATGTTCAGGCTGCCGCTTTTTATCCGAACATCCCCTTCTATGACAGGGGAAAAGATATCGCCTTTTACAATAAGCCCGTCAGCTTCTATCTGGGCATTGAGCTTGGTCATCTCCGTAGAGATAAGCCTGTCGTCCTGTCCCTGCAGTATGCTCACGTTCTTTGCCATACCCAATACGAGCTGAAGTCCTATCGGCGAAAATGACGGCTGGTCCTGCGATGAGCCGCCGGGAAGGAACAGGGACCCGTCGTGCAAAAGGACCCTGCCTTTTAGAAGGGCTTTGTTCTTATATGCCTCGCCGCGGGCAAAATAGACCCTTCCCTTAAGGCCTGCGCCCTCGATCTTTATGCCTCCCGAATACAGTCCCGGCAGAGTAAAATTGACATCGCTGTCCGCCATTACAAGCGCAACATCCGCATGAGGCGCCCCTTTGAAAGTGTTCCTAAGATCCGCCGATCCGGCAAAGGAAAAGGGGGAAGCCTCTCCCTTGGTGATATCCCCCTGGATGATGCCCAGGAATTTTTTTACCTTAAAAAGATTGTTGTCGGCCGTTAACTCCGCGTCAAGGCCGTACAGCGTGGACCTTATGCCGTCCATGTTTATGACCGCATCATCAAGGACTATCCTGCCGTTGACCCTGGGATAGCTTATCTTTCCCGAAACCGAAACTTCAACGGACCCCGAGCCTCCGCCCCAGGAAGCGCCTTTGATGAAAGAGGCGATAAGTCCGGTGCTTTCCCCGCTCAGTTTCACCTTAAGGTCTATGTCGCTCTTCCTGTTAAAAGGAAGAGAGCCTTTTATCATTGTCGCCTGTTTGCCGGAGCCTATTTCGAGGCTCTTTATCTCTAACAGGTCTTTTGATATGGCAAAACTACCGAGCGCCTCCTTTAGCGCAAGCCCTCCGAAGCCGGCATCCGAAAGCGATAGTTCGGCCGCTGCCAAAGGATAGGAAGTTTTTCCATAAGCCTTTAAAGAACCGCTCAGCGATCCCTCTATGGGAAACCCGGCGCCTATCACCGTTTCGATACCGCTTAACTCGAGTTTGTTTATTGAGGCAGATATGTCCGTTTCGCCTAAGATGTCGGCTTTGCCGGATGCCGAGAGACTTCCTCGGCCTTTTTCCAGCAAAAGCATGTGAAGTGTTATCCTGTCCCCGTCAAAAGAAACCGACAACTCGATGCCGTCAAAGCCGTATGAGCCTATCCTTCCTTCCGACACCTTGACCCCGGCCGCAGCCCTGGCGCGGCCGCCTTTTAGTTCAAAAGTAATATCTGCGCCCAAAGCTCCCTGCGCCTGTCCCAGAAGATATCCGGCATCCTTTCCCGAAACCTCAGCGCCTTTTACCGAGGCCGCCCAAGCGGCAAGATAAGAATTTTTATCGGAATACAGTTTAAACCCTTCCTGTGTCCTGTAATTGAACAGTTTGGGAAGCTCCAGCCTTTCCCTGCGGATCCTTACTGTCGGATTGTCGGCGGCCAGCCCTTTTCTTTCTATCAGTTCGACATAGGCCATGTCTGCCATGGACACTGCCGAACCAAGCCCGCCTCTGGTCGTGTACAGTCTTCCTTTAAACTCCGGATCGGGACCTGAAAGGTCTGCAAATGCGGATATCTGATAGGTTTCCCCGGACTGGGCAAGCTCAAGGTCCTTTTCGGTGCCAAAACGGCCTCCTTCATAAAAAACATTTCCCGAAAGCCGGTCGATCTTTATATCATTGTACGAGGGCCGATCGGCAATAAAGGCGGAGCTTAAATGAGGTTTTTGCAGCGGCCCTTTTGCTCTGGCAGAAAAAGAAATGCGCCCGAGTATCCTGGCATATTTTTGCGTGATCGGCCTAAGATCGGCAAGCTCAAGGACCCCTTTTGCGGAAAGGTCCAGACCCCTTCGATCAGCCTCTCCTTCAAAACTGACGGAAGAATTCCTTGTCCTGACCTGAGTTGAATTGATCTTTATCCTGCCTCTTTCCAGGCTAATGGCGGCCGAGGCGCTTTCTATCTCCTGACGGGCGAGCCCTATTTTTTCTGCCCTGAAAACCGCAAATCCGCTGTAAGCTTCGATGTTCTTAAAAAAGTCCCGTCCAAAGCTCTTTGGAGACATTCCCGAGATCCTTGCCTCAAGGGAGCCCCGTCCCGTTACCGCCCCAAGGTCCTTTGGCAGATGCCTTTTCAGGAAAGACAGGTCTTCCATATCAAAAGCTCTGGAATGAAGGGCGATATCGGTCTCCCTGCCCGGGCCAAACTTTCCCGAAACCGTAAGGTCCGATGCTCCGGATATAACGGAGATCTGATTAAGGAAAAGGGACCCCTTTTCAACAGCAAAAGAACCTCTGGCGGACCGTATGCTTTGTCCGAATATCTTTTCGCCGCTGAGCTCCATCTGCCCCGAAAGGTCGATGCTGGCAAAGGGTTCTAAGATAAAGCCTGCTCCGGACACATTCCTTAAAAGACCCGTCAGCTCAACTTTGCTTTTCTTGTTTGATGCCGCAAAGTAATCAACTGCCAGCGAATCCTCCTTCAGTCTTCCGGAAAGTGATATTTTTTCAGGTCTGATACCGTCAAAGTCCGCGCCGGCAAGATCAAAGTTCGCCTGTATGCCAAGATCTGTCATAATGCCTTCCATGCTTATCGCTGCAGTGGCCCTTCCGGAAGCGCCGGCAGCCAGCATAGAAAGGTCTGTTCCATAGGTCCTGATATCGGACTTTAAGGCTATCCCTTTTCTGTTAAGGTCAAAAACAGCCCCGCCTCTTATTCTCCCTCCGCAAAAGACCGCCCGGTCCAGATCAAGCTTTGTCCTGCCGTCCTTCAGGTCAACCTTTATTCCTCCGCCAAACTCTCTTCCGTAGATCTTTCCTCCGGCGATGCGGACCTCTCCCTGGACAAAAGCCGAAGGAGGCGTTGAAGTCGAGAGGTCAACATCTGCAAAGCCGTCAAGGTCAAGTGAAATCAGGCCGGGGATGCCGATAAGAAGGATCCAATCGCGCAGGGGAAGTTTTGCTGCCTTTACCTTGACCTGCGCCTTGACCGTTTCCCCGAGACCTTTTTGTTTGAAAGCAAGATTGACCTTTCCCTGCGCCCTTGCCTGAGCTTTCCCCGACACGCCGGAAGCATTGAAGGCGATCACATCTTTCTTTCGCAGGTCAAAATAGGCGGAAACTTCTGTAAAGACCTGCCTGAACGGTTTTGCAAGAGGCTGCCCGTAACCTAAAGAATCAAGATAATCCAGGGTCCCGTTATTAATTTGGATCCTTGACCTGAAGACCGGCGGGGCTCCGCCGCCTTTCTCCCCTGCCGCAAGTCTTGCAAGGTTCCAAATGCCATTTTTGTCCCTCTCAAGTAAGACTTCCGGGCCTGATATATCGATCCTGTAAATGGAAGGTATTACATCCCTGGCAAAAGCGGCTTTCATCAGATTATATTTGACCACCGCTTTCTTGATCCTGATGATATCCCTGCTATTTGCCAAGCCATCGCCCGGGACCCTTATGTCTTCCAGGGTTACGGAATTCAGCAGCCCTCCATAGGCCCTGCCAACATAGACCTTTCTGCCCAGCATGGCAGAGGACTGTCTTATTATTTCGTCCTTAATAAAAACATGGACGGGTGTTTCTTTGGTAAAAAGCGAGAACCCGCTGACGAGGAGATATATTGACAGCATCGCAAAGACCGCCGTTGTTCTTTTGACATAATATCCCATTTTAGAAAATTATATCACCTATGAACAGGAATACTGATATATTTTGGAGGGAAGAAAGCCTAGCCGGCAGCCTCTTTTTCGTTGTTCTGTTGCTGGGCTCTCCTTAACTTTGCTTCCAGGTCCGCCATCTTCAGCAGGTCTTTTATCTTCTGGTAAAGCGCCAAAAGCCCTGCAAAGGAAAAACCCGTGAGAACTGAAACAAGTATGACTATGGAAAGAGACATCTGCCGGCTCTGCCAGAAGATCAGATTAACGCTAACGGGAGTTGAGTTGGCAACGGCAAAAGCCGTTACACCCAAAGATACCGTCAGGATCACAAAGATATTGAACCACATGCTCTATAAAAGCCTTTCCTGCCGGCCAAGCTCCTCCATGCTTTTGGGAATGCTGCGCCCAAAATGCTCGTAGGCCGGCCTTGTCAAAACTCTTCCGCGGGGAGTCCTGTCCAAAAAACCAATCTGAAGCAGATACGGCTCGTAAACATCTTCCACTGTCCCTGGGTCCTCGCTGATAGAGGCCGAGATGGTCTCAATGCCTACCGGACCGCCCTGGAATTTGTCGGCAATGGTAAGAATGATCTTTTTGTCTATGCTGTCCAGTCCTATGTCGTCTATTTCAAGGTTTTTGAGCGCCTGTTTTGCGACTTCCTCCGTTACCGGGCCTTTTGACTTAACCTGGCTCCAGTCCCTGACCCTGCGCAGCAGCCTGTTGGCTATCCTTGGAGTGCCTCTGGAGCGCCTGGCAATGGCAAGAGCGCCTTCTTTGCCGATCTCTATACCCAGAACGCCTGCAGCCGCTCCGATTATTTCCATCAGTTCTTCGTTAGAATAAAATTCCAGCCTGCCGATAAACCCGAACCTGTCCCTTAAAGGGCTGGTCAATAATCCGGCCCTGGTTGTGGCGCCCACAAGAGTGAACTTGGGAAGGTCAAGCCTGATGGACCTTGCGGCAGGTCCTTTCCCAATGACTATGTCAAGGCCAAAATCCTCCATCGCGGGATAGAGGATCTCTTCCACCACATGGTTAAGCCTGTGGATCTCATCGATAAAAAGGATCTCATTCTCGTTAAGGTTGGTAAGTATGGCGGCCAGATCTCCCGCCCTTTCTATGGTCGGGCCGGAAGCGGTCTTTATTCCTACCCCCATTTCGGCTGCAATAATGCTTGAGAGAGTGGTCTTGCCCAGTCCCGGAGGGCCGTAAAGCAGGATGTGCTCCAGGTGCTCCCCTCTTTTCTTTGCGGCGTCTATCAGTATACGGATATTATTTTTGATCTTTTGCTGGCCGACAAAATTTTCGAACCGCCTTGGGCGCAGGCCGTTAAAGGAGGAGTCTTCTTCTCTTTTGTCCAGCGAGGTGATCCTGTCCTGTGTTCCCTCGTTCATAGGAAGAATTTTATCATATCGGGTTGAAATTGGCATCCTCTGCGGACGATAAATGTTCGGGAAGATTTCATGAACAGCCTTAATATGAGAACAGCCCTGGAGCTCGGAAGGCCTGTGCAGCAGCTGCGCCGCTTTGAAAGGTCCGGCGGAGCCGTGTCCGTATTCGGCGAATTCGTGCCCTTCGTGGATAAACTGGACAGTTTGTCCCGAAAAAGGCTCGTTGAACTCGGGACCCCTTTCCCTGCGGCTTGCAGGGAGCTTGATGAACGCAGCAGGACCATCCCGCTAAGATCCGGGGTTTTTTCGTTCCTGCCGGGCTCAATAACTGTTGGACCGGAATTCCGGGAGCTGAGGGTCAATTGTCTGAGGGTAAAAGGCTGCCTGCCTCAGCATCTGCAGGGAGTGGTCGATGTCTACGGCCAGGGCCTTGGGTATTGCACATACCACTATGATGTCCCGGGAGAACACCTGATCAGTTCTCATCCTAAGAGGCCGGAAGAGCTGTCGGCGCTCGGGACCGTTACCCTGAGGGAACTGGAAAAAGAAGCCCGGGCAGCCATTGCCTCCGGACCTAAGATCACCGACCTGCTTCTGGGCTTTGGCGAATATGACCTCCGTTTTATGGGAGAGCCGGTTTATTATCTTGTCTACGGCATGGAAAGAAAACGGGACGAAAGAATGTTTTCCCATCTGCTGAAAATGTCGCTGTTTAACGGCCCCCGTCTTTTGGGCGCGGAGCAGCTTGCAAGGCAGAACGGGAAACTGCTGCGAGACTTCCATGACATAACCGGGTACTGCCACGGCTATGCCACTCTCGGGAATCTTGCCATGACGGGTATAGGCAACATGCGTCTGGTAGATCTTGAAAGCGCGCAAAAGCTGCCGGAAAACAGCGCGCTGGGTGCTCCTTACAGATACCTTGACATCTCAAGGACCGCTGTCGATTACATGAGAGGGATACGGCTGGAAGATAAAGAGATCAGCCTAATGAGGCTGCTGCCTCATTTCCTCTTGGGCTATTTCGGCCCGGATTCTTTGTTCGGACAGGAGCTTAAAAGACTGTCTGACCCGGGCCTGACGCAGGAAGAGCTGGAAAGCCGCTTAGGAACTGCCCCGGAAATATTCCATGACAGGGACCTTGGGATGGGTTTCAGGATAGGAGAAAGCCTCAGCCTGGCAGAACCGCTTTTCAGGGCTTCGATCAGACCTTACTTAGAAGAAACCGTTGATCTTTCAGAATTTTGCGGGGAATGGGAGTTTTTTAGCAGGTTCTACGAGGCGCTTAATGACTGTTCTTCCGGACGCTGCACATCCCGGTAAAGCCTTTTGTACTCCCAGTAACTCCTCATTACTTTTTTTACATATGCCCTGGTCTCAGAAAATCCTATATTCTCCACAAATTCGTCTATGTCCGAGGCTCCAGTCCTTTTCAGCCATTTTTTTACGCTGCCGGAACCCCCGTTGTAGGCGGCAAGAGCAAGATATTCGTTGCCGGAATAAAGTTTAAGCATCTGCGAAAGATAGTAAGCGCCCATTTCGACATTAAGCTCCGGTTCAAAAAGCCTGAGAGTGTGGTAAGGATCGATGTTAAGGGCCTTTGCTATCAGCTTTCCCGTTCTTGGGATTATTTGCGTCAGCCCCCTGGCAAAAGCCCTTGAAAGGCCTTTGGAATTGAACCTGCTTTCCTCCCTGATGAGAGCGAACATAAGATAGGGGTCAACTCCGTGTTTTTCCGCAAAGGAGTACACTTCTTTTTCATATCCGCGTGGAAATGACAGCAGCCAGCTTTCTTTGTCCACCTCATCAAGGCTCCCCGAATAGATGCAGTCAAGGACCTGTATTTCCACCGCCCTGATAGCCCTCTTCCAATCTCTGCCTGCGGCCGCAGCCCTTGCAACACATACCCCGGCCGCTCTTTTCTTTGCGGGATCCTCCTCTATCCTTTCTGCTGCCGCGGCCTCTTCCGCGGCTTCTTTGTAAAACCCGGCGTCAAAAAGCTCTTTGAATTTTTTCATGTGTATATTGTCCGGCAGGTTTTGTGCGCCTTCCTGTGATCTGAGCTCAAAAGAAGCCGGCTTTTCTCTGAGCTTTGCCAGCGCCCTGTATCCGTAATAAGTGTAAGGATATCGTTGGGAGGCCCTGCGGTAGAGTTCAAGAGCGTCTTTACTGCGGCCGAGTTTTTCCGCGCTCTTGGCCTGCCAGAAAAGGCATTTGGGACCGGAATCTCTTACGGGGTAAAGGGATTCCGCCTGCGAAAATACGCTTACGGCCTGCGCGTATTTTTTCTTCTTGTAGAGAGCAAATCCTTTTGCCCAGGCTTTTTCGCCGGCATCCTTATACGGTGCCCATGAGCTCTTTGTCTCTTCCCGATATCCTGCCAGGATGCTTTCCGGATGCTCTTCTATCAGGAGTGCGTATTCCTTTTGGGCCTGCTCTGTGTTGCCGCCTATATAGAACGCCTCGGCCAGCCTTAGCCTGGCATAGTCGGAAAGGATATATTTTTTGTCATTGGCTAGAGGCGTAAGTATGTTTACGGCTTCCTGCAGTTTATTCTCAAGAATGAGGTCATCAGCCTTTTTCAGTTCCTGGGAAGAGTTCGCCATGACCTGCAGCTGGGGAAATAAGACAACAAACAGCAAGGCAAAAACGCCGGCAGCCCGCCTTTTTGATCTTGCCGTCACGGCCTTTTCTCTATCGGCGCATATTTAAGCATCAGTGTTTTGGCTCCGATATTTGAGAACACTACTTCTATCATGGTATCCTCCCCGTCCCCGTCAACCTTCATTATCTCGCCGCTTCCCCATTTCGGATGTCTTATCAGATCTCCTACAGAATACATCCCATCGTAGCAGGAAGACACCTTTATCTCTTCCGGAGCGTTGTCCAGACAATCGCTGGAAAGCTCTTCTTTACGGTCCGGGGGGATCTCCTCAAGAAATCTGGAAGGCCCGTTACACCAGCTCTCGCCGAACAAAAGCCTTTCTCTGGCCGAGGTAAGATACAGGACCTCTCTGGCGCGGGTAATGCCGACATAGCACAGCCTTCTTTCCTCTTCAAGTTCTTTCGGCTCGAACATCGCCCTGTAATGAGGAAAAATGCCTTCTTCAAGCCCCACCATGAACACCACGGGAAATTCCAGTCCTTTGGCTGCATGAAAGGTCATCATTGTAACGGAAGAAGAGGCCTCATCCAATGTGTCCTGGTCGCTGACAAGGGAGATCTGAGAGATAAAGGCGCCCAGAGAAGTGTCCTCGCTGTTCTGTTCAAATTTTATCGCCACCGACAGGAATTCTTTTATGTTCTCCACCCTGGCAAGAGCTTCTTCCGTTCCTTCGGCTTCCAGGTCCGCCACATACTTTGTGCGGTGTATTATCTTGTCCATTATGGAAGAGGCCGAAGAAGTTGCGGCAAGGCTTCTAAAGTACTCGAGCGTTTCGATAAGAGCAGCCAGGCTTTTTTTTGTCTTTGCCGTAAGATCAAGGCCGTCCGTATTCTTTAAAACCTCATATAGCGGAACGTTCCTTGAGGCGGCCGCAAGATCAAGTTTGGCCAGAGTTATCCTCCCGACCCCGCTCAGCATAAAGCCCATCACCCTTAACATGCTTAAGCTGTCTTTGGGATTAAAGATGACGCGCAAAAGCGCCATCAGGTCCTTTATTTCTTTTCTTTCGTAGAACCGGAAACCGGAAATGATCCTATAGGGTATTCCGGCCTGAAGAAAGGCTTCTTCAAGAACACGGGACTGCGCATTGGTCCTGTAGAGCACGGCAAAGTCTTTCAACTCTCTATCCGTCTTTAGCTTTTGTATCTGGCCCAGAACAAAAAGGGCCTCGTCCTGCTCGTCCTTGGCAAGATAATGCACCGGGCGCTGCCCTTCTTTTGAGGCCGTCCAGAGTTTTTTGCTCTTCCTTGCCGTGTTGTTGGATATGACATGGTTGGCGGCATCAAGTATGTTCTTTGTGGAGCGGTAGTTTTCTTCGAGCTTTATCACTTTTGCTCCCGGATAATCCTTTTCAAAATCAAGGATGTTCCTAATGTCCGCTCCCCTGAACCCGTAAATGCTCTGGTCATCATCCCCCACCACGCATATATTCCCGCTTTTTTCGGACAGGAGCCTTGCCAGCATATATTGGACATGATTGGTATCCTGGTATTCGTCGACATTTATGTGAGAAAACCTCTCCTGATAATGCCGCAGGGTCTCTTTGGAAGTCTGCAGAAGTTCAACCGTAAAGCAGAGCATGTCGTCAAAATCAAGCGCGTTATTCTCAAAGAGTTTTTTCTGGTAGAGCGCGTAGCATTGGGCCGCCTTTTCCCCCCATATGTCCATGGCGCTCTCAGCGTACTGCGCAGGGCCTTTCATCTCGTTCTTTGCCTTGCTTACCGAATCAAGCATGGCAGCAGGTTTGTACCTTTTGTCGTCAAAGTCCAATTCCTTTATCGCCTGCTTCATGAGCGAAAGCTGCTCATCCTGGCCAAAGATGACAAAATTCTTCTCCCGGCCTATCTTGTCTATATCCCTGCGAAGTATCCTGCCGCAGATGGAATGGAAGGTGCCCGCCCACAGGTCCCTTGCGGCAAGCCCTGCCAGCCTTTTTATCCTTTTCTTCATTTCATCCGCCGCTTTGTTGGTAAAGGTGACCGCCAGAATGCTGTAAGGAGCTATGCCTTTTTCCTTTATCATGTAGGCGATACGGTGCGTAAGGACGCGGGTCTTGCCGGAACCCGCTCCTGCAATAATGAGCAGAGGGCCATCTGTGCAGAGAACGGCTTCTTTTTGCTGCGGGTTAAGGGACTTGAGGACTGACATTGCTATTTTATTTTAGCACAGATATAATTACTCCATGCCCGACTTAAGACAGAACCCCGCGACCAAAGAATGGGTCATAATAGCCAAGGAAAGGGCCAGAAGGCCCGATGATTTTGCCGTGGAAAAACCAAAAGAGGAAGAGTCCCGGGAAGAAAAGGAGAACTGCGTTTTCTGCTGCGGCAACGAGAACAAAACGCCGAAAGAGATCATGGCTTACAGGGCCTTTGGCACCAAGCCCGATACTCCCGGCTGGTGGGTCCGGGTGGTCCCCAACAAATTTGCCGCGCTTGTGCAGGACGGCAGCCCCAAAAGGTTCAAGGAACATGACTTTTTTCGCCACATGGACGGCATCGGCAGCCACGAGGTAATAATAGAGACTCCGGACCACGCATCGCATATCGCAACAATGGATCAGCATCAGGTGGAGGAGATCTTTCTGGCCTACAGGGAAAGGTATATAGCTCTCAGCAAGAATCCTGATTTTGAAATAATAATTATTTTCAGGAACCACGGCAGGTCGGCCGGGACTTCGATAAAACACCCGCATTCGCAGATCATCGCCGCCCCGGTCACTCCGACTCATGTGCGCCACCGCCTCGAGGAGGCCATGAGGTATTTTGACGACGAGGGAAGATGTGTTTACTGCGACATGCTGGCAAAAGAAAAAGAAGTTAACGAGCGCATCGTCCTTGAAACCGACAATTTTATCTGTTTTGAGCCTTATGCCTCGAGGTCCCCGTTCGAGACCTATATACTGCCAAAGATCCATCAGGCCTGCTTTAAGGACATCACGGAGAATATGGCAAAAGAATTCGCCTATATTACAAGGAACACGCTTAGAAAGATAGACAAGGCGCTTAATAACCCCGATTACAACTATATCATCGGCTCTGCGCCACCGCAGGAATCCGGCGGAGAGTACTATCACTGGCACATGAGGATAATCCCGAAAGTTTCGGCTGTAGCCGGCTTTGAACTCGGGTCCGGGATCTTCATAAACACCGTCATTCCCGAAGAAGCTGCCAAATTTCTAAAAGACATCCCGGCATGAAAAAAAGGCTTGATGTTCTTCTCCTTGAAAGAGGTCTTTTTGATTCCCGGGCCAAAGCACAGGCTGTAATAATGGCCGGCAGCGTTCTTGTGGACGGGCAAAAAATAGACAAGTCCGGAACTCTGATAGACGAAAAAAGCACCGTTAAGATACTTGGGAACCGGCTTAAATATGTGTCCAGAGGCGGACTAAAACTTGAGAAGGCTCTCGGTAAGTTTGGGATCGATCCCTGCGGCAGGATCTGCCTTGACATAGGGGCCTCCACCGGCGGCTTTACCGACTGCCTTCTGCAGAACGGAGCAGAAAAGGTATACGCGGTGGATGTGGGCTACGGTCAGATGGACCTAAAGGTAAGGAACGACAGCAGAGTAGTGGTTATAGAAAGGACCAATGCGAGGAACCTGACACCAGAGGCGCTTTACGGAAAAGATGATGACAAAAGCCATCGGGCCTCTCTTGCCGTTATAGATGTTTCCTTCATATCGCTGTCAAAGATACTCCCTGCGGTATACGGCCTTCTGTCCGAAAAGGCCGAGGCGGCCGCCCTAGTAAAACCCCAGTTCGAGGCCGGCAGGGCCCTGGTGGGCAAAGGCGGCATTGTCAGGGACAACAACACACATGAACTGGTGCTCAAGAATGCTGCGGCATCGGCAATAGAAACCGGTTTTTCTTTTGAGGGCTCCTGCGTTTCCCCTATAAAAGGAGCCGACGGCAATATCGAGTTCCTTATCCATCTCAAAAAATGAACGAACCCGGGATCTATATCTATACGGCCTTCGGATTATTACTTGGCATCATTGCGACCATCTGGATCTTAAGGCTGCTGAAAAGCCGCAGGCACAGACATCGCTCGGTCCGGGCAAAACTCGCAGAAGAAAAAGCACAGGATCTGCTAGAGAGAAAAGGCTACGAAATAATCGAGACCCAGAAAAGAATGCCTCTGGTATTTTTTGTTGACGGGCAGAGAACTGAGACAGTTGTCATTGCCGACTACATTGTCAAAAAGCGCTGCAGGATATATGTGGCAGAGGTAAAGGACAGGGATCTGGAGGGAAAGCTGCTTGACCCGGGCATCAGGAGACAGCTGCTGGAATACAATGCGGCATTCAAACCGGACGGCGTTCTTCTGGTGGACATGAAGAACGGCAGGGTACATCTGGTGGGGTTTGACGAGGAAAAAAGAAAAGTTTTCCGGCTCAGGCTGTTTATTATCACGGCATTATTATCTATAATGGTATTGCTGGCCTTGAAAATATTATAGGGCCGCGATCCGGAGGGGCAAAAGATGGCTGTCCTGGGAGTGTTCATTAAAGAAGGCGACAAAAGGGTTCTGGATTATGCGGGTGATCTTATCAGGGACCTTGCAATAAGGAAGCACACAATACTTGTGTTAAAGGACCAGGCCGGGCTTTTAAAAGGTGTTCCCGCATCGCCGCGCATTATTTCATCCTTCAAAAAAGCCTCTTTCCTGCTTGCCGTGGGCGGGGACGGGACCATGCTCAGGAGCGCGCGTCTTTTTTCTTCCCTGGACCTTCCCATACTCGGCATCAACCTGGGGCGCAGGGGGTTTTTGACCGAGGTTGGCATAGAAGAAGTGCTTGAAGTCCTTCCTAAAATAATAGCGGGCGGCTATTTTTTGGACCGGAGAATGATGCTGGATGTAAAAGTGAAAAGAGAAAAAAAGACTATCAGCTCTTCGCTTGCCCTTAACGACGCGGTGATAGGAAAGAACGGCATAGCAAGGCTGATAAGGCTTGAAGCCTGGCACAACGGCAATCTTGTCACGACCTACGGCTCGGACGGACTGATAGTTTCCACGCCAACAGGATCTACCGGGCATAACCTGTCGGCCGGCGGCCCAATTCTCGATTCTTCCCTTAAGTCTTTGATACTTACAGCCATCTGCTCGACCTCCATCAGCAACAGGTCCATTGTGATAGACAGCAAAGGGGCCTTAAAGATAAAGGTGGTTTCGGTGCCAAAGGGAATGGACGGGACGCTGACCCTTGACGGGCAGACCGTTATAAAGCTGGGGACCGGGGATGAGGTCCTGATAACCAGGGCCGACAGCATGACAAAATTCGTTCGCCTTAAGCACCGCAATTTCTTTTCTGTGCTCAAAGGCAAGCTTGGCTGGGAGGGCTAGCCCTTCGACTCACTCGCTTTGCTCGTTCGCTCAGGGCAAGAAACCAAAAACCCCGGGATCACCGGGGGTAGTTGGCCAAGAAAATAAGGCAACCTGGTTCAGTTAATGATCTCGAACCTGTTCATGAAGCACCACTTTTTCAGGTCCTTGATCAGGATAAAGGTCTTTTGAAGTTCCGGGTCCGGGGCGCCCTGCCTGCAGCCGCAAAGCGTAACATTGTAGAGCCCCGCGCCTTTTATGTGTTCTATGTACTGGTTAAAAACCACCTGGTTTATAGCTTTCAGCATTTTAGGGTTCCCCATTTTTTATCTCCAGTGACAGACGGTCTTGGGGGCCTGGGCCTGAGACTTGAAGCTGTTTGCAAGTATGCTTATAAAACTGCCAAGGGTCTGGTCGTCTTTGGGGGTGTTATAATTTGACCTTAAGAGATACTTCTTGCCGCTTATCTCTATTCTTTCTATTGCGGTAAAGTCTTTTTTGAGCTGGTCTGTCATCTGCCTTTCCCCCTTCATATATCTATCGTTAGTTTCTTTTGATAATTTCACCGGTTTGGCATATAATAGGTCTAGTATGAAAGGCATTCTTATGCTGGAGGATGGGGCCTATTTTGAGGGCGAAGCCTTTGGCTCCTGCGGGACGGCTTTTGGCGAGGCCGTTTTTAACACCGGGATGACCGGTTATCAGGAAGTGCTGACGGACCCCTCCTACCAGGGACAGATCGTGACCATGACCTATCCTCTGATAGGCAACTACGGGGTCAATCCCGACGATACGGAATCAAGACGGATCTTTGCCTCCGGCTTTGTCGTTAGGCAGGAAAGCCGCATCTTCAGCAGCTGGAGGGCGCAGGAGAGCCTTGGAGAGTATCTGAAAAAAAACGCTATAACCGGGCTTTGCAATGTTGACACAAGGGCTATTACGAGGCACATAAGGAACCGCGGGGCCATGCGCAGCGCTATTTCTACGGAAGACCTTGACATCGGCAGCCTGCACAAGAAAGTGCTTGCTTCAAGGTCAATGAACGGAGCCGACCTTGCAAAAGAGGTGAGCTGTAAGGCCCCCTACCGGTGGGAAGAGGGCCGCAGGGATTTCTTAAAGGGCAGCGCAAAAAAACTGGGGTCTCAGCACCAAGTAGTGGTTTATGATTTTGGGGTCAAGCATAACATATTGAGGATCTTGAGCTCGCTCAATTGCAGGGTAATGGTGGTACCAGGGACAACTGCAGCAGAAGAGGTGCTTAAGATGAAACCCGACGGGGTCCTGTTCTCAAACGGTCCCGGCGATCCCTCCGCGGTGTCCTACGGGATAGAAGCCGCCCAGAAGCTCGCAGGAAAGCTTCCCATCTTCGGGATCTGCCTCGGCCATCAGATACTTGCTCTTGCTTTTGGGGCAAAGACATTCAAGCTCAAGTTCGGCCACAGAGGAAGCAATCATCCGGTCAAGGACTTAAGGACGGGAAAGGTAGAGATAACCTCACAAAACCACGGGTTTGCCGTAGAGGCCTCGTCTTTTAAGAACACCAATATAGAGATAACCCACATAAACCTTAACGACGGGACCTGCGAAGGCTTTTCCCACAAATTCATGCCCGTTTTCTCCGTTCAGTATCATCCCGAGGCATCTCCCGGCCCTTTGGACAGCCAGGCCTTGTTCAACCGCTTTGTTTCCATGATGGAAAAGAAACAGTAAATGGACAGGATCTTAAAGAGCAAATATAAGATCACGGGCAAGCTTTGCGAAAGCGACCGGAGCATTACTTACAGGGGCTCACACGCGGAAACCGGCGCAAATCTTCTTATTAAGATCTTCAAGCGCAGCTATTTGAACAGTATTCTGACCAAGAAACTCAAAAAAGACATCTCCGTCCTTTCGAGGCTGGACCATCCTTCCGTTCCCAGACTGCTGGACGGTGATTACGGCTGGCAGGGCTTCTACTTTGTCCGTGAATTCGTCGAAGGCAGCGACTTTTCCTCCGCCAAAAAACCTCTCGAAGTGGAAAAAGCGCGCGGCATTGCGGAAGGCATCTGCGAAGCTCTTGAAGCCGCGCACAAAAGCAAAATAGTGCATGGGAACCTTAGCCCGGGGAACATTTTTTTGGAAGGTTCTAAAATTAAGGTGGCGGATTTCGGCATTAACGCTGCGGTCAACAGTTCCATAGAAAAGCTCTCCTCTACCCTCATGGAAAAAGGCTCGGCATACCTGTCCCCCGAAGAGATACTGGGACAGGCTCCTGATGTAAGCTCCGATATCTACAAGCTTGGAATATTCATGTACCTCTGTCTTACGGGGTGCCTGCCTTTTTCTGAGGAAAAAAGGCCGGTGCTTGCGGCGCTCAAAAAAGTGCGCTGCTCCCCTCAGTCCCCTTCCGCGCTAAATCCCAAGGTCCCCAAATTTATGGATGACATAGTCATGAAATGCCTCGAAAGGGACCCTCTTTTGAGGTTTCCTTCGGCTTCCTATGTAAAGGAGAGCCTTGAAAACAGCGCCCTCATGCTGCCCCACTGCCTCTCCATAGAAATGCCGGAGCTGGGCATTTTTGACAACGGAAAAAAAGAGACCCCGGAAGAAAAAAAGAAAGAGGCAGAAAAAAAGGAGTTTGAGCAGGCGGAAGGCAGAAAAAGCGGAAGGAGCCTCTTCCGCTGGATGCTTGCCGCCTTTCTGGCTTCAGTGGCCGGCGGGATGATCTACTCGCTGGTCCAAATACTTGTAATGGGAGAATAACCATGACAGAGCAGTACCTGTATTTTTTGGGCGCCGCAGCAATAGTGGGAATAGCCGGTTATCTGTTCGGTTCGGGCAGGCTGACCTTTGGGCCTCTTGCGGCAGGGATCCTGTTGTGCCTTATTCTCATTCCGGTGGCTTTCAATTCCTTTGTCTGGATGTACGGGACCTCGGCCAGGGAAACTCTGGTCCCAAATGTGCTGGGGCTATCCAGCTCAGAGGCCTTTTCCGCAGTAAAAGATGCCGGCCTGGCGCCGGAAATAAGCGGTATTTCTTTTTCAAAAAAAGCGGCCGGGACCGTGCTTTCACAAAGACCTCCGGCAGGTAAAAAAGTCAAAGCCGGCAGAACAGTCGAGATCGTGCTCAGTGCTATGGAAAAAGGCACCGCTGTCCCGAATGTGGTGGGGCTTTCCAGACAGGCGGCCGAAGACCTTCTTTCCGAAAAAGGGTTCATAATAGAAGAGACTTTTGTAGTGTCTGAGGGGTCTGCCGAGGATACGGTTATAGACCAGTCCCCCGGAGCAGGAGTAGCGCTTTCGGGAGGTTCTTCGGTAGCCATAACGGTATCGGCCAAAGGAGAACAAAATGATTAAAGTAGCTCCCTCCATACTATCGGCCGATTTTTCCCGTCTGGGTCAGGAGATCTCGGCAGTGGAAAAGGCCGGAGCGGACCTTTTGCACATCGATGTCATGGACGGGCATTTTGTCAGGAACATAACCATCGGGCCTCTTGTGGTCAAGGCTGCAAGAAAAAGCACTTCCCTTACCCTTGACACTCATCTTATGATAGAGAACCCGGAAAGATATGTCGAGGCTTTCATCAAAGCCGGCAGCGGCATTATCTCTTTCCACATAGAAACGACCCCGGACCCTCTTAAGCTTATAAAGATGATTGAAGACCTTGGAGCGGCTCCGGCGCTTGCTATAAATCCTGACACTCCGGCACAAGCCATAGAGCGATTTCTTGACAAGGTAAAGATGGTTCTCGTAATGACCGTTTTCCCTGGTTTTGAGGGGCAAAAGTTCATTCCGGACGCGCTAAAAAGCGTCCGGGCCATAAGAGAGACCGCAAATAAAAGAGAGCTGGGCCTTGACATAGAAGTGGACGGAGGAATAAACCCGCAGACCGCTAAAGAAGCCGTAGATGCCGGGGCTAACATACTTGTGGCTGGGTCCGCGGTGTTCTACTCAAAAGATTACGGTACTGCCATAAGCCGCATAAGGACGGCAAAATAGATGGCCCCGGATAAAGACAAAGAATACATGAAGCTGGCGCTGAAACTTGCTTCAAAGGCCTGGCCTCATGTTTCCCCGGATCCTCTGGTTGGCGCTGTCCTTGTTAAAGCAGGGAAAGTGATAGGCACCGGCCTTCACAAAAAATTCGGCGAGCCTCATTCGGAGCATTATGCCGTTAAAGCCGCGGGGAAAAGTGCCAAGGGCTCCACTCTTTACATCACTCTTGAGCCCTGCTGCCACTGGGGAAAGAACCCTCCCTGCACAGACCTTCTCATCAGGTCGGGGATCAAGCGGGTGGTGGCGGCGATCAAAGACCCCAATCCCCTGGTCAATGGAAAAGGGTTCAGGGCGCTGAAAAGGGCAGGCATAAAAGTAAGGACCGGGGTGCTTGAAAAAGAGGCGGCAAGGCTAAACGAGTTCTTTATTAAGCACATAACCACCGGACTGCCTTTTGTCATGCTCAAATCCGCCTCCACACTTGACGGCAAGATAGCCACCAGCACGGGCGACAGCCGCTGGGTTTCCGGAAAGCTTTCCAGGCGTTATGTGCACGAACTCAGGAGCAGGGTCGATGCTGTAATGGTTGGGATCGGAACGGTCCTAAAAGATGATCCCCTTCTAACATCAAGGCAAAAGGGGAAAGAGCCTGCTGTTCAGCCCATAAGGATAGTAATAGATCCGCTGGCAAAAACACCTTTAAATGCCAAAGTCATTGGGAATGGTGCGGAAACTATCATAGCAGTAACCTCAAAAGCCTCCCCGGTAAAACTCCGTAAACTCGAAAGAAAAGGAGCCCAAATAGTAATTGCCCCGGCGAAAAACGGGGTCATAAATCTCAAACACCTTTTGAAGGAGCTTGGAAGGGGCGGTATCTGCAGCGTTCTTATAGAAGGCGGAGGGATCACTGCTGCAAGAGCGCTTAAACAAAAAATCGTGGATAAGGTCGTTTATTTTATAGCGCCAAAGCTTATCGGAGGAAGGGATGCCCCCTCTCCGGTAGAAGGGGACGGGATCTTGTCCATGAAAGATGCTCTCAGCCTAAAGGATGTGGGCATGAAAAGGATGGGCAATGATATAATGGTCGAGGGCTATATCAAATAATGAAAACCTTTGAACTTCTCCTCGTTACCATGAGGCCTGACCGCTGGTGGAGGCATCTGGTCATTTTCCTGCCGCTTCTGTTTACCGGGGACCTTCTCAACCTTGTCTATGTTATCAAACTGACGGTGGCTTTTGTCGTATTCTCCCTTCTGTCGGGTTCCATAAGCATAATCGACGACATCATAGATAAAGAAGAGGACATAAAGGACCCGCTCAAGAGGACCCTGCCTGTGGCCAGCGGGCAGCTCGGCATAGAAAGGGCCGAATTCGGGACAGCGGTCATTTTAGCAGGCGCTTTTACCGCCGCCTTCCTTCTGGGACCGGTTTTCGGACTGGCAGCTACCGGTTATTTTTTTGTATCCTTGTCTTATTTCCTGCTGTTAAAGAACCATTTCGTCCTTGATGCGCTTGCCGTGTCTGCAGAGATATCGCTTTGTCTTATCGCGGGAACTGTTGCCATATCAAAGCCGGTTTCTTCCTGGCTGCTGGTATTTGTCATGCTCGTCTCCGTCCTTCTGGTTTTTTGCGAAAGAAAGCGCGCTTTTCTCCTTGACGCACAAAAGGCCCCTTCTTCGCCCCTCTCTTCCGGGCCTTATGCTTCGCTTTTGGACAGTTTGATCTCTTTTTCGGTACCTCTTGTGCTTTCGGTCTACATTCTCTATGCCCTGATCGGCCCTGACGGGATAAGGTATAACCTTGTTTATACGATACCCTTTGCGGTCTATTTTATCTACAGGATCTTTTACCTGACATACGACCTTGGCTCGCCCCGGCCGCTGGAAAAACAGGTAAGTACCGACATCGCGGTCTTTATCGATATTGCTTTGTGGATATTGGCCGTTTCCGCTCTGATGAGGTTCAGTTAGAGAGGCCTGTGCTTTCCGCTGCCCAGCAGGAGGAACAGGACCGCCATTCTTACCGCCACTCCGTTGGTCACCTGTTCAAGTATCACATTGTAAGGACCGTCGGCTATCTCGGAGGTCATTTCCACTCCCCTGTTTATGGGCCCGGGATGCAGTATGACAACATCTTTTCTGGCATTTTTAAGCATCTCTGAGTTAAGGCCGAACAGGTCCGCATATTCCTGGAGCGAAGGGAAGAGGCTGTCTTTCTGCCTTTCCAGCTGTATTCGCAGGATATTTATGAAGTCGGCATCCTTTATCTCGCTCTTAAGGTCAAACGACACTTTAACTCCGGTCTCCTCCAGGCCTTTCGGCATCAGGGTTGGCGGCCCCACAACGGACACAGCAGCTCCCATTTTTAAAAGCCCCCACATGTTGCTCCTGGCTACCCGGCTGTGAAGTATGTCCCCGACTATAACAACCTTTTTCCCTTTAAGGCTCCCCTTTTTTTCGCGCATGGTAAAAATGTCAAGGAGCGCCTGCGTGGGGTGTTCGTTGCAGCCGTCGCCCGCATTAATGACCGAGCCGGAAATGTTCTTTGCTATCAGATGGGGAGCTCCGGACATGGAATGGCGCACCACAATGGCATTAACTCCCAGGGCCTCAAGGTTTTTCGCGGTGTCAACAAGGCTTTCTCCCTTTACAATGCTGCTGCTGGAGGCCGCAACGCTGCCTACCGAGGCTGACAGGTGTTTTGCGGCTGTTTCAAAAGAGGTCCTTGTCCTTGTGCTTGGCTCGTAAAAAAGGTTGGTGATCATCTTTCCCTGAAGTGCCGGCACTGTTCTCATCGGCCGGGACAGGACCTCTTTCATGGCTTCGGCCGTGTCAAGTATCAAATTGATCTCGGAGGCGGTCAGTTCTTTTATGCCGAGGAGGTGTTTTGACTTTAGAGCCATTGTTGATTTTTGCCCTGGAGTATTATATCATACACAGAGTAGACATGAAAATTCTCGCTCTGAACTGCGGAAGTTCTTCCGTCAAATACCAACTGTACGACTGGTCAAAAAAACTCGTCATCTGCAAAGGCCTTTTGGAAAGGATAGGCAGCAGCGGGGGCGCTGTCTGCCACGAGACCGAGCAAGGGGAAAAGAAGAGGTTCGAAAAGGACTGCCCGGACCACGGCTCGGCGATAAAGCTCATCCTGGGGCTTTTGACCGACCCGGAATTCGGCCCGCTAAAGAGCCTGAAAGAGATCTCGGCAGTGGGCCACAGGGTGGTCCACGGAGGCGAAAAATTCCATTCTTCCGTGCTTGTGGATGACAGCGTACTGGAAGCGATCAAGTCCGTCCAGGACCTGGCGCCTCTTCACAACCCGCCCAACATCGCCGGGATAGAGGCAGCCAAAGCCGCCCTTCCCGGGGTCCAAAATGTTGCGGTGTTCGATACTGCTTTTCACCAGACCATGCCGCCCAGCGCCTATCTGTACGCGGTGCCCTACGAATGGTACAAGATGTACGGCGTCAGAAGGTACGGTTTTCACGGCACGTCTCATCTTTATGTTTCAAAGAGAGCCGCGGTTTTCCTGGGCAAAAAGCCCGCAGAGCTTAACGCGATAACCATACACATCGGCAACGGGGTAAGCGCTGCAGCGATCAAGAACGGGGTCTCCGTCGATACGACCATGGGCATTACTCCGCTGGACGGCGCCATAATGGGGACCAGGTGCGGCAATCTCGACCCGGGTATAATCCTCTTCATGATAGAAAAAGAGGGCTTTTATGTTAAAGAAATTGACAAGATACTTAACAATAAGAGCGGTCTCCTGGGAATAACTGGCAAGTACAACGACAGAAGGGACATAGAAAAAGCCGCCTCACAGGGGGACGAAAGGTGCCGACTTGCCATCGAGATGGAAGCATACAGGCTCAAGAAGTTCATCGGCAGCTATCTTGCCGCCATAGGCCGTACCGATGCCATAGTGTTTACCGCCGGAGCCGGAGAGCTGGACACCGGCCTTCGCGCCCGCATTCTTGACGGCCTTGAGCCGCTGGGCATCAAGCTGGACAGGGAAAAGAACCTTCTGGCAAAGACAAGGGAAAAAGAGTCGGATATTTCGGCGGAGGGCTCCGCCATCAGGGTCCTGGTGATCCCCACCAATGAAGAGCTCGTATTTATTGAAGATGTTGTGGCCATTCTGGAAGGACGCTATGCGGTCCATACCAGATTCACTTACTCGTTCGAGTCATCGGACTTCGGAAAATGAGGATAATAATAACCAGGGACTACGAAGAGTTAAGCCGCAAGGCAGCCTCAATAGTCGCGCAGCAGCTTAAAGAAAAGCCTTCCTCCGTTCTGTGTTTTGCCACCGGCTCCACTCCTATGGGCGCTTATGAGAAACTTGTAGCTCTATACAAAGAAGGAGAGGCGGATTTTTCCAAGGTCTTTACTTTTAACCTTGACGAATATTACGGGCTTGCGGACGATCATCCGCAGAGCTATCACTACTTTATGAACGAGCACCTGTTCAGGCATGTCAACATAAGAAAAGGCAAATCCCTGATCCCCGACGGGACAGTAAAGAACATAAAGGAATACTGCAAGCAGTATGAATGGGAAATAAAGCAGAAGGGAGGGATCGACCTCCAGCTTCTGGGGCTTGGCAGCGACGGACACATAGGCTTTAACGAGCCTGGCTCTTCGCTTGGCTCCCGCACAAGGCTCAAGACCCTGGAAGAGCAGACGGTAAAGGACAATTCCAGGTTCTTCAATTCCGAAAAGGAAGTGCCCAGATATGTGCTCACTATGGGTATAGGAACAATAATGGAAGCCAGAAAGATCGTCTTTTTGGTTTCCGGAGAAAATAAGGCTTCTATCCTTCAGAAGGTCGTGGAAGGCCCCGTCACTTCGATGGTGCCGGCCTCAGCCCTGCAACTGCATCCAAACACTGTATTGATAGCGGACGAACCTGCAGCAGCAAAGCTGTCAAGGAAAGATTATTACATTTATGTGGAAAAGATGCAGGAACGCTGCGAGAAAGGAGAGATCTGATGGCAGTACTTGTTTTTGAGGATACGGACCGAAAAAAGCTCCTGCCGCTCGTCTATATGCGCAAGGTTTATGACCTTAAGTGCGGGATCCTGACGCTCAAGGAAAAAACAGAAGCTTATTTTGGCAAGACCAATTTCCATTTCACCGTGTTTGTCAACGGCAGGGTACTGGCAGATGACGAACTTGTATCGTCGGTTAAGGCCTGCAAAAGCCCCTGCCTGCTGCTCCAGGACGGCGTCCTTATAGCCGCGGTCATAGAAAACAAAATAGCCGAAGGTATTGACATCGAAAAGCCGCTCGACCAGAAAGCCTTTGAGAAGCTCGAGCTTGACAAAAGGACGGTGAAGGCGCGACTTATCACATACCCCTGGGACCTTGTCCATAATAACGCTAAAGAAATAATATCCGACACCGAACTTCTCCGCCTTAAATCGTCCAACCTTAGGACCGGCCAGATGATAATCGGCGTGAACATGACCAACAAGAGGGATATCTTTATAGGCAGAAATGCCGTTATAAAACCGGGAGTTCTTATCGATGCGGAAGAAGGCCCTGTCGTCATCGACGACGGGGTAAGGATACTCGGGAATGCCGTAGTAATGGGGCCTTGCTATATAGGGAAAGAAAGCATGATAAAGGCCGGCGCCAAGATATATGGGGGGACAACTATTGGCCCGCATTGCAAAATAGGAGGGGAAGTTGAAGCATCTGTCTTCCACGGATATTCCAACAAACAGCACGAGGGTTTTATCGGTCATTCTTATATCTGCGAATGGGTCAATCTCGGGGCCGACACCAACAACTCGGACCTTAAGAACAACTATAGCAGCGTAAAGGTCCAGATAAACGGGCAGCAGATCGACAGCGGGAACTTGTTCGTCGGACTGTTCATGGGAGACCATTCCAAGTCAGGCATCAACACCATGTTCAATACCGGCACAGTGGTCGGGGTCTCCAGCAATATCTTCGGTCCGGGTTTTCCTTCAAAATCTATCCCGTCCTTTGCCTGGGGAGGCGCTTCGGGCTTTGTTGAATACGGTATTGATAAAGCTATCGAAACCGCCAGAGCGGTAATGAAGAGAAGAAAAGTAGAGATGACCTCCAAATATGAGGAACAGTTCAGAAAACTGCTTGCCGAAACCACGCATGAAAGAAAAGGGCTCAAGTAGGGCTTGTCCTGAGCGATCGAAGGATTGGGGGATCGGCTAACGGTAGGCCATCGCCCTTTGGAGGCGACAGTCCTGGTTCAAATCCAGGTCCCCCAGAACTCGCAAAGCGGGTTCCCTCGTCCTTGTCCTTGTTATCTGCTTGCTAGTTAGGACAAGAACAAGGGGAGCCGTCAAAGCCCCTCTATTTTAACCACCTTTTCCCTGCAGCGCTCACCTGACACTATAGAGACTGCTTTTCTTTTGACGCCAAAATGGTCCGCCAGAGCTTCAACAACAGCCTTGTTTGCCTTCCCTTCAACAGCAGGGGCATTAACATAGACCTTAAAAAGACCATTATCCTCGATTATCCTCTTTTTTTTAGCCCTGGGTATCACTTTAACGGATATTTTTTTCATGACCGTATCTGACACCTTTAACCTTTCCCGGAAAACGGGTTTTTACACCTCTACTAAGGGAATTATAGATGAGTGTATAACATTTGTCCCTTGCTCCCATCCGAAATCCAAAGTATTATCTGACGATATATGCTATGGAATGACAAGCATAACAAGAGCCCTGAACAGGCTGTCGTTTGACCGCCCTCTAATGCGCTCTATGTCCAGCGCCGCAGGACTGCTGGAGGCAGGTCTTGCCCGCGGGACAAAGGCCGCGAGTCTTAGGCTGTCGGGCTTTGACGCGTTCACAAGGTTCCTTGCCTGTTTCAAAGGCAGCAGCAGCGAGACTATGTTCGCCGAGTCGGCTGTGGCCCTGACGGGCGCCGAAACACATAGGACCAGCTGCATCATCCCTGCTCCTTTCCCATCGATAAGCGCTGAGATCAGCCTCTGCAGCAGAAAAGAGGATCCGCACTTTATAATGGATATTTTTTCGGCAGAGGATCCGAATTATCCAATGATCCCTCAGGGCATATGCTTTCTCGGCAAAAGGAGCCGGAAAGACCATGCTCATTTAAGCATTTATGATCCCGGGGGCTCTCATTCCTGGTGCCGGGGAATAGACCTGTCTGGCGTATGGCCTTCCGCGGAGGACTTTATCGAGAGATTCAACGCTCCTGTTCTTGGTCTTCTGCGGCGTCTGCCGTTCAGATACGAAGCGCCAAGCAGGCCTCATCTGACCGGAAAAGAAGCAGCATTGCTCTGCAGGCCGATGAATGAATATGTTATGGGATTTGCTTCTTTCATCGGGGAAAGCCGGGCTCAGCAGCTTGATGATATCCTCGTAGAACTAATAATGAACATGGCCGAATATGCCAACGGAGGCATTGTTGAGGTCTATCCTCAAATGGGAGATCCTTTACTGTCAGGGATCAAGGTCATAGCCACGGACCTTGGGAAGGGCCTTCCCAAAGACCCTAACCGTCTTCTTATGGAGAGTTTTGTCAAACAAAGGGGATGGCAGACCAGAGGACAGGGACTTCCCAGAATTCTTTTGGAGCCTGACAGTGTCAAAGTGGAATATGACGGATTAAGCTGGTCAAGGATATCAAATAACAAAGTTTCGGGACAGTGGTTCGTGGCCTCCGGAAAAAGCTCTGTTCGCTCCGGAACAAGGTTCTCTCTGGACTTCTTGTTTTAATGCTTATTTGAGCACTTTTCCTGTCTCAAGGTACCACAGATACAGGTCCAGCTCCGCAAGGGTAATCCCCAGTTTTTTTGCAAGCTGTCTAAGGATAGATTCTATGTGAAGATATGTCTTTTTGGACATCGTTTTTACGGGCTCGATAAGTTTGTGCTCCCTCAAAATATCAACGATATGAAAATCGATTATGGCACACTCGTCAAATCCGATGTTGCGCAGAAAATGGCTGCATTCCTTATATCCGATCCCCTTTATCTTCTTCACCAGGTAATCGCGCAGTTCACTCTGGTTCCCGATGTTTTTTATGGCATCCTTAAGTATATTCTTGTGCTTTCTTGCCTCAACGATATATTTTGCCCTGGTATTAGGGAACCTGTGCCCCGCTTTCTTAAGCCTTAAGGCAAGCTCTATCTCTTTGTCCTCCAAAAAGTTCTCGCCAAGTTCTTTCTGTATCTTGATCCCTCTTTCGGCATTAAAGTTGGCGGTAAGAATACAAAAGCAAAGCTCCTTAAAAAGCTCAGGCGCCGGTTCGATCCCCAGCGCCTTGAACTCTTTTATCCTTTTCGAGACTATGTTACCGATATCCCCCTTTTTAAGGGAGTTAACGGAAGCGATCAGTTTTTTCAATAGTTTTCACACAGTATTTCATAATAAGCCTGAGGATGCTTGCAGGCCGGGCATTCCTTTGGAGCCTCGCTGCCTTCATGGACATAGCCGCAGTTCCTGCAGTGCCACTTGACCGGCTTATCCTTTTTGAAAACAGTTGATGTTTTTATATTGGACAGCAGTTTTCTGTACCTTTTTTCGTGCTCGGCTTCGACCTCGGCTATTTCCCTGAACTGGTCGGCGATCTCAGGAAAGCCTTCCTGGTCCGCGACTTCTGCCGCCTCTTTGTACAGCTTTGTCCATTCCATATTCTCTCCGGCTGCCGCCTCTTCAAGGTTCTGTATCGTGGTCCCAATGATGCCTGCCGGATACGAAGCAGTTATCTGGGCCTCGCCTCCCTCCAGATATTTAAAGAACCTTTTTGCATGCTCCTTTTCGTTGTCGGCTGTCTCAAGAAAAATAGCCGAGATCTGCTCATAGCCTTCCTTTTTGGCCGCACTGGCAAAATAGGTATAGCGGTTCCTTGCCTGGGATTCTCCCGCAAACGAAGCCAACAGGTTCTTTTCGGTCTTTGTTCCCTTAACTGATTTCATCGATTTCTCCTTTCTATTGAGACGCCCCGGCGGGGTGTCTTTACTTTAGCTTTTCCAGAGCCCGTGCAGATTGCAGTACTCCCTTGCGGAGATATTGCTTCCGCTCAGCGGGAAGAACGCTTCGGGAGCCTGCCCGGGTTTAAGGAATTCCCTGTAGGTCTTGTCCCCGACAATAGCCTGAACCCACTGGATATAGTGCTTATCTTCCATTGGGTGCGCGACGGAGCCGACCTTGATCCTTATCCCCCCGTCAACCTTTTCTATCACAGGCACATGTTTTTCCTGTGCCGCATCTACCGTATTCTCTGTCTGCAAAAGCATCAGCTTATCGCAGCAGACAAGGTTTCCCCCCCCGACAAAAAGCACTTCGACAATATTGCCGCAAACCCCGCATTTATATACTTCCAATTTCTTTTTGACCGCCATTTTTTACCTCCTTATGTTCATTGCAGTTTTTTGAACGGCTCTGTTCGAATCTTTCTGTTATCACACTTCCTTGAACTGGTCTTTTGACGCTCCGCAAACGGGGCAAACCCAACTGTCGGGGATAGCTTCGAACGCTGTGCCCGGCGCCACTCCCCCGTCGGGGTCCCCTTTTTCTGGGTCATAGATATAATTGCAGACCAGGCATATATATTTCTTCAATTAATCTCTCCTTTCTATTATTAATGGGTTCTGCAGTCCCTGCAAATACCTTTAAAGTAGCCATGGACCTCTTTGATAATGTTGCCTTCTATCTCCCCCTTTCTTGCTATTTCGCAGTCAAAGAACAAATCTTCGATTCTACCGCACTTTTCACACCAAAAATGATGGTGCGTTGACATATCGGAATCATATCTAACCTCTGTCGGGGATATAAGAATTGTCCTTGCAAGGCCTTTCTCGACAAACATTGACAGAGTGTTATAGATCGTAGTTCTAGACATGGTAGGAATAATTTTAATCAGGTTCCGGTAGAGCCTGTCAGCTGTGGGATGAACCTTGTGGTCATGGATATATTTGAATATAGCCAGCCTTTGATAGGTTGGCTTTATCCCTCTTGATTCAAGAATATCCTTTAATTCTTCCATATATGTAATGATTACAATAAAGTATTCTACACATATTTGTTGCAATTGTCAAGATATCGATCTGTGCCTATCTGCTATTTTGTCGGCCAGAGCTTCTACCTGCGCAAGATCTGCCTCTTTTGGATAGCCTTTCACTATTACAGGATCTATTACCTCAACCTTCAGATTTGTCAGCATGCCTGCCAGCACTTCTACCAGTTTGCTTCCCCAGCCGAACGAACCGATTATGGAAACATATTTTGTTTTTGGCCTGAGTGCGTTAGCAAGATAAGCCGCATACACCGCAAGCGGATGCGGACCTGCCAGGACGGCCGGGCTTCCAATGACAACTGTTGCCGCGTCCACCAGGCTCATTGCAAGCTCCCCAATATCTGTTTTTGACAGGTCGAACGGTTTTACCCCGACATTCCGTTTTATAAGGCAGTCTACAAAGCGGTCCACAATAACCTGCGTACTTCCGTGCATCGAAACATAAGGCACAATGACCTCATTTTTGACGGCATCGCCGGTCCAGTCTTTGTAGGCATCAATAATAAGCGCTGGCTCCCGGTAGACCGGGCCGTGGCTTGGACAGATCATTTTTACATCGTAAGCCTTCAGTTTTTCCAGGTGCCCTTTTATCGCCGCCCTAAAGGGCATCATGATCTCCGCGTAGTATCGCTTGGCCCCTCGCAGGACTTCTGCACCGTCTTCGACATATAGCCCGCTCTGGGCTCTGTGTGAGCCAAAAAAGTCGCAGGAGAATAAGATCTTATCTTCCTTAAGGTAGCTTACCATCGTTTCCGGCCAGTGCACCCAAGGTGCAAAGACAAATTCCATAGTTTTATCTCCGAGAGAAAGCGTCTGCTTGTCCGAGATAACCATGAACTGTTCGTCCTTGAGAAGCAAAAGGTCTTTGAGCATACCCTTGCATTTGTCGTTAGCAACCACCTTAGCCGCAGGAAACCATTCCAGCACTTTTCCGATGGACCCGGAGTGGTCCTGCTCCGCATGGTGACAGACAACATAATCTATCCTGTCGATGCCGAGCTCTTTAAGGTTTTGTTTTAATTCGGCTTCTTTTGGCGGATCAACGCTGTCCATCAGCGCTGTCTTTTGGCTTCCTTTTACTATATACGAGTTGTACGAAGTGCCGTCCGGAAGCGGTATCAGTTCATCGAACAGGCGCCTGTTCCAATCTATGGAACCTACAGAAAAAATTCCTTCCGTTATCTTTCTTGCCGTCATAAAGCCCTCCTTATCTTGCACCGGACACAAAAAACCATACCGGCAGATATATTATAGCCCCAAGCGAGGAAAAAAGAATGAGAGAAGCTACGGTCTCCTTGTAAAAATCGTATCTTTCGCTGAGGACTATCGTAGAGATGGCAACCGGCATGGCCGACATCATTATGATCACCGTTGCGTCCAGCCCCGAGGTCCCGATCAGTCCTGTAAAAAGCACGGCAAGAGCCGGCAGCAGGATAACCCGCGGCAAGGCCAGTAAGAAACCCTCCCAAAGATGTCCATACCTCCTCCCATAGAGAAAGACCCCCAGCATGAAGATCGCCACCGTTGATGTTGTTGCTCCAAGCATATGGAGCATATGCGATACAGGGGAAGGCAGCCTTATGCCAAGCAGCGACATTGAAAAGGCCGCCAATACCGACAGAATTAGAGGGTTCTTTGAAAGAGACCCTGCCACCGTTGCAACCGCCTTAATAAAATCTTTCCCCTTTTGCCTGTGAATTTCCAGCACCGTTATCGAAATGCCGACACTGACCATCGCCATTACCGAAGAAGACAGCGCCGCCAGCGCCTCGCCCTGAGTTCCGGGAAAAGCAAAAAGGATGAAGGGGACTCCGAAAAAAGCATAGCTCCCGAACACAGTGCTTATTAGCAGCTTGAACAGCAGGTCCCGCTCGAACCTCAGCAAAACATAGGCCGCCAGATAGAGTATCATGACGGCAAAAGTCGGGGCAAGCGCCGCCGCTATAAAACGCAGGACTTCCTTCGAAAAACTAAGAGAGCTCAAATTGGCAAGAAAAAAAGCGGGCAGGGCAAAGTAGAACACATATGCGCTAAAGACCCTCTCGTCCCCCTGCTTGAGAATGCCGCACCTTCTTGCCAGATATCCGAGACCTATCAGGAAAAATATGGGGAACACGGCGTTGGTCAGCACCTGGATCATTTTTGCGCTTCCGGGCCCCGGTAGGTTGGAGCGTTTTTGGGCTCTTTGCCCTTTAGATGTTCGTGGTAGTAGGCGTATGTCATGGGTATGGCATCGCTGAGGATCTCTTCCCCGGTTACTTCACCGATAAAGAGCGTGTGGGTGCCGGTGTCGCATTGGCTGACAACTTTTGCGCTTATTATAGCGGCCGAATGATCCATGACCGCCGGGCATCCATTTCCCAGCATCTTGTAGCCGGTATCCTTGAACTTATCCGTGTCCCTGCCGCTCTTAAAGCCAAACTTGCCAACAAAGGTCATCGGGGCATCTTGAGAGAGAATGGAAACCGAGAACGCTCCGCTTTCAGAAATATATTGGTGAGTAAGGTTCTGTTTATTTATGCATACGGCCAGCTTGGCCGGTTCTGAGGTGACCTGGAATACCGTATTGGCGATCTGCCCGTTCAGTTTGCCCGCAGAAACAGAGCTGACCACATACAGGCCGTAACTTATCCTATGGATAGCCCTGGGGTTTGCCATACAAGATTGAAATAATTATACCATGAGAGGGCAGTTAGGGACGCAGCGTTCCTGAAAGATCATCGGCAAGGTTAATTATAACCGCTCCGCCCTTTAGAATACGGTTCATGTCATGAGCAATGATCTCGAGCTGGCCTCTGACAGAGCCGATAACACCATGATCATCCATATCCCTAACGGCTTCCCCTAATAGTCTTCTAGCTTCTTCCCTAACCGCCCTGGAAAGCACTTCCCTTAAGGCCAGATCGTTTTCTAGCCCGGGACATTCGAGGCACGCCTCGTTCCAAAAAAGCGCCCAGTTCTTAAGGATGAGCCGGAACCTAACATCAGGAGCGAACTTCTGCAGATCCATTGCCCTGGTCTCATAATCAATGAACACAACTTCTCCGCTCTTTGATAGTATTATGTTCTTAGAAGTCGGGTCCCCGTGCACAAAATCCTGCATATGGGTAAGGTGCAAAAGCGCTATCGCCCTGCTGTTCTTGTGCCTGCCTTCTTCCGGCGTCATTTTGGCCCCTGCTTCGGAAGGAAGGTACATCCTGTCGATGTATTCGTAGCAGTAAAAATGGAGCCTTCTTTTGCTGTCCGGAATGGACCTTGAATATATCCTCGCATATCTTGCTCCCGGGACCCGGATGCCCGAAAGCCTCCTTATCAATCCTGCCCGGACATCAAGCTCCTCATCGCTAAGCACCTGGGGCGCCTGGGGATGATAGGCCTTAACCACAACATGTTCCCCGCTCAAGCGCTCCATTAAAAAACATCTCGCTTCTGTTCCTTCGCCTTCGGCAAGGCGACCTTCATTAAGCAGGCTCATCATCCAAAACTTGCGGCCGCCTTCCATGGGCTGTATCGGGAGAAACAGCTTGGAGCCGGAGGTTTCTTCAAAATCCTCTTGAGTAGAAAGCGACATTCGTGCTATTTTGCGGGACAGGGCGTAGTTTGCCGCCGGGTCCATCCAGTCTTGAAGGCCAAAGAACAGCATTCCTCTATTCAGCACATCGTGCAAAGCATGCTGGCCCAGTAAGGTTCCCGCGTTGAGCCTGATCAGTTTTTCTGTCTGGTCGGGGAGGGCTTCTGTGTTACTTAAACGGTACTCGTACGCAAGCTCCCCAATAAAATCCTCTGCAAATTGCTCCGGGTCAAAGGGTTCCGAGTATTTGAAGATGTTGAACATTGCCGGCTGGAGCCCCCTGGTTTTCCATCCCGCTCCTCTTAAAAAAACATGGGTATCGACCCGTGCATCAGTTGAAACAGGGCGCCCAAGGTCGTCGGTAAGAATTATGCCGGGATCATGATATGTGTCTTCCAAAAAGTCTTCCGCCCGGTCCGCGCAGCTTGTACCGCCACTCCATCTCATCATGGCAAAAAGCTCCGCGTCTTCATGGAATATCCCTATGAGTTTTTCCGCCGTCGAAGGCCCAAAAAGGATCGACTTGCTCACCAGCGCCACTTTTTCACTGCCGACCAGGCCGGCCAGTCCCCAGATAAGAGGATCATTACGGATAACATAGTAGTCCGCATCCACCGCTGTGCTCTTCCACTCCGCAAAAAATTCACTAAAAATACGCGGGGCGCTTTCAAGCCCTCTAAACTCGGCCCTTTTGATCCTGCCGAGCACCCTATCCCTAAGCTCGGTCTTGACGGGGATCCCCTTGACTTTATAACCAAAGATATCTCTGACCCCTATTCCTTGGAGATCAACCGAAAAGACTATGCTGCCGTTTTGCCGCCTAATATCGGTGATAGCTGCCCGGTAAGGACCTATCGCCCTGCCAGGGCCTACTTTTGTTGCCAGTATGTCCATCAATGGTTTCTCTATAAAAATGCGGCCGGATTTCATCCCGGCACAAAAGAATTACGAAGATCTTCCTGCCAGCCATTCCAACAAACTGGCATTAACAGGTTCTGAGGTGTATATGACCTTTACTTCAGCAGCCATATCCCGAGTATCACGCACAGGCAGCCTGCTATCTTGGCTGGGGTGATCGCTTCCCCAAGGAGGATGACGCCCAGAATAAAGGCGACCAGTGGATAGCTGCCGGAAATAGGAACGACTTTTGACACATCCCCGATCTTAAGGCTGTGGTAGAAAAGCACCTGGGCAACAAAGCTTGCCAGAAAACCGCCTGCCATTATGAGGCCGATCGATCTAAGGTCCGCACTCCGCAGTTCATGAGGCTTGATCATAAAGAAACCAAGGAATATAAGCCCGAGAAGTACCGCCAGGCTCCTGTAAAACAATCCGGTCAGCGGCTCAACCCTGGAAAGGCCAAGCTTTTCTAGTATAGGCGCAATGCCCCAGATGACCGAAGTAAGAACGGCAAGCCAGTAATAATTCATAATTTTTCAAGGGCATCCCTGCCAGTCATGCCTTCTTGAAGGCCCCCCGCCTTTGCGCAGGAATTGGCCTCCACCACCGGCGAGTCAAGGAGCCCCTGCATATCCGTTATGGGTCCTTTGGGGGATCTTACTTTGGCCGCGGGACAGCCGAATTTGTCAAAAACATTGACATCGAACAGTCCGCAGCCCACAAAGCCTTTGTCCGTCTTTGCATAGACCATGGTCACGCCAAAAAGAGGTACAACATCGCCCTGCGCGGTCTTGTTTGATAGTTTTATGTCCTGCACTGCTATATCGCCAGTATCTTGGTCAGACGGTAGCTTTCAAGGTCTATCTCTTTTTTGGACCTCAACACTTCGTCTATTGGGAAAGAAGTAATGCTGTGGCAGGTTATGGACACCATGCGGTTGAATTTCCCCTCGAGCAAAAGCTCCACTGCGTGCGCGCCAAATCTGCACGCCAGCTGCCTGCTAAAGGCCGTCGGGGCTCCGCCTCTCTGCATATGGCCCAGCACCGCTATCCTGACATCAAGGCAGGTCTTGTCCCTTATCTCCTGCGCCAGTTTGGCTTCATTTCCCGCGCCTTCGGCTTTTACAATAATGCTGCTGCACTTGCCTCTTTTGTGCCCTTTTTCTATCTCTTTTATCACTGAAGCGGCCGAATATTTGGCCTCAGGGATAAGCACCACCTCGGCTCCTGATACAAGCCCGACTTCCAAAGCTATGAATCCGTGTTCCCTTCCCATTACCTCAACTATGAATATCCTCTCGTGGGATGTGGCGGTATCACGTATCTTGTCGATAGCTTCGACCGCGGTATTCACTGCAGTATCAAAACCTATTGTATAGTCCGTTTTTGGAAGATCATTGTCTATGGTTGCCGGTATCACGACACAGGGAACTTTGAAGTCCCTGTACAGGGATACCGAAGCATTAAGAGAACCGTCGCCGCCTATTATTACCAGAGCATCTATCCCGTTGGTCCTTATGTGTTCAACGGCCCTGCGTCTGGCCGACCTTTTCCTGAACTCAGGACACCTTACAGTATGAAGAATCGTGCCTCCCCTGTTGATTATGCCGCTGACCGAATTAACTTCGAGCTCTCTTATTTCACCGTCTATCAGGCCGGCATAACCACGCTCCACTCCCATTACCTTAAGACCGTTGTAAACCGCCGTTCTCACTACAGCCCGGATGGCAGCATTCATGCCGGGAGCATCTCCGCCCGTGGTTAACACCGCTATTTTCTTTATCTTCATATTGAAAATAATTATACACCCGTTCGATGGTAAAATAAATATATGAGAAAACTGGTGGCCATAATAGAGCCCTCAAAATGCACGGGCTGCGGCATCTGCGCGGATATGTGCCCGCCAAAGATCATCAAGATAAAGGACGGCACGGCATCTATTGATGAACTGGTAAAGTGCGACGGACTCGGCGGCTGCGCCAGGCTCTGCCCTTCAAAAGCGATCACTATGGAAGAAAGGGATTTTCCCTCTTAAAGTCGGGAAGCAATTCTTTTCTTGACTCCAATTCCTGAATTAGATAGTTCTCCATTTTCAGGTCCTGTGCCGCTTTTACCGCCTCCCAGTATTCTTCCGGATGCAGAGGTCTGTTAAGTTCTTCGTACTCTCCCGCTCTGTTTTGAGGGCTATACTGGCTCATTATACTTATCCACAACTCCCTGGATATTGTGGATAAGTATTTGACGGCTTTCTTGCTGTCCGATATCCCGTTCGGCAGGACCAGATGCCGCACAAGAAGTCCTCTTACTGCAATTTCATTTTCATCAAATCTCAAATTCCCGACCTGTCTGAACATTTCCTTGATACCGGCCTTTGCTGTCTCAACATAGTTCTCCGCATTCGAATATTTCGCTGCTTTTTCATCGTCATAATATTTAAAGTCGGGCATATATACATCAATTATCCCGTCAAGGATTTTCAACAGCTCAAGACTGTCATATCCGTTGGTATTATAAACGATCGGGATCTCTAAACCTTTTTCAAAAGCGATCTTTAACTCCTGCAGTATCTGCGGCATAAAATGGGTTGGGGTAACAAGGTTAATATTGTGGCAACCTTGGGATTGGAGGTTTAACATGATTTCATGTAGGGGCAGGTCGCGACCTGCCCCTACAATATGATTGCCGCCCTGCGATATCTCCCAGTTCTGGCAATAAACACACTTCATAGTGCATTTTGAAAAAAATACTGTCCCGGAACCTTTTTCCCCGGATAGGAACGGCTCTTCGCCGTGATGAGGGCAATAAGAAGCAACTTCAATATCGGGTGCGGCCCCGCATTTTCCTATCTCTCCTTTAAGCCTGTTGACCCCGCACCGGTGCCCGCAAAGACGGCAGGAAGCCAAGATGCCGTTTGCTTCCTTCAGCCGCCTCTTTATCAGGTTTGCTTTTGACTCCACTGTTGTATATCATTATATCAACCGCAAGACATGAAAAAAGACAGCAGAAAAAAAATAAGGATAGCCCTTTGTCAGATGAACGCCCTGGCCGGCGGCATCGACAGCAACAGGGACAAGATCGGTGCGAATCTTGAAAAATGCAGGGAGGAAGGCTGCGATCTTGCGGTATTTCCCGAACTTGCCGTAACAGGGTACCCTCCCGAAGACCTGCTGCTAAAAAAGGGCTTTGTCGATGACAATCTTAAGGCCCTCAAAGACATATCGTCCAAATGCGAAAAGATAACCGCAGTTGTGGGGTTTGTCGATCACCGGAACGGGAAGCTGTTTAACTCGGCTGCTGTTGTACACAACAGAAAGGTGGTTGCGGTCTATGATAAGATCTGCCTGCCAAATTACGGCGTTTTTGACGAAAAGCGCTATTTTTCCCAAGGGAAAGCTTCCTGCATAATAGAACTTGACGGATTTTCTTTTGGGCTTCTTATCTGTGAAGACCTCTGGGACGAGAAAGGTCCGGCCAAAAAGCTGGCATCATCCGGAGCGGACCTCTTATTGTCCATAAACGCTTCCCCCTATTCTGTCGGAAAATGGTCGGAACGCGAAAAAGCAGCAAAACAGCTTTCAGTAAAAACGGGGAATTGTTTTGCTTATCTCAATCTTGTCGGGGGCCAGGACGAACTTGTTTTTGACGGACATTCCTTTATTTTGGACAGAAAAGGCAAAGTGGTCTCAAGAGGCAGACAGTTCGAGGAAGACATCCTTGTTTATGATATAGAAGCTTCGGACAATAAGACAAGGAGGGGCTCCGGAATAAAAATTGTTGGGATCAAAAGCAAGAACTTCCCTCTCAAGACCAGCATAAAAGTTTCCAACCCGGAACCGCTTCCAAGGACAGCGGAGGTCTATAAAGCGCTGTGGCTCGGACTCCGCGATTATGTCAAAAAGAACGGCTTCAAGAAAGTGGTCCTTGGCCTTTCCGGAGGTATTGATTCTGCTCTGGTTGCCGCCGTCTCAAAGGACGCACTGGGAAGCGATAATGTAAAAGCCGTATTCATGCCGTCGCAATACACCTCACAGCAGAGCGGAGAAGACGCTTTTGCAGTGGCAAAGAACCTTGGGATAGAATGCCTTGAATTGCCGATCTCAGATATTTTTGCGCAATTTATGAAGTCGCTGGCAGGCCCCTTTTCCGGCACACAGGCCAATATAGCGGAAGAGAACCTCCAGGCCAGGATAAGGGGCAGCCTGCTCATGGCCTTCTCGAACAAATTCGGATATCTGGTGCTTGCAACAGGCAATAAGAGCGAGGTCAGCACAGGATATTCGACGTTATACGGGGACATGTGCGGAGGGCTTTCTGTAATAAAAGATGTGCCAAAAACGCTGGTCTATGAGCTTGTTAATTACAGGAATTCCGTGGGAAAGGTGATACCGGAAAGCATTATAAACAGGCCTCCAACCGCAGAGTTAAAACCGGATCAAAAAGACCAGGACACGCTGCCTCCCTATGATGTGCTGGACAGGATAATCGAGGGGTATGTGGAAAAAGACATGGGCATCGAGGAGATTGTAAGGGCAGACGGCCGTCTGCCCCAACCAATCGTGAAACATACTATATCCATGATCGACCGCAGCGAATACAAACGCCGGCAGTCGGCACCGGGGATCAAGATAACCCCAAAAGCTTTCGGCAAGGACCGCAGGATGCCGATAACTAACGGGTATAACAAAGTTTAGCTCAGCGCTCGGCCAAAACCCTCGAAGCCCTTTCGAGTACCGCCCCTACTTGCGGACTTTCCAAAAGATGATCCGGGAGCATTTCTGCAACACTGATGGCTTCCCGCACATGAAAGCCTGTTCTTTGCCACCCGATCCCCTCAAGCGCCTTTGCAGCAAACTCTTCCCCGATGCAGGGAAGTCCCAGAACGGCTGCTTTTTCAAGATTATGAACATTAAGGGAACCCATGGCCTCAAGAATATTGTTTTTGTCCATTCTTTGGAACAATTCGTTTCTTAACCCCGAGGGCAGTTCTCTGCAGCCGCAGACTTTGAGCCCGAAAGGCACGGTAGAAGACACATAACCTTCCAGGACGGCATCCCAGTTCTTATCGCAACCGTAATGCCTGAAGATCCTGGATATAAGCCCCCAGGATTCTCTAAGATGAACATACGGCCTCCATCCGATCACGCCGAACACATATTTTGTTGTGTCAAAAGTACCGACAAAAGAATGAAGCAGTTCGTCCGGCAGCAGGCTTATGACCCTTCCTGCATTATCCCTTTTGCGATGTTCAAAAAAGAATTTAAGAGCGATTCCCGCAAGCTCCCTGTCGCGCAAAACACTCCCGGACAGCCTCCCCGAAAGCAGGTCCCCTGCCAGACGCGGGTCTTCAGACTCAAAGGCGCTGCGCAGCTCGTGTCTTTGCCTCGTGATCGCTGCTTGCCGGCGGTCCCTCATTATACTGATTATGTAACGCATACCGTTTCTTTGTCGACATTCTCTTGCCCGGATTTCATTTTGCCTATATAATGCTGGTCATGGACAACATCCCGACCATACCTGAAATGCTTAAAGCTTCGGCTGAAAAATTCAGGGGCCTTACGGCTCTGCAAATGAAAGACCCTAGCGGAAATTACAGAAAGATCAGCTACCTGGAATTTTATGGCTCCCTGCAAAAGATAAGTTCTTTCCTCTTTGATTCCGGGATAAAGCACGGCGGCCGTATCGCCCTGCTTTCGGAGAACCGGCCCGAATGGCCGATGGTCTATTTTGGCGTTACCAGTATAGGGGCAATAATAGTACCTCTGGACCCAAAACTGGAAAGCGAAGAGCTTTTCAGCCTTTTGTCGGATTCAGGGTCGGAAATAGTGTTCTGCTCGGGAGAACAGGCTCAAAAAATAGAAAAATTAAGACCGCGCCTGCCTTTGCTTAAAAAGGCCGTGAACTTAGATGCAGACATCGATAAAATCCTTACCTTGCCCCTTGACCCGGCTCGACTCCGCTCGCCGCAAGCTTGCCCCCTGCCCCTTGCCGCCGTTGCCCCCGACGACATCGCCGCCATCATCTATACTTCTGGAACCACCGGAAATCCTAAGGGCGTAATGCTGAGCCACAAGAACATAATGTCAAATGTCATCGGCATTGACCCGCTGTTTCATATGATCGGCCCCGGAGATAATTTCCTCTCCATCCTTCCCAACTATCATACTTTTGAAACAACTGCCGGAATGTTCTGTCCTATCTTCAAGGGAGCCTCTATAACCTATGCGGAGAGCCTAAAATCCTACCACCTGCTTAACAATATGCAGGAAACAAAGGTCACGCTTATCTGCGGCGTGCCCCTCCTTTACAAGCTTTTTCTGGACGGCATCAAAAGACAAGTCGAGGAAAAAGGCATTGCCGCCAGGGTCCTCTTCCGGGTATTTCTATGTATTTCTATGTATTTCAAAGTATTTCTGCGCATTAACATCGGCAAACATTTGTTTGGCTTCATTCAAAATAAGTTCGGCGGCCACATCAAGTTCTTTGTCAGCGGAGGCGCCCCTTTAGACCCGAAGATCATAAAGGAATTTGACCTGATGGGATTTACCATACTGCAGGGCTATGGGCTTACAGAAACTTCGCCTATACTTGCAGCCTGCACTATGGACAACAATGTTTTCGGATCGGTGGGCAGGCCTCTTCCTGGAGTAGATATCAAGATACACGCTCCCAACCGCGAGGCCGTAGGAGAGATAATGGCCAAAGGCCCCAACATAATGAAGGGTTATTACAATGATCCCGGTGCCACCTCAGAAGCCATCATGGACGGCTGGTTCCGCACAGGGGACTTGGGCAGGCTGGACGCAAAAGGCAATCTTTATATAACCGGCCGGTCAAAAGACCTGATAGTCCTGGGTTCCGGCAAAAATGTCTATCCCGATGAGGTCGAATTCGTTATCTCAAAAAGCCCTTTTATAAAAGAGATCTGCGTATTCGGGTCAAAGATAATGTCCGGTATAAGGCAGGGGATGGAAGAGGTGCATGCCGCAATTGTGCCGGACATGGACAAAATGGCCGACTGGGTCACCAAAAGAGGGCTGGAGCTGAACGACTCAACTGTCAGGACGGTTATTGGAGAAGAGGTTGAGAACTGGGGAAAACTCTTGACTCCTCACAAAAGAATTGCTAGATATTATATTGCCGAAGGCGAACTGCCGAAGACCGCAACAAAAAAAATAAAAAGGTTCGCGGTCAAGGAAAGTTATTCAAAATAGGAAAGTACGGGGTGCCGCTTGGGGCATCTCAAAAGGAGGCCTTATGAGCGACATCGAAAAGGAGATCAAAGGGCTTGTTTCCAAAGTGGTCAAGATACCGGAAGATAAGATAGACCCGAACGCCGACCTGTTCAAGGACCTGGGGGTAGACTCCCTGCTCGGGGTGGAGATCTTTGCGGCGCTCGATAACAAGTATCATATCGATATACCGGAACAAAAGCTGATCAAGATCAAGACCCTTAACGACATAATCGCCATAGCAAAAGAACAGATCAAGTAGGTCATGGGGACCTCTCAAGACACTTCTTCGCACTGGCGCAGGCTGCTAAAGCTGGATGAGCCGCTGCCCAAGGATTTCGAAAAACACCTTGCAGGATTCGGCTCATCGCTTAGGCCGCGCATCCACGGCTACCTGGGAAAAGTGGCAAAGAGGGACTTTGGCCTCAAAGGGATTGGGATAGAGAACCTCCCGGACCGGGCTCCTTTCATAATCGCTTCTAATCACTCCAGTTCGCTCGATTTCCCTGCAATATATCTGTCCCTGCCGAAGGAATTAAGAAAAGATGTAGTGGTCATGTACACTTCTTTCTTTGACAGGATCTTTCCCATAAAAATGGCCATAAAAGCACTGATAGACTCTTTTTCGGTAGAACTTGACGGCAATTTCTGGCAGGCCCTTTCCATGGCGGCAAGGGTCTTAAAATACGGAAAGATAGTCTATATTGCTCCGGAAGGTCAAAGAAGCTGGGACGGCAAACTCCTGCCTTTCAAGGTGGGTGTTGGAGCCCTTTCCGTAGAGACCGGCATCCCAGTTGTCCCCGCATATGTTAAAGGAGCCCACGAAGCTCTTCCAAGAGGCACCGTAATCCCCAAAAAGCACCCTATCAGCGTTTCTTTCGGAAAGCTTATCGATCCTTCCTCCTTTGCCGAAAAAAAGTCGGAAAGACCGGCCTATGAAGTTTACCGGGACTTTACGCAGATATTGCGCAAAGAGATAGTCGGACTTTCCCGCTGAGGCTTTACAGGCATTTGCGGCTGAGATACAATATTTGCTCAACAGGAGGTCTATATGAACAAAAGATATTTTTGGGGCGGGCTGGTTCTGCTGATAGGAGCGATCCTTCTGCTGGAGGCTATGGGTATCCTGTCAGGAAATATCTGGAGATATCTCTGGGCCATTCTGTTGATCGTGATCGGTTTCGGGATAATGTTCCCGGATAAGTAGATTATCGGTCTGGTATAGTCGGGGCGAGTAATTATTCGCCCTTACAAGGAGACTTAAGATCTTAGGATTATCAAAAGAGGTTTGGCTCTTCATTCTTATAGGCTGGTCGCTTCCCTGGAAGGGCGTGGCTTTGTGGAAGGCTGCCCGCAACGGCCAGACAGCCTGGTTCATAGCCATACTCACCATAAATACCCTGGCACTTCTGGAGATATTGTACCTGCTCTTTTTTCAGAAAAAACGCAGCTCTGACACCGAAGTTTAGGCTAACCCTTCCCATAGCGGACCGCCAGGGCAAAGGCAGGTATAAGACTGAAAAGCCCCCCTATCATCAAGGCGAACGGGGCTCCAAAGTATTGAGCTGTTATACCCGCTTGGAACCCGCCTATAGGCATCAGCCCCAGGAATGATAGCGTATAAAACCCCATTATTCTTCCGCGCATCCGGTCGGGGACCTCTTTTTGAAGTACGGTATTTACACAGGCGGCCTGCGAAACTATCCCCCAGCCAAGGACCGCAAGAAAAGCGCAGGACAGTATGAAAGATACCGACACAGAAAAGGCTATCAGGGACAGAGAGACCACTATCGTGCTGAACACAATATACTTTATGAAGTTTATCCGTGAACTGTATTGAGCCAGCATAAAAGCCGAGAGTAGTGCCCCCATGCCTCCGGCGGACATCAGCAGCCCCAGCCCCTGGGGCCCTACTTTTAGGATGTCCTTGGCAAAGACGGGCATTAAAACAGCGTAAGGCATAACAAACACTGAGGTAAAGGCCACCAGAACCATTAACAACAGCGTTTTTTTATCCCTGTAGATGTATCTTGCTCCCTCAAAAAAGGGCTCAAGCATTCCCGAAGTCCATTTTGTGGCCGGGGAAAAATCGCCCTTAATTAGCACGAGCCCTGCCATCATTATAAAAAAGGTTATTGCGTTAAGATAAAAGCAGTCTTCTATCCCAAAAGCTCCGATTATGAACCCTGCCGCTGCCGGGCCTACTATCCTTGCTGCATTAAATGCTATCGAGTTAAGCGCTATTGCATTGGGCAGAGCTTTTTTTTCGGTAAGCTCAACAACAAATGCCTGCCTTGCCGGCGAATCCACGGCATTTGCCAGCCCAACGACAAAAGTTATAAGCGCAAGAGATGCAAAACTGATCTGCTCTGTCGATATCAAAAAGCCCACCAGAAATGAGCTCATGGCAAAAACGAGCTGAGTGTACCAGAGGAGCTTTTTTTTGTTCACATGGTCCGCTATCACTCCTCCGAAAGGGGTAAGGAATAATATGGGAAGCCCTGCGATGGCATTAAGCACGCCCAGGAGCAGCTTTGAACCCGTAATTTCATACACAAGCCATCCCTGTGCCACCATCTGCATCCAGGTGCCCGCAAGGCTGAATATCTGGAACGACCAGAATATCTTGAAGTTTTTGTACCTGAAAGATTCAAATGCCCTCATGTTTTTCATGATACTCTTTTTGGCGCTTGAAATCCATTGACCTCATTTTCGATAAACACTTAGGGACTTTATGACAAGCGCACCCAGGATCAACCCGCCGACGACACAACGCTTGCTCCCTAGGGGAGAGTGCGATGCCGTATTATTAAGGGTCTTTTCCGCTGTAGAAAGAAAGCCTTTTCTCTGCTGGCAAAGACCGGACGGCACAAGGCCGGCGGCCCGTTTTTCACTACCGGAGCATCCCGAATTCCGGCTGGCGCTTCCGTTCGTGGACCTGCTGCCGGTCGATATCGGCCAGTTCGGCAGCGACATCGCTTCGGTGTTCCACGATTTCAGGACTTTTGATACGGACATATTGATGCCTCCCGATTATTCACTTGGCCGTTTTTCTCTAAAAGTATTCGATCCGTATTCCACAGGCGTTCCCGCCCTAAAGTTTGACGAGATACATTCAAGCACGGCTTTCAGGCACATTAAGCCGCGTCCTCAAAATCCTTACCGGGAATGGAATTATTGGGGAATAAGGTCGATCATTGGGACCGCCGTAGAGCTTGGGATCTCCGAGTTCTTTGCATCGACCCCCGAGACTATCGCTGACAGATACAGGCGGATCAAGATAATGGAGAACAATTTGCAGGACAACTATTTGACCCCTTTCCGTTCCGGGTGGGACCTTGTGACCATCATGGAAATGGGGAAAGAGGAAAGGGCCTGGCATTATGAGGGCAGCTAGCTATTCTTTATTAAAGGAGCGCCTGGCCAGGGCAGACTTTCTGCTTAAGGCTTCCGCAAAAGGACTGGAGGCTTCTTCCTGGATAGGATCCCGGTCCGCCTTTGTCCGGGGTCTTTCTCCCTTAGCGGAAGGTATCGGCGCCTGCCTTGAAGACCGGGGTAACAGACCCCGCTGCTTGGCAATGCTTGACGGTTTCGAGTGCCTGGTTTCGTTTTTTGGCGCCCTTGCTCAAGGCCCCGGCGGGGAGCAGATATCCCATCTGTCAGGCGTGCAATTTGGCGAGCGCTCAAGAGCGTTTTCCTCTTTTTCGGTGATCACTGATGCAAATGAGTATCCTGTCAACATATCTATTAAGACCGGCTTTGCGGCGCCTAAGGCAACTGTCACTTTTTATTCTTCGGAGGATACCGGCAGAGCTTTTGGCCTGGCCAAATACCGGATAGGCTCCGACAATTCTAATTTACGCCTTCATATGGACGCCAGCCTTTTCTCAAGAGAGTACGGGTTCAGAAAATGGCTGGGGCATCTCGATCTTTCAGGCGCCTGGTCTAGCAGGAAAGGCTTTGCCGAAGATTTCCTTGCCGACCTGATAGTCAGGTTGTCGCTGTTTGACAGGGAAAGCGGGCAGCCGCCGGACCTTGAGCCAGCCTGGAGGATGGCCCTTTCATGCTGCGACAGAAGGAGCGGAGGACAGGACTGGGAAGCCGCTGCGGAAAGATTGAAAGAGCAGGACCCCGACACTCACGCGCTTTTCAGGTATAATCTTGCATCTCTTTTGTCGCGCGCCGCCGGAAGGATCCTTAAAGGAATCAAGAGCATATGGCTTATCGGCACCGTTGCAGGAAGCAGCCCTGTGTGTTCAAGGGATGACATTGACCTGCTGATCGAAACATACGGGCCGGATTATGACGCGGAAGTCGCAGATTTTTTCGAAGAAGCCGACGGTATCTGCGTAAACCTGTTCAATGAACTGATGAGCGGCACCGGGGTATCAAGGGGCCGTTTCATTGACACTGCCGGCAGGATTCTGACACAGAAAGAACTTGAAACCCGGCTGGGCGTAGCCTCTATCCCGTTTTCAAGCGATATCCCCCACTACAGGCTCTACCCTCCGCCGGGTTTCAGAAACTGAGGAATCTGGGCCTGCCGGAAGCGGCATCCCTGGATGGCGTGCGCGGGACCGATGTTTTTACCGCCGCGGACTTCTGCAATAGCATGGGCTGGATCTGCGGTTTTTGTGCATCGGCGCTCTTTTTGTCCGCAAAATAGATGATATCGTTGTCCCTTACGAATTCCTTGACCTTTATCCCAACCCCTTCCCCCTTCTTTGCCTTTTGCACGCTTTCATGTTCTATCTGTATGGAGCCCACGGGCTGTACAAAATCAGTTGTGTGCCCTTTTATGTGTATAATGTCCCCGACCTTTATGGGTGCTTTAAGTGTAGTTGTTATGACTTTGATCTTGTCAAAATAGTGGTCGATCTTTCCCGCTATTTTTTCTTTCTTTGGTTTTTTTGCTTCAGATTTTTTTGCGGCCTTTGCCGGCATTGCCTTGCTCCCTTCATTTTGCTGGGACTATTATAGACCCGGAAAATCTCAAAGACAAGGCGTGTTATACTGGGCTCATGACAACTCTGATACTATGCAGGCACGGGGAAACCGGCAGCAACGCGGCCCAGATATACCAAGGGCAGGGCGACGGCAAACTGACGGGAAAAGGCATAAAACAAGCGAAAACGCTTGCAAAAACGCTTTCAAAGATAAAGATAGACTCCGTCTACTGTTCGGACCTCTCCAGGTCTTTTGTAACTGCATCCATAGTTGCCCGCTCACAAAAAAAGCCGGTCATAAAGGACCCCAGACTTAAAGAAAGGTTCTACGGGAAATGGGAAGGCATGAGGTTTGACGAGATAGAAAAAGAATACTCGAGTATCTACAAGATCTGGATGAAACATCCCGACAGGGCCAGGATACCGGGCGTTGAGCCTCTTAAGGCGCTTCAAAAAAGGGGGGTCTCGGCCATAAATTCCATACTATCAAAGAACAAAGGCAAAACCGTTCTGATAGTCGCCCACGGCGGGATAAACAGAACGATTTTGTTCCATTTTCTCGGGATAGAGCTTAACTATTTTTGGAGGATAAAACAGGACAATTGCTGCATAAACGCGGTCCAGATCGAGGAAAAGACAAATACCCCGAAGGTTTTGTTCGTCAATTACACGCCGCTTGAAGGAAAAATATTGAAAAGGCTAAGAGGCGACATCTATTAAGCCTACTTCTTGCCGCCGCCCCCGCTGTTCTGGGTTTTTATGCTTTCTATAAGGCTGTCCCACTCTTCGTGAGTTATCTTGTTGTCGCTTCCGGCATATCTGGCAAAGAGCCTGGGGTCCAACCCGAACATTTCCCATTCATCCCTGGTCAATATCCCGTCGTGGTCTGAATCGATGGCATGAAAGTCCGATTTGCGCCAGCCATTGCCCGATTGCCTGCTTTTTATGCTGTCGCGGATTTGCAGCGTCGTCTCGAATTCCTCTCTCCTTACATCCCCGCTCAGATTGGCATCCCAGGCAGAAGCATTTTGTCCCGTTGTGCTGCAAAATCTCTCGAGCTCGTTATCATCAAGGATCCCGTTGCTGTCGCGGTCAAACACATCAAAAGTTTGCGCCGTTATGCTGGCAACCATATGATCTCCTTAATGGAATTGTCTCGCTCATTAATATATCGGAGTGAGAGGGATTAAACTTGCACCCAACTGGTATCAGTATTTTGAAATGGCCTTGAGAAATCTTGGATAGTCTCGGTCAAAAAACGCGTATAGGGTGGCTCCGTACCTTTTCTCCCCTCTTTTCACAAAATCCTTAAAATATCCTTCTTTGATCGCGCCAAAACCCTCCAATAGAGCGCTCATTCTGGCATTAAAATCATACACATACCCCGATATCTTGTGCATCCCCAGTTCATTGAACGCAAAATCCAGCATTAAATGGATGAATTTGAGCCCATATATCTTGTTCTTATAATCCTCTTCTCCAATGACCGTAGACTCATGCAGGTTCCGGCTTCTCCAGTTTATCCTGGAATACAGTATCATCCCGACCGGCTTTTCCGGTGTTTCGGCTATCATAACGATAGCGTCCGAAGGATCGCTTGTGCTTTTTTCCACCATGGCTATCACCCTGGCTTTGAGCTTTTTCGGGTCTTTAGTCTCAAGGTCATATAAGTTTGCCACAAAATCCTGCGACGATGCCCAGCCGCAGATCCTTTCCACATCGCCGAGATCGGCCTTTCTCAAGGCAATTTTGATCTTTTCAAGCATTGTCCTGCCCTTTTGGGGAAAAAACATATACAAGCACGGACCTGAGCTGCCCTTTAAAGAATATCTGTTCCTTCATTTCGGCCTCAATGCAAAACCCCGTTTTTTCAAGCGCCTTTTTCGCAAAATCCTCGACATCCATCACATTCGAGTAGATGCGATTAAGATCGAATTTCTTTACCGCTTCACTAATTATCTGCTTCAAGACTTCCGACATCCCGTTAGCGTCCAAAGGCGCCCCCTCAACTGGAATGATGTGCATAAAGATGGAGTCATTTTCTTTGCCGAATTGGTTGAACACTATGATGGCCGTTATTCTTCTTGTGTCTGTGTCAGCAGCTGCAAATGCGGCAGTCTCTTTTTCGCCATAGAAAATCGTTCTGCGGAAGAGATCATAAGAGTGGGGAGTGGTGCCGCAAAGCATAAAATAACAGGAACCGAACATGCTGTACAGTTTTGGGTGTTTATCCAGAAAATCTTGAGTAAGCCTGTTTACCGCGTACATGCGGACATTATAACATCTGAGCATTCTCAAAGACCGTACGGGAACACAGGGATATTTTTTGTGATAAAATGGTGCTGTTTGATACGCAATTTTCCCGAAAGGAGCCATAGATGTTCGAGGATATCGCAAAAAGGTTCTGCAAAAAGAATTCGAGGTCCGAAGGGATGAAGATAGAAAAGGTCATCGGAAGGGAGGTCCTTGATTCAAGAGGCAATCCCACCGTAGAGGTCGATGTCATTACAAAGAACGGCACACTGGGAAGGGCTATTGTACCCTCCGGCGCCTCCACAGGGATACACGAGGCACTGGAGTTAAGGGACGGGAACAAAGGCCGGTATCTCGGCAAAGGGGTCCAAAAAGCCGTTGCCAATGTTTCAAAGATCGAGGTTAAAATTAAAGGTCTGCCGGTAACCTCCCAATTCGAAATTGATGCGGCCATGCTTGAACTGGACGGGACCGAAAACAAATCAAATCTAGGCGCCAATGCCATCCTTGCCGTGTCTCTTGCCGCGGCACACGCGGCCGCGAACGGTCTGGGGATCTCGCTTTTCTCCTATATCGGCGGCAAAAAAGCTGCAGTGCTTCCCACCCCCATGATGAATGTGCTCAACGGCGGCGCTCATGCCGGATGGAACACGGAGTTCCAAGAATACATGATAGCCCCGACCGGAGCAAAGTCTTTTAAAGAGGCGCTGAGAATGTGTGCGGAAGTCTATCACACCCTTAAAGGTGTCGTAAAAGCAAAGGGGCAGCCCACGACCGTAGGAGATGAGGGCGGTTTTGCTCCCGCGTTGGGGACCAATGAAGGGGCGCTTAAGGCAATAGTAGAGGCCGTGGAAAAAGCCGGATACAAACCGGGAGAACAAATAAACATCTGTCTGGACCCCGCTTCTTCAGAATTCTATAAGAACGGGAAATATGAATTGAAGAGCGAAGGAAGAGCTCTTTCATCAGAGGAAATGGTCGATCTCTACGAAAAACTTGCTTCCGACTACCCGATAATCTCTATCGAGGACGGGCTTGCCCAGGAGGACTGGGAAGGCTGGAAGCTGTTGACCAAAAGGCTCGGCAAAAAGATACAGCTGGTAGGCGACGACCTTTTTGTTACAAATGTCAAACTTCTTTCAAAGGGTATACAGGAAAAGGCCGGGAATTCAATACTTATCAAGCTCAATCAGATAGGCTCCCTGTCCGAGACCCTTGCCGCGATGGAAATGGCAAGAAAGGCAAAATACACTTCTGTCGTGTCCCACAGGAGCGGCGAATCCGAGGACACCACTATAGCCGACCTGGTGGTCGCCACAAATTCGGGAATGATAAAAACGGGGGCTCCCGCCAGAACGGACCGTGTCTGCAAATACAACCAATTGCTCAGGATCGAAGAGGAACTCGGCACAGAGGCAAAATACCTCGGGCTCGAGGCCTTCGCAAATAAATAGAAAGGAAGAAAAATGTCAGAAGCATCCATAGTTCTGCCCGCTCTGCGTCCGCTTGAATCCGGTCTTCTTTGGCTGGTGCTCGCTTCCGCGCTTGTTGCCCTGTTGTACGGAGCTTACATGGCCTGGAAGGTCCTCCGGGCGCCCCAAGGCTCTAAGGAAATGATCGAGGTGGCAAAAGCCATACAGGAAGGCTCTGCCGCTTATCTTACAAGGCAGTTCAAAGTGATGGGCATATTCATAGCGCTTATCACTGTGGGACTGTATTTCATGTATGTCCCCGTATTTCCTGATAACCCCGTGCTTCCCTTTGGCATAGCCATTGCCTTCCTTTTGGGGGCTTTTGCTTCGGCCGGGGCTGGCTTTGTGGGAATGAACCTTGCGGTAAGGGCAAATGTCAGAGTGGCAAATGCCGCTCTTACCAGCTTTAAGAAAGCCCTTGAGGTCGCTTTTGAGGCCGGTACCGTATCGGGCATGTTCACCGTGGGGCTTGGGCTGCTCGGCGCCACGCTCATATTCCTGATCTTTAAACAGGATGCCATGAAGGTCCTGGTTGGTTTTGGTTTTGGCGGATGCCTTGTTGCGCTGTTCATGAGGATAGGCGGCGGCATTTACACCAAAGCGGCTGATGTCGGCGCGGACCTGGTAGGAAAAGTGGAAAAGAACATACCGGAGGACGATCCCAGGAACGCGGCGGTCATAGCCGACAATGTCGGGGACAATGTCGGGGACTGCGCCGGAATGGCAGCGGATGTTTTTGAAAGCTACGAGGTGACCCTTGTCGCTGCCCTTATATTGGGAGCGGCAACGCTTGCGGACAAAGGCTTTCAGGCGCTTTTTGGCGGAATGGCAGCCCTTATGGCGCTGAAGCTTGTCATGTACCCGCTTCTTGTCAGAGCAGTCGGAGTGTTCGCTTCCATCATAGGCACATGGTCCGTCAGAGGCAAAGACACAGAAGAGATCGGGGACCCGATGAAGCCGATCAATTTTGGTTTTTGGGTAGCCTCTATAACTTCGATAATCGGTTTTGTCGCTATCTGTTATCTCTATCTTAACTATCCGATACCGGGCGCAGAATGGTGGAGGTTTGCTCTTGCCACCTTTGTCGGAATAGTGCTGGCAGTGGTAATAGAGATGCTGACCAATTATTTTACCCACACAGAGAACAATCCCATTAAAGAGACCGTTGAGTCCGCCAAGTCCGGGCCGGCAACATTGATCCTTTCCGGTTTTGCTCTGGCGCAGGAATCCTCGGTCTGGTCTATTGTCGCAATATCAGCCACCATTTTTGCCTCCATGGCCATCTTCGGGGGCAATATGGCACTGTCGGCGTACGGGGTCGCCCTTGCGGGACTGGGACTGTTGACAACGACCGGTTTTATCCTGGCAATGGACACTTACGGGCCGATCGCCGACAACGCTAACGGGATCTTTGAAATGTCCGGTACTTACAGAGGCCAGGGAAGCAAGGCCGAAAAGATCGTCTCCAAACTTGATGCCGTTGGCAACACCACAAAGGCTCTTACCAAAGGTTTTGCGATAGCGACCGCTGTCATTGCTGCGATAGCCCTGTTCAGGTCTTTCGTGGAAGAAGGCGGCCTGCTTGAGACCGGTATTCAATTGAACATGTCCGATGTGTTCATCGGCCTTCTTATCGGGGGCGCCGTAACCTTCCTGTTCTCGTCATTCCTTATCAAGGCTGTGGGAAGGGCTGCCCAGATGGTCGTGGAAGAAGTAAGGCGGCAGTTCAGGGAAATACCCGGAATAATGGAAAAGAAGAACAAGCCGGAATATTTTAAGTGCGTTGACATAGTAACATCTGCCGCACAAAAGGAGTTGATCGGCCCGGCACTGCTTGCAATATTCACTCCGATAGCTGTCGGCTTTGCCCTTGGCACGGCTGCGCTGGGCGGTTTTCTTGCAGGAGCAATTCTGGTCGGACAGCTTTTGGCCGTGCTCCTTGCCAATTCAGGCGGCATTTGGGACAACGCTAAAAAAGCCATTGAGATGGGGATGCTGGGAGGAAAAGGTTCTGACGCCCACAAAGCCGCGGTCATCGGCGATACTGTCGGGGATCCGTTCAAAGACACCGCAGGCCCTGCCCTTAACCCTCTGATCAAGGTCATGAACCTTGTGGCGCTTTTGATAGTGCCGCTCATATTTCACGGGGTTTCTCCGGCGGTTAAGACCGTGATCATTACAGTGTCCGTGCTGCTGGTCATTCTTGCGGTCTATATGAACAAGAGGGGGAACGCAAAAAAGCAGTTGTAACCCTTGGTCAGTTCACTATTTAAGGCGGCCTTTAGGCCGCCTTTTTTTATGGTTAAAGGGTCTTTGCCCATAGGGCTACGGGATCAAATATTGAACTAAAGACCTCCGGCCTGGTCCATTCAGGACCTTCTATAATTAGGCCTGCTGCCTCTTCCAGTCTTTTTATTAGAGCCCTGCTTTTGTCGTCAACATATTTCTTGTATAGATTGTCTACTCTTTTTGATATATCTGCCGCGCCCGGGTCCTGTACCATTTCAAAGGCAAGCGGCACCATAAAGACATGGGAAAGATAATGGAACGGGATCATCCATTTGTCCCGAGCCTGCATGACCTGAAGCCTTCTCCTGAAAATACCGATCGAAATTTCCACATAACCCTCGGCCGAACCCCTAAAGCCGTTCATAAGCTGGAAGCGGACAACTTTATTGTCTTCGAATGCGTTTATAAGAGTGGCCAGAACCTCTCTTTCGAAAGGACCTCTAGAAAACCGGCCGTTAAGTCCGATTATGTCCTCCTCAGAAATAAAGCCTGCCGCAATGTGACCTGCCTCGTGCCGTAAAGCCATTCCCAACATCTCGTCATCCGTTACAGGCCATTCCTGGGCAAGCCCCATAAGGTATCCCGGGCAAGGCAATGTGTCAAGTCCGTGTTCTACTGCCATCTGGAATGGAAGAAAGCAGATCCTCAGCAAATCGAAAATATGACTTTTTTCTGATGTGCCGGCATTAATTCTTATATCCGCAGCCTTGCGGACGCTTCCCAGCCCTTGAAGCATATTTCCCGCTCTGTCTACATACCCTTTATCAACAAGCTGGGCAAATAATTCCGGATTAGCGGTTTTGAAAGTATCGTAAGCATTAACAGCCCCGGTCCATATGCCTCCGTAGATCTCCCGGACCCTTGTCCTGACATCATGGAACAGGCTCAACCTTGCGTCGCCGTTCACTTTTGGCGCCAGCATTCCCTGAAGCTCTCTGTCCGAACACATGAGGCGCGAGACCTGTCTGCCAAGGCGTACCGAGAATGGGCCGCTTGTAAGCCATGCCGTATGCGAGAGGAATTGCGGGGTCTGGCCTGTGATCTTTTTGCCCATATCTACCATTTATCGGCCTGTTTGCATTTTAATTTCATTTATTTGCTATAATATCTACACTCATCATGCACGAGGCGCACTTGTTCCAAAATTTGATAAGGTACCTTGAGGAAGAAGAAAAAGCTTCGGACAAGAAGATCAGAAAGATATCCGTTAACCTTTCCAGATTTTCCGGCTTGAGCAGGGAACACTTTTTGTCCCATTTTGAGCAGGCCGCCCTAAATTCGGGAGGCAAAGACATAGAGATAGATTTTAAAGAAGTCCCCTATGGCCCTGAATTTGAGATAACCGAACTGGAATACGCATGAAATACGCGTTGGTCAAAAAAACGGACCTTGAAAAATGGATCCGCCACCTTCAGAAAAAGGCCCGCTTTTATGCCCCCAAAAAGAAAGAAAATCTCTATGTTTTCAGACCCATAAAGGATGTGAGCGAGATCTGCCTGGACTATATCCCTACGATCCTTCCGCCAAAAAAGTATTATTTTCCGCAGAAAGAGAAGCTGGCAAAGTTCGACACAAAGACCCTTAAGGAAGAAAGGGACCTCAAGGAACCCGAAGAGTTCATCCTTTTCGCGGTACACACCTGCGACATAGCCGGCATACAGTGCATGGATGCCGTTTTTAGGGAGCAGCCGGCCGACCCGTATTACCTTAGCAGAAAAGACAGGATGACCATCATAGGCTTCGAGTGCATGAAATACTGCGACAGCCACGCCTCATGCGCCTCTATGGGCAATCATCTGCCAAGGGGCGGTTACGATCTGATGCTTACTGATATAGGGGACAGCTACATTATCCATGTTAATTCCGAAAAGGGGGAAGCTCTTATAAAAGGACTCTCCTATATCAAGAAGGCAGATAGCTCAAACATGAAAGCGCTGGACAGCGCCAGAGAAGAAAAGAACCGGGTCTTCAAAGAGGAATTGGACGCTCCCGTCTCCAAAGTGTATGAGGCCTTTGATAAAGGTTTTAACGCCAAGGTATGGGAGGATACTGGGAGAAGATGCGTGGGCTGCGGCAATTGCACTTCGGTCTGCCCTACCTGCTACTGCTTTAATGTCGAGGACGAATTGTCGCTTGACCTTGGCAGCGGCACAAGGTACAGGATCTGGGATTCCTGCCAAATGGAGGATTTTGCAAAAGTCGCCGGGGGCCATGATTTTAGAAAAGGCCGCGACTTAAGGCAAAGACACAGATATTATAGAAAATTTAAATACCCTGCGGACAAATTCAACAGGTATTTCTGCACGGGCTGCGGAAGATGCACCAGGGCCTGCATGGCCGGTATCGACCTTAAAGAGACCGTGAACGCGCTGCTGAAAGAGGTTGCGTGATGGACAGAAAAGAGCTTTTAGAAAAAATGGGCTCCTTTCCCTATGGCCAGATGAAGGGAAAGATCGTTGAAACCCGGATGGAGGGAGAGCAGGAAAAACTTTTCCGCATAGAGTTGGAAGGAAAAAGGGAGCTTGGACATATGCCGGGCCAGTTCGTAATGGTCTCGGTCTTCGGTTTTGGAGAAGCTCCTATTTCTGTTTGCTCATCCCCTACCGACAAAGGTTATTTTGAGCTGACGGTCCGTGCAGTGGGTTCGCTCACCAGGCAGCTTCACAGGCTCGAAAAAGGCGATCTGGTGGGGATACGGGGCCCTTACGGCAAAGGATTCCCCGTGGACAGCATGTCGGGCTTTGATCTTTTGATCATAGGGGGCGGGCTTGGGCTTGTTCCCTTGAGATCCCTTATCAGATATGTCACTGCCCAGAGGAATGAGTTTGGAAATGTGCAGATACTTCTGGGATGCAAAACCCCTAAAGAGATCCTTTTTGGCAGGGAGACCAGCGAGTGGATGAAAAGGTCCGAGATAAAGTTCAGCTGCACCGTGGACAAACCTGACGATGAATGGGCAGGCAATGTAGGGCTGATAACGACCCTGATACCGGGAGTGGATATCATTCCCGAAAGAACTTACGGAGTGGTAGTAGGCCCTCCGGTAATGTATAAATTTGTGATAGTGCATCTTTTGGAGAAAAAGATACCGGACCACCAGATACTGGTCTCTCTTGAGCGCAGGATGAAATGCGGGCTCGGTAAGTGCGGCCACTGCCAGATAGAAGGAACTTATGTGTGCCAGAGCGGACCGGTTTTTACCTATGAGCAGATAAAGCAATTTAAGGGGGAATGCCTTGAAAAAGCCTGAAAGAAAACCGAAACTGGCGTTCTTTGATTTTTCGGACTGCGAGGGCTGCCAGCTGCAGTTCGCCAATATAGGCTCTACCCTTTTGGAGCTTTTGGAACTGGTGGATATCGTTAACTTCAGGGAGATCATGTCGGAGAACGGCCAGGATTATGACATTGCCTTTGTAGAAGGCAGTATTACCACAGAGAACGACATAAAAAGGATAAAAACCATTAGGGAAAAAGCCAAGGTGGTCGTTGCCCTGGGTGCCTGCGCCACTATAGGCGGCATAAACGGGATGAAGAACAGAAAACCGCTTGAAGAAGCAAAAAGAACGGTATACGGGGACAAGGCAGGAGGGGTCAACACTGTAAAGACCATGCCTGTCCACGAGGTGGTGTCTGTTGATTACTTCATTAACGGCTGTCCGGTCTATGTTCCGGAAGTGATCTCCGTTATCAAGTGCATCCTGCTGGGAAAGCCCTATGCTGTTCCCGATCATCCGGTTTGCATTGAGTGTAAAATGAACGAGAATGTCTGCCGCTACGAAAAGGGGGAAGATTGTCTGGGCCCGGTCACCAGGGCGGGCTGCAATTCCTGGTGCATAAACAATGGCAACAAGTGCTACGGCTGCAGGGGGCTCCTGAGCGACCCTGCATCCTCGGCCCAGAAGGACATTTTACTCAAATACGGCCTTACAGTAGAAGACATACTTAATAAGTTCACGCTTTATAATGACTCCACCGGAGCAAAATATGACAACGAGTTCAAATAGCGCAAAGAACGTTAAGATAGATGTCCACTACCTTACAAGGGTGGAGGGCCATGGCAGCATAGTCGTGGATGTTAAGAACGGCGCTTTGGAAAAATGCCAATTCCAGGTCATAGAATCCCCCAGATTCTTTGAGTCCATGCTTGTAGGGCGCTCTATCTGGGAAGCCCAGCATATTACCAGCAGGATCTGCGGCATATGCGCCTGCGGACACACCTTGGCCTCTGTTAAGGCAGGAGAAGATGTCCTGGGAATAGTCCCTTCAGCCCAGACCGTAATGCTCAGAAAGCTGCTCCTTAACACAGAAATACTGGACAGCCATATCCTTCATATCTACATCCTTGTTGCCCCCGACCTTCTGGGAGTCAAAAGCATTTTCCCTCTTATCAAGACGCACAAGTCCATGATAGAGCGCGCTCTCCGCATGAAAAAAATGAGCGATTTTGCCGGCGAGGTCCTGGCGGGAAGACACATTCACCCCATTACTTATGTGATAGGCGGCCTTACCAAGCTCCCTTCCAGGGAGAATCTTGAGAAGTTGTATTCTATGATGCTGGAAGCCCGCGGCGACGCCGAGGAAACCTTAAAGGTGTTCAAGACCCTTGAGTTCCCCGAATATGAGAGGCCGACACAGTATCTTTCGCTTAAAGCTGATAAGGAATACGCGCTATACGAAGGCTCTCTTGCAGTTAACGGGCAACGCAAGGCCACGGACAAAGACTACAGGGCCCTTTTGAGTGAAACAGTGCTTGATTATTCAAGGGCAAAGGTCGCCCACATAGGAGGCAAACCTTATGCGGTCGGAGCTCTTTCAAGGTTTAACAACAATTTTGCCCAGTTGAATAAAAGGGGCAAGGATACAGCCAAAGAACTCGGATTAAAGGCCCCCTGCAGCAATCCGTATTTGAACACGGCCGCTCAGCTGGTTGAATGGGTGCACTGTCTTGAGGAATCTATCAAGATACTTAAAAAAGTCCTTAGCGAAGGACTTGATGAGTCCAAATCTATCGTAAGCTCTTGGCCAAAGAAGGATCAGACCCCTTCCTACAGGCCCAATACTGGCGTTGGCTGCGCCGAGGTCCCCAGAGGCACCCTGTTCCATGAATACACGATAGATGAAAAAGGGCTGATTACAGCCGCAAATTGCGTGATACCAACCAACCAGAACATGGCTAATCTTGAGGAAGATATGAGAAAATTGGTGCCGGAATTAATTAATGGTGCGGGCGTGGCAGGTAGAAACGTCCTGCAGGGCGTCTCTACAGAAGACATTACATTAAACCTGGAAATGCTTGCCAGAGCATATGACCCCTGCATCTCCTGCTCCACCCACATGCTCGATGTCAAATTCATCTGACCGGACCGCCGTAATAGGCATAGGCAACCCGTTGAGAAAAGACGACGGCATCGGGATAGCCGTACTTGATAGGCTGCGCAAGCGCGATGACGGCAGATTCGATTATTTTGACCTGGGGACCTCCGCTATAGACCTTATAAACAGGCTGTCAGGATATAAAAGAGCCCTTATCATTGACGGCATCAATGCTGGCCTGCGCCCGGGACAGTTGAAGATCTTCGGGCTCAAAGAAATAGAAGCGCAAAACATCAAAGAGGACCTGTCTTCTACCCACCAGATAGACCTTGGCCAGCTACTGGCCCTGTCAAAAAGCCTTGAGCTTAAAACGGAGATCATTGCGGCAGGCATACAGGTTGAGGATGTGTCCTTTGGCGGCGGGCTTTCGCAAAGGCTGGCCGAAAAACTTGAAAGCTACGCGGACGATATCATTAAACATCTGGATCATTTATAAGGCGCCTGCCCCTATTGTCAGAAAATCACCCATGGTGTAGAATGGTCTTTGTTGAAATTTTAGGGAGGTATTATCATGTCACACAAAATACAGGATTCCTGCATAGCCTGCGGAAGCTGCGAGCCGGAGTGCCCCGTACAGGCGATCGCTTCCGGTGACCCTATTTATACTATAGACCCGGCCAAGTGCACCGACTGCGGAAAGTGCGTTGAGGCCTGCCCGGTGAATGCCATCATAAAAGAATAGTGCCGATCCGCATATATTCTTCCCCCCTGTGCCCGTTCTGCCAGCAGGCAAAACGGTTCTTTAATGAAAAAGGGCTGGATTTTGAGGAATTCAATGTTCTTGAGGACAACACTGCCGCAAAGCGCCTTATAGAGATGACGGGACAGACAGGGGTCCCGGTCATAGATATAGACGGAAAATTGATCCTGGGCTTTGACAGGACAAAGATAGCGCAGGCGCTGTCCGGCGATCTTTCCTTGTAATTTTCGGCCTCTTTGTGCTACAATCCCATCAACTTTCGGCATGAAGAAACTATCCAAAAGCGCCGAAGCGCTGCTGAAGAACAGATATCTCCTCAGGGATAAGAACGGGAAAGTGTGCGAAACCCCTCAGCAGTTGTTCCAAAGAGCGGCTAAAGCGGCTGCGGGAGCCGAAGCCCTCTACTGCCAGGCCTTACAACGAAAACAGCTCGAGCGCCGCTTTGCCGAACTTATGTGCGACGGGCTGTTCCTGCCCAATTCTCCTGCTCTTATGAATGCCGGCACGGACATTGGACAGCTGATGGCTTGTTTTGTCCTTCCCGTAGAAGATAGCCTCTCCTCGATATTTGACTGCCTAAGGAGCGCCGCGCTGATACACCAGAGCGGGGGAGGCACGGGCTTCAACTTCGGCGGGCTCAGGAAAAAAGGCGATATAGTAAAACGCACTCACGGGGTGTCCTCGGGCCCGGTATCCTTTATGCGGCTTTTTGATGCCGCCGCAGACACCGTTAGGCAGGGCGGCAGGCGCAGAGGCGCTAATATGGGCATTCTTCCATTCGACCATCCGGACATCATTGAATTTATCGAGGCCAAAAAAGGCCGCGCCTCTTTGACCAACTTTAATCTGTCGGTGCTCATAAGCGACAAGTTCATGGCTTCCCTTAAAAAGGGCGGCAGCTATCCGGTAATTGACCCGAGGACAAAAAAGCCCTGCGCAAGAAAGGACGCTCACGAACTGTTCCTTAAGCTGGTAGAAAATGCCTGGGAAAGCGGCGACCCGGGGGTGCTTTTTGCCGACAGGATAAACCGGGACAATCCTCTGCCTAAACTGGGGAGGATAGAAGCCACCAATCCATGCGGCGAACAGCCCCTGCTTCCTTACGAGGCCTGTGTTCTTGGCTCGATAGCTATCTGCGAGTTTGCCAAAGGGGACGGCGTTGATTTCAAAAAACTCGGGGACACCGTTCATCTGGCGGTAAGATTCCTCGATGACCTCATTGATGCCTCAAAATATCCCCTGCCCCAAATAGAAGAAGCGACAAAAGCCTCTAGAAAGATAGGCCTGGGGATAATGGGGTTTGCCGACCTGCTGATAAAACTGGGGCTCCCCTATTCTTCACAGAAAGCGGTCGCTCTTGCCGAAAAGATAATGAAGTTCGTCCAGGAAGAAGGCCGTTCCGCTTCCGAAGAACTAGGAAAGATCAGGGGCTCATTCCCCGCATTCAAGGAAAGCATATACAGGAACAAATTCAAGGCGCTGCGCAACGCTTCTGTCGCCACTGTTGCGCCAACCGGGGCGCTCAGCATCATCGCGGGGTGCTCCAGCGGAATAGAGCCCATCTTTGCCGTGGCCTGGGCAAGGCAATTGGGAGGTAAAGAAGAAGTGACCGAGCATAATACCATGTTCGAACAGGCCGCAAAAAAGGGCGGATTTTGGAGCAGCGACACCATCAAGTCCATACTCTTGAACGAAGGAAGCGTTTCCTGCCTTGAGGGTATGTCTGACAATATCAAAGCTCTCTTCGCAAGGGGTCTCGATATCCCGGCGCACTGGCATGTGAGCATGGCAGCAGCCTTCCAAAAATACACCGACGGCGGAGTGTCAAAGACGGTCAACCTTTTACCTGGCGCGACAAAAGAAGATGTACGGGACATTTTTTTGCTTTCCCACAAATTGAAATGCAAGGGCATTACCGTTTTTAGAAGCGGATGCAAAAAGGAAAAGGAGCTCTGTATTAAGCCGGAAGACACTGGAAGAGTTGTGGTTGAGAGCGACTTTTCCGGAGGATCTGCCGCCGGTTATTGCTGCGCCTGACAGGCTTTTTCAAGTTGTAAAAACCCCTATTGACACCCCACATATGTGGTGTGATATACTTCAATTCCGCGCTAAATAAAGGGTTTTGGGAGGTTAAAGGATGAAATGCCCCGCCTGCGGAAAAGATGAAGATAAAGTAATTGAATCAAGGACCATAGGCGAGGGCTCCTCGGTCAGAAGAAGAAGAGAATGCCTGTCCTGCAGGGCCAGATTCACATCCTACGAAAGAGTGGAAGAAAGGCCTCTTTATGTAATGAAAAAGGATGGGACCCGCCAGCCCTATGACAGAGAAAAGCTGGCCTCCGGGATCTTGAAAGCCTGCGAAAAAAGGCCCGTAAGAATGGAAGATGTGGAACAGATCGCGGACGAGGTCGAGAAGTATCTGTATTCGGAATACGGAAGAGAAGTGTCAACGGTCAACATAGGCGGGATAGTGATGGACAAACTTCAAAAGCTTGACAAAGTGGCTTATGTCAGATTTGCCTCGGTCTACCGCCAGTTCGAAAGCGTCTCGGATTTTGTTAAAGAGATAAAAACACTGTCTTGATCCCCAAATAAAGGAGGAAGGCTGCAATGCCAAAAGAAGAGCTGAACCTGTCCGAAAATTCGATAAAGGTGCTGGAAAAAAGGTATCTTAAGCGCGATAAAAAGGGCAATATCGTGGAAAAACCGGGAGATCTTTTCAAGAGGGTTGCGGAAAATATTTCTTCCGCGGAGGCAAAGTTCTCCTCCTCCATCGAAGCCAAAAGGTACGAAGAGGAATTCTTCAGGATGATGACCGCCCTTGAGTTTTTACCGAACTCCCCGACGCTCATGAACGCCGGCAGGGAGCTCCAGCAGCTCTCCGCCTGTTTTGTTCTCCCAATAAAGGACTCGCTTGAAGACATCTTTGAAACAGTAAAAGAGACGGCCCTTATACACAAGAGCGGCGGCGGCACAGGCTTTTCTTTTTCCAGCCTCAGGCCAAAAGACGATATGGTGATGACCACAAAGGGGATCTCTTCCGGCCCTGTGTCCTTTATGACCGTTTTTGACGCCGCGACCGAAGCCGTAAAACAGGGAGGGACCCGCAGGGGCGCAAACATGGGTATTTTGAGGGTCGACCATCCCGACATCCTTGATTTTATAACCTGCAAAAGGGACAACAGCAAAATAAACAACTTCAATATCTCAGTCGCCGTAACTGACGAGTTCATGGACGCGGTAGAGGACGGCAGGATGTATGACCTTATCAACCCCAGAACAAAAGAAAAAGTGAAGCAGCTCAGCGCAAGAGAGGTGTTCGACCTTATAACAGAAATGGCCTGGAAGAACGGGGACCCCGGCATAGTCTTTATAGACCGTCTTAACGCTTTCAACCCGACCCCATTGGTCGGAGAGATAGAGGCCACGAATCCTTGCGGGGAGCAGCCCTTGCTTTCTTATGAATCCTGCAATTTGGGCTCCATCAACCTTAGCAAAATGGTGCGCTTTCATGAAGCCGGCCATGCGGATATAGACTGGGACAAGCTGAGAAGGACCATCCATCTTGCGACCCGCTTTCTTGACAATGTGATAGAAATGAACAAATATCCGCTTAAAAAGATCGAAGAAACCACAAAGTCCAACCGAAAGATCGGTCTGGGCGTGATGGGCTTTGCCGACATGCTAATTATGCTCAAGATCCCTTACAACACCAAAAAAGCGGTGGCTATCGGCGAGAAAGTGATGAAGTTCATACAGGAAGAAAGCAAAAAGGTGTCATCAAAACTTGCCGAAGAAAGGGGCGTGTTCGCCAACTTCAAGGGCAGCATTTACGATATACAGAACGGCCCCAAATACAGGAATGCCACCACAACAACAATTGCCCCTGCCGGCACCATAAGCATTATTGCCAACTGTTCTTCGGGAGTAGAGCCCTTGTTCGCTATTTCCTACATAAGAAGGGTCATGGACAACACGGAAATGGTAGAAGTAAATCCGCACTTCAAAAAAGTTGCGATAGAAAGAGGATTTTACAGTGAAGAATTGATGAAAAAGATCGCCGAAAAAGGCGGCGTACACGACATTGACGAGGTGCCTGACGATGTTAAAAGGGTCTTTGTCACCGCCCACGACATTTCTGCGGAATGGCACATCCGCATGCAGGCGGCATTCCAAAAATATGTAGATAACGCCGTGTCCAAAACCGTCAATTTTTGCCAGTCGGCAACAGTGGACGATGTCAAGAACTCCTACCTGTTCTCCTATAAGGAGGGCTGCAAAGGGATCACCATATACCGCGACAAGAGCAGGGAAGCCCAGGTCCTGAACATTGAAAGCGCCAAGATCAAAGAAAAGAAAATGGACGGGATCATTCCCCGCGAGCGGCCCAACGAAACCATAGGAAAAACTATCCGGGTCGGCACCGGCTGCGGAAATCTTTATATAACCGTCAATGAGGACGGGGCCGGGCTCTGCGAGATCTTTGCAAAGATGGGCAAATCCGGCGGCTGTGCGGCCTCCCAGTCCGAAGCTATCAGCCGGCTTATTTCACTTTGCCTCAGGTGCGGGATAGAGCGGGAGGCAATTGTAAAACAGATAAAAGGGATCCGCTGTCCGTCACCCCTATGGGTTAACGGCGGCATGGTTTTGTCCTGCCCTGATGCCATAGGAAAGACGATAGAAAAATACCTTCACAACGGCAACGGCAAGCACTGCGATGCTTCCGAATCCGAGCCCGCCCTTTTGGTAGACCCGGTTGTGGCAACAGCTGCGTTAGAGACTGAGCCAATTGCTTACGCCGGAGCCGCAATGCCGATAAACGACGGCAGGGACAAGAACCCGGGCATGTGTCCCGAGTGCCCCGAATGCGGCAACATGGTCGAATTCAGCGAAGGCTGTATAATCTGCAGGGCCTGCGGCTATTCTAAATGCTGGTAATAGATGATCCTAGCCTTTATAGGTGACGGCGAAGGAAAGACCTCTGCGGCGGTTGGACATGCGCTCCGCGCCGCGGGGCACAGCAAAAAAGTCGCGGTCCTGCAATTTTTGAAGGGCAGCGACAAAACCGGGGAATATAAATATTTGTCCGGTTCAAATATAGACATCCGCCTGGTCGGCGACAAAACCTTTGTATTTGACAGGGCGCCCAAAGATATTCACATAAAAAAGGCCAAAGAAGGCCTTGCCATGGCAAACCAGATGATCGCCTCCGGAAAATATTTTCTGATAGTGCTGGACGAGATATTAGATGCCGTTGCGGCCGGGTTGTTGCCGATGGGGGATATAATTGATCTGGTTGGGGCACGCGGCCGCGTGCCCGTACCGGGATCGCGCGCCGTCCCCCATTTAATATTGACCGGCCGCATCCTGCCCCCGGAAATATCAACAAAAGTCGACCTCATCACCAGGATGCAGAAAATAAAACATTATTACGACAAGGGGGAAAAAGGGATTGAGGGGTTGGATTGGTAGATATCAGGAAAAGATTTGCTCGAACTTATCCCTATGCTTCATCACAACCTTCGTCCCGTCCTCTTTAACAAGCACCCTCGCGGGCCGCGGGAATGAATTGCTGTTGGCGGACATAAGAGAAGAAGAATAGGCACCCGTGTCATAAATGATGAGAACATCCCCTCTTTTAGGCTTTCTTTCCAAAAAGACCTTATATTTTGAGATCATATCCCCGGAAAAGCAGAGGTTGCCTCCGATAAAGGCCTCAAAAGGCCTATCGTCATTGCTAAAGGACTTATCCGCTAGCTCCCACTTTCGCACAGGCTTTTCAAGCAAAGATTCGCAGTGGCTGGTAACGCCTAATTCTATGGTCACCAGATCGTGCTCATATGCGACTTTTCGCACAATGCTGACTTTCGCAAGGGTGATCCCCGCATCTTCAACAACGGCTCGGCCCGGCTCAATAGTCAGCATCGGGCTTCCGATATCCTGCAGGGCTTTGACCGCATTTACTGTCTTGCCGTTTACCTTGACCTGCCCTTTAAGCACGGCTTCCAGCATCTTTTCTTTGGGATAAGGAGTATAAAACCGCTCGCCAGTCCATTTTTCAAGATGTATTTTTGCGTTGGTCTCGGTGGTAAACCCCGCGAGCCCGTCGTGCCAGACAAAAACATGTTTGGGGTCGCCTGCTTCCGCATCCAGATATCCCTTCCGTATCCTTTGAACAATATGATCCCAAGTGTCTTTTTCAACATATCTTACAGGGAAACCACCGCCAAGATTAAGGACTTTACATTGTATGCCGGACGAGTTCATAAGTCCGCACATTTCTATCATCTTGCCAAGGACTGCCAAAAAAGGCTCCAACTGGGCGATCTGGGAGCCTATATGCGTGTGGAACCCCGCAAATTCTATCTGAGGATAGTTCTTAAGCCTTCCGATAAAGGCGGGGATATCGCGCAGAGGCACCCCGAATTTTGTCCACAAACCGGAAGTAAAATAGCTGTCCGCTGTTATATCGTCCAGTTCGTATCCGCTTATCCTGAGCAAGACTCTGGGCGTTTTGCCTAGAGTCTTGGCTATTGCACAGATGTTCTCAAACTCTTCCAGGCTGTCGGCAACGATGTTCATCCCCCTGTTTATTGCATCTTTAATAAGAAAGTCTTCCTTGCAGTTGCCGTTAAGGTCCAGCATTTCGGGCGGGATCCCGGCCTCAAGCGCGCACCTTGTCTCGTTATAGGAGGCCACATCGGCCCCGCAGCCTTCTTCATTGACTATTCTCAGGGTTTCCTGATGTGTACATGCTTTTGCGGCAAAACAGACCCGACCCTTTGGGTAGTTATCGGCAAAAATATTCTTGAATGCTTTGAGATTTCTTCTTATTTGCGCGGCGCTGTATATGTGGAGCGGCAGTTCATATTCTTTTTCCCATAAAGGAACCGGCTGCCCCATCACATTGGCTTGGTCGTTCATAGATAAACTGATAATACTTTATCCGGGATTGGGATTCAATAACCCTAACCCCTCTCCCTCTTGGAGAGGGGCAGGGGGGAAGGGCTGAACAGTTATAAATATTATGGTAGTATTTGAAAGTTATCCGCTATGCCAAATATTGAAGCGTTCCTTTCCTATTTTAACGGCCTCGTCTGGGGGCCTCCCATGCTGGCGCTTCTTCTCGGCACGCATATCTTTTTGACGCTCCGCCTAAAGTTTGTCCAGAGGCATGTCGGCAAAGGTATCCGGCTCTCCGTTTCAAAAAAAGATGAAAAAGCCAGGGGCGATGTCAGCCCGATGGGGTCCTTGATGACCGCCCTAGCGGCAACTATCGGCACCGGCAATATCATCGGTGTTGCCACGGCTGTTTCTATCGGGGGTCCCGGGGCTGTCTTTTGGCTATGGATAACGGGGATCTTTGGAATGGCCACAAAATATTCCGAGGCCCTTCTTTCCGTCAAATACAGGACCGTATCAAAGACCGGGGAAATGGCGGGCGGGCCTATGTATGTGCTTGAGCGCGGCCTTAAAATGAAATGGCTTGCCGTTATCTTTGCTGTTCTGACCTCGGCAGCTGCTTTTGGTATCGGCTGTACGGTCCAGGCAAATTCTATTGCCTGTCTTATGAAAGACACATTTTCTGTTGCCCCGGAGGTCTCGGGTCTTGTCCTGGCTGTTTTGACCGCGGCCGTTATTTTGGGAGGGATAAAAAGCATCGCAAAAGTGTGCACTTTTCTTGTCCCGTTCATGGCCATCTTTTACATTTCCGGCTGTCTTATTATTCTTGCTGTCGGCATAACATCTATTCCTGAAACGATACGGCTGATCATTACCAGCGCTTTCACGGCGCACGGGGTTGCAGGAGGGTTTGCAGGGGCTTCTTGGCTTATGGCCATGAGATACGGCGTTGCCAGGGGGCTGTTCTCCAACGAATCAGGAATGGGAAGCGCTCCTATCGCAGCCGCAGCTTCTAGAGCAAGGAACCCTGTTAGACAGGCGCTGGTATCTTCTACCGGGACTTTTTGGGATACCGTTGTCGTCTGTCTTTTGACGGGTCTTGTTTTGGTGAACACGGGTGTGTGGCAGAAAGGCCTTGCGGCACCCCTTCTTACCAGCGCGGCTTTTGGAAGTGTGCTCGGCATAGGCCCCGTTGTGTTGACCTTTGCTTTGCTTACTTTTGTCTATTCAACTCTTATAGGGTGGTCCTATTACGGGGAAAAAGCTATTGAATATCTGGGCGGGCATAAATTGATATTCCCGTACAGGGCTCTTTGGTGCGTTATGGTTTATTTCGGTTCGGTATTTTCGCTTTCTTTCGTGTGGGACGCGGCTGATATAGCCAACGGCCTCATGGCTCTTCCTAACCTGGTCTCTTTACTGCTTCTTAGCGGGGTAATAGTCAAAGAAACCAGACATTATCTTTGGAAAAACCGCCTCGACGAAGAAGTCTCCTGATCAGCCCCAGAGCGGCAATCCTGTTTTTTCATCTTTGACCCTGTTAAGTTCTCCGCCCGTCAATTCTTGAATAAAATATTCTGCCGCAAAGATCTCTGTACCCGGCATTAAGTGCCCGCCAAAAGCTTTTCCTTCAAAATCCGCGAGCGTGATGTGCGCATGGACCAATATTTCTCCGTCCTTTAATGAAATATTCCCTGTACAGTTGGAAATTTCAAGCTTCTTGTCGATAGAAGCGCAATCAGTGTATTTCTTTGTTGATTGCTCATAATATCCCAGCTTTACATTCCTGACGGCGCCGATAACATTAAAAACTCCGAGACGGATGTTCTCTTTTTTGCAAAACGAGGTCAATGCTTCGAGAAGGTTTTCCCCCGATTCAAATCTTCCGATAAAAAGGCGGCCGGGTTTGGGTTTTATGTGCATTAAAACATTATAATTTATATTTCGGCGGGATTCTACGGAGCTCCATACAGGCCGGCTCTGCTCATCTTCTCTGCAAACAAAGATACGATCGGGCTGTCAATGGTCACTATGGGGGCTTTAAAAGCGCCCTTGACAACACCAAACAGGTCCATAAAAGGATTTGTTATTGCCCCGGTATTCAGTCCTTTGAAATATTGGCGGACCATATCATTGGCATATATTGCGGCCTCTGCGTCAGTAAGTCCATATTGCTTAATGTATTCCAGCCACTTGTCTATGGCATAAAGCAGGTCCATCGCCTGGTGCGCCAGGATTTGCGGGAATGTCATATTATCCCTATAGTCCATTACATACCCCATGTCATGAACAACAACAAAACGATTCAGGCTTGAAAGATTCCCCATGTGCATCGAATGTTTTACAAATCCGTTATTATGAAGGGCCTCGAGAGAAGCCACTATCTTGCTTGTGCTAGGGCAGCCTCTTCTCACGGTCCAATTCCATGAGCTGAGCGCAATAAAACCCAAAGGCTTTTCAACTCCAAAACGGTCAATAAAAGGAAAGTCGGGCCATATCTGCCCCCATGCTAAAGGATATTTTGTTGTGACAACTGTTTCGGCCCGGTTGCTACGCGCCAAAGCCCGATTCAGGTCCCATGTTTTGACAAATTCATTGACAGCCTCGTAAAGAGCGTCTCCTCCCTGCGGCATACCCGCGTCCTGGTATCTGTGAAACATCCCGGAGCTGTCGGCTTTCATATTGAACGGGACATCTCCGTCTCCAGTATGTATAGTTATAGGTTGTGTTGCGTCAAACATATGCCCTTTTATCCAGGAACCTTCAAACCATGCTTTAGCGGGCTCCAAAGGCAACCACTGCGCTCTCACATTATCTGCAACTTCATGATTGATCGATACTGTTTGTTCGATAGCCCTTATGTCTCTTTTCCCCAGATATGGCAGGGCTTCTCTGTTTATCCAAAGATCAACTTTTCTCTCCCCTCCCTTGGTCTCCATCCTCTCGCACAGCCTCTCCGCATACTTAATAAACGGAGTTTCGGCTCGTGTCAGTATTTTTGCCATTCTGTCAGTTCGTCGGATGTTTTTGCCCCCAATTTCACAGGGGTGCTATAATCTATCAACAATGGTTCTGTATTCAAGGCCCAGGGCAAATAAACTCATCGCAATTTTTATAAAAACCTATCCCAAGGCAACAATAGCTCTTGAATACAAAACCCCTTTTCAGCTTTTGGTGGTCACGATCCTTTCCGCCCAGTCAACCGACAAGCAGGTCAATAAGATCTCCCCTGCCCTTTTTAGCAGATATAGGACAATAAAGGACCTGGCACAGGCAAAACTTCCGGAACTGGAAAAATATGTTCATTCAACCGGTTTTTACCGCAACAAAGCAAAAAATATTAAGGGGGCGGCGCAGAGGATCCTTGAAAACTTCAAAGGAAAAGTGCCGAAGACTATGGAAGAGCTCAAAACCCTCCCCGGTGTTGCCAGAAAGACGGCAAATATTGTTCTTTCAAACGGATACGGAATAAATGTCGGCATCGCAGTGGACACCCATGTGCTTCGGCTTTCAAAAAGGCTCGGCTTCTCAAAACATAGCGACCCTGTAAAGGTTGAAAATGACCTCATGGAGCTTTTTCCAAAAAACCTGTGGGGAAAGATAAACCATCTTCTGGTCCGCCACGGCAGAACCGTCTGCGACGCGAAAAAACCAAAGTGTGAGATCTGTCCGGTATGCAAATTATGTCCTAGCTGTAATTTATGAAAACCCTGATCTATGTAATTCAAAAACACCACGCCTCTCATCTTCACTATGACCTTCGCCTGGAACATAACGGCGTCTTAAAAAGCTGGGCGGTCCCTAAAGAGCCTCCTCTCTCAGCCGGGACAAAGAGGCTGGCGGTTGAGGTAGAAGATCACGAACTTGGCTATGAGAACTTCGAAGGCATCATTCCGGAAGGAAATTACGGGGCGGGAAAGGTCGAAATATGGGATAAAGGTTCCTACGAGGCGGAAAAGTTCGAAAAGGACCGCATTGTGGTGGACATAAAAGGGGAAAGGTTGTCCGGCAGATATGTTCTTGTAAGGCTAAAGGGGCAAAAAAAGAACTGGCTGTTCTTCAAGGGCTGACCTCATCTAAAACCTTACGACTGTGCTAAACTTTAGAGTAAGATGACTAGGGCGGTCAAACATAATGAACCATATGATGTCATTGTTATCGGAGCAGGGCATGCCGGCTGCGAAGCCGCCCTGGCCGCGGCACGGCTTAAATGCGACACACTCCTTTTGACCATAAATCTTGACACGATAGCCAATATGCCGTGCAATCCTGCCGTCGGAGGCCCGGCCAAAAGCCAGTTGGTGCGCGAAGTTGACGCTCTCGGCGGCGAAATAGGAATAGCCACCGACAGAACTTACCTGCAGATGAAAATGCTTAACACCGCCAAAGGGCCGGCAGTGCAGGCCCTCCGCGCCCAGTCGGACAAACTCCTTTATCATTCCCAGATGAAAAGCACCATTGAAAGACAGAAAAACCTTGAACTCAAGCAGGGCATCGTCACAGAAATCCTGGTAAAGCGCGGCAGGGTCGAGGGCGTTAAGACCAATATGCAGGTCATCTATACGGCCCCTTGCGTTATTCTGGCCACCGGCACTTTTTTGAACGGCATTATTCATGTCGGCATGCGCCATATGGAAGCGGGCAGGGCAGGGGAATTTGCGTCAAAAGGTCTGTCCGAAAATCTGATGTCCCTGGGGCTAAAGCTTGGGCGTCTCAAGACGGGGACTACCCCAAGGCTTGACGGAAGGACCATAGATTATTCAAAAATGGCCGTTCAGCCCGGGGATAAGCGGACCGAAATGTTCTCCTTTATCTGGGAATACGGACAATACGGCCTTGCCGTCCCAAAAAATCCTCAGGCAAAACTGAAACAGCTGCCCTGCTACCTTACCCACACTAACCGGGAAACCCACAGCATCATAAATAAGAACCTCGACCGCTCTCCTCTGTTCTCCGGAAAGATCCAAGGGACCGGACCAAGGTACTGCCCGTCAATAGAAGATAAAGTTGTGAGGTTCCCTGATAAGGAGCGCCATCAAGCCTTTATCGAACCGGAGGGCAGATCAACGCTTGAAATGTACACACAGGGAATGGCCACAAGCCTTCCCGAAGATGTCCAGCTCGCCTTCATAAGAACAATGAAAGGACTGGAAAAGGCTAAGATAATGCGGCCGGGCTATGCCGTAGAATACGATTTTGTCCCCCCTTCTCAAATACAGCATTCCCTTGAGACAAAGGGCATCAAAGGTCTTTTTCTGGCAGGCCAGATAAACGGCACTTCCGGTTACGAAGAGGCCGCGGCTCAGGGTCTCATTGCCGGCATCAACGCGTCAAGAACGGTCAAAAGGAAAAAGCCGCTCATACTTGGAAGAGAAGAAAGCTACATCGGCACACTGATAGATGACCTTGCCACAAAAGAGATAAACGAGCCTTACAGGATGCTGACCTCACGCTCAGAATACCGGCTCCTCCTAAGACAGGACAATGCCGACCTTCGGCTTTCGGAAAAGGGCCGCAAGATCGGGCTGTTGTCAAAAGAAAGATATGCCTGTTTCCTAAAGAAAAAAACCGCTGTTGAAAAAAGGGCCTCGGGGCTTTCCTCTCAGGTGGCGGCTCAGATAGACATACAGGACAAATACCGCGGCTATATAGAGCGCCAGCTGCGGCAGGTGGAAAAGTTCAAAAAGATAGAGAAGCTTGCCATCCCCGAAGATATAGATTTTTTGTCCCTTAAGGGCTTTTCAAGGGAAGCTCAGCAAAAACTGAGCAGATTGAGACCGGTATCCGTTGGCCAGGCTTCCCGGATCGCCGGAATATCGCCCGCCGATATTTCGGTGCTGATGATCCATCTTAAGGCTGCAGGCCGTTTGCCTCGACTATCAAAAAATTACATGGTATAATACTTAACAAAAAGGGAGGGTATTAAATGAAAAAAGGATTTGCTTTATTGATCTGTCTGTCCGTGTTAGTTCTGTCTTCCCCGGTGTTTGCTGCCCCGGCCAGCATAGGCTTTATAGACGTACAAAAGGTCTTCAAGGGATATTCGGAAACCAACAAGGCTCAATCCCAACTCTCCAAAGAAGAGGGGGAATTCAAGAAAGAGTTCGAAGCAAGCCAGAAAAAGCTTGAAGATGCCAAGAACTCAAAGAAATCCGAAAAAGAAATAGAATCGCTGACAAAAAAGCTTGAGGAAGATCTGGCTCCTAAAAGAGAAAAACTGATGAAGCTGAATGACGAACTGACATCTAAGCTGCAGCAGAACATACTTACCGCGGTCAAAGCCGTAAAAAAGAACCTCGGACTTGACCTGGTTCTTGACAAGCAGGTCATCATTGACGGCGGGATGGATATCAGCGACATGGTGATAAACAAGCTGAACAGCAAATAAGGTGAAAACGCTCGGAGACATCGCTCTTCTTGTCGAAGGCGAGCTGGCGGGAGACGCGTCTATCGTGATCTCCGGGGTAGCCGCTCTGGAGGACGCAAAAGAGGGCGATCTTGCTTTTGTCCTTGAGATAAACAAGCTTCTTGCCGCAGAGGCCTCTTCCGCTTCGGCGCTCGTAGTACCAAAAGAAGTCAGGTCTTCTAAAAAACCGCTTATAAGGGTGGACCACACACGGATGGCGCTCGCAAAGATACTTGGGCTGTTCTCTCCTATTGAAGAGGTCAGCCCCGGGGTGCATTCTCTTGCCTTTGTCGGAAAAAATGTAAAACTCGGCAAACGCGTACTAGTGTATCCTTTGGCTTATATCGGGGACAACTGCGAAATAGGCGACGACACTATCATACATCCCAACACCACTCTATACCCGAGGACCAGGATTGGGAAAAGGTGCATTATACATTCTGGCTGCGTCATAGGGGTAGACGGGTTCGGGTTTGTCCAGGTCGGGGGGAAATTCGTCAAGGTCCCTCAAATAGGCAGGGTGGTTATCGAGGACGATGTCGAGATATACGCCAATAATTGCATTGCCCGGGGAGCCATCGGGTCAACGGTTATCAAGCGCGGCACCAAGATAGACAACCTGAACCATATAGCACACAATGTCGTGATAGGTCAGAACTGCGCCATCACTTCTCAAAATGTGTTCGGGGGAAGTTCTTCGGTTGGAGACCGGGTCCAGATGTCCGGCCAGTGCGGAGTGGCCCCTCATGTGCATGTAGGAGATGACAGCATACTGATGGGCAGAGCGGGCGTGACAAAGAACACCCCCCAAAAGTCGGTGCTTTTGGGATATCCCGCCCAGGACCATGCCAAAGAACACCGCATTCTGGCACTTATAAGAAAACTGCCGGAGCTTTTCGAGCGCATCAAGAAACTCGAAAAGGAAAAATGAAGATCGCGGTCTTTTCCGAATCTTACAAGCCGTATATCAGCGGTGTTACCAGGTCGATCGAGATATTTGAAAAAGAATTACTGGCCCTGGGCCATGAGGTCTACATCTTTGCTCCGGATTATCCCGGCCACAAGGACAACAACAGCAGGATAATAAGATTCCCCTCTCTTCCGACAAAATATCCGGGTTTCAGGATCGCTGTTCCTCTGTCCCGCCTTATCCCTGATCTTGGCTTTGACATAGTCCATTCAAACTCTATCTTCCAGCTTGGGATACTTGCGATGCGTTACGCAAGAAAAAAGAACATACCTTTTGTGTTTACTTTCCACACCATGTTCACGGAATACCTTCATAATGTTCCGCTGCCCAGGGCTCTTTCGGTAAAAGCCGTTTCATTCTTGATAAGGTCTTTTTGCAACAGGTGCGCCCGGGTGATCGTTCCGACGGCCGTTACAAAAAAATATCTCGAGGGCTTTGGGGTAAGCTCCCCTATTGATGTCCTTGCCTCCGGAATAGACATGGAACTGGCGGGAAAGGCCTCTGCCTGCGGGATAAGGAAAGAGTTGGGCATATCAGAAAATTCTCCTGTCCTGGTATATGTCGGGCGGCTTTCCAAAGAAAAGAATATTCCTTTTTTGTTTGAGGCATTTAAAATTGTATTGTGTGCGTTTGATCCTGTAGGGGCGTATCGCGATACGCCCCTACTATTGATCGTCGCCGGCGGCCCCCTGGAAAAAGAATACAAACAAATGGCGGAAGGCTTGGGCATTTCAAAAAATGTTGTCTTTGCCGGACAGAAGCCGTATCCGGAGGTTCTAGATTATTACAAAGCGTCCGATCTTTTTGTCTTTGCCTCAACTACCGAGACGCAGGGGCTTGTAGTTGCGGAGGCAAAGGCCTGCGGGCTTCCTGCGGTCGCACTTGATGCTCAGGGTATCTCAGAGTGCATTCATGACGGGCAGGACGGATACCTGGTCAGCACAGCGGCCTCCGGCAACAGGGACGCCCTTCTTAAAGAGTTCTCGGACAGGATACTGTTGCTCTTAAAAGACAAAAACCTGCGCAAGGCCTTTTCGCTTAACGCTTCAAAGAACGCTTTGGCAGAGTTCTCATCCGGAGTCCTTGCAAAAAAACTCGAGCTAATATATAATCTGGTATCTGAAAGGAGAAAACAGTGAAACAAGTATTTGTAGCAGTTTGTGCCTGTCTGATCCTTACCGGCTCTTCTTCTTTTGCCTCGCAAACCACTTCTCTAACGGGCTCAACCGGCCTTATAAGGATGCCTTCCGGAGATGTGCTCAAGGCAAAGGACTGGGACCTTGGGATAGACTATATTTTTGATAATTCATCCGCTACGGCAATAACCTCCGGCACCGATCTGCGCGGCAGCTGGTCATATAAGGCCAACTTTGGGGCCGATATGGGACCGAACAACGGCCTGGAATTAGGATTCGTCGGAAGGACCGAAAAGGTGACCAACAGGTTCAAAGAAGGCGTTTTTATCAACATCAAATACGGGATGGCAAGCTCAAACGACAGGGATGCGCTTCATATGGCCATAGGAGTTGAAAACCTGACTTCCTCACTGGAATCCGATGTCTATATGGTAGCGACCAAGTATTTTAACAGCGGCCTAGGCCTTCACTTTGGAGCAATGTTCGACTTCCCGGACTACAACAGGTTTAGGCCCCTTGGCATGCTGGGCATTACTTCTCCTGTCGGAGCAAAAAACCTGATAGCCATGGCCGAAGCTTTTGCGGGAGAGAGCGTGTTCCAGTTGAACGCCGGCCTACGGTACGACCTGGCAAGGTCTTTTTCGATCAATGTCAGAGGGTTGAACGTCACAAACAGCCCCAACGCCAAAGAGACCCAGAGCTTTAGCGCAGGTATCTGCTTGACCAGCCCGTTCTAGATGCTCCAAAAAACCATCAGAGGCCCTGTTTCCCGCAAGGGGACGGGGCTTCACAGTGGAAAAGAGTCCCTGATCGAGCTGCTCCCGGCAAAAGAAAACAGCGGGATCTGTTTTATTTCCAAAACCGGCCGCGTTCCCGCACTTGTTCCTTCCGTAACTGGTACACAAAGAGGGACCTCCCTTGGCGCCTTTATTACGGTAGAGCATCTTTTATCCGCCGCTTACGGACTCGGCATTACTAATTTGGATGTCAAGCTTGAGGGGGCAGAGCCGCCCGCTTTTGACGGCAGCGCGCTTGAATATGTGAGAATGATAAAAGAGGCCGGCATTCTGGAGCAGGAGATAAGCGCCCCTTTTGTTGAAATAAAGAAGGAGTTCCGCATTGAAGAGAAAGGCGCATCTATAACCGCCGCTCCTTACGAAGGGCTAATAATTGAGTGCGGGCTTGACTTCCCGGGTTCTTTTGTGGGAAAACAATCGGCCAGCTTCGATGCCCTATCGGACGATTTTGAAAAAGAGATCGCCCCTGCCAGGACTTTTGGCTTTCTGGAAGAGGCCGACAGGCTCAGAGAGGCCGGCCTTGCTCTCGGGGCATCTTTTGATAATGCTGTCGTGATCTTAAAGGACGGGTATTCCTGCCCGCTCCGGTTCCCGAACGAGTTGGCAAGGCACAAAATTCTGGATATAATGGGAGATATGGCCCTGTCAGGGAAAAGAATAAAGGGCAAGATAGTCTCTGAAAAGGCCGGGCACAGGCTTAACGCAAAGCTTGCAGAAAGGATACTTAATGCCTGAAGTTAACATAGACACCGTTGAGATAATGAAGACGCTTCCCCACCGCCATCCGTTCCTGCTCGTAGACAAGATAATAGAGCATGAGCCTAGAAAAAGGGCGGTTGGCATCAAGAATGTTACTTTTGACGAAAGTTTCTTTGCGGGGCATTTCCCGGGCCTTCCAGTGATGCCGGGAGTGCTTATCGTGGAGGCCCTTGCGCAGGTCGGGGCCTGGGCGGTGCTGCTCCAGCCGGAGAACAAAGGGAAGGTCGCGCTCTTTGCCGGAATAGACAGTGTCAGGTTCAGAAAGCCGGTTGTTCCTGGCGACCAGTTGAGGCTGGAAGTCGAACTGTTAAAGGGAAGGGCAAATCTGCTAAAGATGAAAGGCGTTGCGCTGGTAAACGGCGCACCTGTCTGCGAAGGAGAGCTTATGTGTTCCATAATCTCTCCGGCACAGCAGCAGGAAGGCTCGATCGAAATTGACGGGACCGCCGTGGTCCACCCAACTGCAAAGCTCGGCAAAGGGGTCAGGATCGGGGCCTATAGCATAATAGGCGAAGATGTCGAGATCGGCGACAATACCATGATAGGCACCAGTGTGGTCGTATCCAGGTGGACCAAGATAGGCAAGGACTGCAGGATCAGCCACGGCACCACGATAGGGACCCCTCCGCAGGACCACAAATACAGGGGCGAAAAGAGCTGGGTTGTCATTGGGGACAGGTGTCAAATAAGGGAGTTCGTTACCATACATCTGCCAACTGGAGAAGGCAATACTACCCGTATCGGCAATGATGTAATGATCCAGATCTATTCCCACATCCCTCACAACGCAAATATAGGGAACAATGTGGTCATAGCCGGCTATGTGGCCATGGCGGGCCATGCGCAGATAGATGATTACGCTATCATCGGAGGCATGACCACCATACATCAGTTCGTTAGGATAGGTAAAATGGCAATGATAGGAGGAAATTCCAGGATAGCCAAGGACATTCCGCCCTTCATGCTGGCAGAAGGCAACCCAATGCAGGTCAGGGCCCTTAATTCGGTTGGACTGATGCGCCGGGGGGTCAGCGCAGAATCACAGAACGAACTTAAAAAGGCTTTTAAAATATTGTTCAAGTCGGGGCTCAATCTGACCCAGGCAATTTTTGAATTGAAGAAAAAACTCAATGTGTCTTATCCGGAGATCTCCTATCTTATAGAGTTCCTTGAGCAGGAAACCGACCGCGGCATCCTTAAGAAAATGGAGGCCTCGGACAACGACGACCTGCTTTTGCCGGACCTGCCCGAACTGGGAATTTAGGACCATGATCAAGGTCATGCTCAGCACCGGAGAGGTGTCCGGTGACATTCACGCCTCTTTTCTGGCCGCGGAGCTTCTTAAGCTCAATCCTTCCGTAAAACTGTTCGGGATGGCCGGGGAAAGATGCCGCGCCGCCGGAGTAGAAACACTCCTGGACCTGAGTTCAAAAGGCACCGTAGGCATAACCGAAGTGATCCGGTTCCTTCCTTCCATAATACTGGCTTATTTTAAGATGAGGGCGGTCCTGAAAAGGGAAAGGCCCGATCTTTTGCTTCTGGTGGACTATCAGGGCTTTAACATGCTGCTTGCAAAATACGCGAAAAAAATGGGGGTAAGGACCATCTACTATATTGCCCCTCAGGAATGGCTCTGGGGGACCTCAAAAGGGGTCAAGAGCGTTGCATCAACTCTGGACCGGATCCTTGCTATCTTTGAGCGGGAGGCGGAGGAATATAGGAAAGCGGGGGCTGTTGTGGACTATATAGGGAATCCTAATCTTGACACCATTAAGCTGTCCCTGGACAAAGCCGATTTTTGCAGGGCGTTTTCGCTTAATCCCAATTTCCCTATAATAGGCCTGTTCCCGGGAAGCCGGCTGCATGAGATCAGAGGACTGCTCCCGGTGTTTCTTAAAGCTTGTGAGATCATAAGGTCTAGGGTGCCGAACGCCCAATTCGTTCTATCTGTATCAAGCGGCCAGTTCTCAAAAGAGATAAAAAAACTTGTCTGGCTCTCCGGGCTCCGCCTGGTGCAGGGCAAAAGCCATGACATATTAAGCGCGGCAAATGTATCGCTGGCGGCATCAGGGACAATTACAATGGAAGGGACCATCCTTGGAGCTCCCTTGGTAATGGCTTATAAAATATCCGCCGTTTCCGAGTTCATCGGCAAAAAGATCTTAAAGGTACGCCTCCCCTACTATTCTATGACCAATCTGCTTGTCGGCTCCGAGGTTATCCCCGAATTTGTTCAGGACAGGGCCACCCCTCAAAACCTTGCGGCAAAGGCTGTCGAGCTGCTTACCGACAAGGAAAGCGCCGCAAAGATGCGGGCTGGGTATGCAAAGGCGCTGAAAAAATTCGGTTCTCCGGGGGCGGTCAAGCTTGCTGCACAGATAATAAACAACGAATTAAAGGGGAAGATCTGATGATAATATCCGTCCTGGCCTTCTGTTTCGTTTTCATTATTGTTGCGCTGGCGCACGAGGCAGGACATTTCTTGTGGGCAAAACGGGCAGGCATAAGAGTGCTTGAGCTCGGGATAGGATTTGGGCCGCGCCTGTTCTCCTTCAAAAGAAAAGATACCGTCTATTCCGTGAATCTTGTCCCGGTACTTGCTTTTGTGCGGCTTGCCGGTATAGACGAAGAAAGCCCCGAAGAAAAAGATTGCCCTCCCGAAGAAAGATATTCATCGAAGCCTCCGCTGGAAAAATTCAAATCTATCTGCGCGGGCCCCATAGCTAATCTCGTGCTTGGAGTGCTCATTTTTGCTTTTCTTTCCAATGTATACGGCCTTCCCGAAACATCCCCAAGAATAGCCTCCGTATCAGCCGGCTCCCCTGCCGCAGCAGCCGGGATAAGGCCCGGGGATATACTGTTGTCCGCGGACGGGCTCAGGGACAGCAACCCTCTTGCGATGGTGAATGTTATACATAAAAGCGCGGGTAAAAATATCGGGATCGAGGTCTTGAGGAACGGCGATCCTGTGATGCTTGCGGCTACCCCCGAATATGACGAGAGATATAAGGTTGGCCTGCTCGGGTTCGCGCTGGAAGTAGAAAGGAATAAGACCGGATTTGTGTCTTCTTTCTGGGCAGGGGCCAAAAAAACTTACGAGATCTCTGCCGGGATCCTGTTCATACTGGGGCAGTTGATAACCGGAAAAATGTCCGTTGCCGGGCTGGCCGGTCCGCTCGGGATCGCTCAGTTCAGCGGGCAGGCGGCCTCGCAGGGGGTCTATTCATTAATGTTCTTCATAGGGCTTATCAGCGTCAATCTGGGCATTTTTAATCTGCTGCCGCTGCCGGCGCTTGACGGGGGCAGGCTGGTCTTTATACTTATCGAAGCTGTCAGGGGGAGGCCTATTCCAATTGAGCAGGAGAACAAGATCCATCAGTGGGGCTTGATCGCTCTTCTAGCCCTGGCCGCTGTAGTATCTGTGAACGATCTTTTCAGGATACTTAAGCATTAATCCTCTGTCCGCAGCAGAAATACGGTTAAAATACCGTATAATTTTTGCGCTTATTTGCACAAATATATCTGTTCTGAGAATTTCTATCGTATTTCCATGAATTTCTACTGTATTTCCATGCTTCTAATACAGTTCTTCATAAGCATTGCCACGGTCATCAGGCCAATACCTCCCGGCACGGGAGTAATAAAGGAGCATTTATCCTTTACGCCTTCAAAGTCAACATCCCCTACCAGCCCTGATTCAAGCCTGTTCATGCCCACATCAAAAACAGCAGCGCCTTCCTTTACCATATCCGCTGTCAGGAATTTGGGCTTTCCTATGGCAACAACAACAATGTCGGCTGTTTTTGTAAAGGACTTAATGTCCCTTGTCCTTGAATGACATATCGTAACAGTAGCATGCTCCTTCATCAGCATCTGGGCTATGGGCTTGCCAACAATATTGCTGCGGCCAATAACCGCCGCGTTCTTACCTTTAAGATCGATCTTTGAGGAATGGATCATTTCCATGATGCCCGAAGGAGTACAGGGATAGAAATAGGGCTCCTGACCCAAAAGTAGTTTTCCCATGTTCAAAGGATGCAGCCCATCAACATCTTTTTTTGGTGATATTTGAGCCAAAATTCTATCTGCATCAATATGTCGCGGCAATGGGAGCTGGACCAATATCCCGTTTATTCCTCTATCTTCGTTCAATTCTTTTACGAGAGCGGCTAGCTCCTGCTCTGTCGTGCCGCCTGGCAGCTTTTTAACAACAGACCGGATCCCCACCTCAGCCGCCGATCGCTCCTTGGACCCAACATAAACTTTTGACGCGGGGTCATCCCCTACCAGGACTACCGCCAGTGATGGTTTTTTGCCTATTTTAGCCAATTTATTGCGGAGGCCTCCCCTAATATCTCCCGCTAACTCCTTGCCGTTTATTATGCTTACCATTAATGTTCTCCTTGGCTTGTTATAGAATGTTTCACGTGAAACATTCCGACTATCTAAAAATGTTTCACGTGAAACATTTTTATTTCCCTATACAAAACCTGCTAAAGATCTCTTCTGCTATCTGGCTGCTTACCCCCTCGCCTGTCATGTTCCTTAGGCTGGAGATGGCCTCCTTGACATCGATACCGGCCAGCTCCGGGCAAAAATCATTGCTAATGGCCGAAAAGCCTCTTTTTAAAGCGTCTCTTGCCTCCATTGCAGAACCTTTCTGTCTGGTGCTTATAAGCAGCGCGTCCTTGGGGTCGATGCGCTTTGATGTTATCACATTGAGAAGTGTTTTCTCAAGAGCCTTGAGACCTTTTCCTGTGAGAGCCGAAATATGGACTGTCTCGAAACCTTTCAGTTCTCTCTTGTTTATCTTCCTGCCGATGTCGCTCTTGTTAAGGGCTACAATAGCCGCTCCCCGGGCTTCTTTTGCCTGTTGCAGAATATCTTTATCATGTTTTGATAGAGCTTTTGCTCCGTCAACAACAACTATAACAATATCCGCTCTTTCAATGGCCTCCCTTGTTCGGACAATACCCTTTGCCTCAACCTCTCCCCTGCCCTTTCTGATCCCGGCCGTGTCTATCAATTTAATGGCTATTCCTTTTATATTGATCGCCTCTTCAATGGTATCGGTCGTTGTTCCGGGAATGCCTGTTACTATAGCTCTCTCAAATTTGAGCAGCGCGTTCAATAGACTGGATTTGCCCGCGTTCGGCGCTCCGGCTATCACACAGTCAACTCCAGCTGTTAATATTCTTCCCTGGTCGGCCGTATTCAAGAGCTCGTCAAGAGCCTTAATTTGCTGTGACATCATTTTTCTTATTGACCTTATGTTGGGTTTTCCCATTTCTTCTGGAAAGTCAAGATGGGCCTCGATAAGCGCAAGAATAGCCGTTAATCGGCCGGTTATCTCGCCGATTTTCTTTGAAAGGATGCCGCCTAACTGGCTTGCGGCAGCATTCGCTCCCTCCTGTGTTCTAGAGCCAATTATTGCCGCTATCGCTTCCGCCTTGATCAGGTCAATTTTCCCGTTCAAGAACGCTCTTTTAGAAAACTCTCCCCTCTCCGCTTGTCTGGCGCCCAAACCTATCAGACAGTCCATTATAGCGGTCATTACAGCGATGCCGCCGTGGCAATATATCTCTGCCATATCTTCCCCCGTAAACGATGCCGGCGCTTTTAGGTATACCGCCATTACTTCATCAATAAGGTGGCTGCGCTTTGGGTGAGATGCCTGTGCAAATTTGATCATATTTGGGATAAAGCTTCCCTTCTTTGCGGAACAAAGGCTCTTGAGCAATGACAATGATCTTGGGCCGCTTATCCTTATTATCCCGATCGCGGCACTTGAAGGAGCCGATGAAATGGAGGCGATAGTGTCGTCATCAGAAATGGGCATTTCTCTACTTATTTGGGGCTATGACCACCCTTCTTTCGCCCTTTTCTCCGGTACTATATGAAGTTAGTTTGCTGTTCTGTTTGACCGCAAGATGGATTATCCTTCTTTCTCTGGCGGTCATGGCTGGCAGGATGACTTCTTTTCCTGATATCAGGGCCTCCTCGATGGACTCCTTGGCGATCTTTTCGGTACGGCTTTCCTGCTTCTTTCTATAGCCTCCGGCCTCCACTAAAACTCTTTTCCTTTGTTCCTTGCCCTTGTTGGCAATAATTGATGTAATATACTGTAGCGCGTCCAAGGTTTGCCCTTCTTTCCCAATCATTCTTGGGATCTCGTCCCCTTTTATCTCAAGACATATGGTATCCTCGGCATTCTTTGTGTCTTCAACATAAACATTTGCGATAAAGCCTGCTTTGTCCAAAATATCCTGGAGCACTCCTTTTGCCTCTTCTTCCGGGGTCAGGCGCTGAAAAACCTCCACCTCGGCCTCTTTCCCGCCAAATACGCCTAAAACGCCGGCTTCTCCTTCGGATATTATCCTGATTTCGACATCATCCCTTGATGCTTTCAACACCTCCAGCGCGGCTTTAACGGCCTCCTCCGTGGTGCGTCCCTTCATCCGTACTTTCCCTGCCATCTTCGTCTCCTTTTCGGTTATATTTATACCTTACCGTGCTTCGAGGTTATGTACATCTGCTGGGCAACGGTCAGGATATTCTGAACGATCCAATATAGCTGCACCCCTGCCGCAAATTCTATGCTGATAAAGGCTATAAAGAAAGGCATTATTAGCATGACATGCTTCATCTGGTCCTGTCCGGCACTCTGCGGCATTGTCTTTTGCGACCAATATGTAGTAAGGCCTATCAAGACCGGGAAAATAAATGTTGGGTCTTTAACAGAAATATCGCTCAACCACAAGAAAGAGGCAGCCCCCTGGGAAACAGCAAGCATATCCTTAAAATTTTGGCTTGTTAAAGCCATAAATAAAGCTATGAACACCGGCATTTGAAGCAGAAGTGGCAGGCAGCCTCCTAGGGGATTGACGCCGTGCTTTTTATAGAGCTCCATCGTTTCTTTTTGGAATTTATCCGGGCTGTCCTTATGCTTCTTCTTGAGCTCTTCAAATTTTGGTTGAAGCTTTTGCATCGCAGCCATCTGCTTTGTTGATTGAAGCGTAAGAGGGTAGAGCGCGACTTTGATGGCTATCGTCAAAAGTATGATCGCAACACCATAATTGTGGAACCCAATGGCATAAAAGAATCCCAGAGTTTTTAGCGTAATATCAATAAATATTTGCATGCTATTTTACCGGGTCAAAGCCTCCTTTAAAGAATTGATTGCACCTCAGCAAACGGCCAGTGCCCATAATTATTCCCCTAATTAGGCCATATTTTGTTATTGCGCAGATACAATAGTCCGAGCATGTGGGATAGAACCTGCATGCGGGCGGGGATAGGGGAGAGACCGCCTTTTGATAAAGCCTGATCAATATAATAATTATTCTTTTCAAGTATAGGTCTTAAGAAATATCTGTCTTATGAATTCTACTGCCTGCCCGTAATTCGCGGCTATGGCCTTATCGGTTGGAAAGATCACCGCATCGGCAGGCTTATTAATATTGAGATATTCTTCTCTAAAGGCCTCTTTGAACAGTCTTCTTATCCTGTTCCTTTTAACGGCGCAGCAAAGAGTCTTTTTAGGCGCCACTCCCAGCCTGGGAAAGCCGTCCCTTTTGAACAGGACCCGCGCAGAAGCGATCTTTCCGGTTATACGGGAGCCTTTTCTCAGCACTGCGGCAAAATCCGCCTCTGTCTTAAGGGTGGTCGGTTTATTTGACCGCGATCCTGTGGCGGCCTTTCCTCCTTCGGGATTTAAGAACCCTTTTCCCGAAGTGGCTCGAGTTCCTTTTTCTGAAGCCGTGGACATTCTTTCTGTGCCTTTTGCTCGGCTTATATGTTCTCTTGGTCATGATTAAATTATACCGTTTTAAGTTCTTCCTGTCAATTTATAGCCGTTGCTTTGAGCTCTTCGTCGTGCTATCATAATTTATGAAATGATTTGTTTTCCACAATTGGAAATGATTTGTGGATAATGTTGTTGATAAGTCCAAATTTTGTTGTCAATATATGCTAAAATCATTGCTGTCCGGGGTGTTTGCGGCAGTTCCTTTGCGTTATATAATATAGGCGCTTCTGTGGATAAGGTGTTAAACAATGATAGAAATCCCTGATGTCGGCTCGTACTGGAAAGACATACTTGGAACGCTGGAAAAAACACTAAGCAAGCCGATATTTGAGACGATCTCAACTTCCACAAGGCCGGTCGCTATAGAGAGCGGGACGCTGGTCCTTGCCGTTCCCAATGTTTTTTCCCAGGACTGGCTGTACGAAAAAAAATGCGATGCCTCTATCCTGTCCGCCATCAAAAGTTCCGGCAATTCCAAGATACAGGCTATTAAGTTCATAGTAATTCCCAGGGAAAAAGAGGACATCCCCGAAGAAAGAGAGAGAGAAAAAAAGCTGGCTGCAGCCAGCTCCTCGCGCCCGGAGGCGTCTTTCCTTAACCCAAGGTATACCTTTGACAATTTTGTCGTGGGACATGGCAACAGATTCGCGCACGCCGCCTCTCTTGCTGTTTCCGAAGCGCCGGGCAAGGCGTACAATCCGCTTTTCCTCTACGGAGGGGTGGGGCTGGGCAAGACCCATCTTATGCAAGCGATAGGGCACCACATACTAAAGACCCGCCCAAAGACCAAGGTCGTGTATGTCACTTCGGAAAAGTTCACTAACGAGGTCATCGATTCCATCAGGTTCGACAAAATGGACTCCTTCAGGAACAAATACAGAAGCGCGGACCTGATCATGGTCGATGATATCCAGTTCATTTCGGGGAAAGAAAGGACCACCGAGGAATTTTTTCACACTTTTAATGCGCTGTACGAATCATCCAAACAGATCATAATAAGCAACGACAGGCCCCCGAAAGAGATCCCGGACATAGAAGAAAGGCTGAGAAACCGTTTTGAATGGGGGCTTATAGCCGATGTACAGCCTCCGGACTTTGAGACCCGCATAGCCATACTCAAGAAAAAGGCCGAGATAGAGGAGGTGTCGGTCCCGGACGAGGTTCTTTCGCTGGTAGCCACCAAAATAACCACCAACATCAGGGAGCTCGAAGGGGCGCTCACCAGGCTTCTTGCCCACAGCGCGATAGAAAGCCGCGAGCTCACGCCTGCGGTAGCCGAAGAAGTTTTAAGGAACATTTTTTCGCCGTCGCGATCAAAACCGCAGATAACTATTGATGCCATAAAAAGGGCAACGGCGCTATATTATTCCCTTAAACTTGAGGACATGTCGGCAAAAACCAGGACCAAGGAGATCGCAACTGCGCGGCAGGTAGCCATGTACCTTTCAAAAGAGCTGACCAGCTCTTCTCTTAATAAGATCGGGGGCGCTTTTGGCGGCAGGGACCACACGACCGTTATCCATGCATGCGAAAAGATCAAAGAATTGATCAAAGAAGACAAAGAGATCTCTTCGGCGGTAAGTACGATCTCATCAAAGATCAAGGCCGGCGTTGATTAGGTGTGTTTTGCCTGTTGACGGCATGTTGAAAAGTGACCGGTCGGGTTTTTATTGCGGGGATAAAAAAAGATATGCACAGGATATCAAGATTGGGCCAAGGTGTTTCAATTGTTCCGGCCATTTTAATTTGCCGTGCTTTTAGGAAAAACGGGATTATCAACAAATCAACAAGTCCTATTATCACTACTAGTTTTTTAAATATAGAGATATAATAAGAAAGGAAGGGGACAAAAATGGAAATCAACTGTGTCAAGGAAGATCTCTCTGCAGGGGTTACAGCCGTTGAAAGGATAGTTCTTACAAGAAGTACACTGCCGATAATCGGGAATGTGCTATTTGAGGCTATGAAAGACGGCCTGCGTCTGTCGGCCAACAACCTGGAAATGGGCCTCGAAGTAACCATCCCGGCAAAAGTTAAAGAGGAGGGCTCCATCCTTATCCCGGCAAAAACACTGGGAGGAATAGTTTCCAAGCTCCCCAGCGAGGCCATCAGCATAAAAGCGAGCGAAAAAGGCGTGGTAAAGATAGCTTATAAACAGTCCAATGTGAACATTAACGGGCTTCCTTCCGAAGAATTCCCGGTGCTTCCCAAGATCAAAGAGGCCAAAACAATAACCATAGAAACAAGAACCTTTGTTGACATGGTCAAACAGACGGTGTTCTCTGTATCTCAAAGCGAGGACAAATATGTCCTTAATGGTGTTTTATTTGAAACGGGAAAAAGCTCACAGGAAAAAGATGACAGCAACATAAGGCTGGTGGCAACGGACGGTTACAGATTGGCCAAAAGGGGAGAAAAAATAGGCGGAAACCCGGAAAAGAACTCGGTGATAGTGCCGGCCAAAGCCCTTGTCGAGGTCAGCCGGATACTGCAAGGCAAAGAAAGCGGAGACCTTAAGATCAGCATCTCTAACGAACAAATAGCCTTTAAATTTAAAGATGTTTATATGATCTCAAGGCTGATACAAGGGCAATTCCCGGATTATAAACAAGTTATCCCCAAGAGCAGCGAAGTTAAGATAGAGGCGGACACAGGGCTCTTTTTGGATGCCGCCGAAAGGACCGCGGTAATTGCAAGCGGAAGCTCAAACATTGTTAAGATCAACACCAAAGACGGGAAACTGCACATACTTGCGAACACACCTGATGTGGGAAGCGCCGACGAAGTGGTGGAGGCGCAGATAAAAGGCGAGGCAAAGGCCCCGATAGCTTTCAATGTCAGACTTCTCACGGATGTGCTTAAGGTTATTGATACGGACAAGATAAGCCTGGAATTTTCGGGGCCCGTTAATCCGGGAATAATCAGGCCGATGAACGGCGCCGACTATCTGTACATTATTATGCCAATCAGAACAGCTGATACGACCGCGTAATAAGACCACATGGAAAACGCCGGGCAGATACTGAAGGGGCTGATAGAAAACCTTCCGGCAGCCAGAGACATGATAGAGGGAAACAGGCTGCTGGAAATGTGGAACGAAGTTGCCGACAGGAACGATTTGAGCTGGCCGGTAAAGTTTTCTTCGGGGATCTTGTTCGTTGCCTCCGAAGACCCGTCTTTTGCGCAGGAACTTAGGATGAAAAGAATGCAGTTCGTCGAAGAATTCAATAGAAGGGCAAGAAAAAATATAGTTAAAGATGTCAAGATAACGGTCTGCGGCAGAAGCAAACGCCCCCAAGGAGAAAAAGATGGCTAAATCAAAATCCGGCTATGACGCATCCAACATCAAAATACTCGGCGGGATAGAAGCAGTTAGAAAAAGGCCGAGCATGTACATTGGATCCACCGGGAAAACCGGCCTCCATCATTTGATCTACGAGGTGGTCGACAACAGCGTCGACGAAGCTCTGGCCGGGCACTGCGACAAAATAGAGGTTGCGATCCACAAGGACAACATTATCTCTGTTAACGACAACGGCAGGGGTATACCTATCGATATCCACAAGGACACCAAGAGGCCCGCGGCAGAGGTGGTGCTTACGACGCTTCATGCTGGAGGCAAGTTCGGAGCGGGCGGTTACAAGGTCTCGGGAGGCCTGCACGGCGTAGGGGTGTCCTGTGTTAACGCGCTGTCGGAGTGGATGGAGGTCGAGGTCTCAAGGGACGGGGAGATTTACCGGCAGAAATTTGAAAGAGGCAACCCGAAGCCGGAAAAAAGGACCAAGTCAAAGGATGCCGAAGAGAACACGGGGACAAAAATAACCTTTCTGGCCGACAAAGAGATCTTTGACGAGGTAGATTATGATTTTGAGACGGTCGGACGCAGACTGCAGGAGCTGGCCTATCTTAACAAAGGACTTGCCATAAAATTTTCGGATGAGAGAGGGAAAGGCAGGAGCGAAACATATAAATATGACGGCGGGGTAATAGAATATGTAGAGCACCTTAACAAGGGAAAGGACCCGCTTTACAAGCCCCCGATATTTGCCACGGCCGAAAAAGACAACATCTTTGTTGAGGTGGCCATCCAGCACAGCAAGGACTATTATGACGAGAACCTGTTCTCTTTTGTTAACTGCATCAAGACCAAAGAGGGCGGCACGCATGTGGTGGGTTTCAAGTCCGCGTTCACAAGGTCTGTTAATAACTTTGCAAAAAGGTACGGGCTTCTTAAGAACGAAAGCGAGACCCTTTCCGGAGACGATGTCAGGGAAGGGCTTAGCGGGGTCATAAATTTAAGGATCCCGAACCCCCAATTTGAGGGCCAGACCAAGACCAAGCTGGGCAACGGAGAGGTTAAAGGGATAGTCGATTCCATTGTGGACGAAGGCATCACCAATTATCTGGAAAAGAACCCGGCCGCGGGTAGAGCGATCGTAGAAAAATCCCTTATTGCCATGAGGGTAAGAGAAGCTGCGCGCAAGGCGCAGGAGCTGGAGAGAAAGAAAAGCGCGCTTGATACGGCAACTCTGCCGGGAAAACTCGCGGACTGCACCGAAAGGGACCCGGCCAAGTGCGAACTCTTCATAGTTGAGGGGGATTCAGCCGGAGGCTCGGCAAAACAGGGAAGGGACAGGATGTTCCAGGCCATTCTCCCGTTAAAGGGCAAGATCCTAAATGTGGAAAAGGCCAGGCTTGACAAAATACTGAACAACGACGAGATCCGGGCGATGATAACGGTTATTGGAAGCGGGGTAATAACCGGGATAAAAGGCAACGGCAACGGGAACCCGGAGGAGGAAAAGGACGGAGACCTTTCCGAAGCAGAGTTTTTGAAAAGACTGCAATATCACAAGATAGTTATCATGACGGATGCGGACGTGGACGGAGCCCACATCAGGACACTGCTGCTTACCTTCTTCTTCAGGTACGCCAGACAGATAGTAGAGAACGGGCATTTGTACATAGCCCAACCGCCGCTTTATCTTCTAAAAAAGGGCAAGACCCAGAAATGGATCTATTCCGATAAAGAACTTTCCGACACCATGAAGGCGCTCGGGAAAGAGGGCTCTTCCATACAAAGGTACAAAGGCCTTGGCGAAATGAACCCGGAACAGCTCTGGGAGACAACGATG
>Ga0265297_10000677_pt1 | contig 95628 bp, 103 predicted proteins | sample Munlanlwell13791_FD_192502 | JGI IMG/M metagenome (GOLD analysis project Ga0265297, IMG submission 192502) | Leachate microbial communities from a municipal landfill in Southern Ontario, Canada - Leachate well 137-91 | ecosystem: Engineered > Solid waste > Landfill > Unclassified | place... | reverse complement strand
TAATATTAATGCAGAACAATTAAAACAAGTGGTTAATCAAATCAACCACAGACCAAGGAAACGATTGGGATACAGGTCACCTTATGAGGAATTCTTTGGTGTAAAGCTTCGAACTCTAATGTAGGTTTATTGCTAAGATTGAGGAAATTTGCTATAATTTGTCTGTCATAACGAGGAGTAGTGTGATAAAGTAATCTAATAGATTGCCGCGCTAACGCTCGCAATGACAAATCCTTATGAAACGATCCGAACTGTTCTTTTCATTTCTGTTGGTTCCGGTTGATGCGGCGATGATTATCGCTTCTTTTGTCTTAGCATATTGGATTCGTATTAAGGCTGATCTACTACCGGTAAATTCCGATGTAAATTTTCATCAATATCTTTGGTATGTGGCCTATGCACTTCCTGTTTGGATATTGATTTTTGCCCTTTCCGGACTTTATAAAATCTCCCGTGTACGCAATTATTTTAACGATCTATACAAAATTTTTGTCAACAACTCAGTTGTACTTCTAATATTTGTCGTGGCGATTTTTTTTGGCCGGGCATTCTTCTTCTCTCGGTTAATTCTTGTTCTGATTTTAGTTTTATCTGTAATTTTGGTTTTTCTCGGTCGAATAATAATTACATCGCTCCAGCGTTGGCTTTATAAATTCGGCTATGGAATTCATAACATCGCTGTTATCGGTAACAATGAGGTTGCTGAACGCTTGGAAGCTGAGATGCACCGAGTCAGTCGGCTGGGGATGCGGTTCATTGGAGTTATTAATGGGGTTGATTCCAAGCCGCAAGCCAAAACACATGTAAATTTACTTGGGGATTTGAAAGATCTTAAAAATATCATCAAAAAACACCAGCCTGATGAAATTATTCTTACCGATATTGGTATTGACCGAAAAAAAATAATCGAAATTATTCAAATTTGTTATGACAACAATGTCAGCTTCAAATTTATTTCCGATATTTTTTCAATTGTTACTACAACAGCCTCGACATCGGTATTGGCAGGATTTCCGGTAATGGAACTAAAGACGGTGGCGCTGGATGGTTGGGGAAGAATTATCAAACGGTTATCCGATATTGTATTCGCCTCTGTCTGCCTAATCATTGCATCACCATTTATGCTCTTTACGGCGGTTGGCACCCTATTAACTTCCAGCGGGCCGGTAATTTTCAAACAAAAACGTGTTGGCCGCGATGGCAAAGTATTTGATTTTTACAAATTTCGCTCAATGTACACTGACAAATGCGATTTTTCCGAAAAAGGCAAAAAATGGACGACTAAAGCCGATGATAAAAATAGGATCACGTCTTTTGGAAAATTTATTAGAAAAACCAATTTAGACGAATTGCCGCAATTTTGGAATGTATTAATTGGCAATATGAGTTTTGTCGGCCCGCGTCCGGAATTACCCAAATTCGTTGATGAATTTCAAAAAAATATCCCGGACTATTTTCGTCGCCATCGGGTTAAGGCCGGGCTTACCGGTTGGGCGCAGGTCAACGGGCTAAAAGGGGACACATCAATTGAAGAACGTGTCCGGTTTGATATATTCTATATTGAAAATTGGAGTTTTTGGTTTGATGTAAAAATCATTATTAAAACCATGTTTTTAATCATCGGTGAAGCCTTCGGAGGAAAATATGAATATCGCTCTCGTACATGATTGGTTAACCGAATATGCCGGTGCCGATAAGGTTCTTTTTGAGTTAAAACAAATTTATCCCGAAGCCGATATTTACACCTCAATCTATGATGCCGATAAAGTGCCGCAATTCAAAAAATATAAAGTATATACGACCTATTTGCAAAAATTTCCTTTAGCAAAAAAACTTCGTTCCATTATGGTGCCGCTGATGCCACTGGCATTTGAGCAGCTCGATTTGTCGAAATATGATCTGGTTATTTCAAATAGTACTTCAGCCGCCAAAGGGATTATCACTCGGCCAAATACATGCCACATTTCTTATTGCCATACCCCGACCAGATATCTTTGGATGCCGGAAATGGATTCTCGTGCATCGACAAGTTGGTTGCGCCGTCGGGTTAATAAAACTTTAAAAGTTTGGGATATTGCCGCAGTTGCCAGGGTTGATGCATTTATTGGAAATTCCAAAAATATTCAAAATCGAATACGGAAATATTATCAGCGCGACAGCGAAATTGTAGCCCCTCCGGTTAATACGGCTTACTACCATCCAGAACAAGAAGAGATAGAAAAAAAGGATTTCTACCTATTTGTCGGCCGATTGATTCCATATAAAAAAACCGATATTGTTATCGAGGCTTTTAATAATTTGGGGCTGGAACTTCGAATTATTGGAACCGGCTCGGAAGAAAAGAGACTCAAAACTATGGCCAAAAACAATATCAAATTTTTGGGCCGCGCTAGTGATGAGGTTTTGTATGATAATCTTAAATCTGCCAAGGCGGTGATATTCCCATCGGAAGAAGATTGGGGCATTGTGCCGGTTGAAGCAATGGCCTGTGGAACTCCTGTAATCGCTTACGGCGCCGGCGGAGCGACGGAAACCGTGATAGCCGGAAAAACCGGTGAGTTTTTTGTCAAGCAAACAGCTGAATCTCTGATGGCGACGGTCAAAAATTTTAATCCGAATAAATATAAGTTTGATGACCTGCGCTTACAGGCGGAAAAGTTTTCAACTGAAACTTTTCGTAAAAATTTTAAAGATACCGTCGATAAATTGTACTCTGATTATAAAAAACAGAAGGAGCTATAATTTCAGATCTTGTATAGAGATTATGGGTTTTTTAGAGTAATAATTGATGAAAACTGCTCACGTGAGCAATAATCATACAGGAATGAACAAAGACAGTGACAATGAAATAGTAAAATTGACGGCGAAAAAGCTATTACTTGTTGTGCTAAAACTAGGAACGCCTTTTTTTCGTTCCAGTAGTATCTATCGACATTCGGCAGTGTCCTTATTGGGTGAAATCGATTGCGCACAGCAAGAATTAGAAAACAAAATTAGATATCTGAAATCCACGGGCTATATAAAAACGTTTTCTGAAAACAAAGAGGAGTATATCGAGCTAACAAGAAAAGGATTGGATCGAGTTAATAAAATCAGCCATGAACGGATGACGATTGACCGACAAAAAATTTGGGATGGGAAATGGAGGATTGTGATTTATGACATACCCAAAGATAAAAGTTCTGAGCGTGATCAATTGCGCCGGTTTTTGACTCGAAGTGGTTTTTTAAAAATTCAAGAAAGTGTGTATGTTTTTCCGTTTCCTTGCACCGAGGAGATTGAATGGATTGTCAATGAATTTGGGATCAAAGGTTATGTTGAAATCTTCATCGCAATAGCAGTTGTTGCTGAGGATAAATTAATTAAAAAGTTTATTGATAAAAATGTTCTTTCGAAAGTGGATATACAAAATATTTAAAAAAGTGCTCACGTGAGCAATAATCGCAATTATTAGACATGATAAGTTGTGACGCAAAAAAATGCACCGGCGGGGAGCGCGGTGCTGTCAGCAAGTCTGTCAAGCCCTATGATGGGTAGATGAATATGTTGTAGTTGTGGCCAGTGGCCTGGAGTTGCCAGTCGTAGAACTGAAGTAGTATTTCGTCTGGCACATGACGGTGAAGCTTGTCCCGAAACACGTTGATCGTCTTTCCGCCTGGTGTGTCGACGATCTCAGTAGCGTATGAAAAAATGCCGGCCTCGACCAGCCCAAGTAGTGTTTCCTTCGGCTGGCTAAGAGTAAGACGCAGTTCAATCAGCCACATGGCAACCCTCTGGTTCATCTGAGTGACGCTCATGATGAGCATGTCGTTGCTGACCATGATATCACCACTGTGGTCGAGGATGACCATTCCACATTCAGTGCCGCGGTGCCATTTACAGTACGGAACTGGGCGGTGGCCAAGACCTGTTTCGATGCCGTATTCCATCGAACGATCTGCAGACTGGTGGATGACGATGCCCTGCAAAGTTGCTCGGATGTTTGTCATGACACTCTCCGATCGTGTGTTGTCGCAAACATAGCAAAAAAAAGCTACCCAGTCAATATCCATATCCCAACCCGAATCCGAAAATCTCCCATAATGTCATTCTGAACTCGTTTCAGAATCCCAAAATATTATTTATCAGGATTAAGATGCTGAAATAAATTCAGCATGATAGAAGTTGAGATTGGATTTTCGGATTTGGGTTATCCCAGCTATAATATAGACATGAGAAAAATCGAAGATATTCGGCCGGGTAAAAGACGAGCTAAGCCAGAAGTTGTTGAAGAATCTGGGGAAGTGACTTTTACCGCAGAAGATTTTTTGGCTGAATCCGCGTCTCTGCCGGTCGCCGAGCCGGATATTCCGGAACCGCCAGTTCCAAGAGTCCGCTCCAGCGCCAAAAGAATTATCGGCCAACTAATTTTTCTGATACTAGCTTTTACTTTAATATCGATTTTTTGTTTTATAGCCACTACAGAAGCCAAGAAAAAAATTAGCAAAAACTTCTTAAGTTTGAGTAATAGCTTTTTATCATTTTCTGAAAACATTTCATCAAAAGATATACCGAAGCTGGCAGCCAACATTAATGAAATGGATAGTAAAATTAGTGATAGTCTAATTTTACTACAGTCGACGGGACAAGATCTTTATGCGCTGGATCTACTGTATCCCAAAAAACAAGCGTCAAAGGCGACGATGTCTGTTGACATGATCCGTAGCGCCCATCTTTTGACCGGGTCATATAAACAAATTGCAAATCCTAAAGAAAACAATTTGGCTTTTGCCAGCGATTCCGGTTATCTGGCTCATATAAATAACTATTTAGCTAAGAGCAAAAGCTATTTTAACAATTTGCCGAACGGAATTTTATACGCAAAAGTAGCTAGCGGTTGGTCAAAAGTTATTACCGATTCAATTGATGCAAGCAAATTTAGCGGATCCGAGTTAACTGCGGTCAACAATATGGTAAAGCTTTCAAATTTGTCTGGAGGATTTTTTAATTATTATTCTGATCTTTCGCGCGATTTACAGTCTGAACTCGGTTTTTCCGGCAAAAAAAGTTATTTAATACTTTTCCTAAATAATACAGAATTGCGTTTTGGCGGGGGATTCATCGGCTCGTTTGCCAGACTAGATTTGGAAAACGGCAAGGCAACGGCACTGGATTTTGAGACTAACATTTACAAATTAGATCAAGCCTATAGCTCTCGCGGCGACAAGGAACTAAATCCTCCTGAATTTGAAGGTTCAACAAAGAGCATGCGGGAATCGAACTACTATCCGGACTTTGCAGAAAGTTCCCAGAGCGTCATAGATATTTACCAGAAAGAATCAGGTAACCGGGTGGACGGAGTTTTTGCACTGGACACGACTTTTTTCCGCGAACTCTTAAAAGTTACCGGCCCGATAGAAATGCCGGAATATAATCTTACAATCAATGAAAAGAATTTTCTTTCGGACGTTCAGTACCAGGTTGAGATTGCATATTTTCAGAATCAAGAAAACAAAAAAGAAAATCAGCCAAAGAAAATTTTAGCCGACATGATGCCAAAACTTGTGGAGAAATTAATGGCTGGTTCGCAGACCGAAAAGGGTTTGGCCGGTATAATATCTGCGGCGATAAGAGAAAAACATCTGTTATTTTACTTTCGAAATAACAAGGTCGAGGAATTGGTCAGCGCCGTAAATGCCGGAGGCACGATAAAAAATGTCACTGGCGATTACGTATATGTTGCTAATGCTAATATCGGCGGAGCAAAAAGCAGTTTGAATGTCGCAGAAACCATCGATCAGGAAATTGCTATCAATAGTGTAGGCAAAGTGGAGGAGAAACTTGTAATTTCCAGAAAACATAATGGCAGTTATAACTGGCCGGACAGTCTTAACCGTAATTTTGTCAAAGTCCATCTTCCACTGTCGACACAAATCAATTCAATAGTTTGTTCAGACGCCGGCTCTGACGGTCCGGGCGCCGATAAAACTGCCAAAATCAAAAACGGTAAAAGCGTTGTAGCTTATTGGCAATCAACAGCTCCCGGAGAAAAAAGCAGTACGGAGATCAAATATTTAAGAGAAATCAAAATATCTCCATCAGATGAAACCTTCACCTATCCATTGACAATACAGAAACAACCCGGCGTTGAAAGTTTTAATTGGAATTTAAAACTTGCATATCCCGAGGGTTGGAAGCCGGAAAATGTTGAGGGTTACGATAGTGTAAACCGGGTAATTTACCTCTCGGAAACTATTCGTAATGATGCCACTTTTACGCTCCGATTTATCCGCGACTAGAGCTTAGAATTTACCTATTTTATCTTTGATTTTCTGGTATATTTGATGTAAAATTAAATAGTAAAAAGTAAAAATCAAAATGATAAGTACAAATATTTTAGTGTTTTACATTTTGGTTTGCCTTTTTTATTTTTGACCTTTAATATTTGATTTATATTCATGGAAGACAAGAAAAAAACAACTTCGTCTTATGACGCTTCAAAAATTACCGTCCTCGAAGGGCTTGATCCGGTTCGAAAACGACCAGGTATGTATATTGGTGGAACCGGCATTGATGGCTTACACCACCTAATTTGGGAAGTTCTGGACAATGCTATTGACGAAGCAATGGGTGGTTTTTGTGATTGCGTCAACATCACCTTGGAAGATGGCAACTGGGTGACAATTGATGATAATGGCCGTGGTATCCCGGTCGATAAGCATAAGACTACCGGCAAATCGGCGCTGGAAACTGTTCTGACGGTTTTGCACGCCGGCGGCAAATTCGGCGGCGATTCGTCGTACAAAGTTTCCGGCGGACTTCATGGAGTTGGTGTTTCCGTTGTTAACGCCCTATCTTCAGAATTCATTGCTACTGTTCACCGTGATGGAAAAATATATCAGCAAAAATACAGTCGGGGCAAAGTATTAGGTGAGGTTGAGATAATCGGAGAAACCAATCGAACAGGAACTATCCAGCGTTTTACACCGGATCTTGATATATTTCCAATAACGGAATTTAATTTTCAGACTGTTGTAAATCATTGCCGACAGCAGGCTTATTTAACAAAAGGCTTGAAAATTGCCTTGTTTGACAAAAGAACAAAAACCTCTGTTCCTGAATTTATTGAGGAAATTAAAGACGCAAAAATTGAACAAGAGGAAATTATTGATCAGGAAAATAAGACTGAAGAAACTTCTGATGAAACAAAATCAGAGACGGAAGAATCAATTAAAATTCCAGAAACTAAAATCTCAAAATTATTCCCGAAAGCATATACTTTTTATTTCGAGGGCGGTATAGCTTCTTACGTCAGGCATTTAAACAAAGCCAAAACTGCTTTAAACGAACCGCCATTTTATGTTGAAAAAACACTTGATAATGTTCTTGTTGAAGTAGCATTAGCATATACTGATGATTTCAAAGAGCACACATATACCTTTGCCAATAACATTTTTACTCCTGAGGGCGGAACTCATTTGACTGGTTTTCGTTCAGCCTTAACTAGAGCTATTAATGATTATGTCAAGAAGTCCGGATTTACAAATGGTGGAGACAAAAAAGGCAGTATTACTTTAACTGGCGATGATGTCCGTGAAGGTTTAACTGCAATTATTTCAATCAAACTATCTGATCCGCAATTCGAAGGTCAGACGAAGGCAAAATTAGGCAATCCGGAGATACGCACAATTGTCGAATCCGTCGCTGGAGAAGCTTTGTCTTTTTATTTTGATGAGCATCCGAATGACGGCAGAAGAGTCATGGAAAAATGCTTACTTTCAGCTAAAGCCAGGATGGCAGCCCGCGCCGCCAGAGAAACGGTTATGCGCAAAGGCGCGCTAGACGGTATGACCTTGCCTGGAAAATTAGCCGATTGTTCGGAACGCGATCCGAAAAAAACCGAGTTGTATATTGTCGAGGGTGACTCAGCCGGCGGTTCAACCAAACAGGGCCGGGACAGAAGTTTTCAAGCGGTTTTACCGCTTCGTGGTAAAATTCTCAATGTCGAAAGAGCCAGATTGGACCGAATGTTGGCTTCTGACGAAATTAAAGCTCTAATTGTTGCCTTGGGAATTGGTATTGGTGAAGACATCAGCTACGCAAAGCTACGGTATAGTCGAATCATTATCATGACTGATGCTGACGTCGACGGAGCCCATATCCGTACGTTGCTTTTGACATTTTTTTATCGCAACTTTCCACAGCTTTTTGACGACGGAAACATCTATATCGCCCAGCCGCCACTTTACTCAATTCCGGTTGGCAAGGAAATTAAATATGCCTACTCCGATGTAGAGAGAAATCAACTAATCAAAGATATCCGAGCAAAAAATCCGAATGCCGCCATATCCATTCAGCGATACAAGGGTTTGGGTGAAATGAACCCGACTCAGCTTTGGGAAACAACAATGAATCCAGAGCACCGGACATTGCTTCAGGTTTCAATCTCGGAGGCCGACAATGCCGACGAAGTATTTACTACTTTGATGGGTGATGAAGTTTTGCCAAGAAAACGGTTTATTCAAACGCATGCTAAAAGCGTTAAAAATCTCGACGTTTAACCATTGAGGAATTATGCCAGATGAATTAGATACAAATGAGGAAATTGAGCTGATTGACAATCCAGAGAGCGGCCCAGATATCCAAACAGTCAATGTTTCCGAAATAGATTTGGATGAAAAGTCGGATGAAGAACCGGCGGCGTTTGTCGTTGATCCAAATGTTGGCAGACTTGCTGATCGTGATATTCGTTCCGAAATGGAAGAGTCATATTTGGATTACGCCATGAGCGTCATTGTCTCGCGTGCTCTACCGGATGTTCGCGACGGTTTAAAGCCGGTACATCGCCGGGTGCTTTACGCTATGCACGATATCGGTCTGAAATCGACTGCCAAATATCGAAAATCCGCTACCGTTGTCGGTGAAGTTTTAGGTAAATACCATCCGCATGGTGATGTCGCAGTTTATGACACCATGGTCCGGATGGCCCAAGATTTCTCGATGCGTTATCCGCTAGTCGATGGCCAAGGAAACTTTGGTTCGATGGACGGAGACAGCGCTGCAGCTATGCGTTACACCGAGGCAAAAATGAAGCCAATTGCCGAAGAAATGCTTCTTGATATTGATAAAGACACAGTTGACTTCGTTGACAACTATGATGGAACGAAACAGGAACCGAGCGTTCTGCCCGCCCGTGTGCCACAGTTGCTATTAAATGGAACCGATGGAATCGCTGTTGGCATGGCAACGAAAATACCTCCGCACAATTTAAACGAGCTTTGTGACGGCGTAATACACTTGATCAACAACCCGGAGGCGTCTTCGGAAGATTTGACCCAGTTCGTAAAAGGACCAGATTTCCCAACCGGCGGGCTAATCTTTGATATTGAGGAAATCAAACAGGTATATATCACTGGCAAAGGCAAAGTGGTTATGCGGGCAAAAGCTGAAATTGAGGAAGCCAAGCGGGGCTTTCGTATTATCGTTAGCGAAATTCCTTTTCAGGTGAATAAATCAACTTTAATTCAAAAAATTGCTGAGCTAGTCAAGGATCATAAAATTGATGGTATTTCCGATCTGCGTGACGAGTCAGACAGAACAGGTGTACGGGTTGTTATCGAACTTAAAGCCAACTCATATCCGAAAAAAGTCTTAAACAGATTGTTCGAATTAACCCAGCTCCAAACTGCATTTCATGTGAACTTATTAGCACTTACGCCGTCGCTCGAACCGAGAGTTATGAATCTGCGAACCGTATTAGATTTCTTTGTTAAGCATCGCCAGGAAGTTATCGAACGCCGAAGTAAATTTGAGCTGAAAAAAGCACAGGAGCGAGCACATATTCTCGAAGGTTTAATTAAGGCGCTTGATTCGATTGATAAAATAATTGAGACGATCAAAAAATCGGCTAATCGAGAAGAGGCGGCGAAAAATTTGGTGTCTAATTTTGGCTTATCTGATGCTCAGGCGAGCGCAATTCTTGATATGCGACTGTCTGCTTTGGCTGCGCTTGAAAGAAAGAAAATTGAAGACGAATACCAGGAGAAGCTAAAGATCATTGCTCACTTAGAAGATTTACTTGCTCATCCGGAAAAGATTTTGGCCTTAATTAAAGATGATTTGAATGAAGTCAAAGATAAATACGGTGACGAACGTCGAACGCAAATTGTCGATTCCGGCATTGGCAAATTTTCTGCCGAAGATTTAATTCCGGACGAGCAAGTGATTATAACGATGACTCGTGGCAACTACGTAAAGCGCCAGCCTGTCGATACCTACCGCAAACAAATTAGGGGTGGTAAAGGAATTATCGGTATCGAGACGAAAGAGGAAGACAGTGTTGTTCATATGCTAGCCGCATCTACGCACGATGACCTATTCATATTTACTGATGCCGGACGGATTTTTGCTAATAAAGTCTACGAATTGCCAGCGACTTCGCGCCAATCAAAAGGCATCCCAATCGTCAATATTATTCAATTATCGCAAAACGAAAAAGTGACAGCAGTATTGCCGGTCAAGAAAAATGAAAACATTTCCGGAAAGTATTTTGTCATGACAACATCCAAAGGAATCGTAAAACGCACCGAAGTTGAGAAATACCAGCATATTCGAAAAACCGGCATCGCGGCAATTAAATTGGCCAGCGGGGATTCACTTAAGTGGGTAGCAATGTCTTCCGGCAAAGACATTATTGTCGAGGTCTCAAACAAGGGTTTGGCAATTTGCTACAAAGAGGCCGATGTCAGATCAATGGGACGAAGCGCTGCCGGAGTAATTGGCATGAAGCTTCGGGTTGGTGATTTTGTTGTCGGCAGTTCAATCATTGCCGACGGTGAAAAATACTTTTCTCCTCAAGCCGGTTTCCCGGATCTGTTAACGGTGCTTGAAAACGGTTTTGGCAAGCGAACGATGATTAAAAATTTCAATATACAAAATCGCGGCGGAATTGGGGTCAAGGTCGCTAATTGTACGCCAAAAACCGGTAATCTGGTCGGCATGGAAGTTATATTTGATGACTTAGGTGACGCATTGATTGCTTCAAAAAACGGCCAATTTATCAGAATGGCTGTAAAAGACATCAAAAGACTCGGTCGTGATACTCAAGGTGTGACATTAATGAAATTGCGCGCCGGGGACAAGGTTTCATCCATGACTGTCGTGCGGCCGGAAGAAAAGGAAGATATTCCGGAGCAGCCGATTGCGCCGATTGTTACTGTGGAAAAGCCTAAAAAAGAGCTAAAAGCTAAATCTTCTGCAGAAAAAAACCCAGAGAAAACAAAAACTAAAAAAGAGCAACCGAATAAAATTAAGCAAAAGAACACGACGAAAAAAATAAAAGAACCGGTTAGTGATATTGAGAAAAAATTAGTTGATGACAAGCCGAGTGATTTACATAATTCCTTACTCGATAAGCCCGAAGATTCAATGCCAACGATCAGGACATATGACCCAAAAGTAGATTTGGAAATCAACCAAAACTCTGAAAATGACAAACCCCAACCTGATGTGAACTGGTGGGGAAAACAGTAAAAAGTCCAGAAGAAAATCCGTTGGTTCTAGCTAGCGGATTTTCTGGTTAGAGAGGAGATTTATTATTCGGTAGTTGCCAGTTGGGGCGAGATTTCTCTTTTGGTTCGATCTCATTTGGAGTTTTTAGTCTCTTTCGTTCTTGTTGATAACCAATGGCTGGGTTGTCACTAATTAAATGCGAAATTCCTAAATTATTTAAATCTGGTGTTTGGTATTGTTGCTGTTTCGAGCTAAATTTTTCAATTATCTCCGAAGAGTCTGAAAAGACCTTTTTGGGAGGACTTGTCAGTTGGGAATTACCGGTTTCAATTGTTGACCCTGCATTTAATTTGACGTCTGACATTAAAATTTTGGTTTTCGAAATACTAAGTTCATTTTTGGCATTAATTTTGACATCCTCTGATTGTTCAAGGCCTGATTTGGAAGAAAGAACTTTGTAATAACCTTTCGGCAATATAATGAGATATCTTCCTTTGGCATTTGAAACCGATGTCCTGACCAATTTGCCGCTGGTTTCAGATATTGCCCTGATTACGGCTAAATCAACTTTCGCTCCGGTTTTTGAATTGGTGACAACACCAAACATTCTGGTGGAAGTTAGGAGTTTGTAAATTAAATAACAAATCGTAATTACATACAAAATCAGGACTATGTAGCTGAATACGGACTGGCTTTTAATAAAAGCAAAAATAGCCAGTGTTACTCCGGCAATAATTAGCGGATAATTTAGTACCCGCAAAACCTTATTTATTGTTTCAAACGACAATATCCATTTTGAGAATTTTACACTGTCAATATTGGAAACCAGCGGGATAGCTTTAGGAAATACTAGCTCAGCCTCGGCCGGTCTAAAAATTCCTCCAGCGTAATTGTTTTCGTAGGCCAATATATTTTCCTTGATTGAAAAATAATCTTGACTGATTAGTCCAAACCCCTCCTTCTGAACTTCGATATAGTATTCTCCTCCCGGAGGAGTTTCTAGCGCAAATCTGCCATTTTTGTCACTAATTACGGTTCTAATCAGTTTCTTGTCTCTGGCCCTGAAGAGAATAATTCTAACTAAAGGAATAGGCAATCCTGTTGATGAGTCATAAACAATTCCGGCTGCATGTTTTTTGCTTTTGCCTTTAACGAACAAAGAGAGGATTTCGTTTGGACGAATATACGCCAAGAGATTCACCAAGGCAGAAAGTGCCAAAGCTAATAACGACAAACCAAGTGCGATGAGAGCAATAATTACCGAAACCAAGTTCTCTCTCGTCATTTGAGCAAGAATATCAGCAATTGAATCGATTATTCTGCCAATTAATCCTTTGATGCCACCATTGTCATCATCTTGGCTGCCGGCACCGTTTCCACAATCACTAATCTCCGGATTGCACGGTAAACCTTGGCTAAAACAAGTTTCCGGATTGTCATATTTATCATCAATCTCCAAATTAACATAAGCTGTTGGCGACAAACCCTGCCATTTATTGTTTTCATCACTGATCCGCAGATTAAGTTTCTCCAGATCAACAGTAACTTTAATTGCTTTCTTCCAGCTGCCTTTAACACCGTTAGCTTTAATTACTGAGGTATTCTCAATTCCAAATAGGTTTTCCCCTGAAACGTCTTCAAGTTTAACAGTCGGATTGACTAAAACCGTCTCACCGTATTGATTCTTTAATCCGACATACAGCCAGTAGTAACTGTTCGGAGCAATTTTAACATTACCATTTACATTAAAACTTACCGCTTGCGGTTTATCATTACTAACAATAATGCTGACTTTCTGACTAAGAGTTTTGCCACCGCTGGAAGCCTTAATCTCTATCGCTTCATTGTAGGTTCCCGGGATATTGGTAGCGATAAATGTCCCATCTTTAGCCAAGGCTCCGGCATTGGAATTAAGCAAGACAAACTCATTTGCAGTGTCAATCGGATTGCCTAACTGATCACGAGCACTGGGAATAAAATGTTCAACCTGATTCGGCCGTAAATATCTTTTGTCGCCAACATTAATATTAGTCAACTCCTGTCCGCCGGCTAAAGCACTTTTGGCGCCGGTTAATGCTGTTAAGAGTTGCTGGCCAAGACTCCGTTGATTTTGTTGACAGCCATTGTAAGCCGCTTTGTAATCAGCCGGATAAATCAAAACTGAACTAAAATTTGACAAAGTTACTCCATTGTAACTGGCAGTAGCTTTAACCTTGTACCAGTAACAACCGTAATTATCGGAAGTTTTAATGTTGATCTTGCGGCTTGAACCATCAATTACGGAAAAGCTACCTATTTGTTGATCCAAAAACTCCCAACTGTAAGTTGCTCCAGGGAGAAAAGCTCCAAATTGGTCAAGAGCGGTGGCTGCCAGATCAAAGGTTTCAATTGTACCTTTTTTGGCGGTCAATGTCGGATATGACATACTGAGATAATCCAATCTTCTTTCGGTAGTCGCAGTGGTAAAAGACAAAACATCAAACTCTGACAAACCGAAACAGCTGGCAGTCGCTTTGATTGAATCTTGCCAACGTTTAGTGGAATTGGCCGCCGTCAGTAAGCCTGAGGTGCTGATTGTTCCGGCAGTCGGGGTTTGCATTGTCCATGTCACCGGACAGTACGAGGTGATATTAACTCCGTCTTGGTTTGTTACCTTTGCCGTGTACTGTTGTTTAGCTCCGGGTGATAGATATACATCATCCGGTGAAACTGAGATCGAAATTGCAGTCGGAGTACTTAAAGAAACATTAAAGTTAATGGTATTATCCTTGTTGCAAGCCAAGGCTTTGATCCATTGATTACCAACTGTTGCCGGTGCAATGTAACGGGCAATTTGACTGTGCTCTCCAGAAGTGTTTAGAGTGCCGGCTGATTTTTGCCAGCTGAAATCGATGTCCGACAACAGATTATTGTCGGCATCATAGGCGGAAGCGGTAAAAGTTACTCCCTGATTTATTTGTATCATTTCCGGAGTCGGAGAAATCTTAATGTAGTTAACGTTGGCGCAACCATCAGACGGCGGCGTGACAGGACAGGCAGAGCAACTTCCGCCACAATCTATTCCGGTCTCATCACCATTTTGCACTCCATCAGAACAGGTGGGATCCGGCGGTGGGGTAGCTGTCACCGTTACTGTTGCCGTTCCTGATTTTGTTACGCCATCCAATGTACTCTCCGCCGTTACAATGCAAGTTCCGGCGACGGTCGGAGCGGTGTAATTTCCACTGCCATCGATGCTTCCACAATCAGCGCTCCAGTTAAATGTTGCGCCGGAGATGACAGCACTTGAATCGTCATAGGCGATGGCAGAAAAAGCTTGTGTTCCACCGGTAACAACTGAGGCGGTAGCAGGACTTACCGTTACATGATCTAAAACCGAATACTCATAGTTAGCAGTGTATGCGTTTAGTGTCGGAGTACTGGCTCCGTCGGTATTGGCTAAAGTTGTTTCTACTTGAAGATAGCGTTTGGCCGCGTCAGTACCTCCCAGAAGTGTTTCAATGTCAATTGAAGCTGATGATGCGGTTGAAGCAGTATATGATCCCCATGTTGCAGCATCGGCAGATGTTCTAAAGCGATAATTAACCGAAGTATTAGCAGGAATATCATCATCAGGAGCAAACGTCGTCCAATTCATTGTTGTATGCGCCCCAGCATCGAGTTGAGTGGTAGAGGAGAGGTGGGTAGATGGTGCACTCGCCTCCCTTATTTGAAGCCTATCAATTCCATAATACCATCTATTGACACTGTCGTAACCATAATAATTTGATTCAATTTTGACATACCTGGCAGGTGTTGTGGTAAATGCGGACCAGCCCATTGGTATGTGTGAGCCTACGTCATAATTTTCGATGAATGTGTAATCGGAGCCATTTAGCGATACAGAAAATTTTGCATATGAACCATCTGGTACAGCCACTGGACAGCTATCAATTCCTCCTGGTGGCGGATTAGTCCAAACATATCCGCCACCTGATACCGGGCAATTGCTTGTAGTTTTTAGTCCATTAAGCATCCTGATTTCCCCCATGTCCATTACCCAGTAGTGCTCTCCTGGGGGAGAAGGAAATGACGGCCAGGAACAATCACTACCGCAAGGGCTGTGAATCAAGTTTGCCTTGTAGTTTTCATAAGAAGCCGTTACCCGTGATGGATCTTCATCATAAATAGTTCCTAAGCTAACCTCACTAGCTGTTTTTACATCTTTTTTGATACTGCCAGGAGCGGTTACGGAATCAATATTGCCAAGTGTTCCGAGTTCCCAGTCAGTTCGGGTATTCAATACTATAGACCCGCTAGCAGCGTAAGTCTTAATACTAGTATTCTTACCGCAGAACCCAAAATAGACCGACAGTACACTAAAAATAAAAACCAGAGATATTATTAAAGTTAAAACCCTCCTACTCATATTCTTTTTTCAATATTAATTTGTCTTTATTTATCTTATCAAAAAACTAATCATTTATGAATAATGAATACCGCCAGCGAATGCTGGCGGTATCTGTTTCTGGGAGACTAACGTCTATGACCAGAATCCAAGTTTCAGTTTATCAACTCTCTTTTTGTCTTGGTCACGAAGATATGTTTTAATAGCATACTCGTTGATACCGACTGTGGAGACAAAGTATCCTCGACACCAGAAACTACCTTGGGGAATCTTTTTGTTTTTCTTCTTGAGCCAAGAGCTGGATTTGGACTTGATGAGTCCGACAGCATACGAGACAGAATACTTCGGTGGAATAATGAGATACAAGTGGATATGTTCATCGCCGATATGCCAGGCTCTAATCCTGAAGTGTTTCCAGTTGCAAATTAACTTGAATATTCTTTTCAGTTCTGTTTTGATATATTTATCGGCGAGAACTTTTCCTCTGTACTTCGGGGTCCAAACCAGATGATACTGACAGAGATATGTGCAATGATCTAGTTTGTACAATCTACCATTTGTCATGAAAAAATCACCTCCTTCCTTGGTCGGATTGGGGTGATTTTATTATACCTAGCCTAATGCTAACGCTTCAAACGCACACGCTGGCTAACGCCGGCGGTATTTGCCTTAGAATAAAGAAACCAGCCCGAACCTTAACAGGTTCGGGCTGGCGGTTATTGAGGTGCCGGACTACCTGAATGCGGTAATCCGGTACCTCGTTTTGTGCTCCTTTTGCGAGGTACTGACCTGCACCTCTGCTGAAGGAACGCTGCTGTGGAGAAAAACCCCCTCTACATCTTCGGTCGGCTCAAGAACAATGCGAGCGTCGCCAAAGGCGACATGAACCCTCCCTTTTCCGAGCCAGCAGACTCGGATATAGGGCGATCTCGGAACGGTGATCTCCCTAGCCAGGGAGGTCACCATCTTGAAGTTCTTGTCCCTCTCCCAGGGCATTACCCCCAGGAAGTCGCGACTGCAGGGGGTTAGTTTTCCCTGTAGCGCGACATACTTCTTACTGGGGCGGGTCGGCTCCAATGGTTGGAGGGGGGGTATTGTCCCATCGCTCCAACCAGCCTCCGTCATTTGCGGCTCATCCATGATCAAATCGGGATACGGCTGGTACTCGGGGTCAGTGGCGGCCGAAGCCACCTGGACCCCGTCGAAGGATTTCATTCGGCAGTCATCGACAATCGCCACTATCGTGGCGGTGACAACGGTCACGAACACCACCCCCACAAACAGCTGTACAAGCGTGAAATCTTTGTGTGTCATTCGTATCACTCCAATTGTCCAGCCGCTTGTGGCGGCATGGGATATTTACCACTTGTTAAGGAGAAATCGACATGAAATCACCTTAACTTGTCACCATAACAATAGCACACTTTTTTCTGTTTGTCAATGAGATGTACAGGCTGAGTACATAGGTAACACTTTTTGATTAAGTGTTAGTGTATTCTCAAGGTACTCAAAGGGAGTAAGGTAGTCAAGGGTTTCATGTGGTCTTTCAAAATTGTACTCGATTAACCACTCTGTTAAATTGCAGTTAAACTTGTTTGTATCAAGGCAGAAATTACCATCATTGAGCCACTCTGTTTGCAGGGTTTGATTGAATCTTTCAACTTCAGCGTTGTCTTCTGGTGTTCTGTTTCTGGAAAACCAGTGAAGTATTTCCAGCTGATTTAATGCTTCTTCAAATTCGGCATAGAACTCTGATCCGTTATCGGTTTGAACATTTAGAATATTGGCATCAATTAAGTAATGGAGTCGGTAAAGAAAATCTTTAGCATTCTTGGAAGATTTACTTTTGTACATTCTGGCATAAGCCACTTTCCCGTGATGATCTACTGCTGTTAATATGTATCTCTTGAAACTTCCCCAGTAGATAACAATGGTATCTAAATGAAGTAAAAACCAATGTTCGTCTTTGATCTTTAATTTCTGTATCCGATTCTTTTTGATTTGGTTTTTTAGCTTCAGTTTTAGTTTATCGTGCTTTGCGACATCGGGATAAATACTCCACTTATTGATAACATATTGAACTTTATGGCTGGAGATTTTGTTCTTGTATTTCTTGAAATATTTAACGGCCAATTTTCTCTTGCCGTAATGGATATGTTTTTTTCTAAGCTTTTTGATCCGGCATTCTTCTTCAAATGTTATCTCCGGTTTTCTGGTGTTTTTAGGAGCTTTCGATTGATCACACAAGAGCTGGACTTTACCGTTATCAAAACGGTTAAACCACTTGTAAAATATCTTTCTCGATATGTCAAAGTGGTCAGCTGTTTTAGTGGCATTATGACCGCCAACTGTCTCGTAAAAGATCATCCACTCCAGCCGTAGTCTGCCTGATGGAGATAAATTAATCTGGTTTGCTATGCCTCTCCATCGGACAACTTTATCTTGTAAGATGATTGGTTTTCTTTTAAATCCAACAGTTCCATATATTATCGGTTGGGTAATATTGGGCGCTGTCATCTTAAAGTTTTTCATCGGTAGCCTTCCTGTTTTATCAACTCTTTTTCCGAATTGATAATACCAGAAGTGTTACCTATGTATCTCAGCCTGTACATGAGATTTCAAAGTTTTTCTAATTATTACCGTTTTATCTTCTCCTGAATTATAAAAAACCTCTATCTATACCATTTAGTACGCTGTAGCTTCTTAAATGGTATAGAAGCAAATATATTTAAAACCCCCTAATTGACAGAGTTTTAATGGCTGGTGATACAATACAGATATGATTAAAAAAGGTCTAAAAATGACAATCGAAGATTTGGCAGAATTGATGGCCAACTATTCGATTGATACTCAGAATCGTTTTGATAAAATTGACAAACGATTTGACGATATAGAAAGCGAACTCAAAACCACCAGATCTGAGTTATCGCTTGGTATTCGGGAACTGAAAGAAGAAATAGAACGATTGGATGCTCGAATTGATCGTTTATTTAAACAGCATTCTGGTGATATTAATACAATCATTGAAGAACAAGAAAAAATTAAATTACGACTAAAGAAATTAGAACTAAAAAACAGCCACGTATAAGTTGGCTGGTTTGATAATGTTGGACTATTTCACTTTTTCCACTCCTCGCAAAGAGGTTGCGGGGAGCTTTTGGAGGTTTCACTTCGCGTGATTCCTCTACCATCCGCCTCGCAGTGCACGAAGCCAGATCAACGTATTTATCTGTTTGTCAATGGGATTTTGTATTTTTTTGCTATATTTACGTGTTAATCAATCTCAGACTTAAAAATATTATCTTCTAATTATAGTCGATCGTGTATATCCAAAAGAATTGTTATTATAGAATCAAATGAGAAAAAGCAAATTTAAACAAGTTTTAAATTTTACATCCAAAATTCTTATTGAGCTCTCCAGGTTTGGTGATGAAGTTGTATATCCCCTAACTTTGTCGGGTATGAGGCAGAATTTATATTACAAAAATTTTAAGCAGTTTGATAATCACATTCGGAGCATGGAGCGGTCCGGTTATATATCACTCAATCGAAAGAGTAATTCCGTGAGGCTGACCAATAAAGGTAAAATAAAAATAATGGAGGAATCAGATGATACATCAATTGATGGCAAGTGGCGGATGTTGTCTTTTGATATACCGGAAAACATTCGCGTAAAAAGGGATCAGTTTCGCCGCTCAATCAAAAGGGTTGGGTACAAACAAGTTCAGAAGAGTTTGTGGGCGTGTCCGTATGTCCGTGCTGATAAGATAGATTTAATAATAAGAGAGCTCGGAATTAAAGAATATGTGGCGTATTTACGAGTCGACAAGACTGACATTGAGAATCACTTGGAGTCTCTTTTTAAAAAAGATAGTAAGCAATGATAACCTTTTGAATATCGTCGATCGTTTAAGAATGAAAGTGTTTAAATTTATATTTTGATTAAGTTAAAATTCCGTGTGAATATCTGCTCACGTTATCGAAGTTACAATTATCGGCTACTTTGGCTGATAACGGGATTTCTGTTTGTTTTTCTTGCCTGAGCGTGTTACAATGCAAGTCGTAGCTATCAAAAAATTTAACTTTCCAGAAAACTCCACCACACAGTTTTTTTCACTAAAGAAACACAGATAAATCAAAATACATGGCAATTAAAAAGAGGAAATTATCGAAGAAAGAAACTAAAGCGGCGGCAAAGCAGCCGGCTTTTGATTATCAAAAAAAGCCTGAAGCCACAACCGAGCCGAAAGAAAAGAAAAAGGTCACAATTTCCGAAGTTGTTTCGGTTAAGGATTTTGCCGAAAAAGCCGGGCTTCCAGTCACAGAAGTCATCAGCCAACTGATTAAAAGCGGCGTAATGGCTAACATTAATGAAAATATTGATTTTGAGACTGCAGAAATTATCGGTGATGATTTAGGACTCGAAGTTGTAAAAGGTGATGACAAAGATGCCGATTCAGTCGAGGCTGTAAAAATTACCGAGTCGAAAAACCTAAAACCGCGTCCACCGGTTGTCACGATTATGGGCCACGTCGATCATGGCAAAACTTCTCTTTTGGACAAGATTCGAGAAACTCACGTTGTTGCCGGAGAGTCCGGTGGTATTACTCAGCATATATCAGCCTATAATATTCAAATACCTGACCCCGAAGCAGAGCGAAGCTCGCTTCAGGGCAAGTCCGGAAAAGAATTACCAACCAGAAGTATCACTTTTATCGACACTCCTGGTCACTCGGCTTTTTCCGCCATGCGCACTCACGGAGCATCTATTGCCGACATTGTTATTTTGATTGTGGCTGCCGATGACGGGATTATGCCTCAAACAAAAGAGGTCATCGAAAATGCGCAGAAAAGCAATATTCCAATTATCGTTGCCATAAATAAAGTTGATCTGCCAAGTGCCGATATTATGAAAACCAGGCAGCAACTCTCCGAATATGGGCTTATCGGTGAAGATTGGGGTGGCAAATCGACGATCGTAGAGATCTCGGCCAAAACCGGCCAAGGGATTGACCAACTATTAGAATTAATAATTTTGCAATCTGATCTTTTGGAATTAACCGCCGATCCGGATTCCCCGGCAACCGGTATTGTGATTGAATCTCACCAGCATAAAGGTGCCGGTGCACTGGCTGTAATTTTAATTGAAAATGGCAGTTTGCAAGTCGGTGATGCTGTCGCAATCGGTCCGGTCTATGGCAAGGTCAGGATCCTCGAGGATTTTACCGGTAACGAACTCAAGATTGCCGGCCCGTCAATACCGGCCAGAGTTGCCGGCTTAAAATCCTTGCCGAATTTTGGTGAAAGATTGGTTTCGTTTGAATCGGAGAAAGAGGCTAAAGTTGCGGCCAAGAAGTTTTTGGAGAAAAATATTGTCAGGCGTTACGCGGCAAAATCAATCAGCAAGGGCGAATCAGGAAAAGTTGAGTTTAATTTGATCATCAAATCAGACGTAGCCGGCTCGCTGGAAGCAATTCGCAAAGCCTTGTCCGAGATTACCCATCCGGACTTAAAAATAAAGATTATTTCAGACGGAGTCGGCTCGGTTTCCGAATCCGATGCGGCGATGGCCGCGGCAACAAAAGCGGTAATCCTAGCTTTTCGGGTTTCGATTTCGCTTCCGGCCAAAAAAATCATTGATAAATCAGAAGTTTCAACTTTTGAATATCAAGTTATTTATGAGTTGGTTGACGATGTTAAGAAAATTCTCGAAGATCTTCTTCCCCCGATTGTGACCGAAATTGAAAACGGAAAAGGCGAAATTCTAGTAGAATTTAGAAATGACAAGAAAGACGTAGTCATCGGTTTCCGTGCAGATGAAGGAGAATTCAAAACTGGTGATCTAGTCAAAATAGTATCTGCAAATAAAGAAATCTGGCGCGGAAAAATCGAATCTCTTCGTCGCGAAAAGGATCAGGCGTCCTCGATTTCGGCCGGAACCGAAGCTGGCATGGGGCTGTCTCTCGGGGCCAAATATTCCATCGGTGATACTGTTCAGGCTTTTCGTATTTTGGAAACCAAACAAACCTTATAAAATCACAAATCTCAATTTCCAAATCACAAACAAATATTAACAACTAAATAAAAGATTGTTAGAAATTGAAACTCGGGTGTTGTTAGAAATTTGTTATAATTGTTTTGGAGGGGATTTTGTCCGATCTATATTCTAACATATTGTCGATTTGGCCAAGTTTTGACGGTTTTGTTTCCGGTTTGGTTTTGAGTTTTCATTTTTCAACTATTTTTGATGTTCTGATTGTTGCTATTCTCTTCTATTGGATATATATGTTTTTGTATGAAACCAGGGCTCTCCGCATACTCTATGGTTTTTTGATTTTATTTTTTGCTATGCTATTGGCCAAAATATTTGATTTGGTGCTGCTTAACTATATTCTCGGGTTTTTGACCACGGCATTAGCAATTTCTATTCCAATTGTTTTTCAGCCCGAGCTTCGTCATGCACTTGAAAAACTTGGCCGTCCGCGCTTTTGGTCCGACATAAAAATGTCTAAGGATGATTTTAGTAAACTTCTAGATGAAATTTCTCTAGCCTGTGACAATCTTTCAAAACAAAAAATTGGCGCTCTAATTGTGATTCAACGAACCACCGGTCTTCGGGAATATATTGAAAATGGAATCTCTGTCGAGGCCAAAGTTAGCTCCGGTATAATTAACTCAATTTTTTATCCGAAATCGCCACTTCACGATGGCGCAACAATAATTGTCGGAACGAAAATAATATCAGCATCTTCAATTCTTCCAGTGGCCGAAGTTGAGGCGGGTCGGAATATGGGAACAAGGCACAGAGCGGCGATTGGGATTACTCAAGTTTCGGATGCCGTAGCAATTGTGGTTTCAGAAGAAACCGGCTCTTTGTCAATTGCCGTGGGCGGTGAAATTGAGAGAAGAATAAGCGAAGAGCGCCTGAAAACGCGGTTATCACGCTTGCTCCGCAAATCGGTTAAAAAAGACAGCAGCTCATTTTTGTTAAAAAAATTCGAAAAAAAATGAAAATAGTTAGCATTTTCAGCAAAAACTGGCACATCAAGACATTGGCTATATTGGTCTCGCTTTTCTTGTGGATGTACGCTGCGACGGTTAAAACATCGGTAAAAAATTTTCCGGCCGAAATACCGGTTTCGGCAATTAACCTCACACCCGGCTACGTGGCAATTTTGGAAAAAGACACTGTCTCAATAAGTATTTCGGCCGAAACCGGCACCTGGAATAAGTTATCAAGTTCAAGCTTTTCTGCCTATGTTGATCTGGCCGGATTAACTCCCGGGACTCACAGTATTGCAATCAATGTTGCGACTCAAGTTTCGGGAGTGTCGATAGTTTCCAAAAATCCATCGGTTATGAACCTAACTATTGAGCCTGCGATTGAAAAAGACGTACCGGTAACAGCCAAGATCGTTGGCAATACGGCTGAAAATATGGTCGCAGGTGACGTAATTTTTTCGCCCAATGTAGCAAAATTATCAGGCCCCAAAAGCCTAATTGATGGCATTGGCCAGGCAACAGTGGAAATTGTCTTAAATGGTGAACGGGAAAGTTTTTCCAAAAGTGTCATTTTATCTGCCGAAGATAGCAAAGGGAACAAAATCCGTAATATTACTTTCGTACCGAAAACTGTCTCAGCGCAGGTGTTAATTGTTGCGGCTAGCAATGTTAAGAGTTTGGGAATTAAAGTTATCACTGCCGGCAGTTTAGCGCCTGGATATTCAATTTCCTCGATTGTAACTGATCCGTCTACAGCTACAATTTATGGTTCGGCTGAAGCTGTGCGCTTGATGAATTCAGTTCCGACGCAGGCGATAGATATTTCCAGCTTGTCGAAATCATTATCCGCCAATACTAATTTAAACTTGCCCCTTGGGGTTAAGACCGATGGCAGCCCTGAGATAAAAGTCACAATTGTAGTGATAAAAGATTTGTCGGCAAAAAGCGTCAGAGTGCCAATATCCAGCAAAAACTTAGCTCCAGGACTTAGGATCTCATCAATTACACCTAACGCAGTTGATGTAATTGTATCCGGTCCGGCAGAAAAAATTACAAATCTCTCAGTCGCTGATTTATCAATCACTCTCGATCTGGCGGGATTCGGCTCCGGCACGTTTAATTTTACTCTTAACAACAACAATTTTTCCGGCCCCACAGGTATTACATTGCTGGCGTTTTCTGTGCAGGAAGTGAGTGTTTTGATTGAGTAAATTTTAATTTTATAAGCGGATTTTCAGGTCTAAAAACAAAAAAGGTTTGACCCCAGTAGTACAGCGAAGCTGACTACAGGGCAGGCAAGTTTTGAGTCGAAATTAATCAAAATTATCGAAAAAGGCTTGACAAAAAAATACCTGCTTGTTAAACTCAAAAATGTGTCTATAAGGTCAGGAGGACCATTATCGCATTGTTTAGTTTTGATGAAGAACCTCCGCTTAGTACGGAGTCCAAAAAAATAAAAATTTCGAAGGGGAACCGAGTCCTGGACAAAATAACAAACCTTGGACTTAAGCTAAAAAGCAAAAACCAGTCAAATAAATTTACGCAATTCTTGGCATACTACTCAAAGCTAATCAAACGGGACGCTTTGGGCAAGACCACCCAAAGGGTGGTGAACAGATTCAAATCGGCCAAGAGTTTTTTAGTACAACGCCGTTTTGCCCCGCACATTATCATAGTTCTCTTGGGCTTGATAGTTGCTCTCTGTAACGTCATTGTTGTTCGAGGCGCTGATAACCTTTATAACTTGATTCCGGCCAATCCTTCAAGCCAAATCGCAATTGCCTCGTCTATCGGTAGATATACCCCGCTGATCCCCAACGCAACAACTGCGGTTGAAAACATGGTTACAACTTCATCAACTGATCCTAATTCAGGTGTTTTTGCTCTTGATACGAAAAATACAATCACTGCTGTTACTACGCGTGAAGAAACAACGCCTGCTGCCAGTGAATCAACAGGTCCCAGAGAAAAAAATATATTTTACAACGTCCAAAACGGTGACACGCTTTCAGGGTTAGCGATGAGGTTTAATGTTAAAGTTTCATCTCTGCAATTTGCAAATGATCTTACAAATGCCGATATGATTAAGCCTGGCCAAAATCTAAAAATTCCACCAGACGGCTGGGAACCGAGCGCGGCACAAATCGCGGCTAAAAAGAAAACAACTGTTGCGGCTGTTTCAAGCAAAACAAAAGTTGCCTCGGTCAGCTATAAAATTGGGTCAAAAGCAAACGGCTATCCGTACGGTTATTGTACATATTATGTTGCTACTCGAAGATCAGTGCCTGCAAGTTGGGGAAATGCCGGTCTCTGGCTTGGTAGTGCTCAACGAGCCGGTTATGCTACCGGAAAAGCTCCTGTAGTCGGTGCTATTATGGTTACCCGTGAAAGCTGGTGGGGACATGTTGCTTTTGTGGAATCAGTTAGTGGCAATTCGTTTACTGTTGCTGAGATGAACTATGCTGGCTGGGGAGTAGTTTCCCGCCGATCAGTAAGTGTTGGCGACAGTGTGATAAAGGGATTTGTGTACTAAATAAAACCTATAAGGAAATGAAAACAGCTCCGAAAGAAGTCATTTTCATATGTGAAAAACTTATCGATCGATACAAAAAACACATATTTTAATAAAAAAACGCCGGCGGTCAGCCGGACGCTAGAAATTGGTGCGCGGGTAGGCAACTGACGCCAACCCGATGATAGTTGGCGTGTGACTGCAGTAGCCACTGATCTCGGTTTTGTGGCCATTGGTGCAGCGGAGGATGATTCGCTCATACGTGTTCAACCATAGGTCTTCATCTGGCAGCCGACTGGTATCGAGCATGGTCATGCAGCCCGGTACGGCACAGAGCCAGATTTGTCCTCCCTCAGGTATGTAGGTGGCGCGGCAAATCGGGCAGATCAGTACGTCGAATGGTCTTCCCGTAAGATCAAACGCCGTGCGCATGCAATGCTCAACGCCAAAGCGTATGATATACGTATGACAATCCCAGCATCTTGGCATAGTACCACCGATCCTGCAGTTAGATGTACAAGTGGGCGTTATCAATATAAAGTGTCGCGTCGTTGTTGTCAACTAGTCTCGTTTCTGTTATTATCAAACTCGGATGACAGACGAAGTAACAATACGGATCAAAGCGGGCAAAGGCGGCAACGGAGCCGTTTCTTTTCGCCGTGAAAAATATATATCTAAGGGTGGTCCAGACGGCGGAGACGGCGGAAATGGCGGCAGTATAATTTTTGTTGCCGATAACAATGTTAATACTCTGACCTTTTTTGATAGCCGTAAACATTTTGAAGCCGAAAATGGCCTAGACGGTAGTGGAAAAAATATGCATGGTAAAAATGGCCAAGACCTAATATTAAAATTGCCACAAGGTACCACAATTAAGGAATGTGATGAGTTGATTGTTGATATGACTGGTGTTGGTCAGGAGTTTATTGCCGCCAAGGGCGGAAATGGCGGCTGGGGTAATCAACACTTTGCATCATCGATAAAACAAGCGCCTGAGTGGTCTAAAGACGGACTTCCCGGCGAAGAAAAAGAAATTAAATTGGAATTAAAATTGATCGCTGATATTGGTCTCATCGGCTCTCCTAACGCCGGCAAATCAACATTACTTTCAGTTATTTCGAATGCCAGACCGAAAATTGCCGACTATCCATTCACAACTCTGGAACCGAACTTGGGAGTGGTTGAGATTCATGACAGGGATTTTGTTTTTGCCGATATTCCGGGTTTGATCGAAGGAGCATCTGTTGGCCGCGGGCTTGGCGTTACATTTTTGAAACATATTGAGCGTACGCGAGAACTTTTGTACCTGATCTCGGCTGAATCGGAAAATCCGGTAGGGGAGTATAAAATTTTGAAAAAAGAGCTGAAAAATTACTCAGATAAACTGGCAGAGAAAAAAGCCTTAGTCGCAATTAGCAAGTCTGAAATTATCGATGACGAGAAAAAGTCTGAAATAAAAAAGGCTTTCAGAAAAGTAAAAATTTCGCCGATTTTCTTTTCTTCGGTTACTCGAGAAAATCTCGAAGGATTATTGCAGAAAATATTTGAGCTGTTAAAATAAAGATCATTTTGTTCTATAAAAAAAGCGCGGTCATATCAACCGCGTTTCTGGTCTCCTGGAAGTTGTCTGTCATTGTCGTGCCCATGGATTGGGTCCGTCATAGTGAGGTTCGGCCAAATCGTCGCGCTTTGGCACTTCGATGATCACGCCGGTCTTGATGTCTCCCTCCGTCGTCTAGTTGATGACAGACACATTGACCGCGCGCAGACCCTTGAGGGTCCGTGTAGTCTCGAATTCTACAGCTTCGCCCTCGTGGAATGTGGTCCAGCTGAGGCTGTTACTGTCCTGGTTCATTTCGGTATGATGCAGAAAGACATCTCGCCCTCCACCATCTGGAGTAATGAAGCCATAGCCCTTCTTTGCATCAAACCACCTGATTGTACCACGCACCCGAATCAACTCCTCCCGTGATGTTCGGCAAGCTGGCTCGAATATACCATCTTTTGTGACTTATTGCGAGACGTAATGACGAATTTAACCCATCCTTCGCTCAATGCAAACGAACAACGGAAGGTAATTTTTTTAAGAGAAATTAAAACGCGACCTTGTGTGGTCACGTACAGCTAGTGAAGGCGCACCGTCATCGGCATTCCACTGGGTTGCCGGCGAACACGAACGCTTGTTGCTTTCGGCCAACGGCCGCCGGGAGAGGGGGGCTCAAGATCGAACTCAACGCACACCCCTTTGCGCAAATCCCCCTCCTCATAATACTCGATCTCTTCCTCGCGGAAGAATACTTGGCCTGTGCGGTTCTCGGGTTTGATGTAGCCAATGTGCCGACTCAAGTCGAAGTAATCGATGGTTCCGCGGACATTAGTTGCGAAGTCATCGGCCCCGGCTTCATAGACGACCGGATTGGTCTCGGGAATAACAGATACAGCGTACGTTCTGCCGCCGGAAATCCTCGTCTCGAACGAGACTTCGGTTCCTGCGAGCAAATTCTCCTCGTCCACAATATTGCTGCGGTGAACGAAGATGTCGCCGTCTGGGCCAATGATGAAGCCGTAGCGCTTCGTTGGATTGAACCATTTAACTTTGCCTTTTGGCATCTTCCACCACCATTACCGCAGTTTTTTGAACCCTATCATAATTTAATAGAGCTGTAAAGACAAAATTGTTATACAGACGGCTCCATTGACTTAATGTTTTATCGGTTTATAATGTAAGTTGTACTAACATTTGCGGAGAAAAATCCGTGTACAAAGGTTTCAAAAAAGGAGGGTAATTATATTGGCAGCCGCGAGCATTTCGACAGGCTTAATGTCGAAAATTCGCACGAGGGGTTGACAAATTTTTTTAGGTTTGATAATTTATATTTGTAAGGAATAAACTACTGCTTAATGAGTTCTACCACCACCTAAAAGGGATTGGTTTTTAGGTGCCCTTCCAAAGGGTAGTTTTTGCGTGACTTAAGAGAACCATCATTTAATATCAATATTGAGTCAAAACAAATTGATTCGCCCTGTTAAATCCCGCACTGCGGGACGGCCTAATTGCCACAGCAATACGATCGTATTTGACAGGGTAAAAAAACGGAGAGAGATAAATGCCAAAGGTAACAACCGCGCCGGTCGAAAGCCGGCTCGACCCGAAAAAACGTTCTAAACAAGTTAGCCTTCCGAATTTAATCGAGGTTCAAACACAGTCGTACAATTGGTTTTTCACCGAAGGATTAAGAGAGCTCTTCGATGAGATTTCGCCAATTGAAGATTTTACCGGCGAGGTAATGTCGCTGTCCTTTGGCGACTATTTTCTCGGCGATCCAAAAGTTGATGAAACCTCCGCCAGAGATAAAAATTTAACTTATAAAGCGCCGTTGAAAGTACGCGTCTCGCTTCTAAACAAGCAAACCGAAGAAGTTAAAGAAGCCGAGGTTTTTCTTGGTGATTTCCCAATTATGACTCACCGCGGCACCTTTATCATCAATGGAGTTGAGAGAGTTATCGTTTCGCAAATTGTTCGCTCCTACGGTGTTCTTTTCGGTAGCATGGATACTGGAGCAAGAAAGCTTTTTGGGGCTAAAATAATTCCATCTCGCGGTGCTTGGCTTGAGGTTGAAACCGATCTTAAAAATGTCATTTCTGTAAAAATCGACCGAAAAAGACGAATCCCTGTTACTACTTTCCTCCGATCCTTAGGCATTGGTACTGATGATGAGATTAAAGCTCTATTTGGCGACGTCGATATTGACGATGAAAATCACTATATTGAAGCTACCTTAAAGAAAGATCCGGCCAAAAGCTATGAAGAAGGCTTGCTGGAAACATACAAAAAAATCCGTCCCGGCGATTTGGCAACGGTAGAAAGTGCGAAATCCTTCATTGAAGCAATGTTTTTCAATCTAAAGCGTTATGATATTGGCCGCGTCGGTCGATATAAGTTAAATAGCCGGCTTAAAGTCGACACCCCAAATATTCCCGAAAACCGTGTTTTAAGAAAAGACGATTTTATTGAAATCATCAGAGAAATCATCAGATTGAATAATGACCCAATGGCGCAGCCAGACGACACGGATGCACTCAACAATCGTCGAATCCGGGCCGTCGGCGAACTATTACAAGGCAGAGTTCGTGTTGGACTTCTTCGTGTTGAACGTATCGTTAAAGATAGAATGAGTATTTCCGAACCAACGGACACAACTCCGGCCCAGTTGATTAACTCGCGCCCAATTGTTGCTGCGCTGCAGGAATTTTTTGCCTCTTCCCAGCTTTCGCAGTTTATGAACCAAACCAACCCGCTTTCTGAGCTTGAGCATAAACGAACACTGTCGGCTACCGGACCCGGCGGACTTTCTCGCGAACGCGCCGGTTTCGAAGTTCGTGACGTTCACACTACTCACTACGGTAGAATCTGCCCGATCGAAACTCCGGAAGGCCCAAATATCGGCCTGGTTGGTTATTTGGCCTCTTATGCCAAGATCAACGAATACGGATTTATTGAGACTCCATATAAAATTGTTAAACTCGAAAACGGCCGCCCACGGGTCACCGATGAAGTTGTCTATTTGGACGCTGCAAAAGAAGAAAACACAATCATCGCGCCGGCTTCGGTTGAAGTTGATACCGACGGCTATATCAAAGACAAAAGAGTCATCATCCGGCATGGCGGCGAACCGACAATCGGAGACGCCACAACGGTTGAATATATGGATGTTTCTCCAAAACAGATCATCTCGGTCACAGCATCTTTAATCCCATTTATCGAGCACGATGATGCTGCCAGAGCTCTTATGGGAGCCAACATGCAACGCCAGGCAGTCCCCTTGGTCAAACCTCAATCACCGATTGTCGGCACTGGAATGGAAAGAGCCGCGGCCAAAGATTCCGGCCAGATAGTATACTCTGTGGCAGACGGAACCGTGACTCATGTCTCTTCTCATCTAATCAAAGTAAAAGAAGGAAAAGGCAGCGAAAGACTTTACCCGCTGTCGAAATTTATCCGTTCCAATCAAGGTACGGTTATTAATCATACCCCAAGAGTTGATGTCGGCGACGTGGTAAAAATCGGCGATCTTTTAGCCGACGGATCAGCGACTGAAAATGGTGAAATTGCACTTGGTCGCAATCTGAAAGTTGCCTTTATGTCTTGGGGCGGCGGCAACTTTGAAGACGCTATTATAATTTCCAGTAAATTAGTTAAAGAACACACACTATCGTCAATTCATATTGAAAAATATTCACTTGAGGTCAGAGACACAAAACTTGGTCCTGAGATCCTGACCCGTGATATCCCAAACGTTTCCGAGGAAGCTTTGTCAAATCTTGATGAGAATGGAATTATTAGAATCGGTGCAGAAATTTCAGCCGGAGATATTCTAGTCGGCAAAATTTCGCCTAAAGGTGAAACCGAACTTTCCGCTGAAGAAAAACTTTTGCGGGCAATTTTTGGCGAGAAGGCCAAAGATGTCCGTGATTCCAGCCTCCGACTGCCGCACGGTGAACGGGGTAAGATTGTTGAGGTTAAAATGTTTTCGCGCGAATCCGGCGACGAATTGCCGGCAGGAGTCTATCAAATGGTTGAAGTTTCAGTTGCCCAGTTGCGAAAGATTTCAGTCGGTGATAAGCTGGCCGGCCGACACGGAAACAAAGGTGTAATTTCGACCATCTTGCCTGAAGAAGACATGCCTTTCTTGCCTGATGGCACTCCGGTTGATATTATCCTAAACCCGCTTGGTGTTCCTTCCCGAATGAATATCGGCCAGCTTTTCGAAACTCACCTGGGTTGGGCAATGGAAGCGCTCGGACATAAAATTGCCACTCCTGCTCTCGACGGAATCAAACTTGATGAAATTAAAGAATATTTAGAGAAAGCCGACTTGCCGGGAGACGGAAAAATTCAGCTTTACGACGGTAAAACCGGTGATCCGTTTGATCACAAAACAGTAGTTGGTGTGGTTTATATGATGAAACTTTTCCACTTGGTTGATGACAAGATGCATGCCAGATCAATCGGACCATATTCAATGATCACGCAGCAACCGCTCGGAGGAAAAGCCCAGTTTGGTGGCCAGCGTTTTGGAGAAATGGAAGTTTGGGCCATTGAGGCTTACGGCGCTGCTCATACTTTGCAAGAACTTTTGACCATCAAGTCCGATGATGTTATCGGGCGAAGCAAAGCATATGAATCAATTATTAAAGGTGAACGAATTCAAAATCCAACAGTACCGGAAGCATTTAATTTGTTGATAAAAGAAATGCAATCACTGGGCCTTCGGGTTGATTTAGTAGCCGATGAAAATATTGTTCCACTTGAGCTACCTCCAGAAGAACAGGTTGTCGAAATGCCAAAGGGAGTATCTTCTGAACTTGATGAAGAAATTGATGAAAAATTGACCGAGTTGGCAGCCGAACAGGTTTCAGCCGACGAAGATATAGTCTCAGAAGAATTTAGTGAAGTCGAATAATATAAATTGGAGAGATAAAAATGCCTAAAGTCGAAGTCAAGGATGCGGTTAATGTAACGGACTTCAAAGCTATGAAGATTTCCGTTGCATCACCCGACGACATCCTAAATTGGTCGCATGGTGAAGTTTTGAAGCCTGAGACCATCAACTATCGCACGCAAAAACCGGAACGCGATGGGTTGTTTGCCGAAAACATTTTCGGTCCAACCAGAGATTGGGAGTGTTATTGTGGTAAATATCGTAAAGTCCGATACTCCGGAGTAGTTTGCGACAAATGCGGTGTCGAAGTCACCAAATCTTCTGTCCGTCGTGTAAGAATGGGTCACATTGATCTCGTTGTGCCAATCGCTCACATTTGGTATGTCAGAAGCGTTCCTTGCATTTTGGGTCAGATTCTCGATCTCTCCGCGTCCGATTTAGAAAAAATCATTTACTTCGCCAGTTTCGTCGTGGTTGACATCAACGAAGATCTCCGGGCAGAAGTTCTTGCTAAGATTGAAAAGGAATTCGCCGATTTAAAGGAAGATAAAATTTCATCCGATCCAACAGAGTCAGACGCATCAAAGAAAATTTCTTCCGAAGAAATTACCGGAGCTTACAAAACGGCAAAAAATGAACTTGAATCGCTTCGGATTGGAAAAATCATCTCTGAGAGAGATTATTTTAACATCTCGCATCGCTATGGCAACGTTGTTCGAGTCGGTATCGGCGCTGAAGCCGTTCTTGAATTGCTTGAAAAAATAAATATTGATAATGAAATTAAAAAACTTGAAGATCAGGCTGAGCATTCTATCGGTATGGCCAAGCGAAAACTGACCAAAAGAATCCGGGTTTTGCAAGGGTTGAAAGCCGCAGAAATCAATCCGGATTGGCTGGTCCTTCGCCGGCTTCCAGTTATTCCGCCGGATTTACGTCCGATGGTTCAGCTAGACGGTGGCCGATTTGCCGCATCGGATCTGAATGATCTATATCGTCGAGTCATAAATCGAAACAATCGTTTGAAACGATTGATCAGCCAAGGTGCTCCGGAAGTTATTTGCCGAAACGAAAAACGAATGTTACAGGAAGCCGTAGATGCATTAATCGATAACTCGGCCAGAAGAGGAAGAGCTACAACAACAGCCAACAATCGCCGAAAACTAAAATCACTTTCCGACATGCTTCGAGGCAAACAGGGACGATTCAGACAAAATCTTCTTGGAAAACGTGTTGATTATTCGGGGCGATCAGTAATTGTTGTCGGCCCCGAATTAAAACTAGATCAGTGTGGTCTGCCGAAAGTTATGGCAATGGAACTGTTTAAACCGTTCGTCATCGGCCGGCTAATCTCCGAAGGCTATGTTCACAATGTCAAAAACGCAACGCGTTTAATTGAAAAGAACGAAGCTTTTGTTTGGGATATTCTAGAAGACATCACCAAAGACAGTTATGTGCTTTTGAACCGCGCCCCGACACTCCACAGATTGGGTATTCAAGCCTTTCATCCGGTCTTGATTGAAGGTAAAGCGATTAAAATTCATCCGCTAGTTTGCCCGGCCTTTAATGCTGACTTTGACGGAGACCAAATGGCTGTTCACCTACCTTTATCAGTGGAGGCGCAAAAAGAAGCCGGTGAAATTATGCTTTCCCGTAAGAATCTTCTAAAACCCTCATCCGGCGAACCGGTTATTTCGCCAACGCTTGATATGATTTTGGGCTGCTACTTCCTAACCACAATCGGCGAGGGCAGAAAAGGCGAAGGCAAAATATTTTCTTCCAAAGAAGATGCAATATTTGCCTATGATTCAAAAGTTGTTGATTTGAAAGCTAAAATAAAAGTTAAAATGGGATATGCTCCGGCATCGCCCGGTCATCCGGAAATTCAGGAAGGCCAGCTGGTAGAAACCACTGTCGGAAGAATTATCTTTAACAAAATTATTCCGGAAGAACTCGGTTTTAGAAATCAAGATTTTGACAAACCAAGTATCGCCAAACTTATTGCCGAGTCATTTAAGAAGGCTGGACTTGATAAAACGGCTTTGTTTGTTGATGCGATTAAGGAAACCGGTTTCCGCTATTCGCAAATGTCCGGAATTACTTTCTCGGCTTTCGATATCCAAGTCCCGCCGCAAAAACCTCTAATTCTTAAAAATGCCGAAAGTCAGCTTGAAATCATCAATCAGCAATATCGTCGAGGCTTGATTACCGAAGAAGAAAGATACGGGAAGACTGTTGAAATTTGGATGAACGCTCAAGGTGAATTGCAGGAAGCAATGTTGGCAAACTTTGACAAGGACAATGACATCAATATCATCCGCATTTCCGGTGCGCAGGGTAAAGTCTCACAGCTCAATCAGCTGGCTGGAATGAAGGGTTTGGTTGCCGATCCGACCGGTAATATTATTGAGCTTCCCATCAAGGCGAACTTTAAAGAAGGACTTTCGGTTTTTGAATATTTTGTATCTTCTCACGGTTCGAGAAAAGGTCGTGCTGATACTGCTCTTAGAACCTCTGAAGCAGGTTATTTGACCCGTCGTTTGGTTGATGTTTCTCAAGACACCGTTATCACCAGTACCGATTGTGGTGTCCAAGAAGGAGTCGTTATCTCTAAAGCTTTCTATGATTCGATCGGTGATGATTGGGGCAAACATATTATCGGACGCGTACTCAATAAGGAAGTTGCCGGTTTTCCGCGAGATACGCTAATTGACCTGGCTGCCAGAGAAAAAATTTTGGCAAGCGGCGCGACAGAAGTTGAAATCCGTTCTCTCTTGACTTGCGAACAATCATGGGGAGTTTGCCAACACTGTTATGGTGAAGATTTGGCTACCGGCAGATTAATCGAAATCGGTTCGGCTGTCGGTATTGTAGCTGCCCAAGCTATTGGTGAGCCTGGAACTCAGCTGACTATGCGTACTTTCCACACCGGGGGTGCCGCCGGAGAAGATATCACTACCGGTTTGCCGCGAGTAGGGGAGCTGTTTGAGGCCAGAACTCCAAGATCGGTTGCCGTAATGTCGGAAATTGACGGAAAAGCCAGCATTCGAAAAGACAAGAACAAAAATATCATCACAGTTCTTGGCCGCGGACAAATGGAAAATGTTTATCAACTTTCTGAAGGATATAAACTTGCGGTAAAGAATGGTGACATGGTTAAGTCGAAACAGATTTTAACCGTGCCAAACGATGAAAGCCTTGAACCCATTCGTTCAAAAACTGCCGGCGCGGTTAAAATTGAAGATGATGTGATAAAGGTTGTCGCTAAAGGCAAAACTATGAAAGAATACGTTGTTTCTGAAATGGTTGGTATGAAAATCCAAGACGGTGACGAGGTCAAACGCGGACAAATTTTAACTGAAGGCCATGTAGATTTGGCCCACAGCCACGAATTAGCCGGTCGCGATTTTACCCAGCGATATGTTATGACCGAGGTCCAGAAGATTTACGCTTCGCAGGGTCAGGAAATTAACGACAAACACTTGGAGGTTATAGTCCGGCAAATGGGTTCAAAAACCCGAATTGTTGATCCTGGCGATTCAGATTATCTTGAAGGCCAAATTCATGACCGATACATCATTAAACAAAAAAATATCGTGCTTGCCAAAAAAGGTAAAAAACCGATTATTGTTGAGGACGTAATTATGGGTATTACCAGAGTCGCGCTTAAGACAGAGAGCTTTCTGTCGGCCGCGTCCTTCATGGAAACTACCTCCATACTTATCAATGCCGCCATTACCGGCTCGGTTGACAACCTGCGCGGTTTGAAAGAGAACGTCATCATCGGCCGCCTAATTCCAGCCGGAACGGGTTATCGCAAGGTATAAATAAAAGATAAAAAATAAAATCGAAAAGTTTTTTGTTAGGACTCTTTACAATACAGTTTTTATTTGTCATAATGGTTTAGTCAAGATTTTAGATTTAAGATATTAGATTTTAGATAATAGCATGCCAACAATCAACCAATTAATCAGACACGGTCGAAAGAAAACGGTCAACAAGTCAAAAACAACCGCCCTAAAGCGTGGTTTTAACTTTCTAAAAAACCGCCCGGTTGATATTAAAAAAGGCTGTCCGCAAAAACGCGGAGTCTGTGTTAAGGTTTCAACCATGACACCGAAAAAGCCAAACTCTGCTCTTCGAAAATTTGCTCGTGTCAGACTGACAAACGGCATGGAAGTTAATGCTTATATTGGTGGCGAAGGGCATCCCTTACAGGAGCACTCAGTTGTTGTCATTCGAGGCGGTCGTGTAAAAGATCTTCCAGGTATGCGATACCATATTGTTCGTGGCAAACTTGATTTGCCTGGAGTTAAAGACAGAAAACAAGGCCGAAGCAAATACGGGGCCAAGAAAGGCAAGGAATAATGTCACGAGGTCATCAGAAATTAAAAAGAAACCAGTTAGTGGCCGACAGAAAATACGGAAGTACACTAATCACCAAGTTTATTAATTATGTCATGGATAATGGAAAAAAAACCGTGGCTGAAAACATTGTTTATGGTGCACTTGAGGAATCGGCAAAAAAACTTAACCATGAACCATTGGAAGTTTTGGAGCAAATGTTTAAAAACGTCGGACCACTTTTGGAAGTCAAAGCTAAGCGTATTGGTGGTGCCAACTATCAGGTTCCAATGGAAGTCAATCGGGCAAGAAAAGAAACCCTGGCGCTCCGTTGGATCATCGCAGCTGCAAAGAGCCGAAAAGGCGTCCCGATGGCACAAAAGCTAGCCAATGAAATAATGGATGCTTGCAACAACACTGGCGCAGCCATCAAGAAGAAAGAAGACACTCACCGCATGGCTGAAGCCAATAAAGCCTTTGCTCATTTTGCGAGATTGTAATAATTTAATCCTGAGCTCGTCGAAGGACTTCGCTCGACTGTAATATCGCGTCAATTCGTTCACATAACAAAAACCGCTCGAAAGAGCGGTTTTTGTGTTGCTCAAATAAAATGCTTGTGATATAAGATAAATATCTCATCTGGAGGAATAGCCAGTGAACAACCCAGACTGGTGGAAGAAACTGACGCCCGTCAATCGTTTCGGCTGGGCATGTGCCGTAAATAATCTCGAAGACTATGCCATTGGCATGCTCTATGACGATTGCTCTGGCATCCGGCCGACGGATAAGACCTATAACCTACGAATACCAACCTTGCTTTTCGACGCGCTGGTCCACCGCAGGGAGCGAGTTGCCAAGTGTTTACTCGAACTTGGCGCCGAGGTCAATATCGAGTGTCTTGTGCATTACACGCCACTAGGTTACGCAGTGCTGAACAAGATGTTGTCAGTAGCTGAAATGCTAATCCGACGCGGTGCCGATGTCCGTCATGTGCCAGCACCAATCCATGGTTTCATCTGGCAGGCTTCGGCCGGCCGGACTGCTCTGCATGACGCGGTCAACGAGGGGCAGATGGATCTTGTGCGGCTATTGGTCGAGAACGGGGCCGACCTCGACAGCCACGAACACGGGATCTGCCCTCCGATCCACCTTGCGGCCAGGCACAATTACCGCGACATCATGCGGTATTTGGCAGAGCAAGGCGCCGATTTTGCCATCAGGTATTACGGCGAGTGTACACTGGTGGAACATCTGCGCGAGGCTTCAAATCCGCGCTTGCGCCAGTATGACCTTAACCTGGAGGTCCAGATGTTGGAGCTGGCAGTAGAGCTGTCGCGGTGATATATCGCCGCGCTTTTTGTTGTGTAAATGATATTGCGTAATTTATTCGAAAAGTGCTCACGTGAGGAAAAATCATCAGGTTTTTATTGTGTTGCGTAAAAGCTCCGCCCGTGATATATATTAAATAGTTCGAGTTTGGGAGGAATCAACATGGCAGACTTGATGCTTGAAGATTCGTACCGCCGATCGGATCGGGTCAGAATACGTTTCACCGACCTGGTTCGTCCAGAGAATCGGTATTGGGATGGTTGTCAGGTTCAGGCTGCTTTCACTGTCTACGCGTGGGTCCTGGGATTATTGAGACCACTGTATGTCGGTAGGTGCAACCACATTCCGCCGTTCCTGTCAGGTAACCCGGATGTCTTGGACCGTAATGTCTACCCGTTCGGGAAGGACTGGAAGTTACAGCTTTGGCTACGTTTCCATTATCTCCTGCTGTATAAGGAGATTGATCCAGCGGTACTGACCCTGCTTGAAGAGAATGGGGTCGTGCTTGGTAGTGAGCGCATACTGACTCTACCACGATACGTCAGACTAGAGAAGTGGTTCGGTCAAATCTGCGAGATCCGCATGGATCACATACTAGATGCCCTCTTCAGACTTACTGGTCAGACGCTCAACGTCTCTTTGAACAGCAGATGGATCGACGCGCGTGAAGTTGAGAGTATCAGCCTCCACGTGCGTGGATTAGGGGTATATGCTGTCCAGATGTACTATCGAATTCCCAATGACAGCAGCCACTGGGATCATTGGATCTGTTCCAAGAAGGGCGAGATGTTCTATGACTTTGTTCTCCGAGCGTACCGTCAGCTGGAGGAGATGGTAGAACCGGTATCCCAGGAGTGATTGTCTCATCGCGGTGATGTATCGCCGCGCTTTTTTGTTGACAAACAATTTTTTTGCAACGATAATAACAGTAACAGTAAATAATCAATTTGGGAGAAAAATGAATGAAAATGAAAATGAATCAGCAGAAGGTGGGGAAACTAGTATTCCTGAAGAAAATGGTCGAGATTGGATTGAGCGTACCAAAAAAGGATTGAAAAATGCAGCGCTAGACTTATTCACCTCGGGAGGTTCAGAAAACGATGACTTTACAACTCCAGTGAAAGGACTTGGATTAGGCACGCTCGCACTTAGTGCAGATATGCTTACAAAGCATGCAGATATTGACAGTGCAATGATTTCCGGGTTAGGGTTGCTCCTAATTGGAATAGGAACAATGGTGTCACATGATAACCGTAAATATGAGGAACGGAAACGCGAGAGAGAAAATAGATTCGGAGGTAAAGATGAATAACTTATTAGAAAAATTCAAAAATGCTCTTATTTCGATAGGGTTCAAGTCAGACGAGGCTGAAAAGCAAATGAATGAGCTGGAAGAAATTGCGCGAACGTCTCTTTTGATCCGTCTTGCTAAAGATCATCCGGAATCAGCAGATGAGATTGGTAGCAATCCAAATGGCTATATTTCAAAATTATCGAAGGAAGAATTAACTGAAGTTGCAAACAATGTTGCCAGAGAAGTAGTTGAGCAGTACGTCGAAAGTGTTGCCCGCAGTTTAAGCGAAGAGGAAAAAATTGCTTTTACAAAAATGATTTTTTCCTAAAAAAAGTTTTTTAGCAAAAACCGCTCAACAGGGCGGTTTTTGCGTTATTGACGAAATAATTATGTTCAGATATAATCAAGCTGTTTTCCATACTTGCTGGGGAGAGTGATATGAACAATCGAGCTGAAGTGAGGACAGCAAAGAAGCCATGTCCGACATGTGGTAACACGGGAGCAGTCGGTGGCAACGACCTCGACTACAACGGCCCGATCCATGATTGCCCCGACTGCGATAGGGGACGACAGAATAGGATTGTTCATGGTCGGGTACTGACCGACAGCGGCCAACAACCGGAACCGTGAAGTCCCCAACATGCTATCGAGGGTTCTGTGCGGGTCCCACTTGGGATTCCGCATTTTTTTGTCAAAATAATTGATTTTTCCTATTTGACATTCGCCTCTTGATTATGCTATAAATATATTGCTTAGGGGCAATTTTTATTTCCATAAGAAATTGTCCTACCAAAGTACCAACAAGAACTAACCTACGAAACAAAAAAATGTTAGTTGGTTTGGGAAATTATTCGTAATTTAGTAGGAGATCTATGCCTCGCGATTACTCATTGGAAAAAACCAGAAATATCGGTATTGCTGCTCATATTGATGCCGGAAAAACGACTGTCACAGAGCGTATTCTTTACTATACGGGCAAAAAACACAAAATTGGTGAAGTTCATGAAGGTGCCGCCGAAATGGACTGGATGGAGCAGGAAAAAGAACGTGGCATAACCATCACCTCGGCTGCAACTACCTGTTTTTGGAACGATCATCGGATAAATATTATCGATACTCCCGGTCACGTTGATTTTACTGTAGAAGTCGAGCGCTCAATGCGCGTTCTTGATGGCGCAGTTGTGGTTTTCGACGGTAAAAACGGTGTTGAACCCCAGTCAGAAACGGTTTGGCGTCAAGCAGACAAATATAATGTCCCGCGAATTTGCTTCGTAAATAAGCTTGATGCAATCGCCGGTGATTTTTATATGAGCTTCAATTCCATTATCGACCGACTTAAAGCCAACGCTGTTGCCATGCAGCTTCCGGTTGGCAAAGAGGCTGATCTTCGTGGAGTTGTCGATTTAATGGAACAAAAGGCTTATATTTACACCTCGGAGGATCTGGGCAAGACTTACGAAGTTGAAGAAATCCCTGCCGACATGAAAGCCGAGGCCGAAAAGTGGCGGGCCGAAATGATTGAAAAAATTGTTGAAACTAACGATGCCCTATTGGAAAAATATCTTAACGGCGAAGAGCCAAGTGTTCCTGAACTAAAGGCTGCCGTCCGAGCCGCAACTATCAAAGGTGAAATATACCCGGTTTTTGCTGGAACTGCGCTCAAGAATAAAGGTGTTCAGCCACTACTAGATGCTGTGGTTGATTATCTACCATCGCCACTAGATGTACCACCAATCAAAGCGACAACTGTAGGCTCAGATGAGGAAGTTGAAATAAAAATTGATGATGACGCACCGTTTGTCGCACTGGCCTTTAAAATTGCCGCTGACCCCTTCGTCGGTAAATTAACTTTTTTCCGTGTTTATTCTGGAAAAATTACTTCCGGCAGCTATGTTATGAATACAAGATCGGGTGAAAAAGAGCGAATCGGCCGAATATTGCGGATGCATGCCAATCACCGGGAAGATGTTACCGAAGTCTACTCCGGAGAAATTGCTGCTGCCGTTGGTCTAAAGGCCACGGTGACCGGCGATACTCTTTGCGATGTCAGTCAAAAATATATTCTTGAACAAATCACTTTTCCGGAGCCGGTTATTTCTATCGCAATCGAGCCTAAGACTAAGGCTGACCAAGAAAAAATGGGCGTTGCCCTTCAAAGACTGTCAGAAGAAGATCCAACCTTCCGCGTTCACACCGATGCTGATTCCGGCCAAACAATTATTGAAGGTATGGGCGAATTGCATTTGGAAATTATTGTCGACCGGATGAAGCGCGAGTTCAAAGTCGAAGCCAACATTGGTAATCCGCAAGTTGCTTACAAAGAGGCAATCAGAAAATCAGTCGAACAAGAAGGTAAATATGTTCGCCAATCAGGTGGACGCGGTCAATACGGTCATGTTTATTTGAAGATTGAACCAAATGAAGAGGGAGCCGGTTTTGAATTCGTTAACAAAATTGTTGGCGGCGCCATTCCAAAGGAATATATTGGCCCGGTTGAAGCTGGAGTGAAAGAGGCGATGGCAAAAGGTGTGATCGCCGGTTATCCGGTTGTTGATACCAAGGTTACACTCTACGACGGTACGTTCCACGAGGTTGACTCTTCTGAAATGGCCTTTAAAATTGCCGGTTCATACGCTTTTCAGGAAGGTTTCAAAAAGGCTGATCCGATCATCCTAGAGCCTATTATGAAGGTTGAGGTCACAATTCCGGAGGAATACACGGGGGATGTTGTCGGTGACTTAAACTCCAAGCGCGGACAAATTGAAGAAATGATTGATCGCGCCGGTGCCAAGATTATCGATTCCAAAGTCCCGCTTGCCTCAATGTTTGGCTATGCGACTGCGCTTCGAAGCATGACGCAAGGACGCGGCCAATACACTATGGAATTTGACCATTATGCCGAAGTTCCGCGAAATGTTGCCCAGGAAATTATCGAAGGCAAGAAATGAATTAGTTAAAAGCCAATATAGTTCGTAACGTCGAAAGTATCATGAATTTGATCAAAAATCCGTCTCAGTGGACTTTAGACTTTCAACTTTTGACTTTAGACTTAAAATTTGTTGACTTTTGAAAAAATTTAGGTTAATATCAAGAATAGAAAAAGTTAAGCTATAATAGGAGTTACTATGGCTGCAGAAAAATTTGAAAGAAGCAAGCCTCATGTAAATGTTGGCACAATCGGACATGTTGACCACGGAAAAACAACTTTAACCGCGGCCATCACGACCGTTCTAGCTAAAGAGGGCAAAGCCCAAGCTAGAAAATTTGATGAAATTGACAATGCTCCTGAAGAGAAAGAGCGTGGAATTACTATTGCAACTTCTCATCAAGAGTATGAAACAGAGAAACGACACTATGCTCACGTCGACTGTCCGGGCCATGCTGATTATGTCAAAAACATGATCACCGGTGCCGCTCAGATGGACGGTGCTATTCTTGTGGTTTCAGCCGCAGATGGTCCAATGCCTCAAACCCGAGAGCACATCCTTCTTGCCAAGCAAGTTGGCGTGCCAAAAATGGTTGTTTTTCTTAATAAGGTCGACATGGTTGACGATCCTGAGCTCATTGACTTAGTTGAAATGGAAATCAGAGAGCTTTTGACCAAATACGAATTTGATGGTGATAATACGCCAATTATCCGCGGTTCAGCGCTAAAAGCTCTAAATGGTGATGCTGATGGAGAAAAATCAATTCACGAACTGATGGACGCTATTGATTCATGGATTCCGGAGCCGGTTAGAGACATCGATAAGCCGTTCCTAATGCCGATTGAAGACGTTTTCTCAATCAAAGGCCGAGGAACTGTTGCCACCGGTAGAGTTACCCGAGGTGTTGTTAAGGTCAACGAAGAAGTTGAAATTGTCGGAATTAAGAAAACTACAAAAACAGTTGTTACCGGCGTTGAAATGTTCCGAAAGATGCTTGATCAGGGTCAGGCCGGAGACAATATCGGCGTACTTCTTCGTGGTGTCGAGAGAGAAGACATTGAGCGCGGTCAAGTTTTGGCCAAACCGGGAACTGTTACACCTCACACAGAATTTGAAGCAAAAATCTATGTTTTGACCAAAGAGGAAGGTGGACGACATACTCCTTTCACTAAAGGTTACAAACCTCAATTTTACATTGGTACAACCGATGTTACTGGTGAGGTCGAATTTGATGGTGAAATGGTTATGCCTGGCGATGAAGTCAATATCAAAGTTAAGCTCATTGTTCCGGTTGCACTTGAAGAAAATCTTCGATTTGCTATCCGCGAAGGTGGCAAAACTGTCGGCGCTGGTGTCGTATCTAAGATCGTTAAATAAGGCTTGAAGGAGAATGGTGCCTACTGCAAAAGATACAATTAAACAGAAGATCAGAATCAAGCTAAAGGCTTACGATTATCGGATAATTGATAAATCGGCATCTGAGATTATTGAGACGGCGGTCCGGTCCGGAGCAAAAGTTGTGGGTCCGATTCCACTGCCTACTGAAACTTCAAAAATCACTGTAATTAAATCTCCAAATGTCTTTAAAAACAGCCGGGAACAGTTTGAAATGAGAGTTCATAAGAGGCTAATTGATGTTATAAACCCAACATCAAAGACAATTGATTCACTTATGTCGCTTGATTTGCCGGCCGGTGTAGACATTGAAATCAAAATGTAGCCACAGATTTTTGAGCACAGATTAAGACAGATGAAGCCAAAACTCTTGAATATCAGATTAAAGTAGTGTAGACTTTCGATAAGTTGTCCCGATCAACTTCGGGATAACTATTGAGCGATTACAACAAAGCCAAGACAACGTCAGCAAATGCTGAAAGTTCCTGGCTGTTTATTATTGGCTTATTCGTAAATTAGTTCAATTCGTAATTTGGTAGGAGCCGCAAGGCATGAAAATCTTAGTTGCCAAAAAACTGAAAATGACCCGCATCTTTACGCAAGATGGTACTTCGCGTGCGGTTACGGCTTTAGAAGCTAAACCAGTAGCGGTCTCTGAGATTAAAACCGAGGAAAAAAACGGATATAGTGCGGTCAAAGTAGCGGTTACCAACCGAAAAAAAACCAAGTTTACCGAGTTTAGATCAACTGCCGGAGAAATTGACATAAAAACCGGAGACAATATTACTACCGAGTCATTTGCTACCGGAGACAAGATTACCGTTATCGGTACAAGTAAAGGCAAAGGATTTGCCGGCACGGTTAAACGCTACCATTTTCATAAAGGTCCGGAAACTCATGGTTCAAATCAGCAAAGACGGCTCGGATCAATCGGAGCAGGTTATCCTCAAAGAGTAATCAAGGGCCAAAAAATGCCGGGCCATATGGGCAACGAAAGAGTAACGGTGAAGAATCTAGAAATTATCGAAATTGATCCCAAAAATAACATTATGCTAGTTGCAGGTGCTGTGCCTGGTAATACCGGATCAGAAGTTAAAATAATCGGCAATTAAGATGAAAATAGATTTTTACAAATTAAACGGCGAAAAAGATACGCCAGTGGAATATCCTAAGGAATTAGAGTCCGAAGCATCGGGCGCTAATATCTTGGAATATGTTCGAATGGTTTTGGCTAACAAACGTCAGGTTTCCGCGAACACCAAGGACAGAAGTGAAGTTTCCGGCGGTGGCAAAAAACCCTGGAGACAAAAAGGCACCGGTCGGGCAAGAGTAGGTTCTTCACGCTCACCGATTTGGTCCGGTGGCGGAGTAACATTCGGCCCAAGGTCTGACAAAAATTACAATATCAAGCTGAACAAAAAGGAGAAAAGAGCAGCACTGTTAACTGCGATCTATTCTAAAGTTAAGGATAAATCAGCTGTTGGTATGACCGGACTAAAATTCACCGAGCCAAAGACAAAAATTGCAGCTTCTGCGATTACTAGTCTGCCGCTTAAAGGCAAAGTTGTTGTTTTTCTTCCTGCTTCTGATGATTTGGCTAAAAAATCTTTTGCCAACATGCCATTTGTTACAGTCAGTGAAGCCAAGAATATCGATATAGTTTCTTTGGTATCTGCCGACAATATAATTTTCACCAAAGAGTCATTAATCGAACTTGGAAAGCATTTTTCAGTCAAAAAAGACAAACCGGAACCGGTAGCAGAAAAAGAGGCCAAGAATGAATAATTTAACAATTATTAAACCAGTCATTTCGGAAAAAAGTTTTGCTTTGGCAGGATCCGGAGTTTACGTATTTTTAGTTAGTTCGGGAGCTAATAAATCAACTGTTGCCACGCAGATACACCAGCAATATAAGGTTGATGTCATCGGCGTCAATATAATCAATATTCCCGGAAAATTAAAAAAAGTCGGCCGAAAGAGCGGCAAGCGCAGCGATATTAAAAAGGCGCTGGTCAAGGTCAAAGCCGGACAAAAAATTGCAATATTTGAGACCGAAGAAGAAAAGAAGGATAAAAAATCTGAAAAAGCAGATAAATCTCAAGTGGCAGATGTAAAACCAAAAGAAGAAATCAAGAAATAACCATGGCAATTAAGAAAATAAAACCTGTGTCGAATGCAAGAAGAGGTCTATCTTTCGTAGATTTTTCCTTGTTGTCGAAGGAAAAGCCAAAGAAATCGCTTTTGCAAATCAATCCCAAAAAAGCCGGAAGAAACAATACCGGAAGAATCACTGTTGCTCACCGCGGCGGTGGCTCAAAGCGTTTTTACCGTATGGTTAATTTTGATTTCAGCCAAAATGTTAGCGCCAAAGTTATTGCTTTGGAATATGATCCAAATAGAAAAGCTGACATTGCATTAGTTGAATATGAAGATGGAAAATGCGACTATATTTTAGCGGCAGAAAAAATTAAAGTCGGATCAAAAATTGAAGGCAATGACAAAGCGGCAATCCGAATCGGTAACCGCATGCGCTTGGTCAATATTCCCATCGGGACCCAAGTTCATAATATTGAATTACTTCCCGGTCAAGGTGGCAAGCTTTGCCGCAGCGCTGGTAATTATGCCAATCTGCTTTCGGTTGAGGGTGGTTTAGCCCAAATCAAACTTCCTTCAAGCGAGGTTAGAAAAGTTGGTTCTGATTGTTTTGCCACAATCGGCGCTGTTGGTAATTCCGACTCAATGAATATCAAAATCGGTAAGGCCGGAAGAAAAAGAAACATGGGAATTAGGCCAACGGTTCGCGGCAAAGCAAAGAATCCTTGCGACCATCCACATGGTGGTGGTGAGGGTAATACCTCCATCGGTATGGCTTATCCAAAAACTCCGTGGGGCATGCCGACTTTGGGATATCGCACCCGTAACAAGAAAAAGAAGTCGAAGAACCTGATTATTAAGCGCAGGAGCAAATAATGTCGCGATCACTGAAAAAAGGTCCGTATATTGACGAACGACTTTTGAAAAAAGTTTCTGAGGCCAAGAAATCCGGCGGCAAAGTTGTTGTTAAAACCTGGTCAAGAGCCTGTGTCATTTCTCCGGAAATGGTTGGGGCAACGATCGGGGTTCATAACGGCAAAGAGCATGTACCTGTTTTCATTGTTGAAGATATGATCGGGCATCGCCTGGGCGAATTTTCTACAACCCGCAAATTCAGACGCCATGGTGGAAAAATGGCCAAAGAGCAGGCCGGTAATGATTCATCAGCAAATAAGTCATAATAACAAAGCATAAAGATGGATGTAAAAGTTAAAACAAAATATTTGAAAATTTCGCCCCGCAAATTGCGGCTGGTTGTTAATATGGTTCGTGGCAAAAAGGCCGAAAAAGCCAGAGAAATTTTAACTTTCACACCCAATAAGGGTGCACGAATGGTTTCTACTTTGCTTGACAGTGCATTGTCGATCGTCAAAACTTCTGAGGTTAATGGTGAAGGTTTTTATATAAAAAGCATTTCCTGCGGTGACGGTCCACGACTTAAACGCGGAACACCGGTTTCCAAGGGTAAAATGGCTCCGATTACAAAACGCCAAAGCCACCTGCAGTTGATTTTGTCCGATGAAGCGAAAAAAGAAGAGACCAAGAAGAAAAAAGAAGCAAGCAAAGAAGAAACTAAAGTTCATCCTGTTGAATCCGCCAAAAGCGGGTCGCAGAGCGATATTAAACAGGGCAAGGAATAATTATGGGACAAAAAGTAAACCCGACAAGCTGGAGACTGAAAGTTAACGAGACATGGAAATCTCGTTGGTTTGCTTCGAATAATTATGCGGAGTTATTGCATCAAGATTTAAAAATCAGAAAATATCTCCGGGCCGAATATTCCCAAGCCGCAATTTCTGATATTGAAATCGATCGCGATGCCAACAAAATTACCGTGACAATTAAAACTGCAAGACCCGGTGTGATTATTGGCCGCGGCGGAGCCGGCGCCAGCAAAATTAAGGAAGGTGTCGAAAAACTGGTTTCCGGCAGCAAGGTTAAAGTTAATATTGAAGAAGTAAAAAATCCTGATGCCAACGCCAGGGTTGTTGCCGAAAATATATCTTCACAAATTGAAAGAAGAATGCCATTCAGGCGAGCATTGAAACAGTCAATTGAAAAGGCACAGCAAGCCGGGGTAAAAGGCATTAAAGTTCAGATTTCCGGCCGTCTAAACGGAGCCGAGATTGCTCGAAGTGAAAAAGCAATTTATGGTTTAGTTCCACTGTCTTCAATTAAAAGTCAGATTGATTATGCATATGTTGCTGCCAGAACCACATACGGAATAGTCGGTATCAAAGTTTGGATTTATAAAGGTGACAGCGTTATCGCCGCAGAACAAGCAAACAATAAGATTCAAGGGAAATAATATGCTGCTTCCAAAGAAAATGAAACACAGAAAACACCATCGAGGCCGCTTGCCTGGCAATGCGACAAGGGGTTTTGAAATTAACTTTGGGTCGTTTGCTATTAAATCTCTTGACCGTGGATGGGTTTCAGCCAGGGAGATTGAAGCTGCCAGACGGGCAATGACCAGATATGTTAAACGCGGTGGCCAAATTTGGATCCGAATATTTCCTGACAAACCGGTTACTTTAACTTCAGCTGAAACTCCGATGGGTTCAGGTAAGGGCGCTGTAGATCATTTTGTGGCAACAGTTAAGCCGGGAACGATAATGTTTGAAATGGACGGTGTTACAGAGGCTATTGCCAAAGAAGCAATGCGGCTTGCGGCTCACAAACTAAATGTTAAAACCAAATTCTTAATTAAAGAATAAGGAATATCTGTGAACAAGGAAAGAATTAAAAAACTCAACAGTATGAAGGAAAGCGATCTAATCAAAGAGCGCCAGACTTTGAATACTTCAATTCTTGCCTTGCGCACCGATATTGCGAATCACAAAACCAAGGGCATCCACCGATTTAAATCAATGAGACGTGATATTGCCAGAATCAATACAATTCTTAATGCGACGAGAGGTCAAAATGACTGATATCAATTTTCGAAAAAACTCAGATCAAACAGGTAAAGTTTTAATCGGAAAAGTTGTTTCAACTTCCATGAATGGCGTAGTTGTGGTTGACATTGAGAGCACAAAAACCCATCGTCTGTACGCAAAAAGTTATAAACAAAATCGCAGAATTAAAGCACAAAGTGATAGAGAATTGGAAATTGGCACAATTGTTAGCATCAGAGAAATCCGACCGGTTTCCAAGGATGTCCATTTTAAAGTAATGAAAGTCGAGAAATAAATGATTCAGCCAGGATCACAATTAATTGTAGCCGATAACAGTGGTGCCAGAATAATCGAATGTATCACCACCCTCGGCCGAGCCAAGAAAAACTCTGCCGTACTAGGTCAGATAATTTCTGCTTCAGTTAAAGTTGCCACTCCAAGAGCCGGTGTCAAAAAGAAAGAAGTGGTCAGAGCCGTTATCGTCCGCCAATGCGCACCTTTTGGCCGTCCTGACGGATCATACATTAAGTTTTCAGAAAATGCCGCAATTATTATAGATAAAGACGGAAACCCAAGAGGCACGCGTGTTTTTGGTCCGATTCCTCGGGAATTACGCGACGGCTTTATGAAAATTATTTCCTTAGCCCCAGAGGTGGTATGAAAAAATTTAAAATTCAAAATTTAAAATTCAAAATTTTGGAGAGCATTCCATGCTCAGGTTTATTTGTAATTTCATTCAATTCGTATTTTAGTAGGAGCCAACTGGCATGAAAATCAAGAAAAATGACAATGTAGCAATTATTGCCGGCAAGGACAAAGGAAAAACTGGAATTATCGAAAAGGCAATTCCGGCGGAAAATAAAGTTGTCGTTGCAGGAGCTTTTGTTTACAAGAAGAGCGTAAAACCATCGAAAAAGGCCCCGCATGGTGGAATCGTTGAAATCAACGCTAAAATTCCTGCCAGCAATGTAGCAATTATCTGCCCGTCATGCTCAAAGATTGTCAGAGTTTCATATTCGGAAGTCAACGGGAAAAAGATAAGAGTTTGCGGAAAATGTAAAGCTAGTTTAGAGGTAGCAAAGTAATATGACCAACTTAAAATCCCACTACAACGAATCAGTTAAGAAAGAAATGAAAAGCGCGTTTTCTTACGCTAATGATTTTCAGATTCCCAAAGTTACCAAAGTAGTTGTCAACGCCGGTCTAGGCGAGGCTAAAGATTCAGAAGACGTCTTAAAGAATGCTTTAGCTGATATTGCAAAAATTACCGGTCAGGCAGCTAGAATCAATAAATCCCGCAAATCAATTTCCGGATTTAAATTAAGAGAAGGCCAAGTTGTTGGAATATCAGTCACCCTGCGTGGCAAGAGAATGTATGACTTCATCGAGCGCTTTGTCAATATTGCCTTGCCTCGAATACGAGATTTCCGCGGTCTTTCAGTAAAAAGTTTTGACGGTTGTGGTAATTATTCGATTGGTATTAAAGAACATACGATATTTCCGGAGATTAAATTTGAAACGGTTAAAGCACCGATGCATTTACAGGTTAACTTAACAACCACGGCGGGTTCAGACGATGAAGGAAGAAAACTTCTGGAACTTCTGGGCTTTCCATTCGCTAAATCAAAAGAATCCTAAGGAGAATAATGGCAAGAGAAGCGTTGGTAGTAAAATCAAATCGGAAACCGAAGTTTTCCACGCGAACCGTGCGTCGCTGCCGTGTTTGTGGTCGACGACGAGGTTATTATCGCAAGTTTGAGCTTTGCCGTATTTGCTTTAGGGAAATTGCAAGTCGAGGTGAAATTCCCGGAATAACAAAATCTAGCTGGTAACACCCTGTTAAATTACCCTGACAGGGTTCCGCGAAGCGGATTTAACGGGGTAAAGGAGAATAATGGATCCAATTGCAGACATGCTAACAACAATTCGAAATAATATGGCCGCCGGAAAATCCGACGCAGTCTTTGGATACTCAAAATTAAAAGTTGCCGTTCTTGATATTCTCCAGAAGAAAGGAATAGTTTTGGGTTACAAAATTGAAACCGAAGACAATAAAAAGCATATCGTCTGTAATATCGTTACCGGTCGTGCGCCGTATCACATGAAAAGAATAAGCAAGCCCGGTCGAAAAATTTATGTCAAATCAAGAGACATTAAAAGCCCGCTTTCAGGTCTCGGATTCATCATTATTTCGACTCCAAAGGGTCTTTTAACCGGATCCGAAGCTAAAAAAGTCGGTTTGGGCGGTGAATTAATCTGTGAGGTCTGGTAATATGAGTCGAGTTGGAAATAAAATTATAACTATTCCGGATGGTGTGACTGCCAAAATCGAAGGTAGTGATTTTTCTGTCTCCGGAAGCAAAGGCGAGCTAAAACATAAACTTCCTGCCGGCATAACTGCAAAAATTGAAAATAACCAAATGAGTGTTAAAAGGTCAGGTGATAGCAAAATCCAAAGATCATTGCACGGTACGACAACCAGAGTTTTAACCAACCTGGTAACCGGTGTCTCGGATGGATTTGAAAAAAAGCTGGATTATAAAGGCGTCGGGTTCACAGTGGTGGTTGATGATGGAAAAATGAATATGAGACTCGGTTTTTCTCACCCTGTAATCCTTGAAATTCCCAATGGCATTGAGGTCAACGTTATAAAAAACTCGATTGTTGTAACAGGAAACGACAAGGAAAGAGTTGGTGCATTTGCGGCTAAAATTAGAGAAACCAAAAAACCGGAAGTCTACAAGGGCAAAGGTATTAAATACCATACTGAAATAATCAAAAAGAAGGCCGGCAAAACCGCCCAGTCTTCTTCATCTTAAAATAAATTCAAGGAAATCATGAACAACAAAGCTGCCAAAAAAGTAACAAATAAAATCAAAGCGATTTCAAACCGCCCGAGACTTTTAGTCTTCCGCTCAAATGCTGAGATTTATGCCCAGGTTGTTGCCGAGGATGGTAAAATTCTGGCCAGCGCCTCAAGTCTCAAGCTGAAAGATGTGGACAAAATTGAAAAAGCAAAAATTGTTGGTGAAAATGTCGCCAAGGATGCCTTGAAAAATAAAGTTTCCGAAGTTGTTTTTGACCGTCGCGGTCTTAAATATCACGGCCGGGTATCTGCGTTAGCTGATGGGGCACGCAAAGCCGGACTAAAATTCTAATGGAGTAATATGGCTAAAGATCGACCAGCAAAATTTGATAAAGAAAGACAACCTTCCGAATTTGATGAAAGGGTTGTTGAGATATCTCGGGTATCCCGTGTAGTTAAAGGTGGCCGCAGAATTAGATTTAGAATCTTGGTGGTTATCGGTGATAGAAAAGGTAAAATTGGCTACGGAATTGCCAAGGCGACAGAAATCGCAGTTGGTGTCAAGAAGGCTGTTTCTCAGGCAAAGAAACATATGATCGCCGTTCCGGTTATCAATGATACGATCCCTTATCCAATAAATTACGAACTTGGGAGCGCCAAAATTTTTCTCGGACCGGCCAGTCAAGGAACCTCAATTGTTGCTGGTGGTGTTGTCCGAACTGTGGCTGAACTTGCTGGTGTTAAAAACATGCTTTCAAAAGTAATTGGCACCTCTAACAAGATCAATAACGTTAAGGCGATGTTTGGTGCATTTTCCAGCTTTGAGCAGGAGAAGATTGAAATAATTAAAAAGCGATATGCATCGGTTGCGCCGGAAAAAGTTGAAATTCCTCTACCGGAAATCAAGGAAGAAAAAGCTGAAGCCAAAGTGGAAAAACCGGCACCAGCAAAAGAGAAAAAAGTTAAAGAAACCGCTAAAAAATAATTATGAAATTACACGAACTCAAATCAAACAAAGTAAATCAAACGGCCAAAAGAGTTGGCCGCGGAATTTCTGCTGGTGGCGGAAAAACGGCCGGACGCGGTACCAAAGGCCAAAAATCCCGCTCCGGTCACAACATTCCGAGGAAATTTGAAGGCGGCCAAACTCCGCTGGTTATGCGATTGCACAAACTGCCGGGCCTCAAGAGCCACAAACCCAAAACAGTTGTTGTTACTCTTGATGATATTTCAAATAAATTCAAAAATGGCGAAACCGTATCTGAACAAACTCTGATAGAAAAAGGAATTTCCAGAAAAGGCGATCGGGTAAAAATTCTTTCGACAGGAGATCTGAAAATCAAGGTTAGCATTGATAATGTGTCAGCCTCCAAGACCGCATACGAAAAAATCTTGAACTTTAGACCAGTGGAAAAAACTGCTGAGAAAAAAACCGAAAAATCAGAATCCAAAGAATTAAAATAATCTCAATAAAAAAACTGGCTCAAGATTGAACCAGTTTTTTTATTCGGTCTTTTTATGTTGAGATTATTTATCCATTGTGCTAGTATTAGAACAGTTTATAGGAACGAATTTTTTTGTTAATGAATACACTTGCAAAAATTTGGCAGTATAAAGATCTCCGCAATAAGGTTCTGATTGTCGCCGGTCTTTTGGTTTTAACCAGGGTCATTGCTCATATCCCACTTCCGGGTGTTAACCTCGATCAGCTTCGTCTGTTTTTCGAGCAAAACCAAATATTCGGGCTTCTCAATATGTTTTCGGGTGGAACAATATCAAACTTCTCTATCGCCCTCATGGGAGTCGGCCCATATATTACTTCATCGATTGTTTTCCAACTTCTGGTTATGATAGTCCCCAAGCTTGAAGAACTACAAAAAGAAGGTGAAGCAGGCAGAAATAAAATTAACCAATGGACCAGGATGCTTACCGTACCACTGTCAATTGTTCAAGGTTACAGCATGTTGTATTTACTAAAATCACAGGGCATCATACCTTCTTGGACTATTTGGCAACTAGTAATAATGCTAATATCAATAACTGCCGGAACAATGGTATTAATGTGGATCGGAGAAATTATTACTGAAAAAGGAATTGGCAACGGCCTGTCATTAATCATTTCAATCGGTATTTTAGCCGGGCTTCCTTCATCAATTAGAAATACTGCCTCACTTATTTCAGTCGCCGATACCGGAAAAATTATTCAAATGATCATCTTTCTAATTATTGCGGTATTAATAGTTGTCGGAATTGTTTTGGTGACCGAAGGAGTCCGCAATATTCCGGTTTCATACGCAAGGCGCTCCCGTGGCGTTCAATCATATTCAAGCTTAAACACCTATTTGCCAATCAAGGTTAACACTGCTGGTGTTATCCCGATTATCTTCGCGATGAGTTTGATGATTATCCCCGGTGTTGCCGGTAAATTCTTTTCAACTGCCAATAGCGAATGGTTGGCAAATGCAGCCAAATATACCGAAAAATTATTCCAGAACAATTTATTCTACGGCATCTTCTATTTTATTTTGGTTGTCGCCTTTACCTATTTTTATACCTCAGTAGTTTTCAAGCCTGACCAGATTGCCGAGAATTTGCAAAAGCAGGGCGGTTTCATTCCGGGTATCCGTCCTGGTTCGGAAACAATCGGCTACCTAGGAAATATCATCGTTCGAATAACTTTGGCATCATCAATTTTTCTAGGCGTCATTGCCGTGCTTCCATATATTATGCAGGCCGTAACCAAGATAGATACTTTGGTTATTGGCGGCACGGGAGTTCTAATTGTTGTATCAGTAGTCATTGAAACAATGAAACAACTTCAGGCGCAAATCACTATGCACACGTATGAAAATTACTAACAAGAATGGATAACAAATAAGCTAATGGCTAATGACAAAATAAAATGAATATTCGTTATTCGTTATTAGAAAATTAGTTATCCGTTTGTGGAGGATTATGAAGAAACCAGATGTTATTATTATTTTGGGCGGGCCGGCATCCGGCAAGGGGACACAAGCAAAACTTTTAGCGGAAAGAGTCGGCTACACCTATTTTGGTACCGGCGATCTAATGAGATCTGAAGTTGAAAAGGGAACGGAGCTGGGAAAAAAATTTGCTGAACTGATGAATAAGGGTGAATTAATTCCCGATGACCTGACTAACCCTATGGTTGCCGATAAATTAAACGAACTCAAAACCAACGGAATAGTATTGGACGGATACCCGAGGAATTTGGATCAGGCGAAAAATCTGCAAGATATTTTCCCTGAAGAAAATTTCCTAGTCTTGAATGTTGCCGTATCGGCCGAATCACTGCTCAAGCGGATGTCAATGCGAAAAGTCTGCAATAAATGCGGTAAAATTATTACCGCCAAGAATAACGAGATTGATTGCGATTGTGGCGGCAAGTTTGTGGAGCGTGCAGATGATAATCCAGAAGTTCTAAAAAAACGCATCAACAACTACGAAGAGCTAACCAAACCAATCATTGCCTACTACCGAGAAAAAGATTTGGTTAAAGATATAGACGGCGAACCACCGATTGAAGAAGTTACTAAAGAAATTGAACAGGTAATCTAATGCAAAGTAAGCTAGGAAAAGAACAACTTGCCGACCTCCGACGCTCCGGCCATATTTTGGCAACGGCTTTGAAAGAAGTCGTTTCTTTTGTTAAGCCAGGAATAACAACACTCAGTTTGGATGAAATTGCCGAGCGAAGCTTGCGACGACAGGGCGCCGTCCCATCTTTTAAAAATTATAAAACCGGAGACGGTCCTGCTTTTCCGGCCACGCTTTGCGTTTCACTAAACGACGAATTGGTCCATGGTATTCCTTTGAAAGAAAAATATTTGCGTGACGGTGACATTGTTTCTCTCGATATCGGTGCTAACTACAAAGGCACATTTACCGATATGGCTGTAACTTTGCCGGTTGGGAAAGTGTCTGCCAAAGACAAAAAAATTATTGAAGTAACAAAAAATGTCTTGGCGGAAGCGATCAAATTTCTCAAGCCCGGTATGACAACCGGCGATCTTGGCTTCTTCATCGAATCTTATGTCAAAAAACAAGGGCTTTTGGTTATCAGAGATTTTGTCGGGCATGGAATCGGTTTGGCTCCGCACGAAGACCCGCAAATTCCAAATTTCGGCCAGCCCAAAGATGGCGTCGTTCTTGAAGAAGGATCCACTATCGCCATCGAGCCGATGGTTGTTGTTGGCGATATCCAAGTGAAAATCGACAAGGACGGTTGGACTGTACGAATGTTAAAAGGTGGCCGTCCGGCCCATTTCGAACATACCGTGCTCATTACCAAAACCGGAACAGAAATAATCACCAAGTTATAAGTAGCTACTATGAACAAAATTAAAACCTGGGAAATTTGGGGAGCGATAATTTCAATCATTGTTGGGTCATTGCTTCATTTTGTTTTCGATTGGTCAGGAGGAAATCATTTTGTTGCGCTTTTTGCCGCGGTCAACGAAAGTACCTGGGAACATTTAAAGATGGCTTTTTGGCCGACGTTTATTTTTAATTTAATCGAGTACCTGTCGTGGGGTAGCAAACATAAGAATTTTTGTTTTGCCAGCTTGGTTAAATTGTTTTCAATGCCAATCATTATCATTGCGTTATTTTACGGCTGGCTGGCATTATTTCCCGGCAACTTTATTTGGGACATATCGATTTTTGTCATCGCAGTCATTGTGGGTTATACCCTAAGTTATAAAATTTTATCTTTAGAAAAAACTTTTGGTCCGAATATTTTATGGTCGCTTCTAATTGTTGCTGGATTGATAAAATTTTCTTTGTTTACATACTTTCCGCCGAAATTATTTTTGTTTGAAGATCCGGACGGTAATTATGGCATTGTGACCGAAACGATACTTTTGCCGGATCAGAATGGATGTTTAAATTATCAAATAAGTAATTGTCCAATCGATCTTTGTAATAAAAGCTGCGAACCAACAGTTAATTCAAATGCATCTAATTGTGCCATCGGTAAATGCGTACCAAAAAAGCTGTAATTGTGAGCAATAACAAGGAAATGAGATGAAAGAAGAACTTAAAAAACTGGCTAGAAAATATGGCGCCTGGTTGAGCGAACGAGAAGGACTTTTGATTTTCGAAGCTACAATTGCTGAGCGCAGGGTATTTTTGCAAACTCAAAAATTAGCATATACGGCAAAAATCCGGATTAAAGACAAAGAAAAAGTTGTTGATTTTTCCGAAGTATTAAGAGAGGATTCATTAGGACTTTCAACAGGCGGAGACATTGACTCTGGGATGACGCCAGGATTTGGATTCAAGAAAGAGCTCTATAATACCTTTGGTGGCGCAAGAGAGGGAACAATTGAAGAACAATCGTTGCTATTTGCTAAGTCCTATCAATACAAGTTTGACTACGCGGACATTAGAAATGAAGTTGAAAAAATTGCCAAAGAACATGGATATCACTTAGCATATTCGATTTTGCCACTTAGGTAGTATATTAAGCCAGCTTAATTATTAACCAGGAGAAAATTTTGAAATAGATTCTAATTGTTTAAATATAATTATCACTATTTTTTATAAGTCAAAAACCGCCGGATTTATCTGGCGTATGTGTTTGAAGTGTCAATATTAAAATTGGTAAAATAAAATCACCCCAATTCGACCAAGCAAGGAGGTGATTTTTGATGTCATCAAATAATGAAAGACTGTATAAACTCAATCACTACGCAGAAAAAACATTTCCAAGAATAAGCAGGGGAAATACTTTGATTTTTTGAGGACACAGTAAAAAGATTAACCGACTCGATTTTTGTCTCTGATCCCAAGGCTGGGAGATAATTTAATATTTTTGGTAAGGTCTTTGGTAAAAACGCAAAAACGAGCATATCCCTGGTTGGAAAAGGAAATTAGAGCTTAGGGTGGGTAAATTTGCCGTGGGTTTGGCAGTTTGGACTCCAGGTTTCAGTAGTTGTATAATAAAGTCATGGGGAGCTCAAATGAGACAAATAATAAACCGGCTGACAACAAATGGTATAGGTCCAAGGTTCTTTGGATTATTGTCGCTGCTTTAATTATTCTTATCGGTGCACCGCTTTTGTGGATAAAAATGCTCTATCCGACAACCAGCCCGTTTAAGGCAATATCATATTTGAATTATGAACGATCTCATCCGCGTCAGGATCTATCAACGCGAGCCATTGGTTTCGCTCCTTCGTGGCTTTTGGACAGAATGAATGATACGCGTTTGGATTTGTTAACCGATGTAATATTTTTTAGTTTGTCGGTGGATGAGAACGGCAATTTTGCCAAAAAAGATTCAAAGGGTGAGGATGATGAGGGTTGGCTAGCTTGGAACGCCGCCCCGGCAAATGATCTTTTGGCCAAAACCCAAGTGATGGGCGGACGAACCGGTGTTTCTATTACGGCACTCAATAATGAAAGAATAAATAGTTTTCTTGGTAACGAACAATCGGAGAATAATTTAATAAACAACACAATTGCCGAAGTTAAGCGCAAACATTTAAAGTTGGTGAATTTGGATTTTGAATATACCGGTGATCCGACTATTGGTACGCAGGCGAAATTTACGACATTCGTTACAAAGCTTAGAGATAAATTAAATGATCAGGCGCCAGACACCGAGCTTAGCATTGATATTATGGCTCGTTCCGGCCGTGACCCCAGGCTCTTTGAATTGGATAAACTCGAGAAAGTAGTCGATAAATTTATCGTTATGTCCTATGACTACTACACTGCCGGCTCCGACAGCGCCGGCCCGGTTGCACCGATTGGCGGTTTTGAAAACAAAAAATACTTTTTTGATCTAACGACAACTTACAATGATTTGGCAAAATTTTTGCCGGCAGATAAAATTATTATGGGTGTTCCGTACTATGGTTATGATTGGCCGGTTAAAGACCAGAATAACCCCCGGAGTTTGGCGCTAAAACAATCCGATGCCAACGGTTTTGTTGAAACCCTTTCCTACAAACGCTCCCGCGACGATTCAAAATACTCCGGTGCCAATTGCCACTTCGACGAACTGGCGCAGGAGCCTTGGTGCGGCTACACCGATGAGGAAACCGGCAATAACCGGGTTGCCTGGTTTGAAAATAATCAGTCAATTCAAGAGAAATATAATTTTGCCAAAGATAGGAATTTTGAAGGCATTGCAATTTGGGCTTTGGGTTACGACAACGGCTATCCCGATCTTTGGCGGATACTGGAACAAACTTTTTCGGTAAAACGTAAATAAACTTTAATATCAGAGAAGGAGTAGATGGCAAAAGAAAATCAAATTTATAAATGCGATGACGGTGCCGTAGTTGAGATTTTAAATGGTGAGCCAAATTGCGGTCAAGCATTGAGTGAGAAATCCGAGGAAGAGGGTTTTACCGAAAAACATAAGCCGGTTGTCGAAGAGCAAGATGATGGGGCATTCATTAAGATCGGTTCGGTGCCGCACCCAATGGAAGAAGAACACTACATTGAATGAGTTGAAGTGATTACCGCTGATAAGCTTTGCCGCTATCGACTCCGCCCAGGTGATAAACCGGAAGTCCGCTCCTACGTTAAAGATCATTCGTATGTTAGGATTTACTGCAATGTTCACGGCCTTTGGAGAAATTAATTAAGGAGGAATATGGACTCGGAATCAATTGAACCGAAACGCAATTTAACCTGGTTGTGGATGTTGTTGATGATTATTATTCTTGCAACGATTGGGTATTTTGTTTATACAAATTATTTTGACAAAAATACTTCCGATGACCAAGTGAATGAAGATACTCAAGAAGTAGCGATGGTAGAAGACTGGGAAATTAGCTCGGCAGTAGTAAAAGATTCAACGACTTCAACAGATACCCATAAAATATCTGATAGTCTTTATCGAAGATATTATATGGCCGACGGTGGAATTTTTTATGATGAATCAATTGATGGTATGACTTTTGCAGGCAAATTTCCAACAGGGGTAGTCGAGGAAAAAGGTAAAATGATTTCTAACCCAGCTGTTTTAGAAGTTTCCTCTGGCAATTGGATTATGATTTATGAAATGGCGCCAATTAGAACGCCTGGCTCGAGTGCAGGACAACCAGGGCCATCAAATCAAAGAGATTTATACTTGGCGAAAAGCAAAGATGGTAAAACCTTTGTGGTTGTTGGTAACGCTATTAATAGTGCCAAAGCCGATAATTACTTTGCTTCTGTGCCAGATTTAATTAAAACTCCTGATGGGAAAATTCGTATGTACTATGTTTCTGGCGGTAACGCAATCGGCTCCGCCTTGTCATCTGACAATGGAGTGACTTGGATTAAAGAAGCTGGTTACAGGTTGGCGGATTCTGCAGTCGATCCAGACGTATTATTCAAGGATGACAAATGGGTGATGTATTACTCTCAATTAGAGCCAAGCAAAAATGCAATTTTCAAAGCCACTTCAAGTGATGGACTTGAGTGGGGTAATGAAAAAATGTTATTCAAGTCAACAACTGGCGGTGCCATTGTTGATCCAGATGTTTTTGAAACCAGTTTAGGGAACTTTGTAATGTTTTTTGGTCAAAGCTCTGCTGGCGGCTCAACAGGTGGTGAAGTAATTAATCTTTATAGGGCGACATTTGCTGGCAATATATTCGAGTAATAGTAATAAAGACTTGACGAAATATGACACGAGTCAAAGCGTTCGGAGAAATAATAAGGAGACAGAATGCGTTGGAATTTGTTTGGGCCGGAAATGTGGGGATCACCGATAGGAGTTGGGTTTTTTCTGATTATGCTCGCTTTGTTCACCTATCTCATAAGTCTGACCAGCAAAAATAAGGGGAAATAATTTTTCAATGGATGTAAGCCGGCCGGAAATAACTAAGAAAAATCCATCATTAATCGTTCTGATTATCATTGAAGCGGTTGTTATTGTGTTTATGTTTGCACTTGCTGCTTATTTGGCGGTTAAAATTTTGTACTATAGATCAATGACCAAAATATCCGATACTTTGTCCGGTGGCACAACAATCGATGATTGCCCGGCCGGCCAGCAAGGAACCAGCGCCAGAGCGGATTATAAAATTGAAGGTCGAGAAAAGTTTACGTTTGGCGGGACGGAATTAAATCTATGTTGTGCAACTGCCAATGACAAAACGACCGAGGCCAAAGTTTGCAGCGACAAAACGAACAACTACGTTGTTTATTTTTCCCGGATTAACGGCCAATTTGTAATGGCGATGCAGATGTATCCGCAGGGTGAGAAAAGATGTATTAAGTCTTTTAAAGAATCAGGCGAAAACGCCGAAGTTTGTTTGTGAGGAATAATGGATCCGAATAATCAAAAAAAACATTGTACGGTTGGAATCATTTCTTTGATATTGCTGTTTGTGATTATTATATCAGCCACCGGACTTTTTTGGCTCTACAAAATTGAGAGGTCAGCGGCCAAGGAAAGCGCCAACCATCTAACTGGTGTAATCCCTGGTGGGGCTACAACTGGAGGCGCTTCGGGTTCAGGAATAACGGCGTTTTATGACCGGCTGAAATCCTTATACGATAGTTACAAAACTGATGCTCAAAAGAAATCCAACTCCGATAGTAAATCGGGCGGCGGTTCCACTTCCGGATCATCAACCGGCGGCACGGCGACAGGAGTTGGTGGGACGGGAGAAGGCGGTGTTCTGGACACCGATGTTCCGTGGCGCGAAGAAGGCGAGCCGGACCTAGATTATTCCAATCTTGAAGTCAGGGCTTGCGGAGCAGCAGTCAAAGGTCCGCTAACAGAGACGATCGGCACAGCGGAGTTCGAACAGGCATATCAAGATTATCTGGCCTGGATTGACACAGATTGCCGGGCGGCATACGCCGAAGCTGGCAAAGAATATCCTTTTTAGCAAATCGCTTAAAAAAATCATTAGAGGAAAGCATGATAAAAAACAAAGTCGATTTAATTTTTAGGCTTCTTGGTGTTGCAATACTTTTTGCTTTGGCTTTGTTTTTTATTAACAATCGGTTCACGCTTTTTTACCGGGTCCATCAAATCGATAATTTGCGAATTCTGATTCCGTTGCAGTTTTATCAAGAGAAAAAAATTGGCGACAACATAACATACTTCAGCACGATGAAGAATCTCCATAATTTGGATGACAGTCTGAGTGTTGAAATCTACAACAAAAAATTTGATCGTTACAGCATAGATACTCTTGGTGGTATATTAGACCAAAAATATATAAATGAAATTGAATATAGTGGTAAACACTTTATTTCTTGGAGTGATGGTGATGCTGGATATGGGTCAGAAAATTTTGTTTATGAGATTCCTGGATCGGGAAAATATATTCGAATTAGATTTATTTATAATGTCGAAAGCTCTTGGGATCTTAGCAGAGACGAAAAAACAATACTTTCAAACATCAAAATAAACTAAACTCCTTAAAAGCTTGGAATAGAGGGTATAATATAATTATATATGCCAACTGAAGATAAGGTAGAAAAAAATCAGACTCCTTTGCCGACGACCGAAAGTAAACCAAAATCACGATTGTGGTGTTGTTTGCTGCCGGCAATTCTAATTGTGCTGGCAATAGGCGGTTTTATAGTTTACCAATTTATTCCACAAGATTACTCCAAGCATTCGCCGGCCAGAAATTATCAATATCCTGAACCGTCGGCGGAAGCTAAAAACCGCCAACTGGTCTGTGATGATTTTCGTGAATATAAAATAAATCCGGGAAAATATAAACCGCTTTGCTTAAATTTGTACAGCGTTACAGTAGATCAAATCAACGCTGCCAACACCGGCGGGCAAAATGACGTAATTTTGTTATATGGCCAATACGCCACTTTCCGGCTTTATTTGCCATCCAGCCCGCGTGATGTTGAAAACGTTGGTGAAAGTTTTTTACGGATTGCCAAATTTAATGACCTAATTACTATTCCAAAATTAATGGACTGGTATAACTTAGCCAGCCTCGATTACATTCCCAAAGAGCTTTCACCCTATCCAGCTCTGGCCTTCCATTTTGCTGATCAGGAAGGAATTAAAGATATATGCGGCGGTTATGCCGCCGGTTGCGCACTTTTAAATTTTCAAACCGTAATTAAAGATAGTTTTTTGTCTGATAATAAAGATGTTGGCAATTTACTGCGGAAGGACAATGGAGACGAATTAGAATATACTGTTAAAATGCCCGGCAACTGCTACGCCAAAGGAGTGATTATTCATGAGGTTGCCCATAACTTTCTGGTTGCCAACAAAATAGCAGTCAAAGGAATGGTTACAGATGGCTGGCTCGATGCTCCGACTTATTTTAATGAAAACTTGACTGAACTGATAACACTTAAGTTAACTGACGAAATTTGTGGTGCAGGATCAATTGAGATAGAAAAAATGATTGTTGGCGGTCAACCGGCTACTGGCGGTGTAGTTGAATTTAATGCAGCCTTTCCACCGGCGGCTTTGCACCCGACAAGTTATCCCAAAGACAATCAATGTGAACAGGCTTTAATTTCAAGTTATTCAAAATATCTCCTAAAAGGGGATTACGAAACACGTTTCAAGAAATTTATCATAGATTTCCGAAATGCTATGAAGGAAAAAGCCATGAGTGCTTACGACGACGATAAACTAATGGCTAAGTTTATGTTAAAAATGATTGGAAATGATCCGGCTGAAAAAGAATTTTTGAAATCCCATGCTTGTGAGATTTAACATATGAAAAAAAATCAAATAAAGAAAGTAGTCAACAAACATTACAGTAATCTTGCCGCTGGGAGTAGCTCATGTTGTAATTGTTCGTCTGATTGTGCGCAAGATATTTCGAAAAGTATCGGATATTCCGAAGATGATCTTAAGTTAAGTGATGCAAACTTGGGACTGGGTTGCGGAAATCCGGTTGCGCTCGCCAATATAGAGAAAGGGGATATTGTTTTGGATTTAGGCTCCGGAGCCGGTTTTGATTGTTTTTTGGCTTCAAAAAAAGCCGGAGACACCGGCAAAGTCTATGGCGTTGATTTTTCAAAAAAGATGATAAAGAAGGCGAGGTCAAACAGCAAAAAATACGGTTATAACAATGTTGAGTTTTTATCTGGAGACATTGAAAAATTACCGATCAGTGAAAATTCAATTGACATTGTAATAAGCAATTGCGTGATTAACCTGGCACCAAACAAAGAAAAGGTTTTTAGAGAAATAAAAAGAGTTCTGAAAGATAATGGCAAGGCATATGTTTCTGATATTGTACTTCTTGCCGATTTATCAGAAGAACAGAAAGCCGACGAGACGCTATTGTCCGGATGCGTCGCCAGTGCCTTATTGAAAGACGAATATATACAAATTGCCGAATCGGCCGGTCTGAAAATTAATGTTTTATCCGAAGATAAAGATATTAGCAAAAGACAGTACGACGGAATTGCACTTGAGAGTTTAAAATTTGAGTTAACAAAATCCAATGCACACTATTTTTTCCAAAGGTACTACAATCTGGATCAAGTTCAAAACTGGCGAGACGATGACTGGGAAGTTTTCTGATCACAAAAGCGGCAAGGTTTTGTTGGAAGACGGCCGAATAGTTAATATCAAAGATGTTCAGGCGATGTCGATCCGGAAACTAAAATAGGCAATACAAAAAAGACGTTTCGATCTGATTAAACGTCTTTTTATGATTTAGTTATTCTACAAAAGTTAATGCATTGCCGGATTTATCGCCACGACCGGTTCTACCGATGCGGTGACAATAATCATCATAAGTATTTGGGACAGTATAGTTTATGACATGTGAAATGTCTCCGATATCTAATCCTCTGGCAGCGACATCGGTTGCGACCAGAATTTTGCATTGATCGTTTCTGAAAGCAGAAAGCGATCTTTCGCGCTGACTTTGGCGTTTATTGCCATGAATTGACTCTGCCTTGTGGCCATGGCTAGACAAATCAAGTGCCAGTTTTTCCACATCTCGCTTTGTTTCGGTAAAAATCAAAACTTTTTTCAGTTCTGGTTGGTTTAGAATGTCCTGTAGTTTGTTGAATTTCTCGCCTCTATCGCGAACGCGGACGACATCCTGCAAAATATTTTTTGCTGTGTCTCCGGTTTTAACTTCGACGATAATCGGATTTTGAAGATATTGGTTAATTAAGTTCTTAATCTTTTGCGGCAATGTAGCAGAAAAAAACATTGCCTGTCTTGATTTTGGCAGAGCATTCAAAATGTTTGTAATCTCCTCGACAAATCCCATATCAAGCATCCGGTCGACCTCATCCAGAACAATGCTCTGGAATGAATCAAAACGGATTAAGCCGCGGTCGGAAATATCCTTTAGCCGTCCCGGTGTTCCAATCACGAAACTAAAACTTCGGCGCAAGTTCTGAATTTGACGGCCCATTGGAGTTCCGCCGACACAAACCACAGAGTAAAGACCCAAGCCATTTGAAAACTTTCTGAATTCATTATCAATCTGAATAGCTAGCTCTCGTGTTGGGGCAATAATTAAAACCTTTTGCTGTCGGCTTGCTAAGACTTTTTCAATTAGAGGCAAAAGAAAAGCGGCTGTTTTTCCTGTGCCGGTATTTGCCAAACCGATCAAATCGCGTCCTGCCATAAGCGGCGCAATTGATTCGTCTTGAACCGGCGTTGGAGCAGAATAATTTCTATAATCCAAATTCTTTTGCAACTCTCGGCAGAAACCAAAATCAGCAAATGAATGTTTAGGTTTGAATTGAGTTAAATTGTTGTTTGGTGCAATCCGCTGAATAAATTTTGAGACATCAATATTTTCGCCACGCGGCCTTCTTGATGGCCTTGAAGGACGGAAATTTCTAATGTGTGGGTTAAAATTCGATTGCCCTCTGCTTTTGAAAGTTCCATCACCGGAAGAGTTCCTTCTTCTGCTTCTAAAATTTTGCATTTAGTTTTCCTCGCGCAATAAAAAATGCGCCTAATAATTAAACTTCGATTAGGCCCTAGAGAACGTCGAAGTTATTAACTCGGAAATCCATAGAACTTATGTCGATGAATTAATGATAACAAAAAATAGTTGGTTTGTCAATAGCCGCCCGGGAAATACTATATTTTAGGAGCCAATAGCCAATTAGAAAAATATTAGTTAATATGTAGGAAAGAATTAATCGAGGAGTAAGATGGTAAAGACAAATGGCGAACAATGTTGTCCGGACGGTGGCAAAAATCGGACGGCTGCTTTTGGTGGCGGAATTTATGGTTTGGCGTTTTTGGGCGCTTTGATCTACTTCATCCAACATGCTGAATCCTTCTGGTTGGGCGTACTCGGAGTTCTTAAAGCCATAATTTGGCCGGCGCTCTTAATCTATAAGGCCTTGGAATTTCTTTCTATGTAGTAATTTTCCACTACAGGAAAGACTAATAAAATCATTACAAAAACCTAGGTCAATAAATAGTATTTATAGTAAAGTAGATTTTTTTCTAAATGTGTTGACTCTTTAGTTTTTTTTTGCTAATATCTACTAGATGACTCATGAAGACGTTATAAGCGCAGAAGGCACAGTTGAAGAGGCTTTGCCGAATTCGCAATTTGTAGTCAAACTTTCATCAGGTCAAGACATCTTAGGATATCTCTCGGGTAAAATGCGTAAGCACTTTATAAAAGTTATGCCGGGAGACAAAGTTAAGATCGAATTGACTCCATATGATTTGACCAAGGGTCGGATTGTATCAAGAGAAAAAGTTAATTACTAAACCAAATGCCTAGAGGGTTTGGAGGTGACTTTTTCTGTTTTTAAACTATCGGACAGCAAATTATGAAGGTAAGACCATCGGTAAAACCGATTTGCAGCCGTTGTAAAATTGTAACACGGCGCAAAAAAGGAAGTGCAACCAGTGTATCTGCGCACCGGACTTTATTTGTGATTTGCTCAAATCCAAAGCATAAACAACGACAAGGATAATATGGTACGACTAGCCGGAAATGAAATCCCGAATGATAAAAGAATAGAAGCCGCTTTGACTTATATTTATGGTATTGGTTTTTCAACCAGCAAGAAAATTCTTAATTCGGCTAAAATCGATCCCAATATTAGAACAAACAAGCTTTCGTCTGATGAATTAGAAAAGATCCGCCAGATAATCAATAAAAATTATAAAATTGAAGGCGATCTTAGAAGCGAAGTCAGTCAGAATGTAAAACGGTTGAAAGAAATCGGTACTTATAGAGGCGCTAGACATACCAGGGGACTTCCTGCCCGCGGACAACAAACTCAGACAAACGCAAGAACCAAAAGAGGCAAGAAAGTTACTGTAGGCTCCGGACGAAAGAAAGCAGCCGAAAAGACATAAGAAATTAAAAGTCTATCAAGTTCGTAAAGTTTATAAACTACAAGGAATATGGCAACAAAGACATCGAAAAACACAAAGAAAAAGAAGATTCTACAACCAGTACTATCTGGCAAGGTTTTTATACAATCATCTTTTAACAATACTATTATTACAGTTACAGATGATAATGGGGGCGCGATAGCATGGGCTTCTGCTGGCTCCATTGGGTTTAAGGGCGCAAAGAAATCCACTCCGTATGCCGCTTCCCTAGCAGCCTCGGCCGCGGTTGAGAAGGCAAAACTGCGTGGTTTGAAAAAAGCCCAAATATTTATTTCAGGTGTCGGCTCAGGCCGCGATTCGGCTATTAGGGCCTTTCATTCAGCCAGTATTGAAGTTGATTTGATTAAAGATGTTACACCTATGCCACATAACGGCTGCCGCAGAAAGAAAGTGAGACGAGTCTAATGAATCACGGATGTCGAAAATGTCGCAGAGAAGGAGTTAAGCTTTTTCTAAAAGGCGAAAAATGTTTTTCCGCTAAGTGTCCTGTTTCAACCAGGCCGTATGCTCCCGGACAACATGGTCCATCTTCATTTACAAAATTGTCCGAATACGGAAAGCAGCTAAGAGAAAAACAAAAGGTTGCCAGAATTTACGGTCTATCTGAAACTCAGTTGAAAAATTATTATCAAAAAGCAACAAAAATGGCGGGAGATAAATCTGAAAACCTGGTTCGATTACTAGAAACCAGACTCGATAGTATAATTTACCGTCTTGGGTTTTTTCCATCACGTTCAACAGCCAGGCAAACGGTTTCTCACAAATTCTTTGCCGTTAATGGTCGAAGTGTAAATATTCCTTCTCACATTATCACCAACAAAGATGAAATATCTGTTAGCCCGTCTAAAAAAGTTGCTGTGCCTGAAAATGTCAATATTCCGTCATGGATTAGCTTTGACCAGAAAAAGCTAATTGCAAAGCTAAAAGCCTTGCCGAATAAAGAAGAAATTGAGCTTCCATTTGATATTAATTTAGTTATTGAATATTACTCAAGGTAATAAAACTTTCAGTTTTGTTACGTACAGAGTAACTATTATACCTTGTAATAAAAAGGAGAGATGATGATTAGCGAAAACGAGATTCCAAAAATTATTGAGAAAGAAATTAATCCGCAAAAATCGGTTTTTAGTATTGAACCGCTTCTTCCTGGTTATGCTGCCACAGTAGGTAACGCTTTGCGAAGAGTTCTTTTGTCTTCTCTTTCAGGTACTGCAATTTCATCGATTAAACTTGAAGGTGCGGCTCACGAATTCTCGGCTGTTCCCCACGTCAAAGAAGACATGATCGAAATTATTATGAATTTGCGTAAAATCAATTTCAAATCGTATTCTGAGGAACCTCAAACTATTGAAATGACAGAAAAAGGTCCGAAAATTGTTACTGCCAAGGACTTTAAGCTTTCTTCCGATATCGAAATTTTAAATCCTGATCAGTATATTGCTACCCTAGACAAAGGAGCAGAGTTTGATCTGGAAGTTGTTCTTGAACAGGGCCGGGGTTTCAGACCAACGGAAGAACAAGTGTCCGAGAAAAATGATATTGGACGCATATCCGTTGACAGCGTGTTTTCGCCAGTTAAACAGGTGAACTTCAAAACTGAAAATACTCGTGTTGGCCAAATGACAAACTATGACAAAATTGAGCTGGAAATCACAACCAATGGATCAATAACTCCCAGAGAGGCTCTGACTTTTGCCGGCAAAATTTTAGTTGAACACTTCAGCTACATTGCCGAAGGCAAGCCGTACACAAGCGAAGAAATTGAAGAGCAGGATGCTGCCTCAGAAGCTGAAAACAATGAGGATGTAAGCATAGATGAATTTGACCCAAAAACCAAGGTTGAGGATCTGAATCTTTCAGCCCGAACTGTTAATGCCTTGGTGAATTCTGGGATTAAAACTGTAGCCGGACTTAAAAGAATGAGTGATTTAAAACTCTCCGAGGTTAAGGGTTTGGGTAAAAAAGGTTTTGATGAAATTAAGGAACTTTTAGGATAAGATATGACACGAAAACTGGGACGCAAAATTGGCAGCCGAAAATCATTAATGCGAAATCTCGCTGCGTCTTTGGTTTTGTTTGAAAAAGTTGATACTACCGAGGCTAAGGCCAAGGAGCTTAAGGCTGTTGTTGAACATTTAATATCAATTTCAAAAAAACAAAACTTAGCCAGTTATCGTCAACTATTGGCATATTTCTATGACGAAAATGCAGCTAAAAAAGTTTATGTTGAGCTTTCAAAACGATACGAAAACAGGCCTTCGGGTTATCTGCATTTGTACCATATTGGCAATCGCCTGGGTGATAATTCTAAAATGGTTCGATTGGAGTTAATCGATCGAAAGGTTTTCGCACCGGTTAAAAAAGAGAAGGCTAAAACCGAGGAAGTAAAAACCGACAAAGAAATCAAGGCTGATAAGAAGGCTGAGAAGAGAATGGAAAAATTGTCACAGGTTCAGCAAAAATCCGGAGTAGTTACACAGATAAGAACAAAGGCTGCCAGAAAAACGGGAACCTCAAACTAAGGAACAAAATGGAAAAGAAATACTATTTAATTGATGCCAGCAGTGCTCCACTTGGTCGAATCGCAACCCAAGCGGCAGTTTTGCTGCGGGGTAAAAACGACCCAAATTTTATGCCGAATGTAAACTCTGGAAACGTGGTGATTGTTATCAATTCCGACCAACTTTATCTTACCGGCAACAAAGAGTTGTCGAAAAGATATTACCGCCACTCGGGTTACCCGGGCGGAATTAAGGAAACGTATTTTAAGGTAATGAAAGAGAACGATTCAACAGAAATTATCAAAAAAGCTATTCGCGGCATGATTCCTCACAACCGACTTTCGTCTGAAATAATTAAAAATCTTAAAGTATTCAAAGGCTCTGATCACTCCTTTATAAAAGAAAAAATCGAGGTTATAAATGACTAAAGATAGTAAATACTATTACGGGACTGGCCGAAGAAAAACAGCTACTGCCAGGGTCAGAATCTATGTCGGAGATGGTAAAATTATAGTTAACGGCAAAGAATCAACTTTGTCAGATGCAATTATTGAGCCATTAACCCTTGTTGGCAAATCAGGTTCGCTCGATATTTCTGCCAAGGTAAATGGTGGCGGAACAACCGGCCAAAATGAGGCGATCAGACACGGCTTGTCCAGAGCGCTTATTGAACTCAATCCGGAGTTTAGGCCAACACTAAAAAAAGCTGGATTTCTAACCAGAGACCAACGTGAAGTTGAACGCAAAAAGCCCGGATTAAAGAAAGCCAGGCGCGCACCACAATGGTCCAAGCGTTAATATGTCTATGCGTTTAGAGAAAATTAATGAACTACTAAAACAAGAGCTTTCGCAGCTCTTTGTTTTAGATTTTCCCAACGAAGTTATTACAATTAATTTTATTCACACTCTTTCCGACTTATCACTAACTAAAGTATTTGTTAGCGTAATGTCCGAGCATCAATCGGTCTATGATGGCTTAAAAAATAATTCTTCGGAATACCGAAAGACACTAGCAAATAAACTATATTTGCGTAAAATGCCGTCTATCGAAATCCACAAAGATGAAATGAAAGAATCTATTGAACATATTGAGGAAATATTGGAAAAAAAATGACGCGCCTGTTGGCACGTCGGACTTATCGTCAGTCCTCAAACGGATTTTCCGGGTCTTCTCCCACCACGGTGTCAGGATCATATCCGCAATGCGGACAGACCATAACGTCGGCGCTGATGCCGATCTGACAGACTCGACAAACCCGGGTCGGCGCTAAGGTGGTGATCTTGGCTCCGTTGTAACGGCGTTGTTCCGGGGCGGTCAGCTCGCGGAATTCGAGGCGCAAGTACATTGAGTTGCAGTATCTACGGTTCCATGGAAGTACTGTGTGCTTCAGTACGCGCATGACATACTCAGCTGAATCCTCGTGACCCGCGGGAATGGGTATGACCTGTGGTTTGCTAGATTTCCATGGCCTAACATCGCTCTCGTAGACCTTAGTGGCCATAGCAATCTGCACAATCCTAACCTTGTCTGTGGTCTGCATGTTGATCACCTCTCCAACGGCCAAGCCCTCCTCACGGCAATTAAATCACAATTGCCATATTTTGGCAATGACGTCGTTCACAAAATACCTCGATTGTGCTAAGATAGTAAGCAGATGGCAAAATACAAAGCAAAAATATTCTTCACCTTGTCGCTGACAGCATTCGCAGTTGCTAGTTTAGTTTTGACCATTTTTAACAACAATCCCTTCAGCGCAGCTACAAGTGTTTTCATTATTTTTTACTCCTCACTATTTATATCAATTTTTGGCATATCAATTTTTCTAATAATATTATTCAAAAAGAGAATCTCAGATCAGATGGCCGTTGATAATTTTTGGCCATCTGCTAGAATTTCTCTACTCATTGCAACGGCTGTCACCATATTGCTGGCCTTGCGTGGCATGAGAGTATTGGATTTGTGGGTTGGGGTTCCTTTGACGCTGGCAATTCTAATGATGGAATTGTTTTTCCGCGGTAATAAATACAAGAGACAAAATGAAGGCTAAGGGCAATTTGCATCCGATCAGTCAATTTCTTCGGCAAGTGGTAAAATCTTTTGAGCCACTCGGTTTTGAGGTTTTTGAAGGTCCTGAAGTTGATTCTGAGTGGAACAATTTCGACGCACTAAATATGTTTTCTGACCATCCGGCCAGAGATATGCAAGATACTTTTTGGCTGACCGATGGTCGCGTGCTTCGGACTCAAACATCAAACGGCCAGGTTCGATTTGGCAAAAGTCACAAACCGCCTTTTCGCATTCTTTCTCCCGGCCAGGTTTATCGGAATGAAGCCACAGATTATAAGCACGAGGTCGCGATTTTTCAGCTTGAGGGCTTGTATGTCGACAAAGACGTCAAAGTCGGCCATCTTTTCTATACTCTTGATTATTTTTTTAAAAAACTTTATGGCCCCGACACTGAAGTCAAATTCACTCCGAGTTTCTTTCCCTTTGTTGAACCGGGTTTCGAAGTCAGTGCTAAACACAACGGCAAATGGCTGGAACTATTAGGCGCCGGCATGGTTCATCCGCAGGTTATTAAAAATATGGGGCTTGATCCGAAAATATACTGCGGTTTTGCTTTTGGAATGGGTGTTGATAGGTTGGTTATGCTGAAATATGGAATCGAAGATATTCGCTTATTAAGGTCCGGTGATCTAAGGTTTTTAAAACAATTCTAATGAAAACCCAAAAAAGCTGGTTAAAAGATTTCACATTAATGGAATTATCCGATGAAAGAATCGCCGAGGTTTTAACATTGGCCGGTATTGATGTCGAGGATGTGATATCTGGAATAGACAAAAATGTTATCGTAGCTAAGATTCTAAAAATCGAAAGACATCCAAACGCTGATAAGCTACAAGTCGTCATCGTCGACGACGGAAGCTCCAAAAGAACAATTGTTTGCGGTGCAACAAATATTGAGATCAACCAATTGGTACCATTGGCTTTACCTGGTGCCAAATTGATCGCTGGCGAGATTAAAGAGACAAATATCCGCGGTATTGACTCGTCTGGGATGCTCTGTGCCGCCGATGAACTTGGCATCGGTGATGATCATTCCGGTATTTATGTACTTCCTGCCGATTGGCAAGTTGGCAAACCGCTGGTAGATTATTTAGGATCAGAAACCGTATTTGATTTAGATATTACTGCCAACCGCGGCGATTGTTTATCACATATCGGTTTAGCCAGGGAAGTTGCGGCATTTGAAAACAGTAATGTTCGGAAAGAACCGGTTTTGATGACCAGGCCAAGTACCGAAAAGACATCTTCAAAAATATCCATTGAAATTAAAGATGCCGAACTATGTCCTCAATATTTAGCCAGAGTAATTGAAGGAGTGAAAATTGGTCCGTCGCCAAAATGGCTACAAGACCGGCTAATCGCTTGCGGCGCCAAGCCGATAAATAATGTAGTCGATGTCACAAACTTCATTCTTTTAGACCTTGGCCATCCGATGCATGCTTTTGATGCAGCAAAAATTAAAGATTCAAAAATAATCGTCCGCAAATCAAAAAACCATGAAGATATTGTCACTCTCGATGGGGAAATTCGGCATCTTGATTCAAGCATATTGGTAATCTCTGACCCAGAGAAGGTTGTTGCGATTGCCGGTATTATGGGCGGAGAAAATTCCGAAGTTGATGACAACACCGAAACTATTATATTGGAAGCGGCCGAATTTGATCCTAAATTTATTCGGGCCGCAGCAAAAAAACTCAACCTGTCGACCGAAGCCAGTTACCGATTTGAACGGGGGATTGACTCCGGTGCAATCGAATATGCAATTAATAAAGCTGCAAGTTTGATCGCCGAAGTTTCAGGCGGCCGCGTTCTTTCCGGCATTGTGCAATCTGGCGAAAAACCGGAGCGAAAAAATATTGCTATTAGTCATGACAATATTCGACGGCTTCTCGGGAAAAATGTCGGCGATGAAGAAATCGAACACATTCTTCGTCACCTAGGTTTTATGATAGAAAACGGAACTGCTACTGTGCCCACCTGGCGACACGATATATCAATTTGGCAAGATTTGGCTGAAGAAGTCGGACGGGTTGTCGGCTACGACAAAATTGATCTTCTACCGCTAACAAAAATTAAGTCGCGTGAAAAGTCAAATTACTACTTTGTTGAAAAATTGAAGGACTTGCTTGATACCGCTGGATATACCGAGTCGATGAACTATCCTTTTCTGTCAGAAAATGACCTGGTTGCCGCCAAATTGAAACCCGAGAATTTACTTGAAATACAAAATCCAATACAGCCGGAAAATAAATATCTTCGTCTGTCTCTAATCCCGGGACTCCTGAAAAATATTGCCAAAAATCCAGCGTTTGATCCGGTATTAATTTTCGAGATTGGTCATGTTTTTTCTAAGACAAATGAGAGCCAAAATTTAGCAATCGCTTCAACAGTCAAAGATCGTGCAGTCCATGATGAAATAATCAACAAGGCTTTAGCTTTACTTCCAAGATCATCAGCAAAAACATCAGAATTTTCCCGCCAAGAACTTCAGCAATACAAAATTAAAAGAGCTAGCGTTTTTGTCAGTGAAATTAATCTATCGAAAATTTTGAACGATATAAAAATTGATAAAAACATTTCACTTAAATCGGCATCACCAGATACCGTATATCGTGGTGTTTCCAAGTTTCCAGCCGTCAGCCGTGATTTGGCTTTCATAGTTGACAAAACTGCTCCCGCCGGTAAAATTTCCGATAAAATATATTCAGTCTCGGAATTGATAAATAGAGTTGAATTGTTTGATGAATTTGCTTCCGATAAATTTGGCTTGGGTAAAAAGAATTTGGCGTTTCATATATATCTTCAATCAAAAGAAAAAACACTAAACGATAATGATGCTTTGGAAATTATAAACTCAATAATCAAAGTTGTTGAGAATAAGTTTAATGCCAAACTAAGAAAGGGCTAGATGAAAAGGACATTAGTTAAAGAAACAGTATCCGAGACTGGAAAAGAAGTTACTGTTTTCGGTTGGGTCAACACCAGGCGCGATCATGGCAAGATTATTTTCATTGATCTTCGCGATAGAACAGGTTTGATACAGATTGTTTTTGTTCCCGGTTCGAAAGCATACGAGAAAATTGATCAGGTCCGCCCGGAATGGGTACTATCTGTTTATGGCAAAATTAATGCTAGGCCAGAAAAAATGATCAACAAGGAGATGATTACCGGGACAGTAGAGATGGAAGCAATTGACATTGAAATCCTAAATGAGGCAAAGACGCCTCCATTTGAGGTTGATAAAGATACCTCAAAGGTTGATGAAGACTTGCGTCTAAAATACCGCTATTTGGATTTAAGATCGGATAGAATGGCCAAAAATCTCACCTTACGTCACGAAATAATTAAATTTATTCGCGAGTATCTGTACAAAAAAGGTTTTCGTGAGATCGAGACGCCATATTTGACTAAATCCACTCCAGAGGGCGCAAGAGAATATATTGTACCATCACGATTATATCCCGGAGAATTTTATGTCTTGCCTCAGAGCCCTCAGCAATTCAAGCAGCTTTTGATGGTTGGTGGAATTGAGCGCTATTTTCAGATTGCCCGCTGTTTTCGTGACGAGGATCAGAGAGGGGATAGACAGCCGGAATTTACTCAGCTTGATATGGAGATGAGCTTCGTCGACCAGGAAGAAATTTTACTGTTGGTCGAGGATCTAATGGTAAAGACCGTTGAGGCAGTAGCGCCTCAAAAGCAACTTAAAAAACCTTTTGAACGAATTACTTACGCTGAATCGATGGAAAAATATGGCTCGGATAAGCCTGATATGCGCACTGATAAAACTGATCCGAACGAGTTATCTTTTGTCTGGGTAATCGACGCGCCGCTTTTTAAATATTCCAAAATCGATAAGAAATTGGTTTCTACTCATCATCCATTTACCATGCCAAACATCGAAGATATCAAATATCTCGATAACAACCCAGAAAAAGTCAGGGCATACTGCTACGACCTCGTATTAAACGGATTTGAAATTGCTAGCGGATCAATTAGAATTCATAAGAGCGATATTCAAAATAAAGTGTTTGATCTTCTTGGAGTTTCGGAGGAAGAAAAGAATCGAAGATTCGGACATATGATAGAAGCTTTTGAATATGGGGCTCCTCCGCATGGCGGCATTGCACCTGGAATTGACAGGATTGCAGCAATATTAGCCGGAGAAACAGTTATTCGTGAAGTAATTGCATTTCCAAAAACCGGTGACGCAAAGGATTTGATGATGGGTGCTCCGTCACTGGTTTCCGAAAAACAGCTTAAAGATGTCCACATTAGTTTGGCCAGCGAAGCCAAAGGCAAGGTTCTCAAAGAGACAGAAACGCAGACAAATGACTAATCTAAGATTGAATAAATTCTTGTCTCAATCAGGTGTGACTTCCAGACGAAATGCCGATGACTTTATTAAATCCGGTAGAGTTTTTATTAACGGCGAGAAGGCTTCTATTGGCTGCATTGTCAGTGATAATGACAGTGTCACTGTTGATAAAAAACCTGTTAAGTTGCCGGATCAATTCCAGTATTATGCTCTTTATAAGCCCGCCGGCTTAATTACTTCATTGACCGACGACCAGGGTCCATCAATTCGGAAACTGATCCCTAAAGAAACAAGATTATTTCCGATTGGACGGTTAGATAAAGATACCGAAGGACTTTTGATTCTGACCAATGACGGCGATTTCGCAAACGAACTTTCGCACCCTTCTTTCACCAAAGAGAAAGTCTATCACCTCGAGTATGGCGGCAAACCGACCAACATCGGCAAAGAGGGGATTATTAGACAGTTCCTCAAAGGTATAATGTACAATAGTAAGAGATATTATGTCGATAAGGCTAGATTTATTGGTGGCTCAAAAATCGAAGTAACACTTCATCAGGGCAAAAGTCGGCAACTTAGGATTATGGCCGGCAAAATTGGGCTGGAGGTTAAATCTTTGAAAAGAGTGGCGATTGGTAAGCTTAAACTCTCATCGCTAAAAATCAGCCCGGGACAAATCGCCAAAATTAGTAAAAGGAATATAATTTAGTAGATTATGATTGAAAAGTCTCTCGTTGCGTTATCAATAATTTGTAATTTAGTCGGATTTAATTTATCGGCTACAAAAACCGATACCAAGCTGGCTGATTTTTATGCCAAGGAAGATTATCAATCCGTTTCTGCTGCGGATTCAATTAATTTACTTTCTGGCGTAGTTCTGCCGATAGTTAAGGATAACGCCGCCAAAGCGTACATTAATACTAAAAATTATGCCCTGATCGACGGCGACACAGGAATATTGCTGCTTGGGAAAAATCAAGACGACAAAGTGCCGATTGCATCAACAACAAAAATAATGACAGCGGTAGTTGCTTTGGAAAATTACAAGCTCGATGAGGTCGTAACTGTTCCGTATAAGGCGACTGTTCAAACTCCAACAGTGGTGAATCTTCGTACCGAGGAAAAAATTACAGTCTCCGAACTTTTACACTGTCTGTTAATTAAATCCGGTAATGATTCCGCTTATGCTCTGGCGGCGCATATGTCCGGTCAGCCGGATGACATTAAACCTTTCGTTGACAAAATGAATGAGAAGACAAAAACGATCGGATTGAATAATACTCATTATTTGGATCCGGCCGGACTATCCGACGAAGGTTATTCGACGGCTAATGACCTGGGCACGATAACCAGGTATGCTCTTTTAAACCCGACATTTAGAGAAATCGTCACAACCCAGAAGTATGTTGCAACTAATACAACGAAAACTATTTTTCACCAATTGGAAAATTCTAACCGCTTGGTTACAGCATATCAGTATCCCGGGGCCATCGGCGTGAAAACCGGCTTTACCTATGCTGCAAGCCATTGTCTGATTGGTGCAGCAACTCGCAATAACCACACCTTAATCGCAGTGGTTTTAGGAACTTACGTTGATTCAGTTACAGCATCAGCCGACGAAGCTCGAAAACTCCTAGATTGGGGCTTTGCAAATGTAACCTGGCCTAATTAAATAGTTCTTTGTTCTCGAGAGCGACGGCTGCTGCTGAAACTTGAGCTCGCTGTTTAGAATTGCCTTCACCCTCAGCAATTTTTCTTTTACCGATATAAACTGCTACAACAAATTTTTTATTATGATCAGGGCCGTTCTCGGAAACAGTATCGTAGGTCGGGGTGATTGAAAACTTTTCCTGTGACAACTCTTGAAGCCGTGATTTTGCATCGATAAAATGTTTATTTTCCAAAATATCGTCCAGTTTGTAAACAATACGTTTTTCTACAAAAGCTCTGGCGACTTCATAACCCAAATCGGTGTAAATGGCGCCCAGAAGGGCTTCAAAAGCATTTGCAAGGATTAAATCTCTTGCTTTACCGGTGTTTTTTGCTTCGCCGCGGGAAACTTTCAAATACTTTTCCATGCCGATTTTTTTTGCTTCTGCAGAGAGAGATTCGCCTTTAACTAAGGCGCTTCTCCAGGCAGTCATTTCGCCTTCGGGCCGATCAAAATTGGCAAAGAGATACTCAGTCACGGCCAGCTCTAAAACCGCGTCGCCTAAAAACTCCAAGCGCTCGTTGTGCGAAAGCCCTAAGCTCCGGTGCTCATTTATGTACGAACGGTGAATAAAAACCTGCTCCAGAACTGAATCATTTTTGAAATTTAGACCGAGGTTATTAGCAAATTCTTTAATTTCATTCATTTTTGGTCTCTTTCTTTTCAACTTGTTCTTTATGGTTTGTGTAGATCGTTCCCAGGACGCCGTTGATAAACTTTCCGGAGTTATTACTGCCAAACTGTTTAGCCAATTCAACCGCTTCGTTAATCGAAACTTTTGGAGGAATATCATCGGTGTGCAAAAGCTCGTAAATAGCGATCTCGAGAATTGATTTATCAATAACAGAGATTTGCTCAATGGGCCACTCAGGAGCACATTCTTCAATTTCCTTATCTAGCGCATCCCGATGCTTGCTTACACCCAATATTTCGGATTTAACAAACTCTTTGTCGATGTCATCGGCAAATTCGGCAATAGATCGTTGCAGAATTTCTTCTAAGTTAGAATCGGGACGGAAATTCCATTCATAAATTGCCTGCATTGAGACCATTCTTGAAAGGTGCCTGTTCATATTCCCACTCCAAATATATTACTTTTTAGGATCGATTTCTTCCGAAACAGGTGCTTTATCACTAACGTCAATAACTTTTTTGCCTTTATAGGTGCCGCAATTTTTACATACCTGATGTCGAAGTTTAGCTTCATGGCATTGCTCACAATAAACGATGCCGGGAGTCTCCAGCTTAATTTGATGCCGTCTTGAACGAGTACGAGTCTTTGATAATTTTTTCTTTGGCTCAGCCATTTTCCTACCTTGTTATTCGTTTTTACTATGTAATTCTGACAGATCAAGAGCAAAAAGTCAACACTAGACTACAAGACTGACAATCTTACCCTTGACATAAATGAATTTTTTAATACCTGATTCTGGAATCCAGGTTTTAAGTTTTTCACTTTCCGAAACAATCTTCTTTACATTTTCTTGTGATTCATCTGGCATAATCTCAATCTGATCGCGAACTTTTCCATTAATCTGGACTGCAATTGTAATTTTTTCATTGGCAATCATTTCTTTATCGTAACTTGGCCATGAAGATTTTGTAATTTCGCTGCCAGTCAAGTTCTTATACATCTCCGACGAAATATGCGGCGCGATTGGATATAAAAGTTGAATAACTTTAACTAACGATTTTTCGGTAATTTTCTTTTCTTTATTAATTGAATTTGAAATTTCCATCAAGCTTGATACCACAGTATTAAAATGAAAGGTATCCAGATCATCGGAAATTTTTTTAATCGTTTGATTTACGAGACGAGTCGTTTCAATAGTTTCATCATCACGAACAAATTGAGGCAATTGCCAAAAGCGTTTTAGAAAACGATCGACACCGCCAATGCTGGAAGAATTCCATGTCGCAGCTTCGTTATAAGGACCAATAAATAGAATATATGTGCGCAAGGTATCAGCACTGTATTTTTCAACTATTGCGTCAGGGTTAATCACATTGCCAAATGATTTACTCATTTTTTGGTGATCAGCGCCCAAAATCATGCCATGAGAAATCCGTTTTTTATATGGCTCTGCACCAGGTACAAGACCCAAATCAAACAAGAACTTATACCAAAAACGAGAATAAAGCAGATGAAGTGTTGTATGCTCCATTCCACCATTATAAACATCGACCGGCATCCAAAAATCCATTTTTTCCTTTGATGCAAACTCTTCGTTGTTAAGAGGATCGAGATAGCGCAGGAAGTACCAACTTGATCCAGCCCAGTTTGGCATAGTGTCAGTTTCTCTTTTTGCCGGACTGCCACATTTTGGACAATCGACATTAACCCAATCCGAAATATTAGCCAAAGGCGATTCGCCCGTATTGGTTGGTTGATAGTTTTCAACTTCAGGTAATTTAACTGGCAACTGGTCATCAGAGACTGGAATAATTCCGCATTTTGGACAATGGATGAGCGGGATCGGTTCACCCCAATAATGTTGTCGGGAAAAAATCCAATCCCGAAGTTTGTAGTTAACCTTAAAATCTCCATGCCCGGATTCTTTCAATTTCTCGGTAATTCTTTTCTTAGCAGTCTCGGAGTCTAGCCCATCAAAATCACTTGAATTAACTAGGAAACCATAATCTTCAATTGATTTCTCTTTGTTATCGATACCAGACATCCAAATACAATAACTGGCGCAAACCATTCTCTCGATTGTTAGTTCATCACGGTCGAGCCAAACAACGTCGTGGATTTTCTTTTCTTCGTCAGACATATCTTGTCGTTCGTCGTCGAACAATTCAAACAGAAATCCTTCCATATCGGCGATTCGATTCTCATTTTTGTGAGCAGCATGGAACACAGGTCGGGTGCGACCCAATGATTTGACCAATTTTATGTTCTTATAACCTGTCTCTTCAAGAACCTCTCGTTTAGCTGCCTCTAAATGTGTTTCGCCATCATCAACACCACCGGTAATAAATGTTGTCCAGGGCTGAGTCTTCCAATCAAGACAGAGATACTTATTCGTTTTTGGATCTCGAACAATTACTTCTACGCTTTTCCTCTCGACATACTCTAAATCATCTTTTGGTGGAGTTTTAAAGTAGGTAACTTTGGGTGCGATTGATTGGATGATTTCGATATTATATTTCTTTGCAAACTCGAAATCACGTTCGTCATGAGCGGGGACTGCCATAACGGCCCCGGTACCATAGTGCCCCAAGACATAATCTGCAACCCAGACGGCGACTTCTTTGCCGTTTATTGGATTGATAGCTTTTACGCCCCTTAATTCAACACCGGTTTTTTCTTTTTGCAATTCGGTTCGTTCAAGATCTGATTTTTTCCCCGATAATTCAATGTATGATTCAACCTCATTGTAGTTTGAGATTTTTGACTTTAATTTTTCAATCAGTTCGTGTTCAGGAGCAAGTACAACCCAGGTACATCCGAAAAGAGTATCGGCGCGGGTGGTATATACTTCAATTTGCTCACGAAAATCATTAATATCAAATATAATGCTCGAACCTTCTGACCGGCCAATCCAATTTATTTGGCTCGTTGCAACGCTTTCGGGATAATCCACAGTTTCCAGATCGTCAATTAATCGATCGGCGTAGGCGGTGATCCGCAGCATCCATTGCTTCTGCATCTTTTTTTCAATCGGGCCCTTGCACCGCTCGCATGATCCGGCGACCACTTCTTCGTTTGCTAATCCGATTTTGCAAGACGGGCACCAATTTATTGACATTTCGGATTGGAATGCTAATCTTGGATTTGTAACATCATCGTCGCTAATTTTCGTCAACTTTCCATTAACAATTCCGTGCTTATAAAACTGCAAAAATATCCATTGTGTCCATTTATAGTATTCCGGATCGGTAGTATTAATTTCACGCGACCAGTCAAAAGAAAACCCCATCGCTTCCATTTGTTGACGAAAAATTTGAGTATTGTTTTTAGTTATTTCTTGCGGTTTTTTTCCTTTTTTTATCGCCGTATTTTCCGTTGGCAGGCCAAAGGCATCGTATCCGATGGGATATAGGACATTAAAACCCTCAAGGCGTTTTTTCCGTGCGTAAGAATCCAGAGCGGAATATGAACGAGTATGACCAACATGGAGCCCATCGCCCGATGGATAAGGAAATTCAACCAAAACGTAGAGTTTCTTTTTATCTTTGGCATCAGATACCTCAAAAACTTTTTGGTCTATCCAAATCTTTTGCCATTTAGATTCTATTTTTTTAGGATCAAAATCTGTCATAATTTTTGGTGGTGTGTTCTCGCCAAGGCTCGAACAATTTTCAAACGGGGCGATTCCTGATTGGCGTTTTTCGGGCATTAACTCGAAACTGCTTCCCATTGCTACCCATACACCCCTAAAACCCTTTGAGACGGCTTGCCGTCTGCTAAATTGCCTGCACCATACATTGGGCGTTTTTCGGCTGGGATCTGCTCCTCCCGAAGCGAAACATATTCCGCTCTTTTCCTCTGCTTTCCAAGACTGATTTACCAAGGCAACTTCTCGGCTCGGGTTTTGGGGGTTGGGGGGTGAAAATACCTTATCAGGCACAAAGTGCCGTCGCCGAACGATTTTTACGAACGATTAGCGAGAAAAAGGCGTTCGGCAAATTTTTTTATTACTCGAGCATTTGCACTGTTATAATAGCAAAATAGGAGTGGAATCACAACCTTTTTTAGAAAAAAAGAGCCCGTACTATGAAAGCGCGGGCCCTGTGCTCTTGTCGGTTGCAGAAAAGACGATCTTGCGTCATTAGCAGCGTAATAGGACGCAAGTTTTTGCCACACAGTCGACGACTCGAGCTTGCCCTTTGGAGATCTCCTGTTCGGGGATCTCCTCTCCCAGCACTTCTTTCCCGAAAAATGTGGGGAGTTGCTCGGCATACTCGAAATGCGTGACAAGGACAACAACGTCTGCCTCGTTCTCCCTGGACTGCACCAGTCGGAGAGCTGCAGGCAGATTCTCTCGGTGACGGTCGTCCGACCAAAGGATCTCGTGAGAGGAAAATGGAACGCCCAAAATCTCGGACATGATCTTGGCGCTCTCAACTGCTCGTGCAGCTGTCGACGATAGTATGACGACGCTGCCCCCCCCGATGACTTGCTGAAGTCCCTGGCTCAGCCGGTTGATCTCTTCGACACCCCTACTGTTCAGATGGTCTCCCCCATAGCTCCCATGCCGAGCGACTATCAACTTTTCCAACTAAACCACTCCTCTCTCGAAATGTCTGGTATCGAATCCTAGTGCAAGATTACAGAAATTTACCGAATAAATCAACCTGCTAACCACTTTTGTTGATTATTATTTTTCGATTTGCAAGAAAAAACTATGCCAATCCGATTAAAGCTCCGGTTTTAGACCTGAGACAATCGAGTGAAAAACTGTCTCATTCGAACAAATCACCTGAGACACAAAACAGCCAAATTCAAGATCAAAAACCCAATAATCTTGTTACCTATCCTATACAGAGAGGGAGTAAGGATGGGATTGGCAATAAAGAAAATATTAAACAAAATATACAAAACAACTTAACAACAAAATTACAAACAATACCAATAACACCACAACAGCAACAAATCTTATCCCTCCTTTACCATTTCCGATTCCTAGACAGAAGCCAAATACAGAAGTTCATGAATCATAAAAATCACAAAAGAATACTACTATGGCTAAATGATCTAAATGAGAAAACCACTAAAGCCGTTATCGAGCAATCGTGGAAACATTACGCCAATCCAATCAAATTAACAAAAGATTATCTGCCCAAAAACGCATTAGAGAAATCATTTAAATTGTCCCAGCCGATGGGACAATATATCAACGATTTCAAGGCTAAATCACAAATATTTGTCGCACTAACCCTTACATAATATAGGTTAGGTAGGTTCGGTAAATAATAACGTAATTACAACAACTCAAAAAAATGACACTACCCAACATTACCAACAAACAAATAGAGATACTAAATCTTATCTATCAATTCCGATTCCTCAACAGAACCCAAATTCAACAACTCCTAAAACACAAAGATTAAAAAACAATTAACTATTGGCTAAAATCATAAAATTGAAAAATCACAGGTGCCAACAAAGTTAAAAATGCTCGATGAGCCAGAACTCAATATTCAAATTACCGAAAATGATAAGATTAAAGAGTTTGGAATAACGGACGATATTTGGACTAAGATATAAAAAAAGAGCCCTGCGTCAGCCATGCAGGCCAACATTGCAGGAGCTCTGGAATCTTGCTGAGACGGATCACAGCTGTGGTCGGTTGTGATCCTTCAGTTCGGTGAGCGTGTAGGCTCGGTTTGTCCAGAGAACCCCCTGAACGAAGCCAAGCCAACGGAACGCTTTCTCCGTCCGTCCTTCATGGACGAACTCGACCATCTTATCGAGCATGCCATGGCAGTGTTCGAGCCCGATTTTGGCGTGATCGAGAAGATCATCATGGGGATAGTCGATCTTCCCAATACCCTCACCTTCAAAGCGTAGCCGATACGTCTCAATCACCCCTAGAACCTTGTCAGAGGTCATACCCCGTCTCCTTTCAGCGATGTTCTATCCGCAACCACTTTATTCCAAAATACTCAAATAGTCAATAATCTTGGACCACATATTATATCTGTAATAGTATTACAAAGTATGAGGATCTAACCACAAAAAAGGCCCGAGAGTCCAAAACTCCCGAGCCTAATTTGCTAGTACTCATCGGCACACATAATTGTTAGCACACGCTGGCATGTTGGCGATGTCGGGTCTTCCCAGGCATGCAAGGCCTGATTATAGTAGTCTATCTTCCAGAAGACTTTTTCGCCAAACCAAACCAGGCTGCCAAAGTCCCTTTCGCCATACGGGTCATTATCTTCATTAAACTTCTTATAGTCGCGTACCGCAGCCATAAGCCCGTCTAAATCCGGTAAATTCCTAACTCCTTGCGTTATAATAACGCCGAACCCTGTCCTTCTAAACTTATCATTTACTGATGCAACTTCTAATACTTGTACACAAGTCATAACAAACCTCCATATATTTAATTAAATACCGAGCAGGTCGACCTCCTGCCATCGAGTGGAGGCCAAGAACAAATAGGCTGATTCGGGTCAAGGTGGAGCACACAACGATCTGAACGACCTTGAGGCGAACAGACTATTTGTTCTATAAGATGGGAGAACTGGCAGGAGGAGATATCATTTCTTTAGACAAACTAAAAAAGTCCACAACTTTGCGGCTTTTTAATACTCAAGCAAATTACAAATACTATTGGACTTTGTTAAACCATTTCTGCAGGAGCTTTCCCTTTTAGCATTTTGTGGGGAAAATAGTTCCAGGCATCAGTTGCCAATTCCAAAACATTTTCCAGTTCCATCGGTTCACCTCGATCAAAAATCCGGACTATCTTCATCATGTCGTCAGTTTCTTCTTCGTGAAAAATTATGTCTGTAATGTGATCGAATGTAAAAGGGCTGTCGTGCTCGGCTAACAGTTCCTCAAATTTCTCTTTTATTTCTTTTCGCTTTTCAGCGATTTCTTGTTTGTTCATGTTTATATCTGTAATAATTTACTTTTTCTTTTCTCATGGTCTGGCATTTGTGCTTCCATTAAACTTTTCCATAGTTTGCTGTGATTTGGCACATGATAATGCAATAGTTCGTGCAAAATCACGTATTCGCCCAGTGACCGCTCCATTCCCAAAAGCTCAACATTAAAACAAAAGAATCCATTGGTCGAACAACTTGCCCACTTGCGAGACATAGGTCGCAAACTGATCTGCTTAATTTTCACTTTAATCTTATCGGCAAAAATATGGACTTCTTCCTTAAATTCTTTTTTTGATTCCCATGTTTGAACCATTTTTTTCATATCTTCACCTGAACTAAGGTCAAAATGATGTTATCAACAATTTTTGACTGCTGGCCAATTGGAATATTTAGATCGTCCAGTTTGTCATAAATGTCATTTCTCAAATCCCTGGTCAATTTCTCGCTCTTGGCAAATTCCGGATTGTTTTTTACGATTTCCTCAATCTCTTTGACTGCTTCAATATCTGCGACACCAGCGTCAGTCAAAACATCTCTAATGAACCAGGCGATACTAGATATCCCTTGTTTTTCTTGTTCCTCTTCTCTTGCGACTTCTTGCTCGGAAAGTTCCAGCAGTTGTTGTAATGCGTCCTGGGTAGTCAACTGCTTACTGTCAAATAAATCTTTTATTTTTTCTGCTCGATCTCTAACTGAAATCAACACAGGATCACCAGATCGCTCTTCTGCCAACTTTTGGATACTCTTAAGCAGATTTATAACCTTAACCTCATCGGGCTGATTCTTGTTTTTGATCGTTTCTATTCCGTCTTTGTTAATTTTATAAAGGTCTTTACCAATCGAAATCGGAGTACTCTGAATTTGTTGTCTGACTAGCTCCGTCGTCTTTTTCTGAAACTCGTGATCAATTTTCAGATCTTTGCTATATGCATTTCTAACCACATGATACATATTCGATAAAGTCATGTATTCATCGATATATGGTCTCAAAAATGCATCGGGAGAAATAATCTCGTACAGCATTTCAATTTCATTGAATAATTTGAAGAAGGCTTTTCTTTCTTCTTCGTCTCTAAAATTCTCAACCAAAATCCCGGCCAATCTGTCATCAAATGGGCCATTTAACATCTCGAAATATTGTTTTGCTTCGTCTTGGAGTTTTTTGACAAACCTTTCTTTGAGCAAAGAAAGATCTTTAACTATCGCGTTAACTTCATCGCTGTCAAAACTTAATGCACTTTCCAACTTGTCGAATATGCCTACGAAATCCAGCACAAAACCATGCGGTTTAACCATTTTCATTTCTTCATTCTCATATGGCCTGTTCACACGAGCAATTGTCTGCAAAAGCGTGTGATCTTTGAGCGGTTTGTCCAAATACATGCAGTAAAGAATCGGCGCATCGTAGCCAGTCAAAAGTTTCTCGGTCACGATAAGTATTTTTGGCGTAGTCCCGAATCTGGTGAACTCTTTGCGAATTTCCTTTTCCTTTTTTTCATCATGGTGATACGCTTTGAGCGCCTCGCTGTCTTCATTGTTTCCGGTATATACGACCTCGCTCCATTCGCTCGGCAAATACTTATCAAGTTCTTTTTTGTAAAGCGCGCAGGCTTCTCTATCAACGGCTACTAAAAATGCTTTGTAATTCATTGGTTCAACATGTTCTTTAAAATGTTTGGCCACAAACTCGGCAACTTTCCCAATTCTACCTTTGCCCTTCAAAAAGTTTCTGGTATTAACGGCTCGCTCTAAAATAGCATTAAGCTGTTCGATGTCAGAAACCCCATGCTCCTGTGCTAAACTAAAGAATTCTCGTTCAAGCGTTTCTTTTGGTACCAGCATTTCATTTGGTGCGAGCTGGTAATAAAGCGGTAGGGTGGTGCCGTCTTCAATTGATTCCGAAATACTATACTTATGCAAATATCCCTTCGTATCATCAACACCAAATGTTTTGAATGTACCCTTACCATACTGTGTTTTATCAATTGGTGTGCCGGTATAGCCGATGAAGGTGGCATTTGGCAATCCCGCCATTACAAAAGTTCCTAAATCTCCGCCGGTTGTGCGGTGTGCTTCATCGATTAGTACAAAAATATTTTTTCTTAAATTTAGATCAGCCGGCAAACCTCGGAATTTGTGAATCATACAAACCACAATTCCTCGATAATCAGATTTCAAGATTCTCACTAAATCGGCAATATGATCAGCTCTCTCAACATTCTCAAGCCCTGCAAACTTCAAATTCTTTTCCATTTGATCTTCAAGTTCATTTCTATCGAGCATCATAATAACCGTAGGCTTTTCTGCTTTGCTTGATTTGAATAATAGCTCGGCAGTTTTTATCATCGTAAAAGTTTTGCCCGAACCTTGAGTGTGCCAGACCAAACCTCTGGTTGCATTCTCATCCAAAGCTCGCTCGAGCACAGCTTCAACTGCTAGCGCTTGGTGCTCTCGCAGTACCAGCTTGCTCAGCTCCTCGTCTTTCTCAATAAACATGATGTATTTTTCAATCAGATTTAAAACATGAGAAATATTAAAAAATGTTTTAATCTTATTTTCCAGCTCGCCGACTTTATCGCCCTTCCATGTAAAAATATTGCGTCTGATAGTATTCCAAGTTGCGCCGTATTCAAGCCGTATGCCCTCGCTGGCAAGATACAATTGCTCGACCGCCATTATTTCGGGTGTTTCAATGTGATATCTTCGGATTTGGCTAAGAGCTTTGTCGATTCCTTCTAGCTTGGTTAAGTTTTTACATTCAATTTCTAAAACAGGGATTCCGTTTATAAGGAAAACAATATCTTGTCGATTTGAATATCTGCCATTTGAAAATGAAAATTCATCAGTAACTTCAAAAACATTCTTGTCTAGATTTTCAAAATCAATAATAACTACATTCCTCTCGCGCTTTTCTTTTTCATCATAAGCAGTTGACTGACCACGTAAGAAAAGAAGTATCTCTCGATTACCATTGATATTGGATGAAAATATCGGTAGTTTGTAATTCTCTGGTAACCAAACATTCAGTTCGTGCAATTTAAAGTCTAAAAGGTCGCGATAATACGGCTCACTTTTATAGTTTTCACCTTCACCACGTCTCGCATCACTTTCTTCTCGTGCTACACAACGCCACCCAATTTCTTGAGCATATTTTATAATCCTATTCTGTACTGATTTTTGTTCTGTGGGTTGTTTCATAAAAATCCTCACTTTATAAATTCTTCAAGTTCTGTTTTTTTGTCATTATCGCTAGGGTTGCCATTAGCATCTAAATAATCTTCAATTTCACCATCTGATAGCACAAAAATATTCTTGTCTTCGAGAAGACCGATGATTTCTATTTTAAGATCCTTCTCATTATCCGACAGCATATTTGTTTTTAATGAGTTTCGATCGCTTTTGTTTAATTGTGTTATTTTGTCTGCAATCTCATTGAAAATTCCATGAAATGTTGCTGAAATAACATTTTGTTCGTGGTCATTTTTCACAGTTAAAACATCAAGGTCAAGAATAAGCTTGTAATCCAAGTCAAATCCTAATAAAACTTTCAGATATTTTTTTGTATCGCCCTTACCGTCCATTTTAATAACTGTATACTTATCATTAAATGTCTGATCAATAGAAGAGAAAAATTTAGAAAAACGTTCGGAATCTCGAAAACCTTCAACAGCAAAAATCTTATTCCCAAAAAATATTTGAGAAAATTCTAAGTCAAATATCCGTTTCTCTTTAGAAGTTAGCAGGGATTCGTCTCTGTACCTTTTGAATTGTGAAGATAAATCACTATCTAATTCAAATTTAAATATATTACCGACAAGATCAGGATCTATAAAATAGGGTGAGTGAGTCGCAACAAAAACCTGGGAATCTTTCGAGAGCTCTAGAATTATATCAAAGAGCTTTTTTTGTGCTTGTGGATGCAAAGAAATTTCAGGCTCGTCAATTAAATATATCATTTTCCCTCTCGAAGCAGAAGCAATAGACTTTAAGAACAAAAGAGAAAATATCATTTCAACACCCGCGCCGAGTTTATTCACAAATATTTGCCTTAACTCGTCATTCTTTCTCATAGCAAAAAAAGCATTTTCGAACGGTGAAAGAATATTCATAAATTCAATTCGAACATTTTTAAAATCTTCTCTGTTAAAAAATTCGGCAGTCTCATTGGCCACAAGTGAACCAGCTCCTTCTTGTGCCGTCTTGATTATTAGCTCGAAAAAATCGTTGTTAAATTTTTCAAACAAATCGTTCTCAGCAGTAATGCTTTCTCTAAGTTTTTTGTGAAATTTCCAGCTTAAGTCGTCAAGAACTCTATCGAATGTATTTTTGTAATTTGAGCTTTTAGAAACATGGCGAGTTCTATGCTTATCGAAATAGAAAATATTTAATCCGCCCTCAAGGCGATCAACATCAAACCCTAAAGTAAAATCATCTAAATTGGCAGTGCTTTGACCTCCTGTAGAAGTTGTCGCGTTTGAGTCATCGGTCAGAGCCTTCGAGACAATTTGTAATGGAGTCGACAATAACTTGCCAGGAGATCTATTGTTTCTTATTTTAATCTCTATGCCAATACCCTTAGCATTCACAGATGACCCACGAAAAGTTTCGGGTAATTTAAATTTTGTTAGGCTGCCCAACTCAAAATCAAATACAATTGGTTCGTTGGGATTACAAAAATCATTGATTGATAATCTATTTTGAATAGTATACGCAGAATCAACCATTAGGTTAATCACTTCCAGGACTGATGTCTTTCCGGTTGCGTTTTCCCCAACAAAAATGTTTAATCCACTACCAACTATACCATTAGGAATGGCCAGTTCGTCAATTGTTAGATTAAGACATTTGTAATTCTCAATTTTCAATGATTTAATTGCCATAAACTCGTCTCTCTTCACTCATGGGTTCTTGAGGTAAGGTTTTAAATAATTTTTGATATGCTGATAATTTTTCTTGCACTGATTTTTGTTCTGTGGGTTGATTCATAGTTTCCTGTTTGTTATTTTGAAAGTTTTTTTACTATCTCACCCAACAATAGATCCAGCTCGTTGGTATAATTTACTTGAGTAGCATTGGGCATACTTTCCTTTTTCTTAATTTGATCGTGTAGATATAAATCAGCTAAGTTTCTCGATGATTTGTCTAACCGCTCAAAAAGATCTTTTATACTTTTCCCTACATGGTTATTTGCAACCTCACTGAACGTCTTACAGTCAAATATTGGGGGGACATGATCGATGATTGCCCTGAGCAAATAAGTGACTGATAAATAGCACCCATTTTTACTAGCGATATTAAGCTCGTTCAGAAGCGCAATAAGTTTTGTTTGATCAAATTCTTCGTTTTTAATTTGAGATACATCATCAATCCTTTTTGGATCAACATAATTATATTCATCTGTTATTGACTTGTTTTCCATTATAATTTTGCTTTCTCTGTGCGTTTCTTCAAATGGTTTAAAAAATCTTTTACCAATTGAATCACTCATACTTGGTGCAATACTAGTAACCCATCGCTCGATATTCTGTAATTCTTTCTCCTCGGCCTTAGAATCCATAAATGAACCAAGAGTTTTTTTCTGTTCAATTTTTCGCATGAGAAAGGCGTGGTTGTCGCCAATTACACCTTTTAACAGCTCAATCTCTTCCAAAGTAAGGACAACTTCATAATACGGGAACCAATGCTTGTAAGGATTATAATATGGCGGTTTAAATTTACCTGCAATTGTGTTAACAGCTTTTTCCATCGAAGAATAGTATTCGGATTCAATATCATCTGCATTTCTGGCGACTATTTTTTTTAAAATATGTAGATTCCAGTACTTTGCTTGTTCGATAAAAAATTCTGCACCGAAATCGGAAGTAAAGCCTCTAAGGTTCTCCCCATCTTTCATGACAGCCTCCTCAGTCCACTCATCAGTTCATGGAGTAGGGTTTTGAATAATTTTTGATATATTGATAATTTTGCTTGAACTGATTCGATTTTTTCCGTTAGCGCATCAAGAGCTACCAGCAAATCTTGTTGTTCGCTAATAGGCGGTGCAATAATTTTCATTGAAAGCACAGAGCTCTTATTAAATTTTGCGTTGACAGAGTAAGTCTGAAGCTTGACAAAATATCCATTTTCTCTAATCCAATTAATGTAGTAAAATAATAGTTTATTGATCATCCGCTTTTGGTTGGTTCTTATTTTTAGAATAAATGATGAGTGTAGTATCTTTTCCTCTCCAGCAAATATTGCAGTTTTTCCCACATGCTCTCTGCTGCCACTCCTCCAATTGAGCAGTACATCGCCATATTCCACAAAGCTAGATAACTCTCTACTTGTCTTTGGTTGGTAATAATTCACTTTGTCAAAAATAATTTCTCCGCTCAAAGTGATATTCTTGTTTGTTATTATCTTATAACCTATTGGCTTTAATAATGTGGCAACAGCTGCCTGTATCCCATAAGATACTTCGCCCACATCTCCAAGCCTGACAATTTCCCAGCTCTCTGGAATCTCGCCGATTTCGGACATTTTTGTTGGCTCGTTTTTTGTGCCATGAGTGAAAAGGTGCTGCATCATGGTTTTTTTGAGCTTTTTCAGCTTTTCAATCAATTCCTCTTGCCCAGCAATTGCACCTTGCGTAGTTGTGAGAACGTTGGAAATTGCTTTTTGTTCCGAAACACCAGGAAGCGTAATTTCAAGTTCACTTAATCTTGATTTTGATAAATTTGGTATTGTTGTAGAATTGGCTCGACCTGTCAAAATTTTATTATCAACTATCTGATACTGCAACCATCTCAATACAAAATTTTCATCAGTATTGTTATTGATTTTTCTTAACCTGTGCAAATGATTTTGATGATAGCAATTTTCTATCTCGTTATGCCAAATTGTTGAGCGCCCTACATCGCCACCCTCGCATACCAAAATGTCGCCATCTCGAAGTGCATATCTGGTCTCTTCCGCTTCCGTAAAATTCATATGGTCAAGATTTTTAAGGGATAATTTCCCCCAGAAAACATTAGCCGTTCTTAAAAATGGTCTTTGGTTTGCTCCGACTCGGTTACTTTCAGAAACCTGCTTTCCTTGCTGAATATCAAAAATCGAGTCAAGTCTGACTGTTTTCCATTCTCGATTCTTGGTCTGTTGTTCCATTATCAACTCGCTTTATTAAAAAGTAACGGGAAAATTATTATGATAATCAAGGTTGCAAGAAAGATTGCAAGTACTGATAAGTTGAAAAACAGATTTGCCTTATTATCAGTTGAAAATTTTGCTAGGTCTTTATCGCTTAGACAATCCGGCAAATCCTCAACTTCTTGCTTAACCTTTTTATTGAAATCTTTAACATCTTCGCTGAGTTTGAAATAAAATCTGGTACTTTTCAAAACATGGGTGTGTTGATATTTGCAGGCAATGAAAAAGAAAATGAAGTTTGATAGTAATAGATAACCAGCGACAGAAATCAATGAAATAACTGGTGCAAAGAGAATTTTTTGCGTTTTATCAAAATCAATTGAGAAAATTGATCCGATAAAAGTCAATTCTGCTATCGAAAATATCAAAAGCCAGTTTTGAAAGTTTTTAATTATTTCGTTGGCTATTTTAGAATTTTCTATTGCAGCCTCAAAGTAATTCGTTGAAAGTTTTTTAAAATCAATTTCATTTTTTTCCTCTTTATTTGGCATTACCAATTCCTATCAATGTTTGGTTGGTGTTTAGGTTTTATTAATCTTCTTATTTCGTCGCCATCAAAATGCTCACCGACAGATTCTATACTCTGGATATTGTTTAAATAAATCGATACAACATGCGATCGATGAAGAACATCTCCTTTTGCATAGCCTAGCAGAATATCTTGCTCAAAATATTCGCCACTTTTAGTCTGTTTGTATATGTCGTATGGGGCGACGGTTCGGGTAACCCAGTCTCCATCGGTTTCTTTGCGAAAAGAAACTCTTAGCATTTGTTGATTTTGTATTGCCGAAATTATTTCATCTCTTTTCATTTTCGTTCCTTATTTTGCATCATTTAAATATTTAGTCGCAACTTGTATTGTCATTTATTACTATTGACATAATTTCTCAGGGTTGATATTCTTAAATTGCTAAAAGCTGGAGAGTGAGCGTGATGCCGCAACCCAGTTTTTTTGCATTTTATGGGATAATTTCAAAACTATTAATCTGATCATAGAATTGTTTTTTGAATGTTCCAGTATTAGGATTAACATAAAATAGTTTACTTTCAAAAGTTTTTAAAATTTTTTCCTCATAATTTGTCATCTCTTGCGGTTTCTTTTTTATAAATTTTAATTTAGCACCATAGGTCAATAAATCGGCTATTTGTTCCTCAATGTCATGGTTCTTTTTTGTTACAAAAGAAACTTCAGACAACCACTTTTGGACATCAGAGTACGGCACCTTAAATTCTTTGACACCATTTGATAGGTAAAACCCAACTGCCTTGTGAAAAAGAAAGTCTTTCTGCGACGTAGCCGATTCGACTACTAATCTACCATGACATTTCTTTGCAAGCAGAGAGAGAACAAACTTTCTAACAATAGCATCAGTTGATTCTTTATAAACCTTAATCTCATTCCAGTTTTTCTTTAACGCTTTATCTTTGTCAACAACAACTGCAAATATTTCATAGCCCCCGCGATTCAGAAAAGTAAATAAATCTTTTTCAAAATCGTCTCGAATAGCAGAGTTTTTAAGTAATTTGAACTCGCCTGCTTCTCTAAATATTTCTCTAGAATGAAAAACAATGTCCTCTCTGCCCCAATATTTATATTTAATCTGGTCAGCTTTGATTTTTAAATAATGACGGCAATCGTCACGAATCATGCAACCACAAAGTATATAGCATGGTGACTCTTTTTGTTTGGGATTTGCAAACCCCGATTCGTCGATAAAAAAATTTACTAATTTCATTAAAATCCCAATTCTCTCAAAACTTCATTGAGTTTTTTGTCTGCTTCTTTGGCTTTTTGTTCAGTCTCTTTTAACTCGACCAAAATATCTTCAATTGGTTCATATTCTTCAGTAACTCCGTTGTGAATGTAGCGAGAAGGAGAAATGTTGTAATCGTTTTTTGCGGTTTCGTCTTTTAAGATAAACTTGCTGTATTTTTCAATCTCCGTTTTTGATTTGAATGTTTCAGCAATTTTTTTAATCTGATCTTCGGAAATATAGTTTTTCGGATCACCTTTGACAAATTCGTTACTGGCATTGATAAGAAATATTTTGTCTTTAAGATTGGCAGGCTTATTTTTGTTGATGAAAATAATAATTCCCGGCGCAGTAGTGTTATAAAAAAGATTTTCGGGCAAATATAAGACTCCTTCAATCAGGTCATGCTCGACAAACCATTTTCTAACATCTTTTTCTTTGTTGGTATTGGCGTTTCCACTTCCACGAGAAGCAGCGCCAGTATCGAGAACTATGGCAGCGCGTCCGTTATCTTTCAAACTTGAAAAAATATGTTGTGCCCAGCCCCAGTCCGCTTTACCGCCAGGATTGCCAGCCGGAAAACGATGAAAAACGTCATCGGTGTAAGTTTCTTCCCTAAACCCTGGTTGATTCCACATCGGATTAGCAACTGCTCTATCAAACTTTTTAACCCCATGGCCAGATGGGTCTTTGAATTTTGGATTATGAAAAGTATCGCCGAGCTCGATATCACCCTGCATATCGTGAATTATCATATTCATCTTTGCCATCGCCCAGTTGTCTTTTTCCAGCTCTTGGCCATTTAGAGTTAGTGGCGCAAAAACCTTTTTGCCCTGTGCTTCCATTTTTTCGTTTAAGACAGATTCACATTTTATAAGTAAACCGGCTGACCCACAGGTTGGGTCGTATATTTCCATGCCTGGCTCTGGGTCCATAATAAGAGCCATAATTTTACCAACCTCGGGAGGTGTGAAAAATTCGCCTCCGGATTTTCCAGAATTCTCGGCGAATTTTCTTATCAAGTATTCGTAACTCTGGCCGATAATATCGGGATCGACATCTTTCAATCCTAGTCGCTTCTGACTTATGGCCTCGATGAGATTTGATAGTCGGTGATCGTCAATTTCTCTTTGTCCGCGAGTTGTAGCATTGTAATCAATTGTGTTAATAACGTCGTCGAGTAGTGGGTTATGCGAAGCAATCTCGCGAATGATTCTAGTCAGTTCTTCGCCAATGTTGCGAGATAGCGATCTTATAGCTTGCCAGGTGTCGAGTTTTTCAGAGTCTTTAGGCCTTATGGGAATGTAGAATCGAACACGAGAATGATCTGCATCGATTTTCTTGAGAGCTTCGGTCCGTGAACCTCCTTTTGCAATTCTGTTTACCTCATCGTCAAAAACATCACAAAGTCTCTTTACAAAAATCAAAGGTAGAATGTAATCCTTAAATTTACCGGCATCTTTTGCGCCACGAATTGCGCAAGCTGCATCCCAAATCCAGTTTTCAAGAGATTTTTCCTTGTTCGCATCTTTTACCATTTTAATCCTTGATTAAGTCATCAACGCTCACATCAAGGGCTTTCGCAACCTTTTTGAGAGTGTCGAGTGTTGGGTTCTGATTTTTACCAACTTCAATCTTAATAATTGTGTTATTAGCAACATCGGCTAACCTTGCCAATTTTTCCTGGGACAATCCTTTTGATTCTCTTAACTTCCTAAGTGTCTTCTGAATATTTGACATATCGCTATCCTGTTAGTAGTATTATATTATAAATATTATTATCTTTACGCTATTATAATAGTACACCAGTAAACCATAATAGTAAACCCAAAAGGGAGTGTTATCTTGCGCGCGCTGGGTAGGGTGGGGCAAGCGCATATATAAATAAATTTTCACCCCCCAACCCCCAAATCCCGAGCCGAGAAGTTGGCTTAAGGAGTCAGCCTTTGAAAACAGAGGAAAGAGCCAAATGGGTTTGGCCTCGGGAGGAGCGGATCCCAGCCGAAAAACGCCCAATGTATTGTGTCCAGCAATTTGCCAGACGGCGAGCCGTCTCAATGGGTTTCAGAGGTGTATGGGTAGCAATGGGGAGTGGTTTCAAGTGAATGCCCGAAAAACGCCAATCAGGAATCGCCCCGTTTGAAAATTGTTCGAGCCTTGGCGAGAACACACCACCATTCCGAATTTCGTCTTAAAATGAGTGTTTTTGTTCCGCCCATTAGCCGAGTTTCTTGGGGCAATTCGAGAAGTAAATCGTATTGTTTGGCAAAATCCATTTGTAACTTTCCAGCCAGTAAA